>Ga0306925_10006924_pt1 | contig 10596 bp, 8 predicted proteins | sample flu12Cox44000176_FD_203755 | JGI IMG/M metagenome (GOLD analysis project Ga0306925, IMG submission 203755) | Lab enrichment of tropical soil microbial communities from Luquillo Experimental Forest, Puerto Rico - flux8day.12C.oxic.44.000.176 (v2)... | ecosystem: Environmental > Terrestrial > Soil... | reverse complement strand
CACCTCGTCATGGCGGGCCTAGCAGTTTCGAAGTCCGTCATGGCCGGGCTCGTCCCGGCCATCCACGTCTTGACGCGCGAAGAACGTGGATGCCCGGCACGAGGCCGGGCATGACGAGCCACAATCGCCGCTTCCAGATTCAAATTTCAAACAGCTGGGCAAATGAGATCACGTTCCCGCGACGCGATGCGTCCGAGTTTTGCCGATAAGTCCCTCCGAAAACAGAGGGCGCAGGGAATGCCGGGTGCTTCAGCCAGCACCCACGGCCTCGCGTGCGAATGGAAGAAGCACACGAGCGTAGTCGCCACAGGTGAAGCCGTATCACCGGCATTCCCCGCGCAATGGTTTTAACGGTTTCCTTCGTGCTCTCCCCGGAGACCGGGCTTTGTTGCCTCCGTCGTCGGCGCGATGCAAAGCATCGTCACCAACTTGACACCTGCCTTGGCGTGCCAGGACCACACGACTTCGCCGTCCGCTCGCAGCGTCATTCGTCTGATGACGTGAAGCGTCCATCGCATCCCGCGCTCAACGTCCGTGACGATCGCGAAGCGCCCCCCTTATCGAGTGCGGGACGGGGCGAGCTTGTAGAGATGATTTGCCCGACAGGCATAGAGGAATATTTTTGCGAAAAGGACTGGACCACCCAAATCAGCTTGAATCCGCAGGCGAAATTTGATTTTACGCGCAGGCGATTTTAGCGCTAGGTTGATAACCAAATGGCAGGAGGAGCTCGTGATCCAATCCGACGACGTGAAGATTTCCGAAGACCGCCGCGAAGCCCTGCGCTACGCGCTTGCAATCGGCAGCGGCGCGGCGCTGACGGCTGCGATTGCGAGCCCGGCGGCGGCGCAAGCGACCGACAACACGCTCGACCGCATCCGCGCCGACAAGGTGCTTCGCATCGCGGTGCTGCCCGGCGAGCTGCCCTATTTCAACAAGGACCTTGCCACCGGCACCTGGTCCGGCTTCTCCATCGAGATGGCCAACGACATCGCCAAGCTGCTTGACGTCAAGCTGGATTTTATCGAATCGACTTACGGCAATTCGATCCTCGACCTGCAATCCAACAAGATCGACCTCGGCTTCGCCCTCAATCCGACGCCGCAGCGCGCGCTCGTGGTCGATTTCTGCGCCACCGTCTTTCCGCATCCATTCGGCGCCATGCTGAGAAAGGGCCTGGAGGCCAAGACCTGGGCCGACATCAACAAGCCCGAGGTGAAGATTGCCGTCGACGTCGGCTCGGCCAACGAAGCCGTCGCGCGCCGGTTTGCGCCGAATGCCGCCATCAAGTCGCTCAAGTCGCGCGATGAGGTGATGCTCGAGATGTCGTCGTCGCGCGTCGATTGTGTCGTCAATGCCCTGGTGCTCGGCCTGACCGCGATCGCCAAGAACCCGAATCTCGGCACCTACAAGATCCTGCAATCTCCATCCGTCGCCATTCCAAGCAGCATGGCCGTTCGTCGCGAGTCCGACAAGCGTTGGCGCGATTTCCTGTCGGTGTGGATCGACTACAACCGCGGCATCGGACAGATGCGGGAGTGGTTCGTCAAAGGCCTCGCGCTTTCCGGCGTGAAGCCGGAAGACGTGCCGGTCGAGCTCAACATCTGAAAATTACACCTTGTCGTAGGTCAGGCCGCGCTCGAACCTGCGCGCCACCAGCGTGGCCGGGAACAGGATCGCGAAGTAGATCAGCGCCACCACCGTATAGACCTCCAGCGGTCGGTAGGTGTCGGCGTTGATCAGGGTTGCGTTGTAGACGAGATCGGGGACGGCGATGACAGAGACGAGCGAGGTATTCTTCAGCTGCGTGACGGACTGGTTGACGTAAGGCGCCATCATGGGTTTGAGCGCCTGCGGCAAAATGACGAGTCTCATCAAGCGCCAGCCCTGCAAGCCGAGCGCCTTTGCCGCGTCCCACTGTCCGCGATCCACGCTCTCGATGCTTCCGCGGACGATCTCGGCGTAGAACGCGCCGCCGTAAAGCGATAGCACGCTGATGGCGGCGATGTGCGCGGGGATGTTGACCCCAAGGACGACGGGGAATGCGTAGTAGAACCAGATGATCTGCACCAACAGCGGCGTGCAGCGAAACAATTCGATATAGGCGACCAGCAGCCAGTCGATGACGGGCCAGCGTTTCAGCCGAAGCATGCCGACGATCAGGCCGAGCAATGTTCCGAGAACGATCGTGCCGATCGTATAGGCAATCGTCCAGCCGAGCCCGAGCCAGAACAGGTGGCTGTACTTGCCGAGAATTGCAAAGTCCCAGACGTAGTGCATGCGTGCCCCCGTGGAGCCGTTCACCGCCTCAGAGATAGCGGCTGGGCGAAAATGGCGCGGCGTCGAATGGCGGCGGCGCGCCGTCGATCATGGCCGCGATCGCAACTCCGCTTCCCACACCCGTGGTGAAGCCGATGTGCTGGTGAGCAAAGCACAGCCAGAGACCGGCATGCCGTGGCGCGGGCCCGATCATCGGCAGGCTGTCGGGCAGCGTCGGCCGGGCTCCGCGCCAGGGTTCGCCGACGGGATCGCCGAATTCGACAACGCTCCGCGCCGCAGGGACTACCGCATCGAGCTGCGCATACGACGACGGCGCGTCGCGCGCGGTCAGCTCGACGCCGGTCGTGACGCGAATTCCCTGCTCCATCGGGCTCATCAGAAAACTGGCTTCGCTGTCATGGATCGGACGCAACAAGGTCCGCCCCGCATTCGGCTTGAACTCCTGATGGTAGCCGCGCTCGAAGGCCAGCGGAACGCGATAGCCGAGCGGTCGCAGCAGGTCGGCGGACCACGGACCCAAGGCGACGACGACATGGCGTGCCTTGATCGTGCCGTCGCCGAGCATGACGCGCCAGGCATCGCCGTCCTGCGCGATGGAGCGGATTTCCGCGCGCCGGATTTGTCCACCGGAGCCTGCAAACATCTGCGCATAGGCCTTGACCACGGCGCCCGGCGAATCGACCGACGCCGTCGCCATGTTCAGCAAGCCGACGCTGTAGAGCGGCACGATATGCGGCTCGAGCGCCGAGATCGCTTGCCGGTCGAGAAGTTCGGTCCTAATGCCGTATTCGGCGAGAGCGGCCTGCTCCGCCCTTGCGGTCGCCACCGCATCGCTGCGCCAGGCCTTGAGCCAGCCGGTCTCGCGGATGCGCTGCGGCGCGTTCGCCTTGACGATCCATTCCCGATGCAGCTTCAGGGAAGCTGCGATCAGGCCGCGCAACGCAACCGCCCGCGGCTTGCTGTGAGCTGCGCTCGCCTGGCTCAAAAAGCTGATGACCCATCCCGCGTTCCGGATCGACCATGCCAGATTCCAGCGCAGCGCGGGATGGCGGTTGGTCAGGTATTTCGGCAGCTTGTCCCAGAGCGCAGGCCCATTGAGCGGAAAGATCGAGCCGCTGGAGAGAATGCCGGCATTGCCGTAGGACGTTTCGCTGCCGGGCTCGCGCCGGTCGATGAGAATGACCGAGTGACCGCGCTGGCGCGCGGCGTAGGCCGTCGACACGCCGACCATGCCGGCACCGAGAACGGCGACATCCGCCTGCCCCGTTGTTGCATCATCTGACACCAGGTATACCCCTCGCGACTTCACATCAGCGTCAATCCGCCATCGACCGGCAGCACGGCTCCGGTCATATGGCCGGCTTCCGGCGACAACAGAAAGGCGACCAGCGCGGCCACTTCGTCGGGCTCGGCGAGGCGCGCGAGTGGATTGGCGCCGGCGGCCGATTGCCAGGCCTGCGCATCCAGCGCGCCAAATCGTCCCGGATCCTTGCGGGTATAGCCGGGCATGACGACGTTGGCCGTTGCTCCCGATGCGGCAAGTTCGATCGCAAGACACTTGACCAGCGCTTCAAGCGCCGCCTTGGCCGCAGCCGAAGCTGGAAATGTCGCGTCGCGCGTGAAACGGTGCGCGACAAAGCTGGAGATCGCAACGACGCGTCCATACGCGTTGCGGGTGAGATCCGGCATGGCCGAGGCGACCAGTTCGTGAAACGAAGCGGCCATGACAGCGAACGCTCGTTCCAGTCCTTCCCGCGGCAGGCGGACGAAATCGCGGCGATCGGCAAAGCCTGCGGCGTGCACGATCGCATCGATGGCGCCGAAAGAAGCGCGCGTCGCGCCCACTAGCTCGGAAGCCGTTCCCGCGCTGGCAAGATCGCCCGTGCGCCATTCGACGTTGGCGCCGGCCTCCTTGCATTGCGAAGCGACCGCCTTCAGCCGCTCGAGCCCGGCAGCATCCGCAGCCTGTCCATGCAGCATCAGGCACTGTTCTGAGCCCGCCAGGCGGCGCGCAACCGCGGCTCCGATCCCGGACCCGCCGCCTGTTATGATCGTGACCCGCATGAAGGTTTGGTTCTCAAGCGCTCCTACCAGGCGAGAACTATAGGTTCCGCGGCCATGAATGCCAATGACGGATGCATAAGCAAGGCCCTCACCGCCACGGCTCGACAATGATCTTGGTGTGCGCCTCGGGATTGGCGAGATCGTCGAAGGCTCGCGACACGCCGTCGATACCGACTGTGGCTGTCATCAGCGAAGCGGCGTCAACCTGCCCTTCCGCGATCAGGCGCAGCGAATATGCAAATTCCTCCGGCGTATAGCCAAGCACATATTGGACGTTCAGCTCCTTCATGATGCCGAGCATCGGCTCGGAGCGGTCGTTCTCCATGCAGACACCGACCACGACAATGCGCGCATCGCGCGGTGCGCCCTCGAACACCTGCTGAATGAGGCCGGGCACGCCGACGCATTCGAAAATCAATGCAGGCTTCAACGCCGGCAAATGCGCCTGGAACGGCGGCCGCGCGGCCTTTTCGGTGTCCGACATCGCCGCATGCTCGGCCCAGGTCACATAGGGCTGCGAGCGCGCGGGATCTATCACGATGTCGGCGCCGATTTTCGTTGCAAGCGCCCGCCGCGCCGGCGAATAGTCGGCGGCCACGATCGGATGCAGACCCTTGATCTTCAACGCGGCAATGACGGCAAGCCCAACCGGGCCGCAACCGATCACCAGCGGCACCTCGTTGCCGGCAATCCTGGCCTTGGCCACCGCGTGAACGCCGACCGCCAGGGGCTCGGTCAGCGCGGCCTGTTGCGGCGAAAGTCCGTTGGGCACTTCCAGAAGCAGCGCTTCGCTGAGCAGCATTCGCTCGGCGTAGCCGCCAACATTGTCATTGGAATAGCCGATGCCCCGCGGGCCAGTCGGCGTCACCAGCGCAGGTATCGAACAAACCCGCGCGCCTGGCTTCAACCTGCGCTCGGTCGCTGGACCGTAATCCACGATTTCGCAGCAAAATTCGTGGCCGAACACCACATCGCGCGACAGGTCCATCGGTTTGCGGCTTGGGAAAAATCTGGACATTTCCACCATGCGGTGGGCGTGCTTCCGCGCGTGCAGGTCCGAGCCGCAGATGCCGCAGGCGAGTGTCCTGACCAGCACCTGGCCAGCGCCGGGTACCGGCTCCGCCATGGTGTCGACGACGATCTCACCGTTCCGGAAAATGGCAGCGCGCATGGTTTTCCCTCCATATCCTCACATGCGTCCTAGTGTCCCGATTCCGAAGTTCGCACACTTTTGCAGCGGGCGCCTTTGCGAACTTCGGATTCGAAAGGACACTAGAAAATCTCTAGTGTGGTTTTGGTTCGAAAGTTCTCTTGACGGACTCGCGGCGGAAATGAAGAGAACTTCCGAACCACCACACTAGCACGGAGAATGACCGGATGTAACGCGCCGGCCTTATCCTCAGGCGTTCGGGTCCGGCTCGCCTTCGATTGCCAGGAGTTGCGAGCGGCGAACGCGCTCGCGGTGCGCCGTGTACAGGCCGCTTGCGACGATAATGGCCGCGCCAACCACGGTCCAGAGATCGGGCACTTCGCCGAAAATCAAAAAGCCGAGAATGCTGACCCACAGCAATTGCGTATAGGAAAATGGGGCAAGCACCGAGGCGTCCGCGTACCGGAACGCGAGTATCACGATCCACTGCCCCGCGGTCGAGGCCACGCCGATCAGGATGCCGAGCAGGACCTCGCGCCAACCCGGCGTCACCCAGACAAATGGAATCAGCAATGAGAGAATGATCACGCCTGATATCGCCGAGTAGGTCATGGTGGTCGTGGCGAGCTCGCGTCCGCTCATCATGCGCGTCAAGATCAGCGTTAAGGCCCAGGCCAAGGCCGAGATGATCGGGAAGAAGGCCGCCGGATGAAACGCGCTGGTGCCTGGGCGCAGGATGATCAGTACGCCGATGAGGCCGGCAGCGGTCGCAAGCCAACGGCGGATTCCGACGCGCTCGCCCAGGAACAGGATCGACAGCGCCGTGACAAACAGCGGCGAGACGAAGCCGGTGGCCGAGGCTTCCGCGATCGGCAGGTAACGCAGCCCCGAGATGAAGAAGAGCGAAGAGCCGAGCAGCATGGCGCCGCGCACCAGTTGTAGCGGAAGGCGGCCGGTGCTGAGTGAATAGAGCGGCGTTCCCGGCACCATCGCCGGCGCCATGATCAGCGCGAACACCAGGAATCGGATCCAGGCGATCTCGATCGAAGGCAGCGTCGCCGACAGATATTTCGCGGTCGCATCCGAGACGCCGAGAAACACGGTGGAGGCCAGAATAAGCGCGATCCCCTTGAACGGACGGTCGGCGCGCGCCGGCGCGCGACGCATCGCGCTTTTCTTCTGCGGTAAAGGCAAAGAACTACTGTCGAGCCTTGCGGCTGCGGCGGATGGCGGAGACACGGCTGAAAACTCTGGCGAGAAAATCGAATCTTGAGTGCCTAGAGAACGCGAAATGCCGCCGCTCGACAACACCCGATAGCGGGATGCGGATATGCGCGAAGCGTGCAGCCTTGAAACATTTTGTTAGTTACCGTGTCGGCGGAGATTACAGCATCGGCAGACCGCGCCGCTTCGGACCGCGCGGAAAGGCGGCATCCAGGGCCGCGATCTCGCTGTCACTCAGCGTCAGATTACCGCCCGCGGCATTCTCGGCGGCATGTTCGGCCTGCGCCGCCTTCGGTATCGCGAACACGATCGTCTCGCGGACGAGAAAGCTCAGCGCGACCTGGCGCGGCGTCGAAAAATCGTTGTGGCCAAACGGCGAGTAGGCCACCACGGCGACACCATGCCGCTCGCACCATGGAATCACCGCATGCTCGATGGCCCGCTCATTGAGGTGATAGAGCACCTGGTTGCAGGCAATCTTGCCTTTACCGGCAACGTCGAGAATCTCGTCGAGATCGTCGGTGTCGAAATTGCTGACGCCCCAGGAGCGGATTTTTCCCGCGCGCTTGAGCTCCTCGAACGCAGCGACCGTGTCGGCAAGCGGATAGGAGCCACGCCAGTGCAGGAGATAGCAATCGAGGCAATCGATCTTGAGCCGCCTCAGCGAGCGCTCGCAGGCCGCAATCGTGCCGCGTCGCGATGCGTTGCTGGGCAGCACCTTCGAGACAAGAAACAGCTTGTCGCGCTGGCCGGCGATGGCCTCCGCAATCACAAGTTCGGCGTCGCCATACATCTCGGCCGTATCGATATGGGTCATGCCGAGCTCGATGCCGCGGCGCAAAGCCGCGACCGCGCCCTTGCGGTCGCCGCGATCGATGTACCAGGTGCCCTGCCCGATCAGAGAGACGTTTGCGCGGGTGTTGCCGAAGATTCTCGATTTCATGCTGCGTGCGCTTTTATCCGAGTTCGCTGATGTCCGCGACCAGCACCGTGCCGGTCGCGGATTCCGTGATGTAAAGACGATCGGCCCGATCGCCGCCGATTGCGACATTGGTGCAGGTGGAGCCCGCGCAGGACTTGATGCGCGCGATCAGCTCGCCGTTCGGCGCAAACACGAAGACGTGGCCTGCGGAGGCATGCGCCACGAACAGCCGCCCGGCGCCGTCCATCGTCATTCCGTCCGGCCCGCTCGGCCCGAACATCGAGCAGAAACGGCCGACCTTCGAGACGCTGCCGTCTTTCATGAAGGGCAAACGCCAGACCGCGTTGTCGCGCGTCATCGCAACGAACAGCACCGATTCCTGGGGATCGAGCACAAGCCCGTTCGGGCTGATGCCCGTATCGAGCAGGCAGTCGAGGCGGCCGGCTTTTGTCAATCGATAGACGCGGCCGGTCGGATCGTGCAGGCCGGTCTGGCCCTGGTCGGTGAAATAGACGTCGCCGTTGCGCGCCAGATGCAGGTCGTTGCAGCCGCGAAAGGATTCCGAATTGCGCGAGGTCAGTACCGCTTTCATGCGAGCGGCCTTCGCGTCGAGCTCCATGATCCCATGCCTGTAATCGGCAACAAAAATGCGGCCCTCGGTGCTGATCTTCAGCCCGTTCGGCCAGCCGTCATATTCGACCGCAAGCGACCAGGTGCCACCGGGCGCGATCCTGAAAATGCGACCAAAGGGGATGTCGACGACATAGAGGTTGCCGTCGGAATCGAAGGATGGGCCCTCGATGAAGCCGTCGGTCGGGTGTCCCGGCCGGTTGGCGTCGGCCCATTCGGTCGCAACGCCCTTGCGGCGGAATTGGTCGGGCATCGCCGAAAACACGCGCGTTTCGATCAGTCTTGGCGGCGTCTCCAGATAATGCATTTTTGTTCATCTCATGTTCGAGCGGGCGCACCATAGAGGACAAAAAACGCAGCGTCGATCACCTCATGCTCATGCTGACACAAGACAGGACAGCGGTATAAGATGTGTCGCGGTCTTGACCGGGTTTGCGGGCTGGATGCCATGGCCAAGCGGAGAAACGCACGAGGTGGGGTCAAAACAGTAAGGCGACCTGCGAACGCGCCGGTCGACCCCAAAAAGAAGATCGCTGCCCTCAAGGTCGAGCTGGCTCAGGCGCTGGACGAGAATATCCGCCTCAACGCCGAGACGCGCGAGGCGCTGGAGCGGCAGACCGCAACCGCCGAGATATTGCAGGTGATCAACAGCTCGCCGGGCAATCTCGCGCCGGTGTTCGAGACGATCCTTGAAAAGGCGCACAGCCTTTGCGCGGTCGCGCACGGCGCCTTGATGCTCTATGACGGCAAGAAGTTCCGCGCCGTCGCCATGCAGGGGCTATCGGAGCCGTTGGCGGGGCGGCTGCGCGGGGGTTACATCCCGGGCCCGAACCATCCAAGCCAACGGTTGCTTGAGGGCGCACGCTTCGCCCAGGTCACGGACTGGAGCAAGATCGACGATCCGAGTGCTGTTGCCCCACTCAAGTCCGGCGTCCGCACTACACTGTTCATTCCCTTGCGCAAGGATGGAAAGCTGCTCGGCCAGATCGGCGCCTCCCGGCTGGAAGTCAGGCCATTCACCGAAAAAGAGATCGCGCTCCTCGAAAACTTCGCCGCGCAAGCCGTCATCGCCATGGAGAATGCGCGGCTGTTCGAAGAGCTTCGCCAGCGCAGGGACGATTTGAGTGAATCACTGCAGCAGCAAACGGCTACCGCCGACGTCTTGAAAGTCATCAGCCGATCGACCTTCGATTTGCAAAAGGTATTCGACGCCTTGACAGAATCTGCGTGTCGCGTGTGCGGCGCATACGACGCCGGTCTTTTCCTGAAGTCGGGCGCCTCCTTGCGCCCGCATTCGCACCATGGCCCAATTCCGATTGAGTTCGACGCGGCGCCCGTATCGCGGGACTGGGTTAACGGACGCTCGGTGGTTGATCGCAGGTCGGTCCATGTGCTCGACCTGCACACCGAAGCGGCGGAATTTCCCCGCGGATACGAGATGGCCCGACGCATGGGGCACCATGCGATTCTGGCGGTACCTTTAGTACGCGAGCAAGAAGTCATCGGGTCGCTGACGCTGCGTCGAATTGAGGTTCTTCCGTTTACCGACAAGCAGATCGCGCTGGCCGAAACCTTCGCCGCCCAGGCCGTTATCGCCATCGAGAATACGCGCCTGCTCAACGAATTGCGTGAATCGCTGGAACAGCAAACTGCGACGTCCGACGTACTGCGCGTCATCAGTTCCTCACCCGGCGAGCTCGAGCCAGTGTTTCAGGCCATGCTTGAGAATGCGACGCGCGTTTGCGGCGCAAAATTCGGCCAGATGAATCTCTACGAGGACGGGACCTTCCGCCCGGTGGCGTTCTACAATGTGCCACCCGCCTACGCCTCGCTCGCGCGGACGCCGTTCCGATCGCACGAGCAAAGCGGTCTCGGCACCGTTGCCCGAACGCGCCAGGTGGTCCAGATCGAAGATATTCGAACCTTGCCGCCATATCTGGAGGGCGATCCCTCCGTCGTTAAACTGGCCGATCTTGCGGGCGCCCGGTCGTATTTCGTCGTGCCGATGCTCAAGGAAAACGAGTTGATCGGCGCAATCACCATTTACCGCCAGGAGGTCAAGCCGTTTACCGCAAAGCAAATCGAACTCGTCGCCAACTTCGCGAAACAGGCTGTCATCGCGATCGAGAACACGCGGTTGTTGAAAGAACTGCGGCAAAGAACCGAAGAATTGAGCGAGTCACTGCAGCAACAGACCGCGACCGCCGACGTGCTCAAGGTCATCAGCTCTTCGCCGGGTGACCTGAGCCCGGTATTTGCGTCGATCCTTGTGAATGCAACGCGCATCTGCGAAGCCAGGTACGGCATTTTATTCCTGGCAGAAGGT
>Ga0306925_10006921_pt1 | contig 10597 bp, 8 predicted proteins | sample flu12Cox44000176_FD_203755 | JGI IMG/M metagenome (GOLD analysis project Ga0306925, IMG submission 203755) | Lab enrichment of tropical soil microbial communities from Luquillo Experimental Forest, Puerto Rico - flux8day.12C.oxic.44.000.176 (v2)... | ecosystem: Environmental > Terrestrial > Soil... | reverse complement strand
GAGGTAGCCCGCCTGCTTGAGGTCGGCGAAGTCCTCCTCGAAGAACCGGTTGTCCCGGTCGTAGCCCGGAGCCCGCTCGGCGAAGCGCTTCAACATTGCGTCCGTGAGCATGCTGGTCGACCCTGCTGCCGTCATGTTCGTTCCTCCTTTATGACTCGGTTGATGAGGCCTGGCCTCGCTACTTCTTCTTGTTGCGTGGATCGTCGTCCGGGTTCACGAACCTGAGGTCGGTCGGCCCCACGCCGTGCACCTGCACCACCGTTTCCGCGCCGCCCGCCCACGCGTAGTGCGGATGGTTCGGCGGGATGGACGCGAATCCCCCCGAGGGTAGCTGCTGGCCCTTTCCCTGATCGAACTTCTCCCCGAGGCCGATGAAGAACACGCCGGAGAGCACGGTGACGTTCTCGCTGGCCTTGTGGAGGTGCGGGGGAATCCGGTAGCCGGCGGGCATCCGGAGGCGGTAGACGAATAAACCCTCCTTGCCGGGATCGCCCTGCACGACGGCCATCGACGTCCCCGGAAGCGGCGCGGGCTCGACCCACTTGAGACTGTCCGGGAGGGCCACGGTGTGCCGGTTCCCGCGCTCCTGCGCGTACACACTGACCGCGGCGAGGACCGCGAACATCAGGATGGCGATGACGGTGTGGCGACGACCATGCATGGTCACTCCTCCTGTTCACGATGTTGAGCTGCGCTCCGGGCGGATCGCTGAGCAAGTGGCGTGCCCGCCGAGCGCCCGTGGAAATTTCAACGAGTTCCTGGCGCGTGGATGCAAGCTGAGATTGCATAGAAGGAAAACCGCCGATGGACTCGCCCTTGATTTCGGCGTGTTGGCCCCGCAAGCTGTCGTGGCAACCCTGGGACCATGAACGCGCAAGCGGAGGCGGCAGGCGGGCGGACCGAAGTCGTGACCATGTCCGATGGGGCATGGCGACCTTGCACGTGCACAGGCGCGACCCGCCATGTCAGCTTGCCCCCTCGACGGTCATCCACGATGAGGTTTTGTCGAGCGTTGGACTCGAGGCCTGCAAGATTCCCTTGCATCCCTCCAGCCGATGGAGACCATCCGAACTGGACTCCCGCGATGGCACAGCGTTTGCCCGCTTCGGCGCATATGACGATGTCGACGACTCCAGTGATCGGCGTGGATGTGGGCGCCTCCACGATGTCTGCCGGGCTCGTGTGCCCCGACGGCAACGTCCTCGCCACGGCCCAGCTCCCGACCCAGGGGGAAGGCAGGGTCGTCGACACGCTTCTCGCGCTGATCGATCGTGCCCTGGCCTCCGCGGACGAGCGCTGGAGTGACGTGGCCGGAATCGGTGTCGGCCTTCCCGGTCTCGTCGACGTCGAGAACGGGTTCGTCCGTTCGGTGCCGGGCTCCTGGCTCCCCGAGCTGAGCACGGTTCCCCTCGTGGCCCTCATCCAGGAGCGGAGTGGCTACCCCGTCTTCATCGACAACGACGTGAACGCGCTCGCCCTGGGCGAGTGGATGTTCGGCCCCGACCGCGGCGTCTCCTCGCTGGTGACGCTGGCCATCGGGACGGGGATGGGAGGCGGCCTGATCCTGGGCGGCCAGCTCGTTCGCGGTCACCTCCACAGCGCGGGGGAAATCGGACATCTCGCCGTGAGCTTCAACGGCCCCATCTGCGCGTGTGGGCGGTCCGGTTGTCTCTCGACGTACCTGGCGGGCGGGATGATGGCGGAGCGGGCCCGCGAGCGTCTCGACCACTACCCTGGCTCGATCGTGCTGACGCGAGCCGGTAACGATCCGAACCGCATCGGCTCGGCGCTCCTCTTCGAGGCGGCGGCGAGCGGCGATCCCCTCGCTTGCGCGGTGATCGACGAAGCCTGCGAAGCCCTCGCCATGGGCATCGGAGCGCTCGTCAACCTGCTGAACCCGGAGGCCATCGTGATCACGGGAGGGGTCGCGACCTCGCTGGCTCCGCTGCGGGAGGACATCCTGCGCCGGGCTCAGCATCGGACGCTTCCCGGTCTCCTCGAAGGCACCAGGGTCCGCCTCGTCCCCGCCGACAAGCGCGCCACCGTCCGCGGCGGAGCGGCCCTCGTCCTCTACGAGACGGCTCGGCGCCGACCGCAGGGCTGAGCGAGGATCCCTCTATGTACGTGCATCGACCGGACGCGCGCATCTTCTACCAGGTCACGGGACGCGGCGCTCGCGATCTGTTCCTCCTGCCCCAGTGCCAGGTGGTCACGTACAGCCGGATGTGGAAGCACCAGATCCCGTATCTCTCGCGCTACTTCCGCGTCATCACGATGGATCCGCGCGGCAACGGGCGATCGGACCGGCCACCCGGTGGCTACGACCTCGACGCGCGGTACGACGACCTATGCGCGGTGCTCGAGGAGATCGGGCGGCCGCCTCTGGCCCTCGTCGCCTTTTCATGCGCGGCGCCGCTCGCCTTCCGGTACGCGGTCGCCCATCCCGAGCGGCTCTCGCACTTGGTCCTCCTCTCCGGCCAGTATGCCGAGTCGGTGCCGCACCCCTTCGAGGAGCGCGTGGCGCGGGTCATCCGCGACGACTTCGACAACTGGCGGCAGCGTCTCTTCACCCGCATCTTCCCCGAGCCGCACTCCCTCAAGGGCATCGAGGACTGCGTCGCCTGGGCCGGCGAAACCACGCCCGAGATCTTGATCGAGTCACTGCGAGCCATCGACGGCGTCAACCTCTACGACCTACTCGGCCAGGTTCGCGTGCCCACCCTCGCCTTGCACGGGACCCACGACAAGATCGTGCCGTACTCCCATGCCCAAAAGATGGTGGCGGCGATTCCCGGGGCGCGCCTCGTCACCTTCGACCGCGGCGGGCACGGCCTCTTCGGCCGGGATGCCGTGAAGATCAACCGCCTCATCCGCGATTTCGTGCTCGATCGCGAGGTGGTCGAGGCTACCATCCCACCCACTACCGAGCGACGGGTCGTCGCGCCCGCGCGGTCGCTGACGCCCCGCCGTCCCCCCCGAGAGAGCCAGCGGCGCGTGCTGTGGCTCTCGAGCCCCATCGGGCTCGGACACATCCAGCGCGATCTCGCCATCGCGCGGCGCCTCCGGGAGCGGCATCCCGACGTCGTCGTCGAGTTCCTGGCGGCCGATCCCGCCGACCGCGTGGTTCGGCACTGGGGGGAGCGGCTGCATCCCGCCACGCGCCTCCTCCAGAACGAGAGCCAGCACTTCGAGAGCTGGTCCGCCGACCACGAGCTCCACGCCTTCAACGCGCTGTGGGACATGGACGAGATCCTCACCGCGAACTTCATGACCCTCGCCGACGTGGTGGAGCGCGAGCGCTACGATCTGTGGATCGGCGACGAGGGCTGGGACCTCGACTACTTTCTCCACGAGAACCCCGAGCTGAAGCGGGCGCCCTACGCCTTCCTCACCGACTTCATCGGCATGCTCCCCATGCGAGAGGACCGCACGTCGACCGAGTTCATCCGCTGCTGGGAGAAGAACGCGGAGAACATCGACCACCTCCGCCTCCACCCGGACGTGCGCGACCTGTCGCTGATGGTGGGAGACGAGGCGGACGTGCTCGATCGCGAGTTCGGCCCCGATCTCCCGAACATGCGGCAGTGGGCGCGGGAGCACTTCCGCTTCTCCGGCTACACGTTCCACTTCGATCCCCGGACCCTCTCCGACCGTGCCGCCCTGCGGGCCGAGCTCGGCTATCGCGCCGATGAGCGCGTGATCCTCGCATCCGTCGGGGGCACCCGCGTGGGGCGGAGCCTCCTCCGCAAGTGCGCGGAGGCCTTCTCCCTGATCGCCTCGAAGATCCCGGAGACGCGCCTGATCCTCGTGGGAGGCCCGCGGCTGAGCGAGATGGAATCGGCGTGGGGGCCCCGCGTCGAGCTGCGCGCCTTCGTGCCGGATCTCTTCCGGCATCACGCCGCCGTCGATCTCGCCGTCGTGCAGGGCGGCCTCACCACCACCATGGAGCTGGCCGCGCTCCGCACCCCGTTCCTCTACTTCCCTCTCCGTCATCACTTCGAGCAGCAGCTGCACGTGGGGCGGCGGCTCGATCGCCTCGGGGCCGGGGTCCGTCTCGACTTCGACGCCACGAGCCCCGAGGCGCTGGGTGCGGCCATGCTCGAGCATGTGGGCAAGCCGGTCGACTCCGCCGACGTGCCGCTCGACGGCACCGACCGCGCCGCCCAGCTCATCGCCGGGCTGCTCTAAGGACATGGCCCGGCGAGAACCCTCAGGCCCGAACCGACCTTGAGACCTCAAGGAGGAGAGCCATGGCACTCGGATTGAACGACGTCGACGTGGACGGCATGAAGGAGCTGGATCGGAAGGTCCGCGAGAACCCCGTGCTCGGCAAGCGTACGGTGAAGCTGCGCTCAACCTGGCAGCGGGGCGTCAAGGCCCTCGTCGAGGTCGGGACGCAAGAGGTGCTCGGCAAGGCCGCCACGCCTCCGACCCGGCGCTTCTTCGTCACGATGGACGCCCCGGCCGGTCTGGGCGGCGTGGATGCCGCGGCGACCGCCGCGGAGACGATGCTGGCCGCTTTCGCCGGCTGCATCACCTCGGGGATCGCCGCCAACGCCGCGCTCTTCGACGTGTCCATCGAGGGCCTGAGCGTGGAGATGGAGGCCGATATCGACTTCCGCGGTCTGCTCGGTCACGACAAGACCGTGCCCAATGGCTTCACGGACATCCGCTACACGGTGACCATCCAGAGTCCGGCTCCCACCGAGCGCGTGCAGCGGTGCAAGGAGACGATCGACCGCAAGTCCCCCGTGGGCGATACTCTCGCCAGGCCCGTGAACATCACGTCCACCTTCGTGCACCAGCGGAGCTGACGGCGCCTGATGCCTGGCGAGGTCAACTGCATCTTCACCAAGGGACTCATCCCCTTCGTGGAGAAGGAGGTCGGCCCCGAGGGCGTCGCGGCGATCTGCCACATCGCGGGACGGTCCCGCGACTACCTCATGGCCGATCACAACTGGCTGCCCCTCGCGGTGGCCGGCGAGCTGGTGAGGGCCTGCCGAGAGCTCATGCACGATCCCGACGAGGAGGGCTGGGCGCGGCGCTACGGCGAGTCGTTCATGGACTGGAAGCCGCGCGAGGAGCGCTCCTATCTCGGCACGTACTCCATGGGCATCGGCAACCCGCGCGCCGCCTATCAGCGGACGGAGATCATCTGCAGCCAGCAGAGTCGGGGCTTCTTCAAGCTCGACATCGTCCGGGTGGGTCGCCGTCGGGCCCGCTTCCGCTGGACGCCCCAGCCCGGCCAGACCATTCCGATCTGGAACTGCACCTGGCGCAAGGTGCAGTTCGAGCGCCTCCCGACCAACTGGGGCCTGCCACGCGCCCAGGTTCGCGAGCGCACCTGCGCGGCTCGCGGCGACGATGCCTGCCGCTGGGACGTCCACTGGAAGAATCCGTCGCGAGGCCCCCTCTTCTGGACGCCGAGCCTGGTCGGGGGCGCCGGCACCGTGCTCCTCGGTGTCCTCGACGTCGCGACCGGGGCGGGCTGGCCTCTCCTGACGGCGGCGCCGCTGCCTCTCCTCGCGGGAGTCTCGCTGGGCTTCGCGCTCCGCGAGGCGTCGCAGCGGCGCCACACCCAGCGTCTGCTCGATCTCCAGTCCGAGGAGATCATCTATTCGAATCTCGAGCTGGAGAAGAAATTCGTCGAGCTCGAGTCCCGCATCGAGCAGTTGTCGCTTCTCACCGACCTCAGCGCGGCGGTGGGCGCTACCCTCGACCCGGAGAAGATCTACGACCAGGCGCTGCATCGGCTCGTGCACGGCATGGGCTACGAGAGGGCCTACCTGTCGCTGGTGGACCGCGAGCAGCATGTGCTACGAGGCCACCGGGTGGCGGGCAGTCACGCGGAGGAGCACTCCTTCGAGGGCTTGGAGATTCCTCTCGAGGCGGCGTCGAGCGCCACCGCCCGCGCCGCCATCACTGGCCAATCCGTACTCGTCAACGACGTGGATCACGCTACGGAGCCCGTCCATCGGGCCTTCGTGCGCGCCCATCAGGTGCAGAGCTTCGTGGCGGTGCCTCTGCGCGTGCGCGAGCAGGTGTTCGGCGTGCTCACTGTCACCGCGAGCACCCCCGGGCGCTTCGTCCCGGGTGACGTGGATCTGCTCGGTGCGGTGGCCAGCCACGTGGCCCTCGCCATCGACCGCGCCGCGAGCTTCCAGACTATCGAGGATCTCTCCCGCGGCCTCGAGGACAAGGTGCGAGTGCGCACGGAGCAGCTCCGCGCCACCAACGAGGAGCTGCGAAGCGCCTATCGGGATCTCCAGGCGACGCAGCACCAGCTCATCCAGAGAGAGAAGATGGCCTCGGTTGGTCAGCTCGTGGCCGGGGTTGCCCACGAGCTCAACAATCCCATCGGCTTCATCTCCTCCAACGTGTCCACCCTCGCCGACTTCGTCCAGCGCCTGCGCGGCATGCTCGACACGTACCAGGAGACCAGGCTGCCCGAGGCCGACCATGCTCGCGTCGAGGCGAGACGGCAGGAGCTCAAGCTCGACTACGCCCTCAAGTACCTCGATCCCATGATCTCCGGCATCCGGGAGGGGGCGGAGCGGACGCGCAAGATCGTGGGCGACCTGCGCGTGTTCACGCGGACCTCGGACGACGTCTGGCAGCCCGTCGACCTGCACGAGGAGCTCGACTCGAGCCTGACCCTGCTCAATCACCTGCTCAAGGACCGGATCACGGTGGTCCGGAAGTACGGGTCGCTGGCTCCGATGGAATGCGTTCGCTCCGAGATCGACCAGGTCTTCCTGAACGTGCTCGCCAATGCCGCCCAGGCCATCACGGGACCCGGCACCATCACCATCGAGACGAGACAGGACGGCCCAATGGCCGTGGTCGAGATCGCCGACACCGGCTCCGGCATCGCGCCCGCCGCGCTGGCGCGTATCTTCGATCCATTCTTCACCACCAAGACCGTGGGAGAGGGCACCGGCCTCGGCCTGTCCATCAGCTACGAGATCATCACCAAGCACGGCGGGGAGATCCGGGCGCAGAACCTCCCTGCCGGGGGGGCGTTGTTCGCCCTGCGGCTCCCCCTCGTCCGAGCCCTTGCTTCGGGACCTGCAACGGCCGGATGATCGCAGCGTTGCCCGATCGATGCGTGGCGCGACTCCCCGGGGAGGGCTCGTGGACGAGACGACGATCCTGATCGTAGACGACGAGCCGCGCGTGCTCGACTCCCTCGAGGCGATCCTCGCCGCCGAGTTCCGAGTGTTGCGCGCCGGCCACGGCGAGGAAGCTCTCGCCCGTCTCGCCGCCGAGCCGGAGCTGGCGGTCATCGTGACCGATCACCGGATGCCGGGGATGACCGGGGTCGAGCTGCTGCGCCGGAGCCAGGAACTGACGGATGCCGTGCGGATCGTGCTCACCGCCTACACCGATGTGGACAACCTCATGGAGGCGATCAACACCGGCCGGATCTACCACTTCATCCCCAAGCCCTGGGATCCCCACGAGCTCCTCGTCATCGTGCGGCGAGCGGCCGAGCGCTGGCATCTCGCCCGAGAGAACACGCGGCTGCGCGATGAGCTCGAGCTAGCCTACAACGCGCTCCGGCGCGAGGCGACGGCGGGGCGCGACAAGCCAGCGTCCTTCGACAGCCTCGTGGGCGCGGAGAACGGGCTCCGTCCCGCGGTCGAGCTCGCGCGCAAGGTCCTCGACGGAGACACCACCGTGCTCCTCCTCGGAGAGACGGGCACGGGCAAGGAGCTCTTCGCCCACCTCATCCACGGCAACGGACCTCGCCGAGCCAAGCCGTTCGTGGCCCAGAGCTGCGGAGCCCTCCCCGACACTCTCCTCGAGTCGGAGCTGTTCGGCCACACTCGCGGGGCGTTCACGGGGGCAGTCGGCGAACGCAAGGGCCTCTTCGAGGAAGCCGATGGCGGCACCATCTTCCTCGACGAGGTGGGCGAGACGTCTCCCGCGATGCAGCAGCGCCTGCTCCGCGTGCTGCAGGAAGGCGAGGTGCGGAGGGTCGGCGGGGGGACCACTCGCCGCGTCGACGTTCGCGTCATCGCCGCCACCAACGCCGATCTCGAGGCCGACGTGGCCGCCGGCCGCTTTCGCCGCGATCTCTACTACCGCCTCAACGTCTTCCCGATCCGCCTCCCGCCCCTTCGTGATCGGGCGGAGGACATTCCCGCCCTCGCCGAATACCTGCTGCGGGAGGCCTGCCGGCGCGCGCGCCGCGCCGTGCCGTCGCTCGGCCCCGACGCGCTCCAGATGCTTCGCGTGTATCCGTGGCCGGGGAACGTGCGCGAGCTGGAGAACGAGCTGGAGCGCGCCGTGGCCCTCGCCGACGACGGCCACGCGATCCGACCCGCGCACCTCTCCGAGCGCATCGCGGCCGGCGCCGGAGCGGCGCCGGCGCAGCGCACGCTCAACGAGGCCGTCGAGGCGCTCAAGCGTCGCATGATCGAGGATGCGCTGCGGGAGTGCGGGTCGAAGACTCGCGCCGCGGAACGTCTCGGGCTCACCCGTCAGAGTCTCCAGCAGATGCTGCGCCGACGCCAGGCCTAGCTGCGGTTGGCGACATTGGGCGCGCGGCAGGCCGCGGCGACGTTCTGGCTCGCCGTGGTCGTCACCGGCGCGGGTACCGGGCTCGCCACGGCCGCCCTCATGGACCTGCTGTATGTGGTGCAGCACACGCTCTGGCCGGGCGCGGGGATGGACCTGCTCGACGCCGCCTCCCACGCCGACTGGCCCCGACATCTCGCCGTGCTGGTGGCCGCGGGCTTGCTCACCGGCGTGGGGCAGTTCCTGCTGGGCCGGCTCGCGGGAAGCAGCATCGACGTAACCACGGCCATCTGGCTTCAGGCGGGCCGCATGCCCGCCCTGCGTACGTTCGGCAGCGCGGTGCTCTCGATCGTGGTGGTGGGCATGGGCGCCTCCCTCGGACGCGAGGGAGCCCCCAAGCAGGCGGGAGCGGTGATCGCCAACACAGCCTCGGACGCGGCCGGTCTTCCGGACGAGACGCGACGGCTGCTCGTCGCCTGCGGCGCCGGCGCCGGCTTCGCCGCGGCCTACGGTGTGCCGCTGGGCGGCGCGCTGTTCGCACTCGAGGTGGTGCGCAGAGACCTGGCGCCCCGCTTCGTGCTGCCGGCCCTCCTCACGTCGGTGATCGCGACGGGCGTGTCGTGGCTGTTCCGGCCTGATGCGCCCACTTATCAGATTCCGGCCTACACGAGCTCGCTCTCCGTCGTGGCCTGGGCGTTGCCGGCCGGGCTGGTCGCCGGTGTGGTCGCCGTGCTCTTCGTCCGAGCGGTAGCGTGGGCCGACACCCACCGGCCGCGAGGCTGGCTCCGTCTCGCCGCGCCCCCACTGGCCCTCGGGCTCCTGGGCGCGGTGTCCATCCCTTTCCCTCAGATTTTGGGAAACGGCCGCGACGTGGCGGAGCTCACCTTCACCGGACAGATCGGCCCGTGGCTCCTGCTTACCCTGTTGCTCCTCAAACCGGCGGCGACCCTGCTGTGCCTGGGCAGCGGCACGCCCGGGGGATTGTTCACGCCGTCACTCGCGGTGGGTGCGACCCGGATTGTTCGCCCTCGTCGGCGCCGCCGCCCTCGTCGCCGCGACCACGCAGGGCCCCGTCTCCACCGTCGTCCTCATGGTCGAGCTCACGGGACACATACGATCGTTCATCCTGCCCCTGCTCCTGGCCGTGACGACCGCCACGCTGACGGCACGCCTCATCAACGCGCGCTCCATCTACGATGCGCGGCTCACCGGTGAGGAGCTGCGCCGCCGCGACTTGGCGCTTCCGGAGAGCTAGTCGGGCCGACGTGCCGGCGTGCTCATCCCGGCTTCCGCTCGATGGCCAGGAGCGGCGCTCCCCAGTTCGTACGGGCGCGAACGCCGCCGCGGTCGACGACGAGACAAACGTGGAAGGGCACGGCAGGGCGCGCCTCGACCCCGTGGCGCGGGACCACCCACTCCTCGGCTACGTCCTTCGCGATCCGGATGAACGTGTCGTAGCCCTCGGAGTCCTCGGCGAGCAATTGGTCCGCGTCGGTCACGACGATGAGGTAGCCCGTGGCGGGCAGCCATTCGAGATCGGCGAGGAGCTCCTCGAGGGCATCCCAGTTGCGGCCGCTGCCCGCGGGGAACTCGAGCGCTCGCGCCAGCTCGAACAGGAGCCCATCCTTGGTCCGGGCGCGGCGGCCATCGATGGTCCGCGTCGCGAAACCGGACGGCACGCCGAGCGTGGACTCGGGCCTGTCCCCGCGATCGAGGACGACCAGATGCACCCAGGGTGGGTTGGTGGAGTGAAGCGGGTTCATGGCCGCTCAGTTCATCGGCGTGAACGTCTCATAGTGATCGCGCGAATAGTACGCCTTCCCCGTCCGCTGCTCGATCACGATGCGCTCCGTTCCGCGGTTCTTCCCCGGCCTCTTCGGATTGACGTCGTACTCACGATAGTCGCCGTGCGGCAGGCGGCGCTCTCGATTGCCGAACACACGCCCGCCCACGTACCCCGGCAACGGCTCCCCGTTCCGCTTCTGGATCTCTGCGAGGACCTCGCGGGCCTTCTCGGGGACCTGGGCCTCGCGCGTGGCCCGGCTCAACGGCTCGGCGGCCGTCCCTTGCCCTG
>Ga0306925_10006918_pt1 | contig 10598 bp, 11 predicted proteins | sample flu12Cox44000176_FD_203755 | JGI IMG/M metagenome (GOLD analysis project Ga0306925, IMG submission 203755) | Lab enrichment of tropical soil microbial communities from Luquillo Experimental Forest, Puerto Rico - flux8day.12C.oxic.44.000.176 (v2)... | ecosystem: Environmental > Terrestrial >... | reverse complement strand
TCGTCAATCGAGGAATCCAGTATTTCTGGCGCGTGAGCGGTTTGGATGCTCGCGTGTATCGTCTTGAGCGAGGCCGGGATGGGGGGAGAAGGTGGCGCTCGTCACCGACGGCCGCTTCTCCGGTGCCACCCGTGGCACGTGCGTCGGCCATGTGTCGCCGGAGGCGGCGATCGGCGGTCCGCTCGCGCTGGTGAGCGACGGCGACCGAATTCGCATCGACATTGCCGGCCGGCGTATGGACCTGATCGTCGGGGAGGGTGAGCTGAATGCACGGCGGGCCGCCTGGCGGCCGCCCGTACCGCGTCACAAGAGCGGGCTCCTCGCCAAATACGCCAAGCTCGTCGGGCAAGCCAATCTCGGTGCGGTCACCCATGAAGGCGGCGCCGAATGGCCATGGTTCGACCACTAAAGGCTTGGCGCGCGGGGAACCGGGACCTTCCAGTCACCGCTGCTGCGGCTGTGGGCGAGGCTAGAGGGAGCCGCTGCTTCCCATCTGCGTCTGCCCGCCTAGCTCATGACCGTCGGCGCGGCGTGGTCGTGGCGTGGGCGCGCCCGGGTCCCGCGTTGGACGCCTTGCTCCGCGCAGATGGTAAGCGGCTGCGCAGCGGGTAAGGACGTAGTTCGATCGCGCTGACCTGAGCACCAGCATGGTGGCGGCTCGTCCATTGGCGAACCCGTCGCTCTCTGCGCGAGCCATCTGGGGCACGGGCCACTCGATTGCTGCGCCTCGCCATGGAGCCGGTGACTTGCTGCCATCCCGCTTGTGGGTCGAACTTTTGGGCATAACCGCCCGTCAGGATCTCGAATGGGGCATGAGCGTGACCCTTGAGGTCGATCGTGGCCTGCGTATGCTGGTGGCCGAACCAGTTCGGAGTGACGAAATCGGTCACGAGGACGCCACCAATTTCGTAGCCATATTGGTCGTCCTCAACCGGATCGCAGACCTCACCGGCCCAAAAGGTACCCTGAGGATCTTGGTAGGCACTGTTCAGCCACGGATCCACCGCCATCTCGCAAATTTCGTGAGTTGCGCCGACACTGACGCTTGCATTGTCAGCTTTGATGGTTTTCACGAAAACTTTGGAGATCGGCAGGCCCTCGTCTGTCAGGTCATGGTAGGCGAGCGCTCCGGCTTGGTCGCTATCATCCAGGAAAACCACCCACCATGTGCCGGAGGCCGGCGCCTGGTTGGAAGGAACAAAGGCGAAAGTTGCGGTGTCGACGCCCCAAACCGGCAGCAGATCTTGATTCCACTGCTGGCCGAAGGCGGGCAAATAGCTTTGAACTTCGGCATCAGTGATGTCGGTCGATTCGTTGATGACGGCAATCTGCGGCATTGATCCCTCCTCACGATGAATCGGCAGTCGCAAAGCCGAGCCGACGTCGCCAGAGGCGACGGAGACCTCGGTGACCACGCACTATGCCTCAACGGCCGAACGGTGTGCGAATTAGCTCACACTTACGGTTAAAGGGTTCGTCCTGTCAGCCCGATGACAAGCGTCCTCCGGCGCCTCTCGCACGTCAATCTAAATTCGGCCGCGAGCCAGACGCCGACCGCGACCATCAGCCGATCTTGGCGAGCATTTCGGCTTTGAGAAGCCGCTCGATCAGCAGCATGAAGCCGACCGAGGGAACCAGCAGCACTAGTGCGGTGATCGCGGCGATCTGGTAATTCCCGGCGAGGCTCGCCGTGAACATGGCGAGCGGGAGGGTGGTCACATCCGGCACCCCGACAAAATAGGTGCCGGTAAACTCGTCGAGCGATTCGAGAAAGACAAAGATGGCACTCGCCGTAACTCCCGGCATCGCCAGCGGCAGGGTCACGGTCAGCGCGGTGCGCAAGGCCGAGGCCCCAATGTTGCGGGCGGCGAGCTCGAGCTCCGGATCGATTGCCGCAAACGCCGCCGCGGCGATCCATACCGCGATCACCAATCCGTGGGATGCATGCACGAGAACGACGCCGGCGATCGTGCCGTTGAGCCCGACCAGGTAAAACAGACGGGCTAAATTGAAATAGGCGGCGAGGCTCGGAAATGCCTGCGGCAGCAGCAGGAGCAGCAGGATCAAGCTGCGTCCCGGCAGCCGTAAGCGCCCGAGCGCATACCCCCCCGGGACGGCCATCAGCAGACAGACCACGACGGTGATGCAGGCGATCAGCACGCTCGTCCCGAGTGCGGCGACGGTGTCGCTGGTCGGCTTGAACACTTCGGCCCAATATTTGAAACCCCAGGTCAGCGGCAATTTGTGCGGGAAATACCACTGTATCGCCACCGCCCACAGCGCGAGATTGGCGAGCGGTCCGAAAATTAGGAAAGCGAGGCCGCCGAGCAGACCGCCGCGCAACAGCCAGCCCAGCGCCGCCCTCATAACCCGCTGCCGGCCGCCACGTTTCGCCGCAGATAAATCCAGGCCGCCAGCGCGGCGATTGCATAGGAGACAAAGGCGAGCGCATTGGCGACACCGTAGTCGCTGTAGGAATTGACACGAAACGCCATGTCGACCGTGATCATCGTCGGCGACCCACCGCTGATCATGATCGGCACCGACAACACCGACAGCATCGTCACGAACGCCAATGTCAGCCCGACCACCATCACTCCGGCGACCTGCGGCAGGATGATTTCGACGAGGATCCGCAACCCGCCCGCGCCGAGATTGGCGGCCGCTTCGATCGTCGCGCGGTCGAGCGAGGCCATCGCACCCGATACCAGCAGTGCGACAAACGGTGTCTCCTTCCAGACAAAGGTGACGATGATGCCGCGCCAATCGAGCAGCCCCGAGAGACTACCGACATCGACGAGCCCCAATGTCGCGAGCGTGTTGTTCATCAGACCGTTCTTGGCGAGGAAAGTGCGCATGCATTGCGCGGCGACAATAAACGGGATGAACAGCGGCCAGCGATAGAGACTTTTCAGGATCGCCACCACTGCGCGGTGCGCGCCGAGCACCAGATAGCCGCCGATCCCCGCCGCCAACAGACCGGTCAGCAGCGTCGAAACGACGACGATGACCAGGGTGAAGACGATGTCGTTGCCGTAGAGCTCGAACGCTTTCATGAAGTTCTCGAGGCTCGGCGCTCCGTCCTTCGTGGTGAAGGCCGATACCAGCGACATGCCCAGCGGGTAGACGAACAGCGCCAGCACCATCGCCAATGCCGGCGCGACCAGCAGCAACGCAGCGGTCCTTCTATCGTTCACCGCTAGAACACTTTAACGCAGAGGTCGCCGAGATTACGCCGAGTACGCAGAGGACCAGGGTCCCTCTGCTGCACCCGGGCATGGGGGACCCTATGAGTGTCCTGGCGTGTCATGCCGGCGAAAGCCGGTATCCATGGCAGGGATGGACCCCGGCCTTTCGCCGGGGTGACGAAAGTTGCGGGCGCATGTGTGACCGATCTTTTTTCCGGTCATGCGCAGCGTCCTCCGCTTATCCTCCGCGCCCTCCGCGTTGAAGAGATATTCATTGCACCTTGCGCTCGTAGCTTTCCAGGATGTCGTTGAAATAGGGGGCGATCGGGAAAGGTTTGCCTTTGGTCGCGAGATCCTCGGGGGTCACATCGACAAAGAGCTTGGCCCAGCTCGCCTCGTCGAGCTGCGGCTTGACGGCGGCGGCGTCGATGCCCGGGTACCAGTTGAAGCGTTTGACGATGCCGTCGGCCTGGACCTTCGGGCTCGTCGCCAGGGCGATAAAGTCCTCGGCGATCTTGGCATTCGCCGCTTTGGCCGGCACGACGTAGTACATCGGCTGCCCCGGCATGCCCGGCCCGATCAGCTTGAGCTTGACCTCGGGCGGGATCTTGCCGTCGTGCTGCCAGTCGTAGAACATGTCGACCCAGACCGGGCCCATCGCGATCTCGCCGCGATTGAGCATGTCGAGCGTGCCGGCATTGCCGGGTGTCAATACGACATTCTTGTTGAACGCCGCGAGTTCGGCGAGGATCGGGTCCCAGCTCTTTTTGGTGTCGGGGTCATAGGGACCCTTGATCAGCCGGGTAGCGTCTGACGAGTGCGCATAGATCCAGCCGACGATGAAGGCCACCCCGGACATGCCGCCTTTGATGCCGTTGTAGCCGAACTTCTTCGGGTTCGCCCGGACCCACTTTTCGAGCGCGTCGTAGGTCGTCGGTGGATCGCTGACCATCGCGGTGTTGTAGGCGATGGCGGTCTGGCTGTTGAACATCGGCATGACATAACCGCCGACATTGGTACCCAGCGCGTTCTTCGCCGCCTCCGAGGTGGCGAGCTTGCCGGTCGGGATCTCTGTCGAATAACGGGCGAGCAGGCCTTTGCCGACCATCTCGCCGGCTGCCTTCTGGTGGATCACCGCGACATCGATGTCCCAGGCGGGGTTGGCCTTCTCGGCCTCGAGCTTCTCGAAGATCTTTTGCGAGCCGGCATCGCCTGGTCCGGTGCCGACCGCTCTGACGGTGACACTGGGGTGCTCCTTCTCGAACATCGGTCCGAGATAGTCCTTGACATAATCGACCATGTTCTGGTCACCGGCGGTGACGACATTGAGGGTCACTGCCTGCTGTGCCGCCGCCGGCAGGCTCAAAGCGATTGCCACCAGCGCGGTGAATATGACGGTCATTCGTTGCATGACTGCCCTCCCGTGGGTTTACTGCGTGTGTTGAGCCGGATAGAGGTGCAGCGCCGCCGCCGGCAAGGCGATGCCGACCGCCTCACCGATCGCCAGCCGGCGTGGGTCGTCCACCAAATATTGATGCGGTCCGACGCGGACTGCATAGCGGTAAAAGCCGCCGGGATAGGAGGCCTGGATGATCCGGCCGCGCAATACCAGGCAGCGGTCCAGGGGTTGATCTGGCGGACAAAGCCGCGCCTGCTCGCTGCGGAAGTGGGCCACGGCAGAGGTGCCGGGTGATATCTCCGCAGCGCCGTCGATCGTTATGTCCGATCCCTCGATAACCACGCCGCGATTGAACGGGCCCTCGGCAATGACGATGCCTCGGTCGGCGCAGCTCACCGTCAGCGGCGCGATATTGGTGGCACCCATAAAGCCGGCGACAAAGGGCGAGTTCGGCCGATTGTAGATCTCCTCCGGGGTGCCGATCTGCGCGACATGCCCGGCATCGAGAATGGCGATGCGGTCGGCCATCACCATCGCCTCCTGGCGGTCATGCGTGACGTGCACCGTGGTGATGCCGAGATCCTGCTGCAGGGTCTTGATCTCGTGCCGGACTTCCTCGCGGATGCGGGCATCGAGATTGGAGAGCGGCTCGTCGAGCAGCAGGATCTGCGGATTTACCGCGAGCGCACGACCGAGCGCCACGCGCTGACGTTGGCCGCCGGAGAGTGCGGTCACCTTGCGCTCGCCCAGTCCCTCCAGCCGCAGCATGGCCAGAAGTGCGGCAACCCGCTTGGCGATCTCGGCCCGGCTCACCCGGCGCAATTTCAGCCCATAGGCCATGTTCTGCGCCACCGTCATGTGCGGCCAGAGCGCGTAGGATTGGAACACCATCGCTATGTTGCGCCGGTCGGGCGGCAATCGGGTGATGTCGCGGCCACCCACCGATATCGCGCCACCCGCCATCACGACAAAGCCGCAGATCGCCCGCAGCAACGTCGTCTTGCCGCAGCCCGAGGAGCCGAGAAGTGCAACGAACTCGCCGCCCGCGGCATTCAGCGAGACGCCATCGAGCACGAAATGCGTGCCGTAGCACACGCGAGCCTCGTGTACTTCGAGCGACGTCGCCGCGGCGTCCATTTTCAGAGCAGTGCCAGCCGGACCAGTTCCTCGCGCAAAGCGCCCGGCGTCGTGAAATGAATGCCGTGGATGCCAAATGGCCGCGCGGCCTCGGCATTGGCCGCTACATCGTCGATATAGACCGTCCGGTGCGGGTCGATCGCAAAGCGCGCCAGCATGATTTTGTAGATGCGTGGGTCGGGTTTGATAACCCCGACCTCGCCGGAAATGACCAGACCGCGGAACCAGCGCAGAAAATCGAACCGCTCGAGGGCCGCCGGAAAAGTCTCGGCCGAAAAATTACTGAGCACATAGAGCGGTGTGTCGCGTTGGTGCAGTTCGGCGACGATCTCGACCGTGCCGGCGATCGGCCCCGGCATCATTTCGTCGAAACGAGCGCCATAGGCGTCGATCAATTCGGTCTTGTCGGGATGCTGGAGCTTGAGCAAACGCGCGCCATCGGCAAAGCTGCGCCCGGCGTCCTGGCCACGGTTCCATTCATGGGTGCAGACATTCGCCAGAAAATGCTCCATCGCCGGCTCGTCGGCGGGAAAGAGCTTGCGGTAAAGGTGTCGAGGGTCCCAATCGATCAGCACACCGCCGATATCGAAGACCACGATGTTTCGTACCGGCTCCGTCATTTGCCTGCTCTCGACATACCGAACCGCGGCACGATAACAGTGCCGTGCCGCGGGACCAACGGCACCCGTCGGCCTTCGGCCGTGCCCATCCTGACGAGGGAGCTGCGCTATGCCTGCATCGATCTGGCTGCAGTTGAGCGATGAACACGAAGGCTCCCTCAGGGAGCTGATCGAGCGGCTGGCGAATGCCCACGGCACCGTGCCGTTTCATCCCCATCTGACCGTGTGTAGCCCGCAATCGGAGGCCTTCTGGGACGCCGCTGCGGAATATGTGCGACACGGCGCGGCGTTACCGCTGCGCGTGAAAAAGACCCGCATCTCGTACTCGACGACGGCGCCGATGATGGCGGTCGTGATCTATGTCGAGGACACTTCAGGCCTGCGGACGTTTCGCGAGGACTTGCGGCGGCTCACCGGAGCCGTCGAGTCCCCACCACCGCACATCAGCCTGCTCTACGGGGTGGACGAAACCGGTCGGCAGCCGAGCTGGTCGTCGAACGAGACCCGCCTCAAGAGCATCGCCGAGGAGTGCGCGCGGCAAGTCGAGGCGAGCGAATTCGTGCTCGACCATCCAGTCATCGTCGCCCCCGACGGCGAGTGGACGAACGTCAGGAGCTGGCGGGTGGTGCGAGCACTTTAACAGACAGTCATGTACCTCCATTCTCGTCATCACCAGGCTTGACCCGGTGATCTGCGCCTTGTTCAGTGGCGCGGGGAGGGCAATGCCCCTCACCCGTCCCTCTCCCCGCGAGCGGGGAGAGGGACGGGGCCCCGCGGAGGAGCGCGAGCATGTGCGAGTTGCACCGGTTTCTCGACGAGGCGCGCGCGCTGTTGCCTGCGGCTGTGGCATTGCGCCGCCGCATTCATCAGAAGCCCGAGCTCGGTCTCGACCTGCCGCTGACCACCCAAGCGGTGCTCGACGGGCTCAAAGGCCTCGATGTCGGCATCGCCCGCGGGTCTTCGACCTCCGGTCTGATCGTGACCCTGAACGGCGCCGTGCCCGGCCGCACGATCCTGTTGCGGGGCGACATGGACGCGCTCTCGATGCCGGAGGAGACCGGGCTCGACTATGCGAGCGAATTTCCCGGCCGCATGCATGCCTGCGGGCACGATTCACACACCGCGATGCTGGTGCAGGCGGTGCATCTGCTGCACCGGCACCGGGACGAGCTCGCCGGCACCGTCAAATTCATGTTCCAGCCCGGCGAGGAAGGCCATGGCGGCGCCCGGCTGATGATCCAGGACGGGCTGCTCGATGCCGACCCCAAGCCCGATGGCGCCTTTGCATTGCATATCTGGCCCAATGCCAAAGCCGGCGCCATCGTCGGCAAGCCCGGCCCGATGCTGGCCTCGGCCGATACCTGGACGATCACGATCAAGGGCCGCGGCGGGCACGCCTCGATGCCGCATGACGCGGTCGATCCGATCCCGGTCGCCTTCGAGATCGGGCTGGCGTTGCAGACATTGGTCACTCGGCGGATCGACGTCTTCGACCCGGTGGTGCTGACTTGCGGCAAGGTTACCGCCGGCACCACCAACAATGTTTTCCCCGAGAGGGCCGAAATGGTCGGCACCTTGCGATCGACCTCGGAGGCAGCGCGCCAGCGGGCGCATGACGGGATCCGCCGGATTGCAGCAAATGTTGCTGCGGCGCATTTGTGCGAGGCCACTGTCGCGATCCGGCGGGGCTATCCGGTCACCATCAACGACCACGGCTTTGTCGATTTTGCCCGCGCCGTCGCGACCGAGCTTCTCGGTGCCGACAATTATATCGACCGGCGGGCGCCGATCATGGGTGCGGAGGATTTCTCCTATGTCCTGCAGCGCATCCCCGGCTGCATGATGTTTCTCGGGGTGATGCCGGACGGCCATGACGGGCACGACCATGTGGCGCCGTGCCACTCCAACCGGATGATGCTGAACGAGGATTGCATGACGGTCGGCATCGCGATGCACGCCTCGGTCGCCCACCGGTTCCTTGCCCAGGGATTGTGACCGTCGGCGAAGGGAGAGACGGGATATGGCAACGACAACGAGAGCGCCGTTTCTGAGCACCACCTTCAGCGCCTACCACCACCGCGAGCGGCCGGCCGAGGATGAGGAGCTGAGCCGGGTCGGGCCGGGCACACCCTGCGGCGAATATTTGCGCCGCTTCTGGCAGCCGGTGGTTCTTTCCGAGGATCTGCGCGACCTGCCAAAGCGGCTGCGCATCCTGGGCGAGGACCTCGTCGCGTTCCGCGACAAGAGTGGTGCTGTCGGCCTCCTCGAATTGCATTGCCCGCATCGCGGCACCTCGCTCGAATTTGGTCTGGTCGGCGAGAAGGGGATCCGCTGCTGCTATCACGGCTGGCTCTTCGACGTCGACGGCACGATCCTCGAGACACCGGGCGAGCCGGCGGACAGCACTTTGAAGGACCGGCTGTTTCACGGCGCCTATCCGGTGCACGAGTACGGGGGATTGGTCTTCGCCTATATGGGGCCGCCCGAGGCTCAGCCGGAATTCCCGATCCTCGACACCTATGACCTGCCCGGCTACCAGCTCGCCGCCCGCCAAGGCACGGTCTGGCCGTGCAACTGGCTGCAGGTCAAAGAAAACAGCATGGACCCGGCGCATCTCGCCTTTCTCCACACCCTGCCCGGCAGCCAGGGGTTTACAGACGATCTCGGCGCGCTCGGCGAATGGGACTGGATGGAGACGCCGTCCGGCATGGTCTATATCGACACCCGCCGGCAGGCCGACCGGGTCTGGGTGCGCATCGCCGACTTCATTCTGCCCAACATCCACCAGTTCCCGCCCAATGCCGATCCGATGGCGTCGCGGACGACGATCAACCGCCCGGCGGCGACGACCTGGGCGGTGCCGCTCGACGACACCCACACGATGCAGATCGGCTTCCGCCGCGCCCCCGAGGGCCGCGAGATGCGGCCTGGCAACGGCTTTGGGCAAGACGGCAACCGGTCCTACGAGGAACGCCAGCGGGTTCCTGGCGATTACGACGCGCAGATCAGCATCCATAACGGCATGGCCCGCCACGGGCTCGAGCATCTCGCCGCGACCGACCGCGGCCTCATCATGATGCGCAATATGATCCGGCAAGCGATCCGCGCCGTGCAGAACGGCGCTACGAGCGGCCGCAACAGCCCGGCGAATGGGAAGGTGACGCCGACCTACTCGCACGACCGGGTGGTGCCGGGGATTCCGCCGGCTGCGACTCCGGAAGAAGACAAACTGCTGTTGCGCGAGACCGCGCGCAAGGTGGTTGCGGACGCCGTGCAACGCGGCGGTGTCATCCTTTAATCACAAAAAGACCGCGACCGGCTGCCGAAGCGGCCGGTTTGACATCCAAGACCGCCAGACATCCAAAAATAGCACCTGAGAGCCGGGAATAAACCCGGTTTCGGGGCGTCGCTGTCTAACGGGTCGCTGTCACCGGAGAGGGCCCGCGCTGGCGGTGCCACTCGAAACCACCTACCGGTGGAACAGCGCCTTCACGACCGAGGGAGGACGACCATGAAGCGCTGGACACTGTCCAAGAAGTGCGGGGTGGCTCTTTTTTGCATCGGCCTGACCGCTCCGCTGGCGATGGCGGATGACAATGAGCGGCAGAGTATCACTGTCGCCTTTGGCCGAGGGTTGAACACCGCCCAGCAAGGCAATGTCGTGAACCATGTGATGTTGCCGAACGACGTCGAGATCACCCAAGGTGGGGTCGTGCACTTTCTTGTGGCCGGATTTCACCAGCCTGTCGTGTATAAGCCTGGGACAAAACCCGAGGATATTGTCGTCCCTCCTACGGGCACGTTTATCAACGACCCGAACAACAGGTTTTATCTGGGGATCGCCCCGGCAGGTGGCCCGCCGCCTCCTACGCCAGCTACCGCCGACCCGTCCAACGCCCGAAACCGTGTAGAGTCCGTCGGCTTTCCTGCGACAGAGGGTGTAGTTGGAGGCGTGGTCGTCTCTCCGAAGGCGGAGCCGGGCGTCTATCTGGTGATTTGCAACGTCAAGCAACATTTTCAAACCGGGATGTTCGGTTTCATCGAGGTAAAAGCAGCCGACGATTAAAGGTCAGTGGACACGCTGCGCGGGAGGGAGTTCTCGCCGCAGTCGGGTAAGCCCCTCCAGGGATTGATCGATCGTCTCAATCGTCTGTTTGACGGGGGATTTGGCACCCTGTAGCTTTAATTTCCAAATCAAAGCTACGGGTGCCATGGAAAACCGGCAATTCGGCAAGACCGGCCTCGCGGTCTCGG
>Ga0306925_10006914_pt1 | contig 10601 bp, 6 predicted proteins | sample flu12Cox44000176_FD_203755 | JGI IMG/M metagenome (GOLD analysis project Ga0306925, IMG submission 203755) | Lab enrichment of tropical soil microbial communities from Luquillo Experimental Forest, Puerto Rico - flux8day.12C.oxic.44.000.176 (v2)... | ecosystem: Environmental > Terrestrial > Soil... | reverse complement strand
CAGCGGCCAGCCCAGCGGCACCGCCCCCGACAGCTCCCCGGGGGTCAGCTCCCCGGCCGCCTCCACCAGCGCCAGCGGGTTCCCCGCCACCCCGGCCACCACCTGCGCGCTCACCTGCCCGTCCACCCGCGCCCCGGCCGCAGCGGCCAGCAGCTGCCCGGCCGCCTGCTCCGGCAGCCCGCCCAGCACCAGCTCCGGCAGCCCGGCCAGCGCGGCCGCCTGCCCCTCCTCCCCCTCCCGGACGGTGAACAACATGCCCACCCGGTCGGCGTACAGGCGGCGGGCGATGAACCCCAGCACCTCCACCGACACCAGGTCCAGCCACTGCGCGTCATCGACCAGGCACAGCACCGGAGAGGCGGCCGCCGCGTCGGTCAGCAGCGTCAGCGCCGCCAGCCCGACCAGGAACCGGTCCGGCGGCGGCCCGTCCACCAGCCCGAACGCCGACCCCAGCGCCTGACGCTGCGGCCCGGGCAGCCCGCCCAGCCCGCCCAGGAACGGCACCAGCAGCTGATGCAACCCGGCGAACCCCAGCCCCATCTCCGCCTGCACCCCCGCCACCCGGGCCAGCTGCACCCCGCCGGCCCGCCCCGCCGCCCACTCCAGCAGCGCCGTCTTCCCGATGCCCGCCTCCCCCCGCAGCACCAGCACCCCGCTCAGCCCGTCCCGCACCGCCGCCAGCACCCCCTCCAGCGCAGCGGTCTCCGTGTCCCGGTCCAGCAACTCCGTAATCGTTCAGCCCTTCCGCCGCGCCCGCAACGGGCCAGGCCAGCCGGCCCGGCCGCCCACTCCAACAGCAGCCCACCACCATCATCGCCCACACCCAACCCGCCAACCAGCAAAATCGCAAGCGACGACGCTGCTCAGAAACCACGGTCCGTTGGTAGAACAAGATCTCTTTCCGAACGGGCCGTAGTAGCTGTTTCCCGCGGGCCACTGCCCATTGCCCGACTGCCTGGCCGGATCGAGGAAGCTTCCGACGGCAGCTCGCTGGCGTGCTGGTAGACCCAAGGGTTGCTGCATGGCGGCGGCCGAGATTGTGGCCGAAACGCGTCGCAACTGTTTTCGGCTGCCGCAGACAGCAAGCCGCTGCCTTTGTCTGGGAACTGCTCTGTGGCCGAGCTCATGTCCTTAGTCATTCCGCAGGCACAACCCTATGGAGTGTCCGCAGGACTAAGGATCTTCCAGGATTCGATCCGCCTGCCGGATTCCTAACGTCTGGTTCATAACCGTTCGTGCTGGCTCCGGAAACGCCGAGCGAGAACTCGCTACAACGGAGCCTTCGCTTCCGAACCGGCACTCATCGGGACTGACAAGTACTGCCGAGGAGGCCCGTGATGTGGCCGGTTAACTCTTACCTCAGCATGGGTGCTGTCTGGGTTGATGCCGTCTTTGCGTCGGGGCTGCAGCGCTGCGATGAGCCCAGCGCGGGTCAGGTCCGGCAGGCCGTTACCGCGGCCATCCGGGTGTTCGGCTGCTCGGGCTGTGCCGGACGGGTGGCGCAGGAATTTGGCGATCATCCGGAAACGGCGGTGATCCGGATGCGCTGGGCGCGTGCCGTAGCCGGCGAGGCGTTCGCGGATCCGGCGCCGGAGCCCCGCCCGGGTGAGGATGCCGGCGGGTTCCTGGTCATTCGTCCCCGGACGCCCGCTGGGCAGGCGTCAGGCTCACCAGGGGCCGGGCAGCGTCAGCCATCCCGGTCTGCCGCAGGCGGGAGGGGCTGATGGAGGAGGAAATGATCCAGGCTCAGGCGATGGCCGCGCGCTTTGCCTGCGCGCGGATGACCATGCTGCATCTGAGCGAGTTGCACGACAGCGTAGAACGGGCTTGCGGCCTTAACGCCAGGTCCCAGTGGGACCGAAAGGCGACGGCGCACGCGGAGATGTTCTGCCTGCTGGCTGACGTGGTGGATGACCCGCTGCTGGCTCCGCTGTTGACCGGGGGCGCCGGGTATATGCGAGAGGTGATGCTGGCGGTCGGGCGAGCGGCGGACGGCATGATCGTCAGCTCGCGGCGGCGGCTGCTGGCGCACCTGCGCGCCGGCGATGACGAGGCAGCCGCGCTGGAGATGGAACGGCACCTCCGGGTCCTGCTCTATATGCGGCGCTTGGCGCTGCCCGGCGGGCAGGCGGCTGCGGGTGAGGCGGTGACATGACCGCGATGATCAGCGACGGCTCCATCGGAGCGCGCGGTGGGATGACACCGCGCGCGCGGTCCGCCGGCGGGGAGGTTATGCGCGGACGTGAGGCGGAACAGAAGATGATCGGCGACCTGCTGCGGCGTGCCAAAGGGGGGGCCGCCGGGGTAGTGCTGGTGGAGGGGGAACCGGGCAGCGGCAAGTCCCTGCTGCTCCGCAGCTCAACCGACCAGGCAGCGGAGCAGGGTTTTTCCCTGGCCGCTGGCGCAGCCGATCTGCTGAGCGAGGCGATCCCGTTCTTCGCGCTGCGCGCGGCCCTGCGAGAGCCATTGGCGGGGCTCACCGCCGATGATCCCGGTCGCGACCTGCCCGATACGACGGCGCGGTGGATCACCCAGATACGTGCGCACCTCGAACGGCGAGCCGCGGCGGGTCCGGTCCTCGTCTGCCTGGATGACCTGCACTGCGCCAGTGCGGCCACCCTGGCCGCACTGCGGGCGTTGCCGCGGGACCTTAAACGGCACCCGGTCGCGTGGCTGCTGGCCCGGTCAAGCACGCCCCAGCGCGATGCCGACTACCTGTTCGGCCTGCTGGAGAAGGACGGTGCCGCCCGGGTCACCTTGGCGCCGCTGGGTGAGGAAGCGGTGGCGGGGATGCTGACCGACGCGTTCGGCGCACCCCCGGATCAGGCCCTGGCGGACCTGGCCCGCGGCGCCGCCGGGAACCCCTCGCTTGTGGCCGAGCTGATCGGTGGCCTGCGCGAGGATCACGCCGTTCAGGTCACCGGGGGACGCGCCATGCTGGCGTCGGACCGGCTCCCGCAGCGGATTCACGGCCTCGCGCAGCGGCGGCTCGATGGCCTCAGCAAGCGGGCCCGGCACCTGCTGGTGACCGCGGCGGTGCTGGGCCCGACGTTCCGGCTGGAAGACGCGGCCGAGATGCTCGGCGAGACCCCGGCCACGCTGCTGCCCGCGGTCGAGGAGGCGATGGACGCCGCGATAATGACCGCCGCCGAACACGCGTTCGCATTCCGCCACCAGCTGCTGCGCCGCGCAGTCGGCGAGATGACCCCGCAGCCGGCCCGCAAGGCGCTGCACCGCCAGTACGGCGAGATGCTGCTCACCCGGGGCGGCGCAGCGGCCCGGGCCGCCAGCCACCTGCTCCAGGCCGCGCATCCGGATGACCCCGCGTCGCTGCCCGGGCTAGACCAGGCGGCGGCGCAGACGCTGCGCTCAGCGCCGCAGATCGCAGCCCGCCTGGCACTGCGGGCGCTGGAGCTGACATCTCCGGACGATCCAGCGGCGCTGTCTCGCGCGGTGACCGCCGCCGAAGCCCTGACCGCGGCCGGCCAGCTGGACCGGGCCGCCCGGATCGCCCGTGACATGCTGGCCAAGCCGCTGCCGTCGGTGGCCGAGGACCGGCTGCGCTGCGTGCTGTCCTCGGTCTTGTGTGCCGCGGGCCGGGCCCGGGAAGCCGCCGACCAGGCCCAGATGGTACTGGCCCGGCCGCAGCTGCCTGGCGACCTGCGGGACACGGCGCTGACCGGGCAGCTGCAGGCCCTGGCCGGGCTGCGCGACGAACCCGCCGGCCCGGCAGCTGACACCATCCTGGCCGCCCCCGGCCAGCACGACAGCTACGCCACCGCGGCGGCCCGACTCACCCGCGCGATCATCAGCTGGGATAGCGGCCAGATCAGCGACAGCCTCGGGCTGCTTCGTGACGCGGCGCGGCACGGGCCCGGAATCTCTGCCGATGCCCGCCATGTCCAGCCGCTGCTCGCGCTCGCCGCCGCCCTGATCGACCTGCGCCAGCTCAGCGAAGCAGAGGACATCCTCCGCGCCGCGGATAACCCGGCGCTGCAAGACATCCCGGCCGATGCGGCGCTGTCCCTGATGCGCGCCCGCATCCACCTAGCCGCCGGACGGCTGGCTGACGCCGCCGCCGATGGGCAGGCGGCCCTGGCCACCGCCCGGGCCCTCCGCGCGCACGGATACGCCGCGGCCGCGCACAGTGTGCTGAGCGTGATCGAGCTGCGCCGCGGCGACCTCGCGGCCGCGGCCCGGCACCTCGGCTGCCGTCTCGTCCCGGGCCCGCAGTTCGCGGACATCTACGCGCGGCCCGAAACCATCGCGGCTGAGGCCCAGGTCACCGAAGCGCGCGACGGCCCGGCCGCCGCCCTCGGCCAGCTCAGGCAGCTCCACGCCGATCTGGAGGCTTGGCCTGGGCTCCTGCTCGGCGACCCCGCGCTTGCGGCCTGGCTGGCTCGCACCGCACTGGCCGCGGGCGACAGCGAGTCCGCCACTCGAGCCGCCCGCGCCGCCCAGGTCCTTGCGGACGCCCACCCGGGGTTCCCGGCCCTGGCCGCCGCCGCGGCGCACAGCCGGGGTGTGGCCCGCCGCGACCCGGCCCTCTTGGCCGAGGCCGCTACGCAGCACCCCGATCCGTGGGCCAGGGCCTCCGCAGCCGAAGATCTCGGCGTTCTGCATGCCAGGGAAGGCGACCGGGAACAGGCGATCAGCCACCTGAAGCAAGCACTCAGTGGGTACCGCCAGGTCGGTGCCGACCGCGACCAGGCCCGCATCCGGCGGCGGCTGCGCATGCTCGGCATCCGGCGCCGCCACTGGACCACGCCCTCCGTCAAGCCCGTTACCGGGTGGGACAGCCTGACCGAGACCGAGCAAGCGGTCGCCGCGCTGGTCGCCCAGGGACTGAACAACAACCAGGTCGCCGCCCGGATGTACATCAGCACCCACACCGTCGCCCATCACCTCCGCCAGGCCTTCCGCAAGCTCAGCATCGCCTCGCGTGTCGAGCTCACCCGCATCGTCATCGAGCACGCTGGGGACGGCGCGCGCCCAGGAGAATTAGCGACGTCGACGATGCGTGCGGCGCGGGGCATGACGATCCTGAGCCTGCCGCGGGCACCAAGTCCCGGGCCGAGCAGGAAAGGAGCTGACCGATCATGAGCAGCCCCATCTCGCGTGGCTTCCGCCACCTGCGCCGTCCCTCGGACGGCGAAGAGGGCCGGGTGCCGCCGGGCCAGTACGTGACCCAGGACTTCCCGGTGCTGTCCGCCGGCCCAACGCCACACACGCCGCTGCCCGAATGGACGTTCTCGATCCGGCAGGGCGGCGACACACTTAAGTCCTGGACCTGGCAGGAATTCCAGGCGCTGCCAGCCGAGACCGTCACCGTGGACGTCCACTGCGTGACGCGCTGGTCCAAGCTCGATACCGTGTGGCGCGGCGTATCGGTGGACATGCTGCTGGATCAGGTCGAGCACCACGCTCCCTACGTGCTGGCGTTCTGCGACGGCGGCTACACGACAAACCTGCCGATCGAGGACGTCACCGGTGGCCAGGCATGGGTGGCATTCAACTACAAGGGCCAGCCGCTTGGATCCGAACACGGCGGCCCAGCCAGGATGCTCGTGCCGCACCTGTACTTCTGGAAGAGCGCGAAATGGGTACGGGGCCTGGAGTTGCTCGAGCACGACGAGCCCGGTTTCTGGGAGACCTACGGCTATCACATGTACGGGGACCCATGGCGGGAACAGCGGTACGCCGGCGACTGACCTGACAGGTCGCCACTGTCACTTCCGCAAGCGGGGAAAGGGACGCGGTCCGCACGATCGGGTTGGACGTACCCGACTGGCCGGGGCGTCGGGCCGGGCACACTCGGACGTCCGGCTGACCGCCGAGGCCGGCTACACCGCCGAACGGTCCTATTCCATCGCTTCGGCCGACGGCGAGCCGGCCGCGATCACGGTCGAATGGCTCGCTGGATGGCAGCGCGTTCCGTGGCCTGCTGCAGCAGGTGTTCGGAAGGGAAATGACCGACGCCCAAGCCACCTGCGCAGCATGCGGCGCAGCCGGCCCGGTCGCCGAGACGGTCGTCTACCTGCGCGGGCCGAGGACTGTGGTCCGCTGCCGCAACTGCTCAGGCATGCTCATGGTCATCTCGCAGATCCGGGGCCTGAACTGTGTCGACCTCCGCGGCCTGGCCGCGCTTGATCCCGCCGGGCGGCTGACCTTGCCCGGTAGCGCTCTTGCTCGCTCAGGCCGCCCCACACCCCATGGGCCTGATGTGTCCGCAGCGCAAACGCCAGGCATTCACGCCGGACCTGGCACCCCGTGCAAATAGCCTTCGCCTCCGCCTCCTGCGCCATGGAGTGGCCGGACGATGATACCGGAAAGAACAGATCGGGATCGGCAGACAGGCAGGCAGCCAGGGAGCGCCACTGGTCCTCGGGAACCAGCAGATCCGCGAACTGGCGGCGGGCGTGTGTCATGGGCTCAGCGTCGGCCGCCCGCCAGCCGCCCGCATCACCAGGACCAGCCAGTTCGGCATGACGATCGTGACCCGCCTGGAGCTGCTCCGTGGCCCTGGATGCTTCTGTGCGCGGGCACCTTCCGCAAAATGCGGTGGCGGCGGGGCCGGGCTGGAGATGGCCAGCGCCTGGCACGGTCTGGGTTCCTCGGTCACCCTGCTCGCTCAGGCCGACGGCCTGCAGGGCGACGTCAACCACCACGCGCTGCTCACCCACCAGGGCACGTACCAGGCCCGCATCGCCGGCGCGGCGATCGCCGCCCGCGCTGCCGGGCAGCTTGTCGAGTTCTAGCGGTGTCAGGTGCATGACCCTGCCTCCTTGCCGGATTACTGGCAGGGCTTCAGGGGCGTGCCTCGGCCGCGCCCCCAGAGCCCAGGATCGGAATCCCGCCAGGGCCTGTCGGCTCTGGTCGGGAATGGCCGCGCTGGTGATGTCATCCAGCGAGCCGTCTGGTCGGCCGGCGTAGTCGGCCAGCTTCGGGGCGTCCGGGTAGATCCGATACAGGTCTGACCGCGTGATCGCGTACGCGAGCGCCGATCTCGCCGAGCCTGGTGCCGTCATTTGAGGACTTCGTTGTGGACAGCTTGGGACGCGGTGGCCGACGACGAAGTTTCCGGGGCGGGGGCGCCGTCGCGGCCGCGCACTATAAACACAGGCCGCAGCGAACGGGACGCGACGGCCCCGGCAACGCTTCCCGATACGAGCCCGAGCCCGGCGCGGCCACGGGAACCGAGGACGATGAGGCTTGCCTGGTGAACGTCGGCCGTATCTACGATCGCCTTCCCGATCGGTGTTCCCTCGACCGCGATGGCCTGTGCCCGGAATCCTGCCGCCTCGGCCAGCGACGCTCCGTGCGCCGCGGTTTGCTCGGCAGCCTGCTTCACCTCGTCGGCGCAGGCGGCGTCGAACATTGCCCCAGGCTCCGGGAGGAACCCGACGTTGAATGTTCGCCAAACGGTGAGGACCAGCGCGTCTCGCTTGGCCGACAGTTGCCGGCCGGCCTCTGCTATCGCGGCTTTGGCCAGGTCCGAACCGTCGTAGGCGAACACGACGGGGCCGACGTGGCCGCCGTGCCCGTGGACCGCGTGCCGATGGGGAAGGCTGGTCAGTGACGCTGCAATCCGCCCACCGCCGCCATGGTCGGATCCTGCGCGGGCCGGTGTCCGGTCCAGGACATGCTCGGCTGGGCCATGGCGGACCGCAGCGAGCAGCGGCGGGGACTCCCAGCCCGGCTCCCGGCCGCCCATCCACTGATGCAGTGCCGAAGCAGACGGGCGCACCCCGCCGAGCACGTAGAGCAGGACGCCAGCCAGCGCCCCGCCGATCGCGAGACCGAAGCAGATCCACAAGGCGGTGCTCATAGCCCGGGTTGGCAGGCCGGTCAGCGTCACAGCAAAGTGCAGGAGGACCGGCGCGACTACGAACGCAGCTACCGCACGCAGCATCTCCGAGATCGAGAACACCCGCTGGATGCTGGGCGACCGCACCGAGAACCCGATCAGGAACAGCGCCGGGGTCACCGAAGCGCCGACGCCGACGCCGACCAGCGCTGAACCGGCCAGCGCGAGCCCGGCCGTGGGCGGGACGGCGGCACGGAGCACCAGGATCCCGGCGGCCAGGAAGACCATTCCGGCCAGGACGAAGTAGTGAAGCAGCCGCCTGCTGATCACCAGCCCGAACGCGATCGCGGCGATCACCGCCCCGCCAAGCTCGGGAACGTAAAGCAAGCCCAGGTGCAGGGGCGTGTAATGCGGGGCGAGCACCGTGCCGGTCAGCGTGACCGCCGCCACCGAGGCGGCCGCCGCGCAGACCAGGACCACGATCGCGCTCAGCGGGATGGTGCTGTTCAGGTTGCGCACCGTCAGCAGCGGACGCCTGGCGCGGTATTGGTAGACCAGCAAGAGCGTTATCAGCGCCACCCCGCCGAGCAGCGGGACCGCCGCGACGGGATCCAGGAACCGGTGGGTGAGCAGCTCCGAGGCACCCCAGAACGCCGCCACCGAGCCGATCGCGGCCAGCCCGAGCGCGGCCGGATCCCGGGGGGCGCTTGGGTTAGCCGGCGGGGCGTCCTCGAAGGTCAGCAGCGACAGCAGCAGCGCCATCACGGCGACGCCGGCGACAACCCAGAACAGCGGACGCCAGGCATGGAACGACGCCTGGGCGCCGCCGATCAGCGGGCCTGCCGCGACCGCGCCGAAAATGCACATGTCCAAGATCGTCACCGTCCAGCGCAGCTTGTTCGCTGGGTAACCCAGGAACAGCGGAGGCGCCGCCGCGATCAGCAGCAGGCCGGTGCTCAAACCCTGCAGCACGTGCCCGGCGATGAACATCGCCGGGCTGGCCGCGGCCGCCGCGAGCACCGAGCCGGCCACCAGCATGGTGCCGTAAAGCAGCAGCATCCGCCGCTGAGGCAGGAGCTGGGAGAACTGCACCGCCAGCACCGTCCCGGCCGCATAGCCGGCATTGGCCATGCTCGACGTCAGGTTCACCGCCTGCAGGCTCATGTGCAACTGTGTGGCGATGATCCGCCCGACCGGCGGGAAGGCAGACGACAGGGCCAGGTACGGGGTCAGGAACAGGATGACCATCGCCGCCGCCGCAGGGTAGCGGCCGGCCAGCGGGCCTGATGCAAAGCGCACCGCACGCAGGCGTGGAAGCAGTGGGCTGGGCAACATCTGTATGCCATCTTCGTTCGGCATGCTCATTTCTCCCGCACTCTCCTGTTCACTCGACCGGGTACGCGGACCTCATCGCGTCGCGTTGGTTGAATAGGGTCGGCCCTGTCCGGCTCAAGCTGGCCAGCACGTCCGGGCGACCGCCGATCGTCGTTCCGCTCGACCGCGGGTCTGACGGTGCCACAGGTGACACACTGCTGCTCCCAGCGGTCATGCCGGCGCCGAAGACGTCGATTAGCAGGCCGCGGATCGAGTTGCCGTCCAATGCCTCCGGCATGGGCTCAGCGTGCCGTCCTCCCCAGCGACCCGCATCGTCAAGGCAGCTAACGCCTGCGGGAACGTGGGGTGATCCCCGGCTCGAAGGGTGGGATCGCCTACGGCTGTAGGCCGTACAAGGCCATTAGCTATGAATGCGGTTTCTCGATTGCCGACTCACTGAGCTGAACTCCGCCATGGGTAAAGGGGCCAAGCCCAGACAGCGCTGTCCGTCGTGGCGCCCTTAGGTAAGGCCGAAGCAGGAGAAGCAGGTGAAGTCTGCGCGGGGCGGAACGGGATCGTGGCGGATAACTGATCTGACGATGCGGGGCCTGGTCGCGGCGGCCAGGCTGGGCGGTGAGGAAGCAGCAGGCTTGCCCCTGCGCACCCAGCTGAAAGGAACGTTGGAATGAGCATCAACTGGCTACATGGTCTGTACCACCACGCGGACAAGCCTGACGAGTTCCGGGCAATGCCCGTGTTCGAGGGCCAGAAACTGGTGGTGGTCGGCGGCAGCAGCGGGATGGGCCGCCAGACCGCAGCCGACGTGGTGGCCGCCGGCGGCTCCGCCGTCATCATCGGCCAGGACCCCGGCAAGGTGGAGGACACCGTCAAGGAACTGGCCAAGGACGGCGAGGCCCACGGCATCACCGCCGACCTGGCCGACCGGGAGCAGGCCGACCGGGTCTGCCGGCAGCTGGCCGCCGAGCACGCCGACGCCACCCTGCTGGTCAACGCGGCCGGGTTCTTCATCCCCAAGACCTTCCTGGACTACGACGGCCCGTCCTACGACTCCTACCTCGAACTGGACCGGGCCACCTTCTTCCTCACCCAGACCGTGGCCCGCGGCATGATCGACGCGGGCCGCGGCGGGTCCATCGTCAACATCGGCAGCATGTGGGCCCACCAGGCCATCGCCGCCACCCCGTCCTCGGGCTACTCGGTGGCCAAGGGCGGGCTGCACGCGCTGACCCGCAACCTGGCCATGGAGCTGGCCCCGCACGGCATCCGGGTCAACGCGGTAGCCCCAGCCGTGGTGGCCACCCCGATCTACGAGCGGTTCGTCCCGGCCGACAAGCTGGAGGAGACGCTGCACAGCTTCGACGGCTTCCACCCGCTGGGCCGGGTCGGCACCGCCTGCGACCTGGCCAACACCATCACCTTCCTGCTGTCCCCGGCCACCAGCTGGGTGACCGGCGCCATC
>Ga0306925_10006910_pt1 | contig 10602 bp, 11 predicted proteins | sample flu12Cox44000176_FD_203755 | JGI IMG/M metagenome (GOLD analysis project Ga0306925, IMG submission 203755) | Lab enrichment of tropical soil microbial communities from Luquillo Experimental Forest, Puerto Rico - flux8day.12C.oxic.44.000.176 (v2)... | ecosystem: Environmental > Terrestrial >... | reverse complement strand
GCGATCGCCGGAATCCCCTTCGCCATCGGCACCTGATACTGCTTCATGATGTCCTGGTTCTTGTCACCCTGCCCCACGTCCACGTGCACGACTTCGAAGTTCGGATTCAGCACTGCCGTCACGTCCGGACGATGAAAAGCCAGATCCAGTACGTGGCAGTCGTAACACCAGTTCGCGCCGAACACCAGCAGCACCCGCTTGTGCCGCTTCAAGGCAAGCTTCAACGCATCCGCAATCTCGACGTGGGCATTCAATCCTGGAACATAGATCTCTCTGTCAGTCGAGAGCGGCTGCTGAAGCCGGCTCATGTCGCTGCGCTTGGTAGCTACAATGCGCCACTGGTCGCCATGCTGCTGCCAGAGCTGGCCGTCAATGACGTAGACCGTACGCAGCTTGCCGTCGGCAGCCGACAACACCGCCGCCTCAAAGGCTAGCTGCTCGAGACCCGCTTGCGGAGGAGCCGCCTGCGCCACGTCCAGCTTGATTCGCCTGGCCTTGAGCCCGATCCAGAAGGCGACGTCGGTCTCCGCCCCTGCTTCGCCGGAAGCCAATACCACCCGGGCCGCAGGATTCGTGCTGTACAGCGCGCGTAACTTCGCCGCATCACCCGCGAGGACTGCCGCCTTCCACTGCTCAACCGGAGCAAACGTCATCGCCGCCTGCGGAGCCTTGGAAGTCGGCTGCCCCGGATTCGCACCCTTCTGCTGGGCGCCGATCGGAGTGTGACTGCCCAGCAGCAGCACGCTCATCGTGATGGCAAGATGTGAGACCCGCTTCAAGATTCTGGAACCTTTTGCTATCAATCGCCCAAGTCGAGCTTGGCTAAGACTCTCCTAGCCACTGGTCATTGGCCCCTGGCCACTGCTAGTGTTCCCCGTGATAGGGATGCCCCTCGAGAATCGTGAACCCACGATACAACTGCTCCAGCAGCACCACGCGCGCCAGCTCATGCGGCAGGGTGATCTTCCCGAACGACAGCACGTGCTGCGCCTTCGCCCGCGTCGCATCGGTCCACCCATCCGCCGGGCCCACTGCGAAGAGCAAATCCTGGGTGTCATGGGAGAGTTGATACTCGAGGAAATTCGCGATCTCTTCCGAGGCCAATTGTTTGCCACGCGAGTCGAGCAGAACCAGCACCGGCTGCCTCCGCCCCGCACTTTTCTCCACCTGCTTGAGCAGCGCCGCCTCTGACACAAACTCCATCGCATCGCAGGCCGCGTATCTCGATAGACGCTTCATGTACTCCGCCGTAAGCGACTGGATCGCCGGGCTCCGAGTCTTCCCAATCCACGCAATGCGCAGCTTCAAGGCTTCCGCGTCCGCATGGCCTGCGTCCTTCGGACGGCCTTCTTCGACACTATTTTCGTGGCGACCGTTTTCTTCGCTATCGGTTTCTTCGGCTCAGGCTTCTCCAGATCAGCTAGCTCTACTCGCGTCGCCGTCTTCCACAAGCGCTCTAGGTCGTAGAACCTCCGCGCGCTCTCCGAAAAGATGTGCACCACGAAGTCAACGTAGTCGAGCAGCACCCACTCCGCTTGGCGCCTGCCTTCGACGCCCCTTGGCTCAAATCCGGCCTTGCTCAGCTTCTCGTCGACGGCTTCGGCAATCGCCTCGACCTGGCGCTGATTCGCGCCCGAGCAGATCACGAAGTAGTCGGTGAACCCGCTGGCCGCGGCATCCAACCGCAGGATGCTAATATCCTGCGCCTTTTTCTCGATACAGGCGCGTACCGCCATAGTGACTTGGACCCTGACTTCATCTTTTCTCATGCGATGGTTTCGATCTCCTCAAACTTGATCTGAGTGTCCGACTCAAGCCGGGTTTGCTTGCGTCGGTCTTTTGCTAATCAGCCACCAGCCACTTTCTTGTACAGCCCTTCTTTCTTGATATACTCCGCCACGGCATCCGGCACCAATTTCTTCAACTGCCCGCCACCTTTCTTGATTGCCGTTCGAACCTGCGTTGCTGAAACATTCTCATGGGTGTCGGGCAAGAGATGCAAAATAACACGCCGCCGTCCGAGCGCCCCGTCGAGCCCATCTGCGCGCAGCTCCTTCAATGTAGGCCTCAAGTCGTTGGGCAACGATGAAGCCACGTTTTCCAGAGAATATCCCGGGCGCGCCGCTACGATGAACTCGCACTCCCGCAGCAGCTCCCCCGCCTTGTGCCATTTCGCGATTTCGCGGAAGGCGTCGATGCCGATCAGGAAATACAACCGGTCGCCGCGCCGCAATCCGGCTTTCACCCGCCGCACCGTATCGATGGTGTAGCTCGGTCTCCGCTCCATGTGCACTTCGGGCTCAGGGGCCTCCAGCAACGACGGCAAGAAATCAGGCTCGTCCGCCACCGCCAGCGTCACCATTGAGTAGCGATGAAAGAATGACGTTATTGGTGTCTTTTGCTTGTGTGGAGGAATGTCGGCAGGTATGAACCAAACCTCTCGCAGCCTGAATCGCCGGGCGGCAGCGCGTGCCACATTAAGGTGTCCGCGATGGATAGGATCAAACGTGCCGCCAAACAGTGCGATGTTCATGGGTTAGCAGCTAGCAACCAGCTCTTAGCAGCTAGCTTGGAACAAGCAAGCCTCGCCGACATGCCGGGAACAATGACCCCAAGCAACTTAGCACGAAAGATGCGGAATGACGAAAAGCTAGTTGCTCATTGCTAGCTCTTGTACTCTCCTCGCCATCGCCCACTTCAACTCGTCAATCCCTTCTCCGGTGACGGCCGAGATGGTAAACAGGTCCAGCTTTTTCCGCTTGCAATAACGCTTCAGCTTCGCCAGCTTGCCTTTGTTTCTGATATCGAGCTTTGACGCCACCACGATCACCGGTTTGTCCTCGAGCCCGGCTCCGAAATTCTTCAGCTCTTGGGTGATGATCTCGTACTCTTCGACCGGTTCTGGTCTCCCGCTCGCGTCCGACACGTCCACCAGATGCGCTAGTAGCCGGGTTCGCTCGACGTGCCGGAGAAACTGCGTGCCCAGTCCCGCCCCTTCACTCGCGCCCTCAATCAACCCCGGAATGTCCGCCACCACAAAACTGAAATCATCCGGAGGTTCGCCCACCACCACGACGCCCAAGTTGGGCTCGAGCGTGGTAAACGGATAGTCCGCGATCTTCGGACGGGCCGCTGAAATCCGCGAAATCAGCGTGCTCTTGCCGGCATTCGGAAACCCCACTAATCCCACATCCGCTAGCAGCTTCAGCTCCAGCCGCAGCACGCGCTCTTCGCCTGGAAATCCCTGCTCATGCTCTCGCGGAGCCTGGTGGGTCGAGGTCGCGAAACGCGTGTTGCCGCGTCCGCCGCGTCCCCCGTGCGCAATCACAACCCGCTCGTCGGGCCCTCGAAAGTCGTGCACCAGCTCGCCCGTCAGCTCATCACGGACGATGGTTCCCAGAGGAACCTTCAATACAATGCTTTCGCCTTCACGGCCCGTGCAGTTCTTGCCTTCGCCGTGGCGCCCGCGCTCGGCCTTGTATTCGGGATTGAAGCGGAAGTGCACCAACGTGTTGTGCTTCTCGCTCGACTCCATGATGACGTCGCCGCCGCGCCCGCCGTCTCCGCCTGACGGGCCGCCGCGCGGCACAAACTTCTCCCGCCGGAACGCGACGCACCCGTTGCCGCCATCTCCCGCCTTCACCCGAATTCTGGCTTCGTCAACGAACATAGCAATTAGCAGCTAGCAATTAGGAATCGGCAATTAGCGAAAACAACAAAGGCCCCGCATTGCGAGGCCTGAAATTGTTGCGTTGGCCAATCCAAACTGCAACCAGCAAACCACCAGAAAAAAGCTAGTTGCTAATTGCTCTCCTCGGGAACCACCGACACGAACCGCCCATGCTGTCCGCGGTCCTTGAACTCCACCACGCCGGTGACTTTGGCGAACAGCGTGTCGTCCTTGCCACGTCCAACGTTGACGCCCGGCTTCACCTTCGTTCCGCGCTGCCGCACGATGATGGTGCCGCCCGACACGAACTGGCCACCAAACACTTTGACGCCGAGCCGCTGCGCATTTGAGTCGCGGCCATTTCGCGAACTGCCTAAACCTTTTTTATGTGCCATATCGAGACCCTCTAAAATTTCGAGAACCAACCGCTCGCGGACTCTAGTCCGCCCGCCGGGTTACAAACGAACCTGATGGCACGACCCGAGTGGTGCCCTGACGCAAGGCTCTGTTTCACGAAGCTACGCCGCCGCACTCTGCTCGCGACCCAAGCGCGATGCGCCCACCACTTCCCGCAGCGACTCCCACCTATCGAGCACCACGGCGTCAAACCGCTTCACCGCCGTCAGCACCAGCACCATGAGCTGACAAACCAGCATTACGTCTTGAGCGCCTTTCCATCCACGCTGATGCCGGTAATCTTCACCGCGGTATAGGCCTGGCGATGTCCCTGGAGCTTCTTGTACTGCTTCTTGCGCTTGTAGTGGAACACCATCAGCTTGTCGCCACGGCCCTGTTCGACCACCTCGCCGGTCACGAACGCTGCTGCCGGCTTGGCAATCTCGCCCTCTGTGACGCTCACGGCAAGCACATCGTCGAACTGCACACTGTCGCCGCTCGACTTCGCCAGCTTCTCAATCTCAATTACGTCTCCGGGTGCGACGCGATACTGCTTTCCCCCGGCGCGGATCACCGCGTACATGGCCAATCTCCTGAACTTCAAACTGTTGCCCAAACGCAAACCGGCCTGCTCTTTCCGGGCGTTTAACTTGTTTGTGCACTTGCACTTACCCAGTCGCTGGAAGGAATCCTTCTGGGGACCAAGCGTCCCTGCCCACTGGGATGCCCCTGACGGGACAGAAATGGTACAGGCAAACCATTCAATGATATCGGACTAGCACCATCTGGTCAATGATTCAGTCCCGCAACGCCCTCACCGGATTCGTCTGCGTTGCCCACCATGCCGGAAAGAAACATGCTGCAACTGCAGCCGCTGTCATCACCCCGAAGGCCGAGGCGAAGGCGAAGGGGTCGCGTGGGCTGACGCGGTAGAGCATAGTTGCAAACAAACGCGTCAAGGCGAAGGCGCCGGCCGCTCCCAATCCAACTCCGATGGCGGTGAGCCAGAGTCCGTGCGACAACACCAGGCGCAGAACATGCGAACGACGTGCGCCGAGCGCCATGCGCAATCCGAACTCGCGCGTGCTCTGCGAAACCGAATAGGAGATCACGCCATAAAGGCCCACTGCCGCTAGCAGTAATGCGAGGCCGCCGAAAATGGTGAGCAGCGCCACCCCAATCTGCTGGCGGGAAAGTGCCGTACGATTGATGTGTTGCCGCATGGTGATCACCTCGGCAGCCGCAAGGTTGGGATCAAGTTCGTGAATCAGGCGCGTTAGGTCGGCAGAAACAGTCGCCGGGTCTCTGGTTGTCCTGATGGCGACGGTCGTACGAATAGAGGAGTTCTGGCGTAAGGGCACGTAGAAGAAGGGTTTGGGCGGTTCCGCGAAGCTTTCGTACTTGGCAAGCTTTGCCACACCCACCACGCGCAGCCATTTGTCTTTCACCTGTAGCCGCTTGCCGACAGGATCCTCGCCGCGCCAATATTTCGTCACCATCTTCTCGTTCACGATCGCCACGGGGTCCGATGTCTCGTTGTCGGCGTCGGTGAACTCACGACCCGACAACAACGGAATCCCCATGGTACGGAAGTATCCCGGACTGACCTCGTTGTATTCTGCTGACGGTTGCTCGTCCGGACCGGACTGGTATCCATCAACAGCGATCAAGTCGGACGAATACGCCTGGTAGCTAAACGGTCGCACGCGCGCGAGGGCGGTTGAGTCCACGCCTCCCAGCGCGCTGACGCGGTCCATCAACCGGTCCTGAAAATCCTTGGCGCGGGTCGTGCCGTATCCGGCGGCAGCCAAGTCGATTCCGCTGGTCAACAGTGACTCCGTCAAAAATCCAGGATCGGACTTGCGAATCTGCTGCATGCTCTCGATGAGCAATACCGCTGACACCAGCAGCACGAAGCTTAGAGACACCTGAATCACGACGAGCGCGGAACGGATGCGCGACTTTGCTCGCGCACCGAACACCGAAGCCGATTCAGTCTTGAGCGACCCCGCAAGATCGACCTTGCCTCCCTGAATTGCCGGCACCAGCGCAAATATCAGTGTCGATCCAAGGCAAACGCCGGCGCTCAAGGCTAGCACTCGCCAGTCCATCTGGCCCTTCAGGTTTGCCACCACGCCCGATGGCGCCGGGAATAGCACGACTAGCAGATTCCGGCACCAGTACGCAACTGCGAGACCGCCGCCGACCGCGAGCAACGACAGAATCAAGCCTTCGGTCAGAAGCTGCTGCACCAGACGGCCTTTTCGTGCGCCGATGGCTATCCGTACGGTCATCTCGTGTTGACGCGCGAACGATCGGACCATCAGGAGGTTGCTAACGTTTGAGCACGCGATCAGCAGCACGAAGAACACGACGGCCAGCGTGATCTCCAGGATCGGCAACATCTCCACCGCGCCGTTAAACGGCGCTTTCCATAGCGGCAGAAGTTTGATGTCGCGGCCCCGATTGGTTGCCGGATACTGCGCTTCCAACTGTTTCGCGATGGTCGATATTTCTTCCTGCGCCTGCTCGATCGTCACTCCGTCTTTCAGCCGCGCAAATCCCTCGATCCAGCGCGCGTTGCGATCTTCCAGTTTGTAGCCGCCCGGTTCGAACGTCTCCTGCATGGACACCGGAACCCAGAACTGAATCGGCCAACCGACGAATGTGCCGTAAAAGCCCTCGGGCGCAACACCGATGATGGTATGTTGCACGCCATTCAGCATTTGCGTTTTACCAACGATCTCGGGGTCCCTGTGGTAACGCTCCTTCCACATCCAGTAACTGATCACGGTTACGGGATGCGCATTGCGCCCGCTCTCATCCGCCGGTTCGAAGCCGCGTCCCAACAGCGGATGTACGCCCAGCGCGTCGAAGTAATTCGCCGAGACGATGCTGCCCGCCACCCGTTCCGCCCGATCGCCGATGCTGATCGTCGTCCCCATGATCTTGTCTGCGATGAAGGAGTCGAACAGGGTGGCGTTCTGCCGGAAGTCTTTGAAGTCGGGCCACGATTCATCGGAATACTCAGTTGCGCTTGCCCCTTTGTCACCCGCGGCGCGATTGGTACCCGCGACAACCACGATTCGATCTTGTCTTTCCGTCTTGGGAAACGGGCGCAGAAGCAACCCCTCGATCCAGCTGAACACCGCCGCATTGGCACCGATCCCCAGGGTCAGGCACAGCACCGCCATCACCGAAAAGCCGGGATTGCGCACCAGCATCCGGAAGCCGAAGCGCAGGTCCTGTGCGAAGTTGTCGAAGAAATTCACTCGGCGCATCTCACGACACTCCTCTTTGATCTGGGTAACGCCGCCTAGTGCACGCAGCGCCGCATAACGCGCGTCTTCCGACCCCATACCCTGGGCGAGGAAGGCAGTCTCCTGCTCGTGCACGTGAAATTCGAGTTCCTCGTCGAGCTCCACGTCCGCGCGCTGCTTCGAGAACAGCGAGCGCAGCCGCAGCGGCAATTTGTACGTCCAGCGCATGCCCTCGCCCTAAGTTGTCTCCAGGACCGCGTCAATGGCCACCGACAACCGGCTCCAGTGCTCTCGCTGGTGCTCGAGGTACTTCGCTCCGTCGCGCGTCAGCGAGTAGTACTTGGCGCGGCGGTTGTTCTCCGACTCGCCCCATTTCGCGCAGATCCATCCTTGCTGCTCCAGCCTATGCAACGCCGGATACAGCGCCCCCTGGTTGACCTGCAGCACCTCATTCGAAATCTGGCGGATGCGTTGCGCGATTCCCCAACCATGCATTGGCTCTAACTCCACCGTCTTCAAGACCAGCAGGTCGAGCGTGCCCTGCACCAGATCGGTCGGTTTTCCCATGTCCCTCTCCTGTCAACGACTGACAAGACGCTATCTTAGACTCCTGTCAACCAATGAGGGAAGCGGATTGTGACGGATGCCGGACATTTCGGCTCCCTCAAGCACTAGGAGGATGTAAGGTGCCATTCCCGCGGCAACCGTGGGTCGCCTGCGAACAAATTTCGGCGTAGGCCGCCGCGGGTAGGTCACTTTCACCGTCAGCCGGTTGGCGACATCCGGTGCGATGCCGTACGGCTGGCAAATCATTTTATTCTTTGCGGTGACGAGCTAAATACGAGGGACGGTCTTTGGAAGAGTTGTTATGTTTGATGCTTCTGCAGAATCTATTCCCGACAGACTCCTAGCTCCGAGCTACCCGTAGTATCGAAAGTCCTTCCAGACCTCCTGCCAGCCCTGCTTCGGCGGGCCACAGACCCAGATATCCGGGTGGTCTTCGGTTTCCTCATTCTGTACGCCATACCGGTTCCAGGTGTGCCCGGCGAGGCGGCACTGGCCGAAGACCTCTTCCATGCGGCGGCGGGAGAGGCCAATCACGATGACGGTCTGCGGCGGCGGATCCCCGTAGCCACGATACCAGAACGAGTTGACGCCGCTGATGGCGCGCGGCAGTCCATACTCGGGGCCGTAAAGATTGATGGCCCCGGCTTCGCCGTAGTTGGTGCCGAGAATGCCGAGGTGTGCGCGCTCTTCGGCGGTGAGCGTGTCGCGGATGCGTGCCACCTCAGCGACCAGTTCGTGCCAGCCGAGTTGCTCGCGAAAGTCGCCCTGCACCTGATTGGTGATCGACCACCAGCGCGAACCGAGCGGCGCCGTCGGCAGCCAGAACGCCGCGGTCAGGACAACCTCGAAGATCAGCGCTGCCCACACCAGCCAGCGGATCGGCATCGCTCGGACGCGTTCGATCGTGGCGAGCCACGACTCACCCCACACGCCTCCCGCAGCGTAGAGCATGGGGTACGCGGGCCCCATGTAGTACCAGCGTCCCTTGGCGAGGGTGAAGAGCAGCAGCGTGACGACATACATCCAGCCGATTATGCGGAAGCGTTTGCCGAGCTGCGTGAACAGGCAAAAGTAGAGACCCGCCATCGCAATTGGAAAGCGCAAGCCGGTGAGCTCCAGCTGTTGCGGCAGAAAATACGTCGTGCGGCCCTGGCGCACATCGCGCGCGTGAATGTAGCTGAGAAAGTCCAGTGAAATGAAATTGTGCTGCACCTGCCAGAGCACGTTCGGCAACCAGATCAAAATGGAGAGCGCAACGCCGAGCCACAACCACTTACTCCTGAGGTAACGGCGCGCGGGACTGAGCAGCACCCCGATGACGATCGACAACGCGAAGAACCCGATGGTGTACTTCGCCAACATGCCGAATCCGAGTCCGGCTCCGATGCCGAGCCACCATCGCGGCTCTTCTGAGCGCAGCAGCCGGATAACGCAGTACGCGGTAAAGACCCACGCGAGGGCGTCGAACGCGACATACTGCATCTCGTATCCGCCACCGAGACAGAAGGGCACAGCACAGACAGCGGCGACGAGTTGCGCGCCGCGGCGTCCGCCCATTTCGCGGGCCATCAGACCGGCGAGCACGACCGTGATGGCCTGCGCGACTCCGGCAAAGAAGCGGAAGCCGCGCACCGACAAACCGAACAGCTCAAGCGAGATACGCCCGAAGAATGGCGTCACGGGCGGATACGCGGGATATCCCCAACCGAGATGGCGGGCGTCTTCGAGCGTCGCCAACTCATCGCGATGCCAGCCGTAGCGATTGCCGATGATGACGTGAATGATCACGGTGGCGAGCGCAAGGTAGACGAGCAGCGCGGTATCACTCAAAAGCGGAGATCGACCTTCGCGAGTGGCTGCCGGGATTGAAACGGAGGCAGACATCTCAAATGCTATCCGGGCTGTGCGGGGAGGTTGGCCGCGATTGGTCGGCTGCGGCCTTCTCGATCTGTGCCTGGATTTCAGCTATGTGCTTCTTCATGACCGACTGGGCTGGCTCGATGGCCTCGATCATCATCGCAGTCATATTCTGCAGCAGCTTTTGGCCGGTGGCCGACCGGTAGAACTCATTATCATTAATGGCCTTAATATCAGAGTGATTGAGGTAGTTCTGATAAACCGGGATCATGGCGTCGAGCAATTCGTCGGTAGGAATTGCTTTCAACATCTGTTGGACGCGCTCGGTCGCGTCGGCGACCGCCCTTTGAACCTCCGCTGGGCTAAGGTTGGGATGCGCCTGCTGGTAACGGTCCGCGAAGCCCGAAGCGAACTGGCTTGCCATCGCAGAATAGATCAGCCTCATGCGGTCGCGCACTCCGGTCAGTTGCATCAAGTCTTCGACGTCTTGTTTAGTAGCGGCATCAATTTGGGTCTGGGCGAGGCCGGGCGAAACAGACGCCAGGAGGAGAAAAAACGGGACGATTGTCTTTCTCATAATCACCTCCGCGACGGATGCGCGTCGCCTGATTGTACTGCGGTCCCGCCTGCTACGATAGCGACGTGCCGGCCCTGCTTGAGGTCGAAAATCTCCGCGTTGATTTTGCGACAGCGCAAGGCAGTGTACGCGCGGTACGTGACGTAAGCTTCGCGATTGCGCGGGGAGAAGTCCTGGGGCTGGTTGGGGAGTCGGGGTCGGGCAAGTCCGTTACTTCTCTGTCGATCCTGCGGCTCCTGCCTCAGCAGGCGACAGTGAGCGGCAGCATCCAATTT
>Ga0306925_10006908_pt1 | contig 10603 bp, 9 predicted proteins | sample flu12Cox44000176_FD_203755 | JGI IMG/M metagenome (GOLD analysis project Ga0306925, IMG submission 203755) | Lab enrichment of tropical soil microbial communities from Luquillo Experimental Forest, Puerto Rico - flux8day.12C.oxic.44.000.176 (v2)... | ecosystem: Environmental > Terrestrial > Soil... | reverse complement strand
ATGGGGTTCTCCTGTGTGAGGTTTCTGAGCCGGCTGTCCTAAGCCGGTCTCGGCATTGTAGCCTTCAGGAGAACCCTTCTTCATCTCAGCCCTTATACATTCAAACAGGCAGGCGGAGCAGGGCGTCTCACTCGAGGCCCAGGAAGCCAAGATTCGCGCCATGGCCACCGTGCAAGGAGCGGAGTTGTTCGAGGTCATCGTGGACGGGGGCGAATCGGCCAAGAACCTGAACCGCCCTGGCCTGCAGCGTCTGCTCGGCCTGGTGGACAGCGGCAAAGTCGAGGCGGTGATTATTGCCAAACTCGACCGGCTCACGCGCTCCGTGAAGGACCTCTGCAGCTTGCTGGAACTGTTCGAGAAGCGCAGCGTCGCGTTGATCTCGGTTGCGGAATCGCTCGATACGGCGTCGGCTGCCGGCCGCCTGGTGATCACCATCATGGCGGCGGTCTCGCAGTGGGAGCGTGAAGCGATCGGGGAAAGAACGCGGGATGCGCTGCGGCACAAGCGCACCAGCGGGGAACGGGTGGGGAATATCCGGTTCGGATTCCGTCTCAGCCCGGACGGCAAGCACGTCGAACCTGACCCTGGCGAGCAAGGCGTGCTTACGGAAATCGGTCACCTGCGCCAGAGCGGCCACACTATGCGAGGGATCGCGGCCGCCTTGAACGGCAAGGCGCTGCGGACCCGCTGCGGCTCGGCCTGGCGGCTGGAGCACGTGGCGCGAATCATCAAGCAGGCAACCGGTCCTCGCTGAGCCCGGAAAGGGAAGGCCTTCTCAGTGTGGAAACACTGGCGCCTCCGAGGCTCAGCCCTGCTGACAAAATCCGTTGGTGGCTGGACCATGACCGGCGGAATTAGCCCGGCGTGTTTTATTGGGCAACCGCGAAACCGCAGGAGAGTGTCCCGAATCGGGACAATATCGGTAAACAGACACGTGGCCGAACGCCCGCCAGCCGTGGTGCGGTGTCCTAATTGTCTTCCGCAAGGGGGGCTGCTCCCGGACTTCGAGAGCGAATCGCTCCAGCACTCCGCCAAACCCGCAAAGTCATATACTGGTTTCAAACTCATTCAACGAGGTGAACCTGAACCATGCACATTGTGGCTGGGAAGCACCCACTCGACCCCATTGACCACTGCATGAAGAATAGAACGCATGTACAAATGCTTGTGGCTCTGGTCATCGTCGGTGTCGTCGGAGTCCGGGCCCAGGATGACAGCTCGTACCCGGTACCGACTTGGCCCGGGGATCGAGAGTCTGCAGCCATTCCAGAAGGCAAATACGTCTTTTTGACGCCAGATCGCCACGACATTATTGTGCTGGTACCCAAAGACAAGGACCTAAAGGGCCCAAAGATTCCAATCAGGGTTCCGCTCAAAAACGACCTGAAGCCTTCTATTTCGATTTCAGTTCTCTCGTCGGGCGGTTTAGGCGGCTTGTTTACTTACCAGTATTCCCTTGCGAACAAAAGGGTTGCGCGAGACGCCATCGGCTCATTTACGCTGGTCGTGCCGGCCCAGGATTCTTCCCTCGAAGTACCCTACGTCCCGCCTGTTCCGGGCCATGCTTGGCCGGGAGCCCGCGCTCATGCCGTCATAGCTTCGCAAGCAATATTCCCGTGGGTGCCGCGGGGCCGCTACTTACATTGGTTCCAGCAGCCGGAGAGAAATGTCGTTACACCTGGAAAGGTGATAGATGGTTTTACTATCAAGTCTTCATTCCTGCCTGGTCTGACCACGGCATGGTTGTCCTCAGGCGAACTGGTGAATTTTGACCAGTCGTGGCCTGAGGAGATTTTCAAACAACTGGAACTGCTCGAGGACTTTCGCTTCCGGCGAGTGTTTGTGCCCACGATTGGGCCAATGTTTACGTCGACGACCCCGAAGCTTCTAATCGCGGGAGAGCTTGTCAAAGACCTGCAAGCGCTCGTGAAGTACGGCTGGCTTCGACCGGCGAGCCTGTTCACTAAAGAGGCGCTCCAACTTGCTCAGGAACTCAGTACAACACATCCGCCCGCCCAGCCGCGTGCGATGCAAGCCATGCCGCAGACGGACACGGAAAAGGCCGTGGCCCTGGCATTCCAGATCAGCCTTGAAGTCGTCTCTCTGGGCACCAAGCCTGAAGCTCAGCGTGAACAGAAGTGAGCAGCTGACCGCTCAGGCAGCAGGGTTCCCAAGCGTGAATCGCAGATTGACTATCAACCCACTTTCAAGGCCGCGCCAGTCTGCTCGCGAGGGGTTTTGTCCGAGCACCCGCGTTTTGGCGCTCGTTCCAACTACACCAAATCCAACCATTTACTGGGTCCACCTGTACCAAACATGTATCTTTTCGGCACCGTTTCGACGAAAACCCCGCCCTAATTGCCGGTTTGACTGTGAGCCGGTTTTGTCCCGCGCGAATCCTAAAATCGGCCGGCCCGGGCCGGTAAAACCCAGCAAAATATCGCCCGGAATCTCTCCCCCAGAACCACGCCTGTTTTGGCCACCGTGGCAAAGGACAGGGAACGATGGCTACCTAGACTAGCGCCCACCAACGCAAGGAAGGGCCATTTCCGCCCCAAGAAACCGCATTCTAGGCGAGACCCGCCAGAACATTCCCGCCCACGAATGATTTAGCGCCAAAACGCTCCGATCCAGTGATGTGACCGGTCCGTCACCTTACTCACGACAATTCCGTCAAAGTATCGCGTACTTTGGAACGAATGCTTAAATCCACGGAAACGACGTGAGCGGGGGCGGCGCTGATCGCCGCGCAATAAGGGGATGGACATTCGGTTTGTTACCGGAGCGTACCGAGTGGTTCGGTTTGGCCGGTCAGTTACCGGCAATCCCACATATCGATAACAATCGTAGAGTTGGCCACGCTCGCATGGGAATCGCCAAACACACCGAAGACATCGATGCAGGCTATAGGGTGTCACCTCGTTCCGAAGTTCCAGAATCTGCCCATCGTGCTTACGTTCTCCTCCGCCCTGCTACTATTCGATGTGACCCGCGCACCGATCTTGCTGATCCTGGCCGCCGTTTCCTCCCTGGCAGCCGAATTGAAACCCGAGGCGGTCCAGGCTTACGACCGCTACATTCATGACACCGAAGCCCGCCTGGCCGCCGCCAAACCTTTCTTGTGGGTGGACGCCTCGCCGGAGCGCCTTCGCATTGTCAGGCAGGGCCAAGTCGCCGCGGGGCCCTGGAAAACCGATGGCGACACCTTCGTACCCGGCGCCTCCATTCACGATTGGGTGGGCGCAATTTTCATCCCTGGCGGCACCTTGGAAAAGACCCTCGCCGTGTTGCAAGACTACGATCACCACAAGAACATCTACAAAGATGTGCCCGAATCCAAATTGCTCTCGCGCGACGGCAATGACTTTAAGTATTACCGGCTGCGCGTGCTGAAAAATGGCCCCGTTAACGGCGTGTTCCGCACCGAGTTCGAAGCGCACTACCACCCCGTCGACCCGGCGGGCTGGGTTTGCCAGACCCGTACCACGCGGGTCACCGAAATCGAAGATTACGGCAAGCCCGAGCAGCGCGAGCTGCCGCCTGGCCGGGGCAGTGGCTATCTCTGGAAGCTGAACGGCTACTGGCGCCTCGAACAGCGCGATGGTGGTGTCTACCTGGAATGCGAGACCATTTCGTTCACCCGCGGTCTGCCCCCCATCATCGGCGCGCTGTTCGTCTCCTCCACCCACAACCTCGAGCGCGAGGGCTTGACGGCCACTCTGCAGGCTACCAGCGACGCCGCCCGCAAGTGAAATCCGTTCTCGGGCGCGTCAGCCGGCTGGAGCAACGTTTGGTGCCTCCGGGCTCATCGTCCCATCCGGTCGTCGTCGCCTTGCTCTCGATAACGATACCTGCATTGAGATCTTCCGCGACTGCGGCCGTCTTTCCGAGGCGCGTATTCAGCTCATCGTGCTCGGAACATACCCGAAGGCATAACGCGGCCGAACTGGAGAGGTATCTTCGAGAAAACGGGAGCGGCGTCCCTTAAATCGCGGCCGAGAGTTGCCCAAACCATTGGAAGTCGCATGCGGCCGTATTTAGGGAGTGGGCTTTGCGCCGCCCAGCTCTATCGAGAGACAGCGATACTCTTAACGCCGTGCCCGGCGGCGGCTTTATCGCGCCTCCAGAGCACATCAGCCCTTAGTGGCCAGACATCAGCATAGTGCGTTTATCTGGGCAATACTGATGCCCGCGCGGCGTTAACTCGCTCAGAATGTGGCGCGTGCACAGATTGGACCAGATAAACGCGGAAAAGCTGGCCATTGGATCGATTCTTATATCGCTTACGTTGAGACTTCGGAGCAAACCAAGTGGCCGGTTTTTCTGTGTGATACGTCCAGGTCAGGTTCCAGCAGGACCACTACCTGCGCCAGGCGACAAGCGAGGAGTATGTCCTCGCATGCCGCTCGTTTGATCCGCCGGGGTTATTGATCTTGCGAAGGATTCTCCACCGTCAGTTCTCGCTTGGTTTTAGGCGGCCTGGACGATGAGAAATATGAGTACGCCGGCGATTAGAAAAGCGCGACCCTGCCGGCTCCACAGGACAGCGGCAGCTGGGACACCTCTGCGCCATGGTCGTGCCATACGACGGGCAGTAGGGCCTCAACAGCAGCGAAAATGGATGGTCGTTGGCAGGCAGTGGCCGCCGCCGGATCGTTGGTGGGTCTCATCCCAGCGGGTCTCGCCACGATCACCCGTCCCGGCTGAGTGCCCCGTCGGTCAAGATGCTTTCTACCAGTCGCAAGACCCTTCCGTCGCGCACCATCAGCGGATGCGCCAGGCTCAGCACGGGAATCGAACGTCCAACGCTCAGCCGGGAGCTGCTTGAGGGAACGATCATCAAATCCAGAGGCGTCCATATAGAGGTGAACGAAAGTCCGCTCAGCGACTCGGCATTCCGATTCAGATCCTGAAGGAACGGGCTTCCTGGCCGCATATCCCGAGCACCAGGATTGTTCCTGAGGTAGGCTGTCCAGGTGCCATGATGTGGTGCGGCGATCGTGACGAACCTCCGTACCCTCGCGAGTCCCTCGAGACGCTGCACGTAGTACCTCGCGATCATCGCACCCATGCTGAATCCGACGATGTCGAATGCCTCCCCATCCGCCAGCCGCTCCCGGACGTAGTGCTCCACCTGCCGGGCCAAACGGCCCAGACTCGCCGTTCCGTCGTTCGGAGTGAGGTTGAAGCTGTGCACAGAGAATCCACGCTGTTCCAGAAACGGTTGCATCCTGTGGAAGCTAGCAGCGGTGTCGTCGATTCCGTGGATCAGAATCACTGGAACAGCCGCCATGAGCCGATGGTATCAGTTAAACAGATTCGGGATTGAGGATTGAACCCTGAGGCAGCGGCATCAGCCAGGACGGGCTCCGCGCACGCAGTCACCGCCTTTCGATGCCATGCTGACTGACCATGCGGGCGTCAACGGCGCAACGCGGCATACCGTTGCGGCCGCCTGACGACGGGTCTCGCGCTCTCCAGTGCGCCGATGCCCACAACAGAGCGCCGGCACCAAAGTGAGTTACCGGTGTGGTGGAGCGGTGGTACTTGTCCGAAAAGTCCACTTTTCGGGAACTACACCGGAATTAGCGGATATTGCTAAGATCGTTTCGGCGTGGAACGGACTTCTACCGAGTTCACTCAAACTGAATTGCGGGTGGGACGCGGAACCGGTGCGCCATGTCCTGAAGTGCGGGTTGAGGGGCGCAGCCTCATTCTCAGCTTCTACCTTAATCCTTAATCCTTGGCTTTTCCTTGAGTTCAAGCTGGGCGATGTCGGAGAATTGACGTTTTCGGAATGCTGGCGCTATCGCCTTAGGCTAGGGCCAGACCTGTCGATGATCGGATACGCGGCGAATGCACAGGTTGGCGCAACCGCGTATACTTACGCTTTCCCGTTGATCCTTACCGCGTACGGGCTCGGTTCTCGCCACCATATAGTTTTGGCGGTGGCGGTCATCTGGATTGCGCACATCGGATTGGACCGCTTGCTCGGATACGGCCTGAAATATCCGACATACTTCAAGGACACCCACCTCAGTCCGAGTCGGAAGGCGCTGCCGGACTAGCTGGTTCTTCGCTGGATGAGGCGTGGCACCTTACTGGAAATATCCGTCCAAGTTGGATTCAGGTGAACCCATATGACGTTATAATGTCGTCATGTCAGCGGGGCATGACTCCCTTCTCTATGCGCGCATCGAAACGGTCCTCGCCGGCGAGATTACCGATGGACAACTGAAGATCGGCCAGCAGTTGCCGACCGAGGACCGCCTCATTGTGCGATTCGGAGTTAGCCGCATAACCGTTCGTCGGGCAATTCAGAATCTCGTGAGCCGAGGTCTTGTCGAGATTCGTCGCGGCAAGGGCACATTCGTTGCTGCGCCGAAAATTACCCAGGACCTTACAGAACTGAGCGGATTTGTCGAGGACATGCGCGCGGTTGGTCGCAAGCCAATGGCGCGCGTTCTAGATAGAGAAATTGTGCCTGCCGATGCAACCGTGGCGACTCAACTGGCACTGACAAGGGGCCAGCGCGTTGTCAGAATCCGGCGAGTGCGCCTGGCGGATGGTATCCCCCTCTCATTCGATGAGACCTTCCTCCCTTTGGAGATCGGTAAGAAAATCATCACCAACAACCTGAAAGTCGAGCCCATCTTTTCACTTCTTGAGCGTAAATATGATATTCCGTTGATCGAGGCCGATTACAAACTGGACGCAGTGCCAGCCGGGATCGAGGTGGCTGCCGCGCTGAAAGTCAAGCAACAGACTCCGATCTTTCGCATTGAGCGAACTTCCTACACGACGGGTGGGCGCCCGGTCGATTACGAAACACTGCATTACCGAGGAGATCTTGTCCAGTTTGTGACACGCCTCGTACGAAAGACTCCTCATTGATTGACGTGTTTCCTGCACTGAGCACCATCCAGTGACGAGCCGAATGCCTCGTCTTTCGTACTATTTACTCGTGCACAATCGAAGACCCTGGGGGAATTTATCCAAACCCAGGTTGAAGTCCGTGCCCAGGGGAACCGGTTCAGACAGTTCGGGCTGCAGGGTCTTGGATTCCGGCGACGGATGTGCTTCTGGGCGCGAAACCGCGGAAGCGCGGATGTCCAGAAACTGAACGAGGTCCTTCGAAAAGATTAGGTCAAGTGTCCAGTCCAAGGCCACACGAAGTTTCTTTTCGAACCTTGGGAGCTTGAAAAGGTAAATCGTCCGCCAGAGCCACCAGGCGACAAACCCCGAGAAGTTAATGCCCAGGATGTTGGCTACACCGGTCCGCCGGCCGATCGTTGCCAGCTGTGCGATGGTCGAAAAATCGAATCGCTTCTTCTCCGTCCCGCGAATGGACGCGATAATGTTATGTGCTGCGATCTTGCCCTGGCGCAGCGCGTGCTGCGCGGTCGGCGGATGAAACCTACCCGTCAACCGATCCGGGATGGCCGAACAATCACCCAGAGCCCAGACACCCGGCCAGCCTTGGAGCTCAAGAAACTCCGTCACCAGCAGGCGGCCGCCTTCCTTCGCGCACGGAATCGTTTCGAGCAGAGGATTTGGCGAAGTTCCCGCCGTCCAAACGAGCGTGTTCGTAAGAATCGTCGTTCCATCAGCCAACCGGACTGCTCCGCCCGAAAAGCTTTCGATCTTTGTCTTGAGACGAATCTCGACCTTGCGCCCTGCGAGGATTTTCTGAGCGTAAACACCCAGGCTCTTCTCTAACTCGGGAAGGATAACTGGTCCGGAATGGATAAGTATGACTCGCACCATGTCTTCGGATAGATGGGGGTACGACCGCAGTGCTCGACGGACGAAATCGTTGATACCGGCGACCGTCTCCACGCCGGCAAAACCGCCGCCTGCGACAACAAACGTCAACAACGACTCTATCTTTTCACAGCAGTCACTGTCCGCCTCCTCAAGGTGAGCGATCAGATGGTTTCGCACTTGCATAGCGTCACCCAACGACTTCATAGTTAGCGCATGCTCTTGCACTCCGGGAAGCCCATAGGTATTCGTGATGGACCCCAGGCCGAAAACCAAAAAATCGAATTTGAGGGCGTGAGGATGATGATCGAAACCATGGGAAACAAGGACACTCTTTTGTTCGAGATCAATCTGCTCTACTTCCCCTGCCAGGAAGTTCACACGGCGCAGCATTTTGCGGACAGGATTCACGATTGTTGTGAGATCCAGATCGCTGGCCGCGACTTCGTGAAGCATTGGCGTGAACAAGAAAAAGTTTTCACGATTGATTAGAGTGATCTCGACTGAAGGATCACGGCCAAGTCTTCTCTCCAATTCCCTGGCAACCGTGAGCCCGGCAAAACCTGCGCCTACAATGAGTATCCGCTTTGGTGTTTTGTTTTCCATAACTCGTTTCTCCGGGCTCCGTTTTGCTGGAGTGGCTGAATTCAGTTCACACGAACATCTGGTTTCTATCGACGAAGGCCATCGTTCCGGCCTGATGCCACATCCTGTGCGGTTCCATGAACGCGACCTCCACTTCTTCCCGAGATAGTGGTCGATCGCCATCGGCCCTGAACCGCCTAATACGAGCGCCGCAAGACAGGCAAGGTAGAGCAGATCAAGCTCGTAGCCCGGAGGCCCGAACTGCGCGTGGCCAGACATCACACTCAGTAGCTTGATCGAGCTGAACCCGTAGGGGAGATGAACTGTTAGCATCGCTACGAAAAGAACCACGGCCATCGGCACACTTACGAGGGGGACAAGAGCTCCGAGCAGGACGGCGAGACCGCCGATGAGTTCTGTCAAAATGGTAAGCCATGCCATGAGATGAGGCGCGGGCACGCCCATCGCAAGCAGGATTGCGGCGAAGGCTTCAGGCCCCTTCGACAGTTTCGCGAAGCCATGCTCCATGAAACCGTAGCCGACAATCAGCCGTAGCGGAATAGGGGCCCAAGCAGCTACAAAAGATCTTGCGGATGCAAGACCGCTGCTTAGAAATGCGAGACGGCTGCTGCCTTGCCGTTCTAATGATTGAGTAAGTTGGTTCATATTCAAAACACCTCTCTTTTTGTGATACTTGTCGGACGCGCAAAGCGCCAGGAGCGACCTTCGAACATCGTGGTTCGCTTGTATACATTATGATGTTATAATGTCTAAAAAGTTGCAGGTATTTTGCCTTAGCAACGTTTTCGCCGCCCGGCCAAGGACGGGAAGATTGCCTACCCGCCACCGAGAACGCAAGGAAGGGCCATTTCCGCCCCAAGAAACGGCATTCTAGGCGAGAACCCGCCAAAACATTTCAGCCCAGGAATGATTTAGCGGCACAACGCTCGATCCAGTGATGTGACCGGTCCGTCACGTCACTTAGTCCAGAGCCTGGCCAAGAACTCGCGAGAGACCCGCTTAGTGGCCCGGAAGACACAATGTCGGCAATGACGTTTGGCCGCTCGCCTCCCGGCTATGCAGGTGTTCCGTTTGAAGGCGAAATCGAAACGGAAGTACGCGTGAATCCGCCAGCGCGATGCGACGAGTGCGATTGAAGGTGGCCGGTTTGGTCGCTTTTTATAGCAAGACAGAACACTGGCTCCCCCAACCGCTGTCCGCCCTTCTCACGAAGTACCCTTCGGGTGGCACTGATAGCAATTTGGAGCATTGTAGACGTAGCCAGCAACATTATGCTGAGCGTGGCTGGTATCCATCTCACTCTTCGGGTGGCATGTGCCACTGTAACATGTCAGCGTAGTGGTCGAGTAATTGGTCGAGCTGGTGTGGCAATCGGTGCAGTTGTGCCACAAACCTAAGTGCCTTCCGCTATAGATTGGGAAATCCTTGGTATCGTGCGCAAGATATTGCGCTCCTGTCCAGTCTACAAATGTGTGGCACGAATCGCAAGTCTGAGCGAACCCGGCTGCCGCATGACCTGGATTGGTGGTGTTGTTCCAGTCCGTCGTGTGGCAGGGGTAGCAAGCCGCACTGTTCAAGTTGTAGTTGTTTCCCACATGGCACTCACCGCACCGGTTATTGGTCAGCATGGTCGCGTGATAGCCGGTCAGTGCGAGCGGCGTGGACGGATGAGTAAACGTCGCGCCCGCCCAGGGAGGAGTGGTGGCGTTGGTCGAGTGGCACAGCGAGCAGTCCTGCGGGAAACCGGCCGTCGCATGGGGCGGGTTGGTGGTGCCGTTGTACTCGGTCGAGTGGCAGTTATAGCAGAGCGCGGTTTTTATGTTGTAACCGGCCGTGGCGGTGTGGCACGCGTTGCACGCCTGCGTCGTATGCGCGCCCGTCAGAGTGAAGCCAGTGGAAGCGTGATTAAAGGTCGCCCCCGACCAATCCACAAAGGTGTGGCACCCGGAGCAGTCATGCGGGAAGCCCTGGGCCGCATGCGGCGGATTCATAGTGCCGGCGTAGTCGTTCTGATGACAGCTCCAGCAGTCGCTCGGCGTCGCCGTGTAGGGGGTTGCGCCTGTATGACAAGCAATGCACTGGTTGGTGGCCAGCATGTTGGCGTGGTAGCCCGTCAGAGCCAGCGGGCTGGACGGATGAGTAAATGTCGCGCCTGCCCACGGTGGAGTGGTCAGATTGGTGGTGTGGCAGGAATCGCACGTCGTCGGGAACCCGGCCTGGGCGTGGTTCGGCG
>Ga0306925_10006902_pt1 | contig 10607 bp, 7 predicted proteins | sample flu12Cox44000176_FD_203755 | JGI IMG/M metagenome (GOLD analysis project Ga0306925, IMG submission 203755) | Lab enrichment of tropical soil microbial communities from Luquillo Experimental Forest, Puerto Rico - flux8day.12C.oxic.44.000.176 (v2)... | ecosystem: Environmental > Terrestrial > Soil... | reverse complement strand
GACGACATCACTTGCTCGCCGAGGAGCATTCGACAGAAGGACGACGCGCTTTCCCGCTTCGACCAAACGGCGAAGACATTCGAGAGCTCCTGGGAGCGGAGCGATGCCGTCGTGGACGACCCCCCAGAGATCGAGAATGAACCCGTCGTAGCGCGGCACCAGCCCTCCGATGCCGGGAGTCAGTCGAATCGTCATGATGCTCCTCAAGCCAAATAATTATGACAGCTTTCGCGAAGACCACAGGTTTCTAAACCCGGAGCGAGAACACTTGCGCGGCATCGCGCCGTCTCTATCTTGCTCACCGGGGGTAACGATATCTCATGCCTGCGCGATATTCCGCTATTCTCGCGGCAGCTTGCGTATTGATTTCCGTGACGGTGCCGCAGGTCACCTTTGCCGAAGGGGTGTCGGATCGTCCGATCATCCATCTGTTGAACCGCCTGGCCTTCGGGCCGAGCCTTGAAGATTTCCGCCTCGTTAGGTCGATCGGGGTCGAACGCTACATAACGGAGCAGCTCGATCCCGAATCGATTCCCGAACCGTTCGAGCTGCAATGGCGCATCGCGGCGCTGGGTGCGCTCCGCTACAATGCGGCGCAGCTCCGGGAGTTCTACGGGCCGCTGTCGCCCACCCGTGGGTTCAAGCTCCCGCCTGAGCTAGAGAAGGTGCGACGCGAGCGCGCTCGCACAATTGTTGAGCAGGCTGCGGAAGCACGCATCCTCAGGGCAGTGCTGAGCCGAAGACAACTAAACGAGGTCATGGTCGATTTCTGGTTCGACCATTTTAACGTCTACGCCGGAAAGGATTTGGATCGTCTATGGATCGGCGACTACGAGCAACGTGCGATCCGTCCCTTCGTCCTGGGCCGGTTCCGCGATCTTCTCTTCGCCGCGACGAAGCACCCGGCCATGCTCGTCTATCTCGATAATACGCTGAGCACAGCCCCCGGAAGCCCGGCTGCTCGGGGCAACCGGAGCGGGCTCAACGAGAATTTTGCACGCGAGGTTATGGAACTGCATACGCTCGGTGTTGATGGCGGATATACCCAGCAAGACGTGATCACTTTGGCACGCGTTTTGACAGGGTGGAGCATCAATCGGCCGGACACATCTGAATTTCTTGGCTACGCCGCCGTATTCGAAGGAGCTCGACACGACTTCAGCCCCAAAGTCTTCCTCGGGCATGCACTGCGGTCGAGAGGCAAGGCTGAGGGGGAGGAAGCGCTCGACATCCTCGCAGCAAGCCCTGCGACCGCACGGCATATCGCCTTCGAGCTGGCACAATATTTTGTGACCGACGACCCGCCTGAGCCCCTGGTCGAGCAACTCGCTGCGCGGTTTCTCGCGACTGAAGGCAATATCCGAGAAGTGCTGCGCTCACTTTTCGCGAGCCGAGAGTTCTGGGGGAACTACGGCCAAAAGTACAAGACGCCTTATCAATTCGTGATCTCGGCAGCGCGCGCGGCTGGCGCGACTGTGGGCGACACCCGCCCACTACTGGCCGCAATGAGCCAGCTCGGCATGCCTCTGTATGGCTGCCTGACCCCGGACGGCTACAAGAACACCGAAGACGCCTGGCTGAGCCCGGATGCAACCGCGCGTAGGATCAACTTTGCGGAGGCGCTCGCTCGAGGCGACTTGCCCGTGAGCAATCCGGCGGCGCTGGGTGTTGTGCTCGGTGGCTACTCGAACTCGCCGAGACCATACACAGCGAGCCAAATTGTCGCCGCGCGCTTAGCGGAGATATTCGGGTCCACCATTACCGATTCGACCCGAGAGACGATCGCCGCAGCTGCAGCCCGCCTGCGCCCCGCCTTGATCCTCGGCAGCCCCGAGTTTATGCGCCGCTAAAGATTATATGACGTTCGACCCCTTTCCTTGAGTCTTGTCACGCTCGGCCGGCGGCCTTACGCCCGATCTCGAGCGCCGCGAAAGAATAGGCGGGCCCGGGCATCAGATAACGGAAACCCTTTTCTATCAATGTCTCAACATTCTTGCTGTCGACGTGCGGATGACCGCACGCGACATTGTGTTGCTTGCAAATCGCCAAGATCTCGTCGATCGCCGAGGCTACCGTCGGGTGATCGTACTGCCGAGGAAAACCGAGATCCTGCGACAGATCACCCTCGCCTATTATTACCACACCGATACCGGGCACTTGCTCAAGCATGTGCGGTAGGTTTTTGATCGCCCGCGCTTCTTCACACATGATCGCGACCAAAATCTCGCCTTGTGGGTTGAGCGGCCAAACATCGGCGCGCGCATAATATTCCTGCTGAGTCAGCCCCCAATAGCGCGCCGCCGCGGCCGGCGCATCGCCGCGCTGACCCGGCGGTTCAAAATACGCCGCTGCTCGCGGACGCGGATATCGGCAGGCGGCGACTGCATTGCGCGCCTCTTCGACGGTACTGACATGCGGCCAAACAATCCCATAAACGCCTTGATCGAGGACTTGTTTGGCGACCCATTGACTGATCTCGCCGCCGTTCGGCGGGATCCGCACAAACGGCGCCACTGCCGGCGCCAAACTGCCGGCGCGCAGTATCTGCCGGCGATCCAGCATGAATTGCAAACAGTCTCGTAACGCTCGGATGTCGTAGGGCCGGTGCTCCATTTCAAAGACCACACCGTCATAGGGAGCGGCATTGATGGCCTGGGCTGTCGAGATCTCCGCCGGCGAAAAGGTGACGAAGGTGGGCTTGCCCTCCTCCAAGGCCCGGATCACGCCGTTCAGTCGCGGAATTTCAGCCACCGTTTGTCTCCTTCCCTGAAACAATTAACCCTACGAACTCGGCTGGCGTCTCGTCAACCTCCTATCCGCGATGCTTGGACATCCCTATCGTTATCGTAAGATAACTGTCGAAGATAATCGCGCACGCCACCCTCGAGCGAATGGAAGGATTGGTCGAAGCCTGCGCGACGCAACTTCGCGATGTCTGCGCAGGTGAAATATTGATACTGCGTGCGCAGCTCATCAGGCATTTCGATGAATCGAATATGCGGCGTGGCTCCAATCACCGTGCAAACCACGCTGACGAGGTCGAGAAACGAGCGCGGGGTACCGGTTCCGACATTGAACAATCCGCTCGTCTCCGGATGCTTGAGAAACCAGCTGACGACGGCAACACAATCCTTGACATAAATGAAATCGCGCTGCTGGCCGCCGTCGGGGTAATCCGGACGGTACGATTTGAACAGGCTCACGGTTTCACCGGCTTTGACGGCCGGGAAGATCTTGCTGACGAGCGACTGCATGATGCCCTTGTGGGTCTCGTTCGGACCATAGACGTTAAAGAACTTAAGCCCTACCCACTGCTGCGGTGCCGCTTGGCCACGAGCCACATCGTCGACGATACGGCGATCGACAAGGTGCTTGCTCCAGCCGTAAGCGTTGAGGGGGTGCAACCTCGCAAGGGCGGCGGGGCTCTGCTCAAACCGGCGGCGCCGTCGCCATATGTGGCGGCTGAAGAAGCGTAAATCAGTCTGACGGAATTTGACGCGCACCAGTTCCATAGATCCAATGTCAGCCGGATGTTGGTTGCCACGAATTTGTCGACATCCTTCTCAGTCGTCGAAGAGATCGCTGCCATGTGGACAAGCGCACCCACTTCGCCGCCGTGGCGGTCCAACCACTCGAGCAAGTCATTTGGACGAACGATGTCATGCAGCCGAACCGCGCCGATGTTCCGCCATTTGTCGCCAGATCGGAAGAGATCGCAAACAACAACGCGTTCCCCGGCCTCTGCCAACTCGATCGCGATGTTCGATCCGATGAACCCAGCCCCCTCGTCACAACGACCAATTGATCACCGAAAAAATTCCGTACCGGCGTCATGCTACGTTCTCTCGAACCAATCTTGCAGGCGGCCCATGCCGGTTAGTGCGATGGGTTCACCGAGCCCTTTACGACGATTCCGGTAATCACCGGCCCGGTGATGGTGTTCAACAATGTGAAGAATTTTTGCAGCTCGTTAAGCCTCGCATTAGCGACGTAAATAATATCCTTGTCCTCTACAGGGAAACGTTGAGCAAAAAAATAAGAATTGGCGTCGCTGAGATCGAGACGGTAGACGACAGGGGAGGTTCCGGCTGGGCCGATCGCGAGAGGGGGCGCCTTGAGCGCCCCGACTACGGCAGGCGGCTCAAATCGAAATAGAAAGACGCCCGCCGGATCAGCTCGCAGGTCTTGCAATCCCCCGGCCTTTGCCAGCGCCTCGGCCAACGTTATCTCCTGGGCACCAAAGCTCACCTGCATATTCTGTCCTGTCGCTCCGAACACGGAGAAGGTTTGGGGCACCTGAACAAGCGTCAACGCGTCCCCGGGCCACGCGTAAATATTCTCGGCGGGATCCGATATCAGCTTCTCCATCGGAATCGTAGCGGTAACACCTTCGCGCGAAAGCCGTACGAATGTGTCATAGACGGGGGCTTTGGCCCCCCCGGCGAGGGCAATAACATCGAGAAGTCGATCACCGTTCACCGAAAGGGGTACTCTGGCGCCAGCCACTACCTCTCCTGACACTGTCGCCGAGTTCGTAATGCTCTTGGTGATGACGACAAGAACTTGCGGCTCGATCGCTTTGTCGGCAAGCCGCTGCTCGATTGTCTGCTGAACTTCGAGCGGCGATTTCCCTGCGACAGGGATGCGGTCCGCGAACGGCACGCTGATCGCGCCGTCGCGAGCCACGACTTGCTCGGGAATAGTTACGCTTCGCGAACCGGGGGAAATCCCGGTCGTCACCCCCGCGCCAAAGAGCCCCCCCGCCGCAGCTTCCCAGATTGTCACCGAAATTGAGTCACCGATTCCGATCTTGGGGTCAGGGGGTTTGCCATATTTTTGAAATCGCATTCGGAAGCTCTGTGCCGGCTGCGCCAGAAGTGTCGAGACGACATTGTCGTCGACGTCAACAATGTCAAAGCGCGCTTGGTCATCCTTGACTGATTGGTCGACGACTTGACCCGTGGTCGGCCCCGCGGTCGGTAATGTCGAGCATCCGCCGACCGCGGCACCGAATGAGCAAGCGAGAATGACGGCAAACCTCATTGTGTGGTGCGGCAGAGTTTCACAATTAGGCCATAATCTATCAGAAAGGGCGACGAAACAAAAGGTGGCGACCGTGGCGACCGTACATCCTAGTCTACACGGCGGATCAGAAATCATGACGCCGCGAGCCGCCGGGGTCTTGGCGTGTCGAGCATGGACGCACGGCCTACAACGGCAATCGGCGTGCCTTGCTACTAGACGACCTGCAACTGTGTCGCAATCAACCGCGATGCATAGACCCCCATCCAGCCGGCCGGATCGAGCCAACCCTTTTCGTCGCGTGGTGGGCGAATCGCCCGGATATGGGCATCGGTAATCTCGCAGAGACCACCGATCGGGCGTGGTGGGTCGGACTCGGTTGACCAAAAGAAATGGGCCGAGCCGCCCACTTCGTGCTTGGCGACCAGGCAGTTCGGAGCACCGCCCGCCCGATTGTACAGGCCAACTGCCGAATAGTTTTCTTGATGGTTCACCATCATCACGCCTTCGGTCCCCGGAAAGGCATATCTCATCGCAGAAAACCAACGGCACAGCGCTGCAAGTTCCTGCTCCGTGAATTCGTACTTGGTAGGCAGCGGGGCAGCCCCAGGAGGAACGCCCCGCACCGTCAATGGAAAAGGCACAATATTGGTTTGCTCGGACACTTCGTCCCGTTCGCCCCCGATTTCCTGACCGCATTAGTGGTCGGCCGTAGTCCCCGCATTCCCACTTCGTACGCGCCTTCGGCTCCATCGCTTCCCCCCCGATGGAGGGCGCGGCAAGCGAGAAAAGCCAAGCTCTTGGCAACTACTTATCAATCGGCGATCGATACAGTGCGTTGACCAATTTCGATTCGGAAAATACTATCGGACGACGTTTCCGAGTCAATCGAACCCATTAGCGTCCCGAGGCTTTTCTCCCAACTGTGATCGAATGGCAACAGTGGCATATAGGCGACAGTCTATTAAACCCCAAGTTTGGTCGGCCCGCGCGGATCGTTTGCGCCCTCACTGACCGCGCCGAAACTCTACGCTAAATCAGTTGTCTCTGCGGATTGCCATGCTTGACCCGTCGATGATGCTCTGTTAAAGAACGCTTCGATGCCAACCGAACGCCTCGAACTTCGACTTAGCCGCTCGGCGCCCTGACGGACGCCGACCTCTTGCTGTTCCCGCTCAGGGAACCTTTCTGCGCTCGGTGGTACTTATGGTTGGAACCTGTTTGATCGACCGATTCGCTGCTCGCCGCGCTCCGGCGGCGGCAGATACGCGCGCTCTATGGTTGCGACTTAGCGGCGGCCGGCGGCGCTGACGCCCGCTGGCCCGATACTCTCCGATCATAGAACGCCGTGCTGGCGGTGTTCCTCGCAGTAGGAGTCTCCGATGTCTGGCATGCCCATCCACAAATACCGCCCCTTTGCCTCCATTAATTTACCTGACCGGCGCTGGCCAATGCAGGTCATCGATCGAGCACCACAATGGTGCAGTGTCGATCTGCGCGACGGCAATCAGGCGCTCGTCGAGCCGATGGGACCCGACCGCAAGCGCCGGATGTTCGATCTGTTGGTCAGGCTCGGCTTCAAGGAAATCGAGATTGGCTTTCCTTCGGCCTCCGAGACCGACTTCGCCTTTGTGCGCGAGCTCGTCGAGCAAGGACTCGTCCCCGACGATGTTACGATCCAAGTGCTCACCCAGGCGCGGCCCGAGCTGATCGAACGGAGCTTCGCGGCAATCCGCGGCGCGCGGCGTGCCATCATGCATCTCTACAATTCGACCTCGACCCTGCAGCGCCGGGTCGTCTTCGGTCTCGACAAGCCGGGGATCGTCGACATCGCGGTGTCGGGTGCGAGGCTCATCCGCGACCTCGCGGCAACGATGCCGGAGACCGAGGTGGTCTATCAATATTCGCCCGAGAGCTTCACCGGGACCCAGCTCGACTTCGCGGTCGAAATCTGCGAGGCGGTGATGGATGTCTGGCGTCCGACGCCTGACAAGAAGACGATTCTCAATCTTCCCGCCACCGTCGAAATGGCGACCCCCAACATCTATGCCGATCAGATCGAATGGTTCGGCCACAATATCCGCGACCGCGACTGCATCACCCTCAGCCTGCACCCGCACAACGACCGCGGCACCGCGGTGGCGGCCGCCGAGCTGGCGATCATGGCGGGGGCCGACCGCGTCGAGGGCACGCTTTTTGGCAACGGCGAGCGCACCGGCAATGTCGATATCATGACCTTGGCGCTGAACCTGTTCAGCCAAGGCATCGACCCCGGCCTGGTGATCACCGACATCGACGAGATCGTGCGCACCGTCGAGCATTGCAACCAGCTGCCGGTCCATCCGCGCCACCCCTACGCCGGCGAGCTCGTCTATACGGCGTTCTCGGGCTCGCACCAGGACGCGATCAAGAAGGGCTTCGAGGCGCTGGCCAAGCGCAACGATTCGTTCTGGGAGGTGCCGTATCTGCCAATCGATCCGAAGGATCTGGGCCGCACCTACGAGGCGGTCATCCGGGTCAACAGCCAGTCGGGCAAGGGCGGGGTCGCCTATGTGATGAAGACCGATTACGGCCTCGACCTGCCGCGCGGGCTGCAGATCGAGTTTTCGAAGCGTGTGCAGGAGGTTGCCGACCGCACCGGAAAGGAGCTCAGCAGCGCTGACATCTGGTCGCTCTTCGAAGCGACCTATCTGCGCCGCGACGGCGTCGTCCTCGGGGACTACACCCTGCTGCCGGAGCCGCGCCCAGGCGAGCGGCGCATCGCCGCGACCATCGCGGTCGACGGCAACGAGCGCCGCATCGAAGGTGTCGGCAACGGCCCGATCGCCGCGTTTGTCGATGCGATGAGACGCGATTGCGACATCGCGCTCAGCGTCCTCGATTACCACGAAGACGCGGTCAGCGCCGGCGCCGATGCTCAGGCGGCGGCGTACGTCCAGATTCGTGACGGTAGTGATGCGACGCTCTACGGCGTGGGCATGGACAGTGACATCGTCACCGCCTCGTTGCGCGCGGTCGCCAGTGCCGCGACCCGCGTTGTCCGGCAGGCTCGCGAAAAATAGCGGCCGCCTCAGGCGACGCGGTCGCCCTGCCTGATCTCGACGGTGCGGTTGTCGACCGCCGGCAGCATGCGGGCGGGATCGCGAGTGACGACGATGTCGAGCACGGTCGGCCGCGAGCGCTCGGCGAGGCCGTCGCGCAAGGCCGCGCCGAGCCGCTCGGGATCCTCGACCCGGATGCCGGCGCACCCCATGGCGCGGGCGATCGCGGCATAATCCATCTCGACGAGGTCGGAGGATTGGTAGCGCCCGCGAAACATCGCGTGCTGCAATGCCTTGACATATCCCGAGGCGGCGTTGTTGACGACGACGATCGTCAGTCCGATCCCAGCACGCCGCGCGGTCTCGAGTTCGCCCAGCATCATGTTGAACCCGCCGTCGCCGGTGATCGCGACGACCGGCGTTTGCGGCGCTGCGAGTGCGGCTCCGATGCCACCGGGCAGCCCGTAGCCGATCGAGGCCAGACCGCGATCGGGGATGAAATGGCGGCCGGGCGACTTGGTGTCGTAGAGGAGCCCGGTCCAGTGGCCGGCGAACCCGCCATCGGCGACGAGGATGCTGTCCGGCGGAAGGGCGCGGTTGAGCTCGCGGCAGAGCCGCGCCATGTGGATCGGCCGCTCGCCCGAATCGAGCCGCGCGGCGGCTTCCTGCCGCCAGGCCGAGATCCGCGCCGGGATTTCGCCGATATAATCGGCGCGCGCGGCGCGGGCTTGCTTGGCATCGCCGGCGAGGGCTTCGGCCAAATCTTCGAGACCGGCTCGCGCATCGCCCCACAACGCCACCGCAGCCGGGCTGCAGCGCCCGATCTCCTCGGCGAGGATGTCGAGGTGAACGAGCGGGATATTCCCGGACGGCAGAACATAACGCTTGGTCGCGATCTCGCCGAGCTTGCAGCCGACGACCAGAAGACAATCCGCCGCCTCGATCAGCTCGTTGGCGATGCGCGAGTAGCGGCCGAACAACCCGACCGAGAGCGAATGGGTGCAGGCGATGCCGCCCTTGCCGCTCATCGTATGGGCGACCGGGATCGACTGCGCCTCGGCCAGCGCCAGCAGCGCCTCGTATCCCGCCGAAAGATGGATGCCGCCGCCGACCAAAATCAGCGGCCGTTTGGCACGCCCGATCAGGGCCGCGGCCCTCGTGATGTCGGCCTTGTCGGGACGGATGCGCCGCGCCGGCGCACTCAATGTCGTCGGGTCGATCGCAAAATCCTCGGCGGCAAAATCGTGCTCGCCGTGGCAGACATCCTCGGGGACGTCGAGCAGCACCGGACCCGGCCGGCCCGAGGTCGCGACCGCAAAGGCGCGGCGCAGCAATTCCGGGACACGGCTCGTCAGCTCGACGCGGATCAGCTCCTTGACGGCCGGCCGCAAGATCTCGGCCTGCCGGCATTCCTGCGTCATGTTCTTCCAGGAATGCGCGCGGTTGGTGTCGCCGGCGAGCGCGATCATCGGGGTCCCGGCGTTCAGCCCTTCGATCAGGCCGGTGACGAGGTTGGTGGCACCGGGCCCGAGGGTGCCGTCGCAGACTCCGGGGCGGTTGGTGACGCGGGCGTAGGCCCCGGCGGCAAAGGCGCCGCAGCGCTCGTCGTTGATCAGGAAATGCCGCATCCCGAGCCGAGAGAGCGCGTCGTAAAACGGCAACAGCTGAAACCCGCCCATCCCGAACATCGGCCCGACCCCGGCGAGCCGCAGCATCTCGGCGAGTGCGCGGCCGCCATTCATGCGGCCCGCGGGTCGGTTGCTCAAGTGCTCGGCATCGGTCATGCGCGTCTCCCCCGTTCAGCCGCAACCCGGCGGGTGATCGCGACAAATTCCCGCGCCGTCATGCCCGAGACGATGCCGAGCATCGCGGCGCGATCGTTGACGCGGCTCAGGACGCCGTCCTCATAGGCCGATCGCGCGTCGCCGATGCGGGCACTCGCCGCCGCGACGGTGCCGGCCGCGATGCCGCGAGTGTCGAGCGCCGGAAGGCGGGTGACACCGGCCTCGTCGATGCCGATCCCGGCGTCGTTGAACAACGCGGCGAGCGCATCGTATTTGAGCGCGGTCTCCGGTCTGCCGCCGAGGAGGCCGCCATGCGACCCGGTGACGACCACCATCCCGAGATGCTCGGGACCAATCAGCGAGGCCGAATCGAGCGCCCACGCAGCGGGCGAATCGGCAGCGAGGACAAAAGCACCCTCGCGCTCGGGCGGCGGCTCGCGACCTCTCGGCGCGGCGCGTTGCAGCAAGGCTGCTGCGTCGCGGCACGCCATGCCCGGACGGCAGCCCAGGGCCCGCGCCGATTCGTTGGCATGAGTCACCAGGCCGCGCGTCATCATATCGGCGCCGTCGCCGATCCGCGCCGTGTCGTGGCCGACGGCGGCAGCCGGGATGCCGAACCCTTCGAGATAGTCGAGCCCGGCGATTCCGGCCCGGTCGCGCCCGACCCCGGCATCGTTGAAGATCGCCGCGGCGACCCGGAGCTTGCCCGCGAGATAGGCGGCATAAACGCCGCCATGCGAACCGTTGACGACAACGGATC
>Ga0306925_10006899_pt1 | contig 10608 bp, 9 predicted proteins | sample flu12Cox44000176_FD_203755 | JGI IMG/M metagenome (GOLD analysis project Ga0306925, IMG submission 203755) | Lab enrichment of tropical soil microbial communities from Luquillo Experimental Forest, Puerto Rico - flux8day.12C.oxic.44.000.176 (v2)... | ecosystem: Environmental > Terrestrial > Soil... | reverse complement strand
TGACTGACACGATGTTCGGCAGTCGCGTCCACAGAATCTATGGTAGCAGGATCGTTGCCGGGGACTATGCGGCTGGCTTGGCAATGCCGCTCGCGTTGAAGGACGTACGCCTAGCGCTTGCCGAGGCGGAGAGAGCCGGCGCTCCAATGCCATCTGTGAGTTTGGTCCGCGATCGCATGATTACGGCCATTGCGCGCGGCCACGCGGAGCTCGACTGGACGGCACTCGGGCTTGTCGCGTCGGAGGAAGCCGGCCTATAGGTTAGTCATGCACGGTAGCGCGAAAGCGGCCCTACGGATTTCAAGCCGCATAGCGAAAGCCAGCCTGCTGCAGTTCAAGGATCGTTCCGGCGATTCCAGGGGTGAGCACCACCTGATCGGTGAGATGGTTGGTGAGCTCTGCCGCCAACACCTCGTGCGACGCGTGATCCGGATTCTTGCCGACGTTATGAGCCGCTCCGCCAAATCCCAAATCGCGTTGTGGCAGGCAAGAAAAACGACCCCACGTTCCTGCAGCGCAGGAACCGTGTCACCGAGCGGCCCGAATAGGCTGTCGGGATCCTCCTTATCCGATAACGCAGCAGGCGCAGCCTTGGGGACGATTAGCGAGTTTGACTGAAACTTGGCCCCAGCGATGGCAGCGAGCTGATACTTTTCCCACATCATCTCATCGAACAAGGCGAGATGAGCGGTGCCATGTGTCGCGGACACTTCGAGAAAGTCCTTGTGTCCGAACGAAAAGATCTGAGTGTTGATCGAATTTCGCATTTCATTCAGCCATGGCCCAGCGATATCGGTATTGTCCCACACCTGCTTGCGAGCGCCACGATATCCGAGGAGTTCTTGCGGCGCTGCGTTATCCCAAAAATCGGGATGAAGGAGGATCATTGGCACTGCCTTAAAATCCCGCCGGCGCGGAGCGCGACCCAGGCGGACCATCAACTCCGAGAACTCTTGAGCGCCTGCAGGGATAACCGTCGTCGCCATATCGGCATGCACCGATCCGCCGGCAAGGGCGCTGGCACCTGCCGCCAATGAGAAGAGAGCAGTACGTCGCGAGTGATCGACAGTCATGATGGTTCGGTCCTCTTAGACAGGTATCACACTGACACAAAGGCGCTTTAATTCAGATGGTATCGCGAGCTCTTTCACCTTTCGGTTTTGCACGACACCCGTGGCGATAACGGCTGACTTTCAGTGCGAGCATCGTTTTGCGTGATCGGTTCGACCAATGCTGCTCGCGTATCCTTGAATGCGCGTGAAGAAATGTTTGCTTTTCGCCACGCAAGGCGCCTCGCACCTCACACAAAGAAGCTGAGCTTCCTTGGCTTCCCTCACCATATGGAGAAAACAGATGTTCAAAGTGACCTTCTTGTCGGCTGCCCTGATCGCGGCAGCTGCATTCACGACCCAGGCGATGGCTGCCGGCAGCGATGTCGCGGCGCGGCATGCTTCGGCTAGCGTCAAGGATTGCGTGCGGGCTCCCGACGTCGGAGCTTATGCCTCGGATCCTTACACTGTCCCGCCCTGCGAGCCCAGCACGGGCCTCTGAACCAGCAGTCGGCCGCCGGGTCAGCACAGACGCGACAGGACTAGGGGAAGTCGGGTTGGGAAACGTTTTGCCCTGCCCGACTTTTTCGCCGCTGATTTTGCCGCCGTGTAATGCCTAGCGTTCCGCTGCAGTTGCAATTGAAGCGACGAAGACACAACGGCACGACACCCGTCCCCTCATGATCGCGAATTCGTGCGTTTGCTAAAGCGAAATTTAATCGAAGGCCGCCAGGCCGCTCTTACTTCTCAATTGTCAAAAGGTTCAGTGACGTTGCGGCCCAACTGGTTGCATGCGCGATTTCTTTGGTGAAAGGAGCAATATGATGAAACGAATGATTGCGATTCTGGCTACCGCCCTGTTGGCCTCAAGCTTGCTCACGGCCGCGGCCGAGGCACGAGGCGGCGGTGGTGGTGGTGCCGGTCACGGCGGAGGTTTCAGCGGCGGCCACATGGGAGGCTTTGGTGGCGGTGCTCACATCGGCGGTTTCGGCGGCGAGCACTTGGGTGGCGGAGTGCATGTTGGCGGCATCGGGGGCGGCCACATGGATTTCGGCAGCCATGGCGATCACTTTGCACCCGGATTCCACCAGCATGCCATGCATCACTTCGGAAGGTCCGGATACGGCGTCTATGATAATGACGTTCCGAATTGCTACTACCCGGACGAGTTCCCAAAGGTTCCGCCCTGGCCGCCGTACTGCAGCTAAGTCGGCCCAGGCTTTTTCTACGGAGGAGAGTCGATCCCCTCCGTCAACAATCTCACCGTTTGACCTGATGCTCTCACGGCCGTCTCCAAGACCGGCTCTGACGTAGAACCAGCACCATTGTCGCTGCCCGAACAGGTACGCGAGACTGCCGCGCGGCGAACCGCGCTGCTCCGCGTCGCTACAAGAAGGATTTCGAAATGAGTCTCACACAGTCCCGTTCCGCCGAGATGGAATTCGTCAATATTCCCAACACCTCAATTCGCGCATCACGCATCGCGCTCGGGACCTGGGCGATCGGCGGCTGGATGTGGGGCGGCAGCGACGAGACTGACGCGATCCGAACAATCAATGCGGCACTCGACCGTGGAGTCAATCTGATCGACACCGCGCCGGTCTACGGCTTCGGACGTTCCGAGGAAATCGTCGGGAAAGCGCTTGCGATGGGCGGCCGACGCGAGCGCGCACTCATTGCCACCAAGGTTGGACTCGACTGGAAGGGTGGAAAGCCGTTTCGCAACGCACGGAAGGCGAGAATTGTCGAGGAGGTCGAAAGCTCGTTGCGCCGGCTGCAGACCGACGTGATCGATCTCTATCAGGTCCATTGGCCTGACCCGAACACGCCGATCGCGGAAGTTGCAGAAGCCATGGGGGCTCTTCATCGCGCCGGCAAGATCCGCGCCATCGGCGTCAGCAATTTCAGCCCGGCGCAGATGGATGAATTTCGAAAGATGGCCCCGCTCCACACGGCGCAACCGCCCTACAATTTGTTCGAGCGCGCAATCGACGAGGATGTTCTCCCCTACTGCCGCGCAAACAACATTGCAGTGCTGGCGTATGGCTCGCTTTGCCGCGGGCTTCTGTCCGGCCGCATGTCGGCATCAAGCCGCTTCAGCGGCGACGATCTGCGCAAGAGCGATCCGAAATTTCTGGCGCCGCGATTTGAGCAGTACCTCGCGGCTGTTGAAAAGCTTGATCGTCTCGCCAAGGAGCGATTTGGCAAACGGGTCATTCATCTCGCCGCGCGCTGGGTGCTCGATCGTAACGCGATGAATATAGCACTGTGGGGCGCAAGACGCGCCGATCAGCTGTCGCCGATTTCGGACGTACTTGGTTGGACTATCGACGGCGCCGGTCTGGCGGAGATCGACCGGATTCTGATCGAGACGGTGAAGGACCCGGTCGGACCCGAATTCATGGCTCCGCCGGATCGTGTCGCGGCGTAGGAATGACGCTGCGATTGGCCGCGCATCAACTCGAAACAACTTAGAGCTCGCCACGCCCGCCAATGAAGTCCTCTAAACGCCAATTTAGGGTTCTAAACGCCAATTTAATGGCCGCGCGCACCGCACGCCCGTAGGTTCAGAAGCGCCAACTTCGAGGAGGCGTCATGGGCGAGATCAATGAAATCCGCGTCGTCAGGCCCGATCAATTCGATCTCGGCACGGCGCAAACGCCGGGCTGTGAGCGCCGCGCCGCCATCGCGCCGGAGCTCGGAGTAACGTCCGCGATCTGGGGCGGCATTTTCGAAGTCGAGCCCGGTTCGCGCACTGGAGTTCACCATCACGGAGACCAGCAGACGATCGCTTTCGTCCTCTTTGGAGCTTGCGAAATTCGCTGGGGACCAAACGGCGAATTCTCCGCACTCGCGAAGGCAGGCGACTTCATACACGTGCCCGCGCGGTTACCGCATATGGAGATCAATCGATCGAAAGTGCGCGCGTTCCGGTGGGTTGTCGTGCGCAGCACGCCAACCCCGATCGTCGTGAATCTTCCTGACAATGTCTGGCGATAAGCCGGTTCCGGAGAATAGCAGTGAGAGTTTTACTGATGGCGGCGACCCTTGCGCCGCTCCTCGGATGCAATGTTGCCGTCGCGCAGATTGGCGGCATTGTCGCTCCCACTCCGACCATCGGCGCAACGTCGCCGCTCAGCAGCGTGTCGGGCTCGCCCATCGGACCGACAGGAATTCCGCTTGGTGCCACCGAGATCACGTCAGCGGGAACGAGCCCGCTGCCGTCGAATCCGACGGGCACGATTGCGATCCCCGGCAGCGGCACGGCGTGCTCAACGCTCGGGACCGCGTCGTCACAAATCTACGGATCGAGCGCCAGCTATGATGGCGGGGGAATGTCGGTCGCGAGCTCAATGCCCGCGACGGGAGCGATGGCGGGCAACACGGCCCTATCACCGAGCACGTCGACCGGAATTTCGGTGACCTCGGGCGTGCCGTCAACGTCTGGAATGCTGCAGAGCTCCGGCATGTCTACTTCTTCGGGAACGATGGACACATCGGGAATGTCGGGAATGTGCGGTTCAGGTTCGAACAGCGTAGCGGCGTCTTCAACGCCCACAACGCCGACAACCCCGGGTGGCGCGGCGCGCGCGGGAATTCCGCTCGGCTCTACCGAGATCGGAAATCTTGGGGTCAGCTCTGCAGCGGTCGTGCCGACAATGGGGGTCGGCTCAACGATCACTGCGGTTGCACCGTCGATATCGGTAGGGCCCGTCGTGACGTCTCCGCCTCCCGTGTCATCGTCCGCCACGACAACGCCCGGCAACGTCTCGGGGATCCCAACCCTGGTACCCGGCCTGGCAACGAACCTTCGCTAAGCCAACGTTCAAAACGCGGGAGCGCAAGCAACCAATGAGAAAGAGTGTCGTCATTCCAGCAGCTCTGCTGACGGTCGCTATCGCGGTAGGTGGCTTGTATTTTGCCTATGCCGGACCATTCCAGAAAGCCGCTGCAGCTCCTGCGCAGCCGGCCCCCGTACCGGTCGTTGCCGGCGTCGTGGCCCAACATGACGTGCCGATCTATCTGACCGGCGTCGGTACCGTCATTGCCTACAACACCGACGTCGTGCGCGCGCAGATCCAAGGACAGATCATCAGTATCAACTTTACGGAAGGTCAAAAGGTGCGGGCTGGCGATCTGCTCGCGCAGATCGATCCGCGTCCCTACCAGGCGCTGATCGATCAGTACACCGCAAATCTCGAGCGCGATCAGGCTCAGCTCGTCAACGCCCAGGCCAATCAAAAGCGCTACACTCAACTAGGAGATAAAGGTTGGGCCACGCCGCAACTTATCGAGACCCAGAATGCCCAGGTGGGAGAGCTGCAAGCCGCGATCAAGGCCGACCAGGCACTCATTGACGCGGCAAAAGTGCAACTTAGTTTCACGCGCCTGACCTCGCCGATCAATGGTGTGGTCGGCATTCGCCAGATCGACGTCGGAAACATCATCAGCCCGTCGACGGCCAATGGCCTTTGCGTCGTCACGCAGCTCGATCCGATCTCGCTGATCTTCACGCTTCCCGAAACGGTCCTGTCGCAAATTCAGCAGCAACAGCAAAAGACCAAGACTCCGCTTACGGTCCTTGCCTACAACCAGGACAACACGATCCATCTTGGCCAAGGACAGCTGGGACTCGTCAACAACGAGATTTTGCAGACGACCGGCTCGATCCAGCTCAAGGCGAACTTTCCTAACAAGGAAAACCGCTTGTGGCCGGGCGAACTCGTCAACGCGCGGCTGCTTCTTGATACGCGGCAAAACGGCCTGACTGTCCCGGCAGCAGTCGTCCAGCAGGGACCGACCGGACCCTACGCCTATGTCATCAATCCGGACGACACGATCTCGATCCGCCAGATCAAGGTCGCGCAAGTCAGCGACGGTCAGGTCCTCATTGATTCCGGCCTCAATGCCAATGAGCGGGTCGTGGTTGACGGCCAGTACAAGCTGCAACCCGGCACGCATGTCACGATCTTGCACGGCAAGGCCGCAGAGGAAGCGGCGGCCCAGGACGCGATGCAGGCGCCGATCCCATGAACATATCAGCCCCGTTTATCCAAAGGCCGATCGCGACAGCTCTGTTGATGGTGGGCCTGCTGGTGGGCGGCCTCGTTGCTTATCCACTTATGCCCGTCGCGGCACTGCCGAACGTCAACTACCCGACGCTGATCGTCACGGCTCAAATGCCGGGCGCCGACCCGCAGACCATGGCCTCTTCGGTGGCTTCGCCGCTCGAATTGCAGTTCGGTGAGATCCCCGGACTCACGCAGATGACGTCGGCAAGCGCGCTCGGCTACACGCAAATCACCCTTCAGTTTGATTTGAGTCGCCAGATCGACGGCGCAGTCAGCGACACGCTGTCAGCCATCAATGCGGCAAGCCCGTATTTGCCGGCAGGCATCCCATATCCGCCGATTATCCGGAAAGTGAATCCTGCGGATACGCCCATTTTTGTGCTGGGCATTACCTCGGACAGCCTGCCCCTGACCACCGTCGATGCCTACGCGGAAAACATTCTCTTGCAGAAGATATCGCAAATACCAGGCGTTGGCCTGGTGGGCATCGGGGGACAGCAGAAGGCATCCGTCCGCGTGCAGGTCGATCCGGAGGCACTGGCCGCACGCGGTATCAACCTCGAAGACGTCCGCACCGTCCTCGGTCAGGCCAATGTCGATCTCGCAAAAGGCACGCTCAACAGCCCGCGCCAGACCTATACGCTCAACACCAACGATCAAATCTTCAATCCCGATCAATATGCCGATCTGGTCATCGCTTATCGCAACGGATCGCCCGTCCGCATCCGCGACATCGGCCGCGCTATCAGCGCCCCGGAAAACGACCTTATCGCCGGCTGGTACAACAACCAGCGCGCAGTCATTCTCGCGATTCAGCGTCAGCCGGGCGCCAACGTCATCGAGACGGTGCAGCGGATCAAGGATATGATGCCCGTGCTCCAGGCCTCGATTCCAGCCGGGATCAAGATTAACGTGATCTCCGATCGGACTCAGACCATTCGTGCCTCGATCGCCGACGTGCAATTCACACTGCTGCTGACGATCGCACTCGTCGTCATGGTGATCTTCATCTTCCTGCGCAGCTTCTGGGCAACCATCATCCCGGCCGTGACCGTGCCGCTATCGCTGGTCGGCACCTTCGCGATTCTGTATGAGATGGGCTACAGCCTCGACAATCTCTCGCTCATGGCCCTGTCGATTGCGGTCGGCTTCGTGGTCGATGACGCCGTCGTCGAGATCGAGAACATCACGCGGCATATCGAGGAAGGCCTGTCGCCTTATGACGCGGCGATGAAGGGTTCTGGCGAGATCGGCTTTACGGTCATGGCGATCACGTTCTCGCTGATTGCCGTCTTCATTCCGCTATTCCTCATGAGTGGGTATGTCGGCTTGCTGTTCCGGGAATTCGCGATGACGGTGAGCGTGGCCCTCGTGCTCTCGCTGATCATTTCGCGGACACTAACTCCAATGATGTGCGCCTACCTGCTCAAGCCGGAGAGCAAGGAGCACGGACGGCTCTACCGCATGTCAGAGCGTGCTTTCGATGGCCTGCTCTATTCTTATGAAGCGGGTCTGATGATTGTGCTGCGGCACCGTCTCATCACGCTAACGGTGATGATCGGCACCATCGTGGTGACAGGATACCTCTATGTCATCATTCCCAAGGGCTTTTTTCCGCAACAGGACACCGGATTGATCATTGCCCAATCGGAAGCCGCGCAGGATATCTCCTTCCAGGCCATGGCCGAGCGCCAGCAGGCATTGCTTAACGCCATCGTACGGGATCCCGCCGTGGCGACGGTAGGCTCAGCCGTCGGCGCCGGCGGCGGCACCTATACGGTCAACGACGGTCGCGTCTTTATTCAGCTCAAGCCCGCAAACGAGCGTGATCCGATCAGCAAGGTGATCGCGCGGCTGCGCACCAATCTCGCGAAGATTCAAGGCATTACCCTATACATGCAGGCTGCCCAGGACATCACCATCGGCGCGCGGCTGAACAAAACTCAGTTCCAGTACACGATGAACGACGCCGATCCAGGCGAACTCCGCCACTGGGCGTCGCTGTTCCTGGACAAGATCAAGGCGCTCCCCAGTGTTGCCGATGTCACGACCGACCAGCTCAATGCCGGTCCGCTGCTTGACATCGCGATCAAGCGCGAGGTCGCGTCAAGTTACGGCATCCTGCCTTACACGATCGACAACACGCTCGATGACGCTTTTGGTCAGCGCATTGTCTCGACGATGTACACCACTCTGCAGCAGTACCACGTCGTTCTGGAGGTGAACCCAAAATTCCAGTACTCACCCGAAGCGCTCAACGGCATCTACGTCAAGTCATCGAGCGGGCAACAGGTTCCGTTGTCGACGCTGGTCGATTCGGTGGTGAAGGTTGCGCCGCTCGTCGTCAACCATCAAGGACAATTCCCGTCGGTCACGATCTCGTTCAATCTCGCGCCGGGCGCAGCGATCGGTCAGGCGGTTAGCGGCATTCAGGCGATTGAAAAGGAGCTGCACCCGCCGCTGTCCCTGCAGACCGGCTTCCAAGGCAATGCACAGGCCTTCGGCGCCTCCCTGAGGAGTACGCCGATCCTGATCGTCGCCTCGCTGTTTGTGATCTATCTCATCCTTGGAGTGCTTTATGAAAGCACGATTCATCCGATCACGATCATCTCCACCCTTCCATCCGCGGGCGTCGGCGCGCTGCTACTCTTGATGGCGGCTCACTTCGACCTCAGCGTCATCGCGATCGTTGGCATCATCCTGCTTATCGGCATCGTCAAGAAGAACGGCATCATGCTGGTGGACTTTGCCTTGCAGGCTGAACAGAACGAAGGTCTGACGACCGAGCAATCGATCTATCAGGCTTGCATCAAGCGTTTCCGGCCGATCCTCATGACCACGATGGCGGCTCTCCTCGGTGCCGTCCCGATGATGATCGGTACCGGCGTCGGATCGGAAATCCGCCAGCCGCTCGGCTACGCCATTGTCGGCGGCCTTGCTCTCTCGCAAATACTTACGCTTTACACAACGCCAGTCGTCTACATCTACCTTGATCGGCTGCAGAGCTGGCTGTTCGGGGAGAAGCATCGAGCCGGCACAAGCCAGCTTCAGGTAACACCGGCCGAGTGATCAAGACATCTCCAGGTCGAAGAAAGCCCCTAACGGGATGTGTGCGCCTGAGAATGCCTGCAGATTGGGTTTGAAGAATGCAGGAACACCACCGACAAGCGTCGACCAGTACGACCATTTCTTGGAGCGCACGATTTCTGTCGGCACGCCGCCTAGGCTTGATTGCGAGAAGCGGACGCCGAACGGCACGCTCGGCGTGCGGGTGGCGATGTTGGCCCAGTGCCGCTGCACGCGGACCGGGAACGAAGGCTGCAGCGCAGGCCTGAGGCAGCTCTTGACGGTGAACCGCGCCAGTCTCGCGCGGAGGGATTCGCGCATGACACTCTCCTGTTCAAATCAGTTGACGTGATGTGGCTCGATCCGGCGCCTTCAGACCATTGCGGAAGCGAGTTGCCGGGGCATTGGGTGACGGGTCTCGTCGCGAAGCTGCGCCACCGGGCCGGTTGCGAGCACCTGATAGTTGACAGTGTCGAAACGGCTGGTCAGGCGACGATAGGTGAAGGTGAAGCCGGACCAGTTATTGACGATCTTGCCGCTCTCGGCGATGTACCAGCTCTTGCATCCCTCGGCCCACACCGTGTTGCGCAATGCGTGCTGCAGCTTGGCGTTGAAGCTGTTCTGAACATCGGACTTCACGTCGAATGACGTTCCCGGCGCAGCACGCAGATTGGCGATGGCGTTCTTGACGTACTGGATCTGGCTTTCCAGCATGTACACGATCGAGTTGTGACCGAGGTTGGTATTCGGTCCATAGAGCATGAACAGGTTCGGAAAACCGCTCACAGTGATGCCGAGATACGCCTCGGCTCCGTCGCGCCATGCCGCGCTCAGCTCGCGATTTCCGCGTCCACGAATTTCCATCGGCGCGAGGAAGCCCGAGGCGGCGAAGCCGGTGCCCAGAACGAGCGTGTCGATCTCGTGCCTGGTGCCGTCGTTGGTCACCGCATAATTCTCGCCGATCTCCTTGATGTCTGCTGTCTCAACGTTCACGTTCGGACGCGCCAGCGTGCGATAATAGGTGTTGTCGAACAGGATTCGCTTGCAGCCGATCGGGTAACCCGGGGTTAACTTGGCCCGTAACACGGGGTCCTTGATGGTGAGGCGCAGATGCGCGGCCCACGCGGCCTTGAGCGGTGCCAACACAGGGCGGAACTTCAACAGTCCGACGCCCAGCGACTCGAAGATGCTGTAGACAGTCCCGCGCACCAGTTTGCGCGCCAACGGAATGTTGCGGTGCATCCAGTGCTCCGCGCGAGTGATCTTGCGGTCCGGCTTTGGCAGGACGTAAGGCGCAGTGCGCTGGAACAGCGTTACCTGGCCGGCGCGCTCGGCAAGATGCGCCATGAACTGAATGGCACTGGCCCCGGTACCGACGACGCCGACATGACGGCCGGACAGATCATGTGAATGGTCCCAGC
>Ga0306925_10006898_pt1 | contig 10608 bp, 9 predicted proteins | sample flu12Cox44000176_FD_203755 | JGI IMG/M metagenome (GOLD analysis project Ga0306925, IMG submission 203755) | Lab enrichment of tropical soil microbial communities from Luquillo Experimental Forest, Puerto Rico - flux8day.12C.oxic.44.000.176 (v2)... | ecosystem: Environmental > Terrestrial > Soil... | reverse complement strand
AGAAAGACCGCAAACTCCGCTATCAGCACGCGTCGGACATGTACACCGACCTGAAACGGCTGCAGCGCGACACCAGTTCCGGTCGCGTTCCCCTATCCGAAGGTGAAAAGGCTGCGCCTTCAGCGTTGTCGGAGCGCGTTGCATCTGTGCCTTCTTCGGCTTCCGCAATTCCTTCGGCATCCTCGGGGGCGCCCTCGGCCCCGGCCGGGTCAGCCGCGAGTGGTCCTGCGAGTTCTTCCGCTATTGCTGTCGGGCAGCACAGCCACAAAAGCCTTCTCTCAGGTGTTGCCGCCGCCGTTCTGGTACTGGCGATTGGCTCGGTTGTCGCGTATTTCACACTCGGCAAACGCAAGACACCCCTGAACCTTCAGGACATGGAAATCACCAGGCTCACGCGGAGCGGCAAGGCTTCCGGTGTTGCCATCTCTCCTGATGGCCAATACGTCGTTTACGTTTTGCGAGATGGCGAGAAACAAAGCCTGATGGTACGTCAGGTTGCTACCGGCAGCGACGTTCAGATCATTCCTCCGGATGTAAGCCAGTTTGATGGGCTGACATTTTCTCCTGACAGCAACTATGTGTATTACGCAGGTTCCAGCAAGGATAATCCGCTGTTCGGTTTCTTGTTCAGGATTCCTGTTCTGGGCGGAACGCCTCAGCAGCTGGTTCGCGATGTCGACACCGGCCCCAGCTTTTCGCCTGACGGCAAGCATTTCGCTTTTCTGCGCGGTGTTCCCGAAAAAGGAGAAGTGGATCTGCTGGTCGCTAACCTCGACGGCAGTGGGCAGCATGTCCTGCGCGCGCAGCCCGGCAGGCCCGCTCCGACGAGCATGGTCCGCCCGGCGTGGTCACCCGATGGGAAAGCGATCGTGTATCTGCTCTATGAACCGGCGAACCGCCAAACCCTCTACGCCGCTTCACCTGAAGACGGCTCCGCGCACCCGCTCTACACCACTCATGACGATCTGGGGCTTCCGACATGGCTGCCGGACGGCAGCGCGCTGGTGGTTGGCATTCGCGAGCGCGGACCAACCAGTCGCGGGCAGCTCTATACCATTTCCTATCCCGCGGGCGAAGCGCACCGTCTGTCGAATGACCTGACGAACTACAGCCTGCAATGGCTGGACGTTTCGAGGGACGGTTCTTCGCTCGTAACCATCGAAAACAGTTACACCTCGGATCTGTGGCTTCTCCCCAATGGCGATTCCTCCAAAGCCCGCCAGATCACCTCGGGCGGCTCGCCCGTTGGATTCGTTACCTTTTTGGGTAAGGACCACTTTGTATACACAAACGAAGCCAGCGAAGTGCACTCCATCGCGGCTGACGGCAGCGATTCCACACTGGTCGCGGGAAGCGACCGGCACATCGCGTTCTCCGCCGGGTGCGGGGACGGCAAGCACATCGTTTATCAAACAGCGGAGAACGAGCAGACCAATGTCTGGCGAATGGATGCGAGCGGTGCAAGCCCGGTGCAGTTAGCGGTGGTGAAATCCATGGCCATCCCGATCTGTTCTACCGATGGGCAGTGGACGACATTCCTTGCCGACGATCCACACGGCCCCTACATGGTTCCCACCAGCGGCGACGCGCAGCCGAAGCCCTTGCCGTTGCCAGGTGCTCCGACCGGGTTTACCCTGCTCTCGCCTGACAGCAAGCTTGTGCTTTATCAGTGGCAGGATCCGGAGCATTTGGCCAATCGCATGAGGATGAATGTCGCGTCCGTTCAAGGGGGACCGGTGCTCTACTCTTTCGAGAGACCGCCCGGAGCGGGTTTAAACGTCTGGTCGCCGGACGGCCGCGCCATCGACTACTCGATCACCCGCGGAGGAGTTGCCGACCTTTGGCGTCAGCCGCTCGCCGGCGGCGCACCGAAACAGCTCACCCATTTCCAGTCAGGCTTGATCTACAACTTTGCGTGGTCCACGGATGGTAAGGCACTTGTGGCCGCGCGGGGCACGGTGACGGCGGACATCGTCCTCCTAAAGGCCGGCAAGAAAGCACAATAGCCAGCAATCGATTGGCGTGAAAGGAAGACTCGCGGGCCGAGTTTCAGGGGTCGTTCCATCGATTGAGGCGTCGATCCCGTCCAGCTGCGACCCCTCCACTGCGGCCCGCGAACCGCGGGCCTTCGCTCGGGAGGGAGATTCGGCGGCGGAGGGCGGAATAAATGGAGTAGTGCATTGGTCTGAATGAATGAACCACGCGGGAGAATGAGTCCGGCGCTGGCAAGTTGACGTGGAGCTGAGGCATTGAACGAAGGATTCCTAGGTACGGCCGCGTCCGGCGGAGCCGATCTGGTTCTGCTCCTCGAAATTGCGATCGGAGTGGGGCTCTTAATCGGCGCCTGGTTAGCGCGCCTCAAGCGCTATCGACAACACGCGTGGTGCCAATCCGCCATCGTGATTCTCAACGCCGCACTGATTGCGTTGACGATGATTCCCGCGTTTCGGGTTCAGGTTCTCCCCAGGATTCCCGAGAAGCTTGGCCGGGGATTCTATGGGTTGGCGACGACGCACGCGGTGCTTGGAACTGTCACCGAGGTCGCGGGTTTTGTACATTCTGCTGGCGGCAGGGACGAGAGTTTTGCCACAGAAACTGCGGCTCACCAGGTACAAGGCGTGGATGCGGACGGTCCTCGCGCTCTGGTGGGTTGTGCTGATACTGGGGATGGCAACGTATGCGCGCTGGTACATCCCTGCGTTATTCCGCAAATGAATTTAAGCGTTCTAAAGGTGGCTAATCTGCTGCTTTAAGCGCCGGCGCTTTTGGCGCGTGTATCCTCGCTCTCAGAAGGCTCGACCACGGCAGTTTCAGCCGCTGCACCTTCTTCGGGTGCTGTCGTCTCGGGCGCAGCAGTTTCGGGCGGTGCGACTTGCGCCATCGAGGCTTGCGGGGCGGCGATCTTGCTGTGCAAGATGGCGCCATCTTCGATCACGATGCCGCGAGTCTCCATATTGCCGGTGAGTTTTCCTGTGCTCCAGATATGAACGCGCTCGCAGGATTTCAGAGAGCCAATGACTTCGCCGCGAATGACGACTTCGCGCGCTTCGATCTCCGCGCTGACGCGAGCGTTGGAGCCAACCGTGAACGTGCCACCGGTGAGGCGAATCAATCCCTCGAACTCGCCGTCCAAGAAGAAATCACCGTCCCCGGAAATTTCGCCCTTAATTTTAATGTTGTGGCCCACGGCAGCGGGTGTGCTCACAGGGTTTTGAGATGCAGCGTGACCAGGATCCGTGGCTTGAACGGGGGCAGGAGACGGCGAAGCGGCAGGAATAAGCTTTGCTTTGCTTTCATCAGGCTTATGCCACATTGGAGCACCTCCCAAGTAATTTAAAGAGCTTATCATCACCTGGTTGTATTAAAGACATCAGTTTTCAAGTCGTTCGCGCGGAAATCCGAGAGGGCCTCGAGGCAACAGACCTTCGGGAGCGGCGGCCGGCACTACCAGCGGCAGGAAGGCGTGGTGTGACACGCGAAGGGTGCTGTCGGTTTCAGTTTTCCGGGGTCCTCGAAAGGCAGACCGCAGCGAGCGCGCACACCGCGAATAATAGCAGCACCACGCGATCGGCGGCGTCATAAACAGCGAAGCTGCCGTAAGGTGCAAACAAGAAGCCCGCGAAGACCAGTCCGCCGGCGATGGCGACGAGCAGGCTCGCCACGCGGCCGAAGAAATGCGCAACCAAGATAATCACGAGCAGGAAGAGCGCGGGCGCCGCTGGTTTCAGCGTGCCATCACGGAAAAAGAGCGACAGAGCAAAAGCGAGGGCGCTACAAGGAAGAATAACGAGCAGCGACCTTGATTTTGAACGCGCCCGAGCGAGATCGGGCATAGACTGACCTGTACGGGCCGAAGTCAACCACATGTGGCTAAATAGGGTCGCCTCTTCCGCCAATTAATTCCTTGCGCAGCGTCAATGAGTGGACCGGTACAAGCGATCCGTCGGTTTATTGATAGTAACGAGCAGAATTTCAGATACTCGCGACGGCTGCCATTCTTTTCACGGCAACCACTTCTGCGGCAACCTCGGTTCCCTCATTTGGAGTCGATCTCACCGTGAGCATCCCACCACAGAAGCGCAGGCGTTCGCGCATACTCATCAAGCCGATTCCTCCGGTTTGAAAGGAGGGGTCGAAGCCCACGCCGTAATCCTTAACCGTGAGTCGCACCTTCTTGGAATCTTGGACGACGTTCACATCAACCCTTTTTGTGCCGCTGTGCTTGAGGGCGTTTGCAAGGGCCTCTTGCGCGACACGGAACAGGCAAAGCGCGACATCGGGAGGGAGCTTCGGATCCAGCTTTTCGGTGTGCAGGTCGATTTCGAGATGATGATTGTGGGAATACTTCCAGCATAGATCCTTCAGAGCGATCTTCAGGCCGCAGCACTGCAAGCTTGCGGAATGAAGTTCATGAGAAAGCTTGTGAATGTCGGTGGCGATGGAGTCGAGCTCCTTGCGGAGTTTGGGAAGAACGGAGGGTTTACGTTCGCTGCGGGGAGCGGTCCGGCTTCGGCGTTCGAAGTCGATCTCGCAGGCTAGAAGAGCGATACGTTGTCCAATGTCGTCATGCAGGTCGCGACTGATGCGGCGGCGCTCCTCTTCCTGGGCTTCGATCAGATGTCCGGCGAGGCGCTGAAGTTCCTGGTCGCGCTGATAGAGGCAGGCTTCCGCTGTCTTTTGCGCGCTCACATCGCTGACCATGCCGATGACAAGAGGAGGGCTACCGTGATTGCGATTGAGAAGAGAAACGCTGACAAGCCCCCACATCTGCGAGCCATCGTTGCGAAAGAAGCGCTTTTCCAGCCTGTAGCTGGGTCTGAGACCCTGGCGCAGCTCTTCAAAAAGAAGCTTCTCGACCTCCTCGTCTTCCGGATGGCTGATTCGCGCGCAGCGTGTACTCAGGAGCTGTTCTGGGGAATAGCCGAGCATGGAGCAAAAGGCCGGGTTGACCTCGAGGATCCGACCTTCCATGGTCTCGAGGGCAATGCCAATCGAAGCTTGGGCGAACAGATACCGGAAGCGCTCCTCGCTTTCCTGGCTGGCAGTTTGGGCGTACTTGCGCTCCAAGGTCGCCCCGATTATGTTTGCCACGATGGCCAGCTGATGGATGGACTCCTCGGCCCACGCATGGTGCATGGAATAGTAAGCCAGTCCCAAAACGCCCTTTCTGTGCGGGCTGTAGTTGGACGGGATCAGAAGCAGGGATTTCAGCCCGAGTGAATGCAGAAGCTCCGTGTCGACGTGGGCGTGCGTGGGGAGGTGACTCACCTTTTGCAGGGCCACTGCTTCGTGGCGCGCAAGCTTTTCCGCAATGAAAGGTATTTTTTGCGAAGGAATGCACTTGAGGGAAGGCGGAGCGTTGCGAGTGCTGGTTGTGTATCGATGGAGCAGGGCTGCCGAGTCTTCCTCGACCTCATACCAGCAGATGCGGTCCGCGCCCACCAACCCGATAATGCTGTCGAGACCTTCGACAATCGCGCTGTCAACGCGCTCTAAAGGGCTGACGGCTAGACGCTCTGCGAATTCGGAAACCCGCTTTCCGAGGCCATGCTGGCGGGCCTGGCGGTCGCCGGCTTGTTTGTACCAACGATGTTGCAGCAGCATGAGAAGCAAAAGCAGGCCGATGACCAGGAGGGCAAAGAGGAGGTCGGCGCGCAGAAGGAAAAGATTTGCCGCGAAGGTCACTGTGATTGCGCCGGGACTCAGGATTCGAAGGGGTGGGAACATGATCGAACTCCTCTGAGGGCGCGGTTCGCCAGGGCCGTCCCTGCCAAAGGGATGTACGCAGAAGCAGGGCCGATTGTGTTCGAGTTCATCGTGCTGCAGGTGCTGGCAGTACGCTACTCTCCACCGACAACGCCGTCAAGCCGCGATTGAAGGGAGCGTGTGACTTGTTAAGGACGTACTCAGATGCAGGTTGGCCCCCGACTCCGGGTTCGGCTCGGGCGTGAGGGGCGATAGAGTTGGAGGGAGACGAGGCTGAGCTCAGAGGAGAAGTCGCCGGTGGAGCGCGAATAGGTGACAAAGGTAGCCCGGCCGCCGGTGGCGTCTTATGCGGGGTGAGCGTGGGCATCGTAGTTGGTCATTCCTCGGATTTGGGGAGTTGGATGCCGCGCCGTTAAGGCGGGGCTGGCCGTAGGAGCGCCAGGCAGGCTGCGCCAGCGGACTTCGCTCATGACGGGCAGCGAGAATAAGGTCGGCTGGCTCCATTACTTCCGCGCCATTGCGCGCCGGCGCACAGGGTGCCACAATCGGGTTGAGCCTGGAACAGTTCCGCTCGCGGTGGTGTCTAATACTAGCAGCGGACAAGGGTTGGGACATTCGACTCCGCGGGGTGGCCCGACCGAACAAGTCCAGTTCGCCTTACCGGGAACTGGGGCAGGCGAAGAAAGGCAGACCGTGTCCGATTGGGCGAGTGCCCTCTCGTGGGGCCGCGATGAAACGGAGCTGGTCAGCGAGCTGCAGGCGGGCTCGGAGACGGCGTTTGACTGGCTGGTGACGCATTACCACGCCCCGGTTTACAACCTGATCCTCGGCATGCTGGGCGACACGTCAGATGCGGCTGACGCCGCCCAAGAGGTTTTTCTCAAAGCGTTTAAAGGGATCCGGAACTTCCAACAGGGCAGTTCACTGAAGACTTGGCTATACCGGATTGCCATTCGCGAAGCGCTGAATCATCGCCGCTGGTTCAAGCGCCATCTCCAAAGAAACATTTCGATCGACGCGGAACCGGACGAAGGGTGCGGGCCGATCGAAATAGAAGATTCGGGCGCGACGCCTTTTGACCGGCTGGCTGCGCAGGAAATTCAGTGTGTCGTGCAAGAGGCGCTGCAACAGGTTCCGGATGTTTTTCGCGGCGCGGTGATCCTGCGGGACCTGGAAGGACTGAGCTACGAGGAAGTCGCGGAAGTGCTGGACGTGAGCGTCGGAACGGTGAAATCGCGGATTCTCCGCGGGCGGCGCGCTTTGAAGGAAATTCTCGAACCGCTGCTTGGAGAGCAATCGGCCGCGGTGCGGCGCGAAACGGCGAAGCGGGGATACGCGCCGACCTTTGGTTCGCACGTGGGTTTACAAGCAGCCTATATCAGGGCCGCGAGTGTTGCGGGAGCCGGGGAAAGCATGCGTCCAAGTGAGACGCGAGAGGAACAACCATGAAGTGCGAGAAGGTGCAAAGCCGGCTCGCCGGTTATCTTGATGATGCCTTGGCAAACGCGCCGCGTCCTGGCGAGCGTCAGGAAATTCGCCGGCATTTAGAGGCCTGCGCGGCGTGCCGGGAGGAGTTGCAACACTACCGGAAGCTATCGGTGCTGTTGTCGCGGGTACCGCGGGCGGTGCCGCCGTCAGATCTGGCAGTACGGATCAAAGTAGCGGCATCGAAGGCAAATGAAACCCTAAGTTGGCCGCAGCGCTGGCAGCGGATCAAGGATCGCACGGAGATTCTTGTGGACAACGTGTTTCGTCCATTGACGGTGCCGGCGACCGGCGGGCTGTTTTCTGCGATTGTCATTTTCGTGTTTGTATTGCATATGATTCTGCCAGGAGTGACCGTACAGGCGGATCCGAACGACATTCCGACATCGCTGCTGAGACCGGCGGAGTTGGTTTCGCTGTCGGACTATCCGGAGTCGGCCATACCAGAGGTGCAGCATCCGGATGTGGAGCCGCAGAACGACCTGTTGGTCGACGTGACGGTAGATGCACAAGGGCAAATGAGCGACTACGAAATCATCGCAGGGCCCGACTCGCCGTCGCTGCGGCATCACCTCTATCAGATGCTGCTGTTCTCGCGGTTCCGGCCGATGATGAGTTTCGGGCGGCCAACGGCCGGTGGACATGTGGTGTTGAGCTTCAGCGCAGTGCACGTCCGCGGATAAGACTACAAAAGATTGACTGTACGGCAGGTCAGCTTCCTTTTCGGTTAGGACTGTCCTTCAGCAGCGCATATTTCCTCCAAATCCGGTGTTCAATGGTCAGCGGGAGTCACTTATGAGCGCAGCCCTGCGTTGTCTGGCCATCGTTGCCGCCATCGTCATCACCGCTTTACTCCTCACGGCGACGCTGCACGCGAATTCCTCGCCTCCGTCGGCGAGCACGGCGGAGAGTATGCTGCTCAGTGCCGCAAACCGCGACCGCGCGGCGGCGGGCCTGAAGCTGCTGCAGTGGGATCCAGCGCTCGCAGTAGCAGCGCGCCAGCACGCGAAGCGCATGGTCCACATGAATGCCCTGTCTCACCAGTTTCCTGGCGAACCGCCGATGCAGGATCGCGCGCGCCAGGCGGGAGCTCGATTTAGCCTGATTGCGGAAAACGTTGCGGAAGGGCCGAATGTTCCGGGACTTCATACGCAGTGGATGAATTCGCCGCCGCACCGCGCCAATCTGCTGGACCCGGGACTGTACGCGGTGGGTATCGCGGTGGTACAAGGCGGGAAGATGCTCTTTGCCGTGGAGGATTTTGCGGCCGTGGTTCCCAACCTGTCGCTGAATGACCAGGAATCGCAAGTAACGTCGGAAATCGCGGCACGCGGCATGCGCGCCGTGAATGCCACGCCGGACGCGCGCAAAACCTGTGAACTGGACCGTGGCTGGGCGGGACAAAGGCCAGCGAGTGTGTTGCGCTACGAGACCTCAGACCTGCGCCGGTTACCGGACGATGTGGATCAGAAGGTCGGCTCCGGTAAGTACCACAAGGCCGCCGTTGGAGCCTGCGAAGCGAGCGGAGGAGGTGACTTCGCCAATTTCCGGATCGCGATCCTGTTGTACTAGCTGACGACCAGAAGTTGATGTGATTGATTTAGGGCTATGCCGTTTGGCTGCTGTGCGGCTGCAAACGGAACGCAATCTCGTAGGACCTGCGCAAGAGCGCGATCGCGCGGTCGACATCCCCCGCCTGCCGAAGATAGACACTGACCCATCCCGATTGGGGCAGGATGTGGTGTGGTTCGGCAGCTCCGCTGCGAACCAGCTCATTCCGCACAGTGAGCGGGAAGGGAATGTCCACGAGACGGTCGCCGTGAACATGACCGACCTCGCGGTGACCAAGGCGGAATTCCACGCCGCCAAAGCGGTGCGGTCCGTGAGTGATTTCGTTCCAACCTGCAACCGCAGTGATGATCTGGTTTCCAGCGCCTGCGACGGGCATAGTTGGCTCCTTCACGTGTTCTATTAGATGCGCAACGCAGTAAGCACGTTCACGCGATCCGAGCTGTTCAGGTAACGGATGGCCAGACGGCCGTAAGTTCTTCGATCAAGCTGTGTCGCAGGAGACTGGTGCTCCCCAAGGTCAGAGTCTTCGGATATCATGCCTGCCGTGAACTTGCCGAAAGAATCGGCCTCGAATCGGCGCCGACGGGCGGTCCGCGATATCTTGCTATACGGCGTGTGTGGCGGGGTGCTCGTTGTGGTGCTGAAATTGACGGAATACCGTTTCCTGGTTGTCGAGCACTCGGTGAAGATCTACATGGGGCTGGTCGCCGCCTTGTTCGCCGGCCTCGGCATCTGGCTGGGGCTTACGCTAACCCGCAAAAAGACGACCACGATTGTGAAAGAAATCGCGGCGCAGCCCGGGGAACCGTTCCTCGCTGACGCGGCGCGGGTGGATGAACTCGGGATCACGGTGCGGGAGCTGGAAATTCTTGGGCTCATAGCAACCGGGTTGAGCAACCGGGAGATTGTTAATCGGCTATTCGTCAGCGAAAACACGGTGAAGACCCACTCGAGCCGGCTGTTTGACAAGCCCGGCGCAAAGCGGCGCACCCAGGCCGTGCAGATCGGCAAGACCGCCCGGCTGATCCCGTGACGCAAGGCGCACCCGAAAGGGTGATTGGTCGCCTCGCAATGCAAAATCATTCAAAAGTGTGAGGACACCGGGCCCATCTTTCGCCAAACTCCGGGCAGGTGAAGGCGAGTTCGAGGAAGGGGAAGCAAATCTGATGAAAAAGACGGTTTTGACCTTTGGAGTGAGAGTGGGAACCTGGGAATTTGTTTATTACTGACTAATGCCCGGTGTTCGCCGAAAAATGCCGCCCGCATGGTGGAACGCGCGAAGGCGTCAGGGGCGAGCCAGCAACGGCTGGATGAGACGGAGCGGCGAGCAAAGGAATTCAAGTAGATGTGCGACAATCCAGTGAACGATGTGGCGTTGACGTTTAGGGCGGAAGAGGGTGCGGGAAACTCAAACTAGAGAAGGTTCTTCGCAGGCCGCCACGCCGAACGGTTGAGGCACGCCTAGTGCTCTCAGGACGCATATTCAGGCAGTTAATGAGCAAGATAAATGAATTGAGGCTTGCGTTTTTCCGCAGACTGGGTAGACTGGCACGCATGAAATTCGCGGCCTATTGCTACGGATGGCGATTTAAGTACCGGACCAACCAGAAGCGAGGGGCCGTCGTCTAGAAAGAGTGAAAACAGAGAATTTCGGCCCACTCGCAGAGAGTGGGCTTTTTTGTTTTTGGGCGAGGACGATAGCGAGGGAGCGGAGGAGAGCGGAGATGATCATTTCAATGAAACTGCATTCGACCCGCGAGGAGATTGATGAGGTTTGCGCGATTGTGAAGCACCACGGCTACAAGGTGCACTCGATTGAGGGCGAAGAGCGGGTGGTGATCGGCG
>Ga0306925_10006894_pt1 | contig 10609 bp, 13 predicted proteins | sample flu12Cox44000176_FD_203755 | JGI IMG/M metagenome (GOLD analysis project Ga0306925, IMG submission 203755) | Lab enrichment of tropical soil microbial communities from Luquillo Experimental Forest, Puerto Rico - flux8day.12C.oxic.44.000.176 (v2)... | ecosystem: Environmental > Terrestrial >... | reverse complement strand
ATTACTCGATTGCAATTTTTGACATCAGCAAGGTCAAAGGTGGTTCTAAACTCAAATTCACCCAGATCGGCATTCCCCCTCATCGATACAGCGGCCACTACCGAGGATGGATCGAAACCTACTGGACGCCGATGAAGGAAATATTCGCTACCGGAAAGATCAGCGAGAGGACTAGGACCAGAGTCCAGGTCAATCGGACAGAGCGGATCAATCGTCAGAGGTTTCGAAGAAAGGTGTCGAAGGAGGCTTAGCACTCCTTAGGACGCAGAACATACTAGGGCTGTTCGTCGCGCCGAGTGAATAGCACACCCCAGTACGCAAAGAGACTGCTGCGCCGCGGAATTTTGTCGATCTGCTTGGCGGACAGGTGCAGGTCATGTTCGCCAGCATGTCCTGATCGATCGCATACGTCAGGGCCGGCAGACTTCGCGCGCTGGCAGTAACCATCGCGAACCGCTCGCCGGTGCTGCCGGACCTCCCGACGGTTGCCGAATTTGTGCCGGGCTATGAGTTTAGCTTCTGGACCGGCGTCGGCGCGCCGCGCAACACACCAGCCGAGATCGTCGACAAGCTCAACACGGAGATCAACGCGGCCCTTGCCGATCCCAAGATGAAGGCGCGGCTTGCTGAGTGGGGCGCCACCGCACTTCCAGGCTCGCCTGCCGACTTCGGCAAGCTCACCGCCAAAGAAACCGAAAAGTGGGGCAAGGTGGTGAAGTTCGCAGGCGTCAAAGCGGATTGATCCGGCAACCCGGCAAATCTTCCATAAAATCCGCGCGATTTATCGGCTCCGAATAAGAGACAGGTCTCTCGCTACGTTGCCGAAGGACACTTGCGAGAGACCGACTGCGTGGCTGAGGTGGGAGCAGCCACTTTATTGAAATTAGATGTTATTTTCCAAAATGATAGGCCGATATGAAAGGTCGAGATACCGACAAAAATACCGACGCTTGGGCCTATTGATGGACGACGCTCTAACCATCTACCCTCTCGGATTGCTGCGTTTCAACTCGAGGGCGCGGGCGCTCGAATTCACAATTTTGACGGCGGCGCGTAGCGGCAAAGTCTGGACGGTGCCGGCAGCGCGAATGAAAGGTGGCCGCGAGCACCGCATAGCGTTGCGGGCCGGGCGCTGGCGATTCTCGAAAAGCTCAAAGGCGCGGACCAGCGAGTACGTTTTCACGGGACAACGGCCTGGCACGCCGCTGAGCGGAATGGCCAGGGAAATGATTTTGCGCCGCATGAAAATCGACAGCGCGACGGTTCACGGCTTTAGAAGCTCATTCCGCGACTGGTGCGGCGAGGTATCGACGTTTCCGCGCGAAGTTGCTGAGGCTGCGCTTGCGCGTGTCGCCGGCGACCAAACTGAGCGCGCCTATCGCCGAGGCGATGCGCTCGAAAAGCAGCGCGCGCTGATGGAAGCTTAGCAAGCCATTGCGAGCCGAAGGCCGGCCATATTGTTGCATTTGGCCAACATTGACCGTGGAAGGTGTCGGATGCCCAAAAAGCGACCGAACTATCCCGGGGCGCTCGCCAAGCCCATCGACCTATTGAAGTTGTCATCCCACGAGGATGCCGTCTGGGACGAATTCGTGCGAAGACTTGCCCTTCTGCTCGATCATTTCGGCATCGATCGCGCTCTGCCACCAGAAAATCTCTGGTTCAAGCTCGCCGTGGAACTTGCCTTAGCTCATGTCCCCGGTTTTGGCTTTCGAAGCCTGAAGCGGAAAGGAGCAAAGCGTAAATGGACACTGGAGGAATGCCGGGCCTTGGTTGATGCCGTTGATGCCCAAAATAAAGAAAAGGGGCTCAACGTCGCGATACGCTCAGCAATGAAGCAGCCGGGCTGGAAATGGAAGGGGAGTATTCCGTCGATCCAGACGCGCTATCACGAGGCCATCCGGAAGATCGAACTCGACCAATTTATACGAAGTCATCCACAGGGGCCATTGAGCCCGTCGATGGATGACCTTTTTTTAGAACGTAGCAAGAGGCGTAACAGGAAGCGCGCAACGAAAAAGCCGGCCTAGTAATTTCGTAGTTGTTTAGTACTACGGAAATTCCGGCGCGATTGCGTCGTAGTTTTATCAAGCCAATAAGGAGGATGCATCCGCATTGGCGCGGATGCGTTCGCGGCCGGGCTCTACCGGCCGACTCAATCCGAGATTGGGCATGAACATTGTTCCTGACCCTCCATTCCTCGCTTATCGCGTCAAAGCGTTCTGCGCTTGCCTCGGACTCGGCCGTACCAAGTTCTACGAACTGGTGCGCGACGGCAAAATCAAGACCGTTGTCATCGGCGGACGTCGGCTAGTTCCGGCCGACGAAGCGCGGCGCCTCGTGCGCGAGGGCTGTGACGATGCGTGAAGTAAAACGGCCCGGTGCGGTGGACGCCGCACCAGGGCCGAGGGGCATGATCCTGCGGACCGACCCTTCCATAGCAGCCCCAAGTCATTCTGCGCAAGAGTCGCTGATTGAGCACGCCGAGTGGACCTCGCGCATCGCCGCCGCATCGCGACTCATTGCGGTGGCTTTTTTGGGAGGCGGATCGCGCCGCAAGGCATCGGCTGCCCATCGCATCTCCTGGATGCTGGCGCCGGCGAATGATCGGGGGCCGGCATGAAGGCGGCGGCTCGCGCTGAAAACCCCGCATTGAGCGCATCTTCGCAAGCGAGCTTCGCATGGCTTGTGTGGGAGCGTGAATTTCGCGCGCTTCCAACCGACATCGAATCTCCTGAAAACCACAACGGGCGGGCCGGAGGCGATCGCCTATACAAGGGAGGCCAAAATGGCCGACACCAAATCTAAGCTGCACGCAGCCCCTGATCCCGAACCGGCCGCCGAGGGCGAAGAGCTTTCCATTGCTAAGCCCAGCACGTTCGACCTGAACAAGTTCGTCTCCAAACGTTCCGCCGCCGTGGCAAGTGTCGAAACCCTGCAAACGGCGCTGCCGCACCACAGCATCGCGCAGGCGAAGGACTTCGTCCGTTTGCACCCCAATGAGGACACGCATTGGACCCCCGAGCTCTGTTTCGTGAACGTGCCCATCAAGGGCGAGAAGCGCGACACCCTTCACCTGATCGAGGAAGAGCTCGCCATGCGCTACCTGCCGAGCGCCAAGATCCAGCGCTTCCGGCTGGCGCTGGCGACGAAGCCCTATGACATATTTTTCCTCGCCCACGTCCCGACACGCAACGTCGACAACTCGTGGAACGCGACCAACATCGCGGCCTGCGAGCTGGCGAAGGCGCGATGGGTGCTGGCGTCGAGCCGTCGCGAGGAGAACGTCGACGGCTACAATATCGACTTTTCGCGAGACCCCGAGGCGTTCCCGCAACCGACATGGCCGACCCAGTCGCTCGACGAACTGATCGAGCGAACCTTCGCCGGCCGCATGATCGTCGAGGAGACGCACCCCGGCCTACTGCGTCTGATCGGTGCCAAACAGCTGCCGACATGAGCGGCGGAAACTTCGACCAAGTCGTCGTCGATTTCGAGTACGAGGCCGGCGCCAGCGATCTCCCCCAGCCGCTGTGCATGGTGGCATACGTGCTGAACAAGAACCTGCAGCACGTGCGCACCATCCATTTGTGGCGGGCAGAGTTAGGATCGGCCCCGCCCTTCGATATTGGCCCCGACACGCTCGTCGTCGGCTACTCGCTGTGGGCGGAAATGACCTGCTTCAAGGTCCTGGGCTGGCCGTTCCCCGTACACCTCTTCGACCAGCACACGGCCTACCTGGCGGCAAGCAACGTCCTGCTGCCGTCCGATCCGGACGAGGTGAGGCAGAGGCCGCGCAAGCGCTTGTCCGACGCGTGTCGAGCCTACGGGCTCGCAGGCTGGGAGCGCGTCGACAAGGAGGCGATCGCGGAGGCCATCGGCGAGGGCCGCTGGCGCGAGTACGGACGCAACGCCGTCACCCAATACTGCGACGAGGACGTGCGCATGGAGGCGCAGCTGCTGCGCGCGCAGCTGCGGCGGCGCTGCGATCAGCGCGGTCACACCTTGCTGCCGGCCGCCGACGTCGAGCGCGTGATCTGGTGGTCAGAATACGCCGCAAAGGCAATCGCGCTGATCCAGATGCGCGGCATGCCGATCGACACCGAGCTTTGGGGCCTGGTGCAGGAGAACAAGCAGGCCGTGATCAAGCAGCTGCTGCGGCAGTTCGACCCGAGCCATGACGACGACGATCCGATCTTCGACCCTGAGGGCCATTGGAGCTACACGCGCTTCGAGCAGTGGCTCGTTGGTGCCGGCGTTACCGCTTGGCCGCGCCTCGATAGCGGTCAGTTCGACACTAGCAGCGACGCCTGGAAGTTGATGCACCACGTTCCCGGGGTCGAGGGACTGCACGCGCTTCGCGACAGCATCCGCGTGATCGCGGGGGCAAAGCTTCCGATCGGCCACGACGGGCGCAACAGGCCGAGCTTGTTTCCGTTTGGCACCGTGACGGGGCGCAACGCCCATACGAGGAGCCTGTACAACGCGCACGGCGGCATGCGCTCGTTCATGCGGTTTCCGCCCGATCGCACGGGCGCCTACCTCGATTGGCGAACGCAGGAGGTCGGCGTCGGCGCCGCGGGGTCCGATGACGCCGCCCTCAAGGCCGACTATGCCGCCGGCGACGTCTACCACGCGCTGGCGCGCCTGTGCGGCCTCACCACGGACCCGGACCCGGCGCGCTGGAAGAGAGAGAACGCCGCCACGCGCCAGCGAATGAAGGTACTACAGCTCGGGATCTCGTACGGCATGGGCGTGCCGTCGCTGGCACGCGGGCTCGGCCGGCACCCGCTGATCGCGAGCGAGATCATCGAGCGGCATAAGCGGAAGTACACCCGCTTCTGGCAATGGCGCGAGAACGCGGTGCAGGTCGCGATGCTGCACCGTCGCATCGAGAGCATCTTCGGTTGGCCGCTGCACCTGAGCACCAGCCCCAATCGGCGGACGCTCTATAACTTCCCGATGCAAAGCGGCGGCTCGGAAATGTTGCGGCTAGCCACGGTGCGCCTGTGCGAGGCCGGCATCGTGCCGGTCATGCTCGTGCATGACGGCATCCTTTTCGAGGAAGCGGACAAGGAGCGGATCGAACACGCCAAGGAGATCATGCTGCAGGCCGGCCGCGACGTCTGCGACGGGTTCGAGATCGGGGTTGCGGTCGACCAGGTGCTGGAGGGCGGCGCCCGCTATCGCGACACGCGCCCGATGGCGATCGAGATGTGGGTATAATGCGCGCCTTGCAGGCCGTCGGAGTAGTCTTACCGAAGCAGGACGCGGCATGACGCGCGTTGTAGTCCACCACGGCCGCCGCATCGAGGTGGAGACAGTTGAGACCGGCGTTGCCCCGAGACGGCGCCTGCGGGGACACTTCATCCAGGTGCCGTTGCCGTGGTTGAAGCTCCTCGAAGGCGCTTCGGGGCAGACCTGCAGGCTGGCGCTGCACCTCGCGTATTTGAATTGGAGAAGGAAGGGCGCCCCCATCGCACTATCAAACAGCAACGCGCTAGGCTTAGGGCTCGCGCGAAGGACCAAGTGGCGCGTCCTGCGAGAGCTGGAGCGCAGGGGCCTCGTCAGCATCGAGCGACACCCCGGTAGGTCGCCGATCATCCGGTTGATGTCCTATGTCGGCCGAACATGAGTCAGAAGTGGCTCAGGTCGCAAGCGCAACCTGAGCCAGAATTGGCTCAAGGGGTCTCCTTATTATCTTTTTTCTTTTCTTAGTAGTAAATAAATAAATAGAAGAGGGTGAGGAGGAGGTCATATGACAGCCGCATCTCGGGAGAGTGAGGATAACTTTTGGCAGAAACTGATCCTCCCCGAAGAGGATCGCAGGAGCCTGTTTCCAGGAATGGCGTCGGTCGTGAGCGCGCGTCGATGGTTCCGGTCGCCCAACGTGGTCGACCTGTTGCGCTACAGGAGGCGCCGCGCTTCCGATAACAGCGAAGGGCAACAGGCCTAGTCGTGGCCGTACACCGCTCCGTCGGCTTCACTCGCGGTGGACGATGCAAGGAGGGGGCGGGGATGACGCGCCAAATCTCGTTGGGGCTGAGACCGGCGCGCGCCAAAATCGCCCCAAAAAATTTTTGCTTTTTTTTGGCCCCCCGTCAGTCGGATTCGGTCGGCTAACTTGAATATTTTGATTTTAAATCATTATACGCGGTGGCGGCGCCTTCAATCCTTACGTACGCGTTCTGGTGGACGAGGCGTCGGGCGGTAGCAGCCTTCGCCGTTCAGCCTCCGCCTTCAAGGCCCTGCGCAAGATATCCCAATCCTCCTTATCCTCAACGCGGATCCATAGCCCGGTAAGGCGCTTATCATCGAGTAGGGAGGCAGCAAAACCCCAAAGAGTACGACGGGCATCGGCGTTCTGGATCCAGATCGTTGAGCCGGCAACCATCTTTTCAAGCTCGGATAGTGAAAAGCCATCTTGTGCGAACCAACGTGCTGCGAGGTAGGCGTGCATCTGGTCGTGTACAAACTCAAAAGCACCGGCACCAACGCGGCGGATGAGGCGCACAGGACGTTTGTCGTTTTCGGGCGCATCGGCCAGCGCCACGAGAAGCGTTGTCGGCAAGTCGACGTCCGGCTTGAGTCGCCGCATATCTTCGTTCGGCTTCCGCTCCGACACCATTCGCCATGCCGCTGCCTCTGTAAGGCTCAGCTGTTCCTGGCGCAATTCCTCAGGAACATCGAGCCAACCCGCTTTTATGACCGCCGCATACAACCCCATCCGATCGGCTGGGAGCTCAGCGTTATGTGGATCAGACCGCACCAGATCGATGATCAGCCGCACGTCGTACCCAGAACGGATAGCATCTTTCAGCCCGGATGTCGCGATGCGCTTCATTACGACTTCAGCATCTGTCGCTGTGAGATAGAGTCGCAATAGGTCGGATGCGAATTCGCGAATATCAGGAGGCAGGCGCCATGTCGTGAAGCGATCACCGCCGGGTTGCTGGGAGGTGACCAGCACCGGGGCGTCCTTGTAGGTCCGGGTAAAGGCCGCTACAGCCCTTGTTCTATCTACCTCATTTAGACCGTCGATGGCGACGCCGAGCGTACCGCTTTCCAGAAAGCGGGACAGCAAGGCGCTGTTCGCAAATTTCAATCCTTCGCTCGCCAAACTCGCACGCACTGCCTCGACAACCCAGGCGGGGTCGTCCTTGTCATCTCCGCTACTGGCGAAGTCCCTGGCGGCGAATGCAACTAAGATGCAGCCCCATTTGGAGTACGCAGCGAACGCGTTATCGTGCTCGCGAAAATGGGCTTGCGTGATATTGATAAACAGCGCCGTCTTACCCATACCGCTACCACCTTGTACCCAGAAGCGCCGTCCCGACCAGGGCGGCGCCAGAACCTCAGTGCTCGTCTGCGGGCTGTCATCCTTCGTCGAGAGCGGTAGGGGTAAGAATGGCCGCGGGGCACCTATGCGTTTGCGAATGCGCTGATAATAGAGATCGATGATCCAAAGCTGGGCTTGCGGAACGTAGCTCATTACAAGGGTGGCAAAGCGAAGCACCCACGTGCCCCAACCATCATCAGTCGCCATTCTCCACGCCAAGGTCGAACGACGGGCCAGCGCCAAAAGCGCGACATTCAATAGAGCGAGAGCAACGACAAAAGCTTTGGCAATAATCTTCCACCATCGCTCCCACCAGGGACCACTAACAAACGTAAGAGTTTGCGGGCCACCGACTAAGCGCATGCTGTTATTGACCCATGCGATCAACTGGAATGACCATTGGCCAGCTTTATCGATCCGCAGGTTTGGGAGCGTGATCTCTGCGGCTCTGGATTGAGCAAAACTGACGAACTGCCGAACACTGCTGATGGGCTCGGCGTTCGGTGCAGTCACAAGGACCTTTAGGTTCAACCCATCTGCGATGTCCGCGCAGTCGTGCACCATCAGAAAATCGATCGTCACGTCACGATCGATCGGGCCCTCATCGAGGTTTTTCTTATTTTGGATGTGGACAACCGCGTCTGAAAGTGACGTTGGAACACCAACCAGCAATCGGTTATCGGCCGAAATCAGGACCCCACCGCCCGGGACCTGTCGTAGGGAGTTAATCGTGCTGGCGTGCATGCTGGCGCGCATGGCGGCGGGCGCAAGGGTGACCGTGTTGTTCACCTCCCGCGCCAGGAACAATCCCTCTCCAGCCGCGACCAGCACCCCGCCGCCCGGGAAAGCGTGCAGGTCGTGGATGGCTCCGGTCGCCTCCACGTTCGCGGCGGGCTCGACAGTGACCGTGCCGTTTGCTTGGGGCGCCAGGAACAATCCCTCTCCAGCCGCGACCAGCACCCCGCCGCCCGGGAAAGCGTGCAGGTCGTGGATGGCTCCGGTCGCCTCCACGTTCGCGGCGGGCTCGACAGTGACCGTGCCGTTTGCTTGGCGCGCCAGGAACAATCCCTCTCCAGCCGCGACCAGTATCCCGCGGCCCGGGATTTCATGCAGGCGGTAGACCGGGTTCTGGGGCCCATGCGGAGGTGGTCTCGTCGATGGGGGCCCGGCGGGCTCGATGCTGAGCGCACCGTTCGCCTCACGCGCTAAGAACAATCCCTCCCCGGCCGCGACCAGCACTCCGCCGCCCGAGAAAGCGTGCAGGTCGTGGATGGCTCCGGTCGCCTCCAATTTCGCGGCGGTCTCGACGGTGATCGAGTCGTTTGCCTGCCGCGCCAGGAACAATCCCTGATCAGACCCGATCAGCACCTGGCCGCTCGGGAATTCATGTAGGTGGCGGACTTTGCCCGCATCCCAAACGGGCTCGACGGTGAGCACGCCGTTCGACTCGCGTGCCAAGAACAGGCCCCTTTCGGCCCCGATTAGCACCTTGCCGCCCTGGAATTTGTGCAGACCGTAGACAACTCCGGTATCCGCGTGGCCGGCGGGCTCGACGGTGAGCGTACCGTTCGCCTCTCGTGCCAAAAACAATCCCTTTTCGGCGCGGATCAACACCCCACCGCCTGGGTAGTCGTTCAGCTCGGAGACAGATCCGGTATCCGCGTGGCCCGCGGGCTCGACCGTGAGCACGCCGTTCACCTCGCGTGCTAAGAACAATCCCTTAAAAGCTCCGATCAACACCCCGCCGTGCGGAGAGTCGCGCATGTCGAAAACGGGTCCGGTTTCCTCCAATTTGGCGGCAAGCACGGCCACGACTGTGCCGTTCGCCTCTCGCGCCAAGAACAACCCGTCGTGAGCCGCGACCAGCACGCCGCCGCCCGGGGAGTCGTGCAGGCCGTGGACAACGTCGGCATCCTCAGAGTGAATGTCCGACACGGTGACCGCGCCATTCGACCCGCGCGCCAGGAACAGTCCTTTGGAACCCCCGATTAGGACCCCTCTGTCCTGAAAGTCGTGCAGGTGGCCGACGCTTCCGGTCTCGGCATTTACACTAATCACACACGTCAAGCTTGGTTCTTGTTGCGCGAAGGCGCTTTGCGCTGGAGGTATCATGACGGCCAAGAGCACTGAGCAGCAAAGCAAATGGCGTCGCAACATCAGCATCATCCTTGTCCCGACACGAAAAGCCGCTTCGTTACAGCCGTGGAATTCTGCAAGCTCGGCGCCGAGCATGACCACGTGACGCAGCGGCTCATGGGGAGCCCTCCATCGAGCGCTTGATGATGTTGCTCACCGCCAACCAGCGATCAGGCCGTGCCTCCGGCTTCGGCCACGTCGCAAGGCTTCTGGCTCATCGCGTTCCCTCGTCCGCCAACATCCTGGATACTTGGGCAGCCTCGAACGGTCGGCCCGTCTTCTTAGCAACAAAACCTCGCGCCGCGAGCTCGGCGCTGATCTCGCGCAGCGATCGTTGCTTGCCCGAGCGCGTCGTGCGCAGCCGCCGGGCGAGCTCGACCACGTCAGGCCGCGTCTCGGCGAGGGACTTGCGACCGCCCATCTTGCCCTTGACCTCGCGGGCGCGACGCAGCCGCGCGACCAGGCGGGCCTTCTCGTACTGTGCGAAGGCGCCAGCGATCTGGCGCATCATCACTCGGGAGGCGTCGCTAGTGTCGGTCAGATCGTCGCCGTTGGCGGTCATGATCCGCACGCCGCGCGAGACCAGCACCACGATGCCGAGCTCCTGCGCGATCAGGTCGCGGGCGAAGCGGGTCGCGTCCTCGATCAGCACGACGCGCACGCCGTTGCCCTCGATGCGGTCGAGCAGCGCTGAGAAACCAGGACGCGTCTCGATGGGATCGGCGCCGCTCACCGCCGGGTCATAGAACCAGTCCGTCACGAGCAGACCGGCGCGCTGGGCGTAGGCCACGATCGCGGCGCGCTGCCGGTGCTCGCTGTCCTTGTCGGCGCCGACGTTGGTTGCCAAGCTCGTGCGCATGTAGGCGACCGCTTTTGCGGGCTCGGCCGCCTGGTTCTGAGCTATGCGTTCCACGCAAATTGTTTCCTGTAACCCAACCTCTGAGGTTACGTTACAGAACGTTACAGCAAGTCTGTCGGATGGTCAAAGAAATGAGGAGCAATCCCCGTCATTCAGCACAGAAATAATCCGCGCTAGCGACGATGATTTAGAATCAAATATTCAAGTCTTGTGAAACGTCCGCGCCAACCACCTTTATGAAACGGGCGCGGGGGGCAAAAAAGAGCAGGTTCTCT
>Ga0306925_10006891_pt1 | contig 10612 bp, 12 predicted proteins | sample flu12Cox44000176_FD_203755 | JGI IMG/M metagenome (GOLD analysis project Ga0306925, IMG submission 203755) | Lab enrichment of tropical soil microbial communities from Luquillo Experimental Forest, Puerto Rico - flux8day.12C.oxic.44.000.176 (v2)... | ecosystem: Environmental > Terrestrial >... | reverse complement strand
GGGTGACTTCAGCAAGCCCGAATCCAAGTCGAAGTCGGAGACGCCGAAGACGGAGACCGTGCCCGTGAACGGCGAATTCGCGCGCGTCTGAGGCGGCAGTGAGCATCGTTCAAAAGACCGGCGGGCTCTCGGGCTTCGTCACCCGCTTGGGCCGGCAGAATTCTCGCTCCGACGACGAGCCGTCACTGGTCGCTGCGCCTTCACGTGTGGCCGTCGAGCCGCGTACGGTCGCTACCGCATCTGGCGAGACGGTGTACGCGAGCAAGACGCTCGCGCGCTTCCTCGATCTCTTGTTCGCGCGGCCGAACGACGCCGAGGTCATGGATCTCGGCCCGGTGATCGGCTCGAACATCACGTTCCTGGGCGAGCGCGTCGGTTGCAAGATCCACGTCCAGGATCTCTACGACGACATCGATCGGCACATCCATCAAGGTCGGCTCGACCTGCTGCCCGCGTTCCTGGCCGGGCGGCTGGCCGTGCGGCCGTCGAGCATCGACGCCGTGCTGGGCTGGGATATCTTCGACTACCTCGCGCCGATGGCCGCCACCGCACTGGCCGGAGAGCTGATGCGGATTCTGCGTCCGGGCGGCGTGTTCCTCGGGTTCTTCGGCGCTCGCGCGTCGGACGATCCACGCTACACGAAGTTTTTCTTCGAGGACGAGTCTCACCTTCGCTGCCGCTACTATCCTTCCGCGTGCACCCGGCGATGGGTGCTGCAGAACCGCGACATCAACATCATGTTCGCCGGGCTCGAGGTCTTCGAGACCGTGCTCCTGAAGTCCGGCGTGCGGGAGATCCTCTTCCGCAAGCGCATCCTGAGCTGACGTGCGCTGAGGGCCCTCGCGGGCCCTCAGACGTCTGCCTGCTTCGGCCCTTACTGGAGTCCGTAGCGTCGCATCAGCGTATAGAACCTCGTTCGGCTCAGTCCAAGCGCGGTCGCGGCCTGTGACTTGTTGCCTTTCGCGCGCTTGAGCGCCTCCACCACCGCCCGCTTCTCCATCTCGGGCAGCCCTTCCGGTGCGCCGTCGTCCTGCGCCGCCACCGTGTCGGGCTGGATTCCACCCGCGCGGGGCGGCGCGGGCGCGACCTTTCCCGCGGCCGGCGTCACCCCGAGCTGCGCGGCGGTGATCAGCCCGCCGTCGCTCAAGATCACGGCGCGCTCGATCGCGTTTTGCAGCTCGCGGATATTGCCCGGCCAGTGATAGGCCAGCAGGAGATCGCGCGCCTCGCGGCTCAGTCCGACGTCGGCCTTGCCCATCCGCGAGCCGAGCTCGCGCACGAAGCGGTCGGCCAGCACCAGGATGTCGTCGCCGCGCTCGCGCAGCGCGGGCAGGTGCACGCGAAACACCGCCAGGCGGTAGAACAGGTCCTCGCGGAACTTCCCGCCGGCCACGGCGTCTTCGAGATTGCGGTTGGTCGCCGCGATCAGCCGGACGTCGGCCGAGAGCGTCTGCGTGCCGCCGACGCGCTCGTAGCTCCGCTCCTGCAGCACGCGCAAGAGCTTCGCCTGCACCGCCGGCGCCAGCTCCCCCACCTCGTCGAGGAACAGGGTGCCGCCGGCCGCCAGCTCGAAGCGGCCGCGCTTGAGGCGGTCGGCGCCGGTGAAGGCGCCGCGCTCGTGGCCGAACAGCTCGGACTCGATCAAGGTCTCCGGCAGCGCCGCGCAGTTGATCGCGACGAACGGGCCGTCGGCCCGCGTGCTCCCCTGGTGGATCGCGCGCGCGAGCACCTCCTTGCCGGTCCCGCTGGCGCCGGTCAGCAGCACGGTCGTGTCCGTCGGCGCCACCTTCTTGGCCTGGCCGAGCGCCGTCGTGAACGCCGGGGAGCGCCCCTGGATCGTGTCGAAGCCGAAGCGCTCCTCGAGGGCGCCCCGCAGCGACTGCACGCGCTTCTCCAGCTGCTGGGTCGTCGCCTCGGCGACCGCGGCGCGCTGCTGCTCCTCGGCCAGCCGCTGGTGCTGCAGGGCCAGGACCAGCGCGTCGGCGATCGCCCGCACGATCTCGCGATCGGACTCGTCGTACCAGCTCGGCCGGCGCTTGGCGAAGAGCATGCCGCCAACCACCTCTTCGCCGAACACCAGGGGGGCCAGGAGGATCGAGCGGATCCCGGACTCGAGGATCTCGCGATCGACCACGCCCTTCGAGTCGAGCTCGTGCTGGGCGTCGCGGATCAGTACCACCTTGCCCTCGCGCATGCGCGGCAGAATGGACGACTCGTCGATGGCAAACGCCTTCGGCGCCACGGTACGACCGCTTACGACCGTGGCGATGCGCTCGAACTCCTTCCCCGATGCCCGGAGGCGGCTCACGCCGAGCAGGTCGAAGTCGAGCGCCGGCCGCACGGCTTCACCCAGGCGCGCGAGGACGTCGCCGATCCGAAGGCTCGCGCCAAGGATGGGCGGCAGGGTCGAGATCGTTTGCAGACGCTCGCGGCGCCGCCGCTCCATCTGCAGCAGCACCACGTTCTCGACGAAGGGGCCGATCAGATCGGCGATCTGGCGGGCGGCCGCGACGTGCTCGTCCGTGAAGCAGCCCGCGGTGCGGCTCGCCAGAAAGAAGGCGCCCACGATGCGCCCGCCCGAATAGAGCGGCACGCCGAGCCGGGCCTTGAAGCCGGTCGCCTGCGTCCACTCGCTCCACCCGGCCGGATCGACCGACCCCGGCAGGCTGGCGCCGTCGGCGACGAGCTGCGACTGGCCGTCGAAGATCGGCCCGAACGCCGCCGTCTCGCGCGGAAACCGCTCGCTCGGGTCGAAGGCGATCGTGTAGTTGTGGAAGTCGAGGGTGACATCGGGCCCGTTGACGTTGCGCGCGAAGGCGCTGAACGTGCGCCCCTCGTCCTCGAGCCAGGCGATGAACATGCCGTCGTGCGGCACCAGCGCCTGCGCGCGCGCGGAGAACTCCTGCAGAAAGCGCTGCGGGTCGAACGCGCCTTCGAGGGCGCGCGCGAACGCCGCCACGCACGCGAGGAGATCCGCTGTTCCCGAGCCCATTCACCCCCGATTGTAAGTCACACCTCGGCGAGATACTCACGCGCCGACCAGACGGCCGTCGTGCCCTCGTAGACGGCCGCGGTCACGCCGCGCGGGGCCTGGTGCCGGACGTCGCCCACCGCGAACACACCTGGCAGGCTCGTCTCGAACTGATAGGGCCGCCGGTCCAAGTCCCACTCGGGCTCGCCGCCGATCCCGAGGTTGACGTGCCGCCCGGTCATCACGTAGCCGTGGTCGTCGCGCTGGAGCACGCCGGCCAGCCAGTCCGTGTGCGCCCCGGCGCCGATCAGCACGAAGAGCGCGGCCGCTTTCACCCGCTCGGCCGTGTGGCTCACCGAGTCGGCGATCTCGAGCGCCTCGCACGAGCGAGTCCACGGCGTTCATGTCAGTCTCCCCGGGGCCTGCTTTCACGCGTTTTGTGCGACATGGCCGGGCGTAGCGCGAGTCGCGTGCCGAGAGGTCTTGGACGCGCCGCAACTGCTCAGGACACCCAGGGAATCAGTCAGTTACGTGCCGCGAGAGCCTATCTACCGCGCTGCTAGAGCCTGTGAACGGAATCGAGCACGTTGCGTGAATCCAGGCAACGGATCGAGCCAGCAGGCGCCACCGAGCGTGCCGGCGACGCCAGGAAAGTGGGTTATCGCCCGGCGGGGGCTTCGGCGGGCTCTCTGAAGCTGAACGCGGGGTCGATCGGCGGGAGCGGAGCGCCGAAGAAGATCCGGCGCTGCACGGCGGGCACGAGCGGAGATCTAAAAAGCAGCGGGATGGCGGTCTGCACGAGCCACTTCGTGATCGGATTGCGGCTGCCCTGGCCCAGCAGGACGCCCTGGGCGCCGAGCTGGAGCCGGTGGAGCGTGCGCACGTCGGGCTCGCGCAGGCGCTGCACCTCCTGCAGCACGTCGCGCCCGATCGGGCCGTGGCCGAAGTGGGGATAGAGCACGTGGGCGGCGACGGCCGCCGTGGCGATCGCCACGTTGACGCCGATGGCGCCGGCGGGGCTCATCGTGTGCGCGGCATCGCCGATCAGCAGCATCCCGTCGCGCGACCACTGGCGCATCAGGCGGATGATGCCCTCGAGCGGAAAGAAAGGCTTGAAGTCACGCAGAGAACCGGCGAACTCGGTGAAGACCGGGTCGAAGCGCCTCACGCGCTCGGCGACGACCGCCACGCCCGCGTCGCGCCATTGCTTCCACTCGCCCGTCGGCATGACTAGCCCCGCCTGGATGTGGTGCGGGTACTTCGGGAGCATGAGCCCGCGGACGTCGCCGAACGACACGTAGAACGTGCTCGTCCAGGCCGGCGGCTGCTCGATCGTGAACCAGATGACGTCGAAGTCGTGGTGCTCGTACTCCGCCTCGAACCCGCCGAGCCGGGTCAGGGCCGAGTAGCGCCCGTCGGCCGCCACCACGACGTCGGCGCGGACCTCGAAGCTCTCCTTGCCGTGGCGGAGCCCGCTCACGCCGACGACCTTGCCGTTCTCCTCGATCAGCCCGGTAGCCTTGGCGCCCATCCAGCACTTGAACGACGGGAAGGCCGCCGCCTTTCGGCGAAGCGCCTCCAGGAAGATCGGCTGGGGCATCCAGATGGCGTAGGGATAGCGCGGGGAGATCTTCTTGAACTCGAACTGTCCAACCGGGCGGCCGTTCAGGCGGATCTTGCCGGCCTCGAGGAGGGAATGGGGCTGGGCCAGCACGTACTCGAGGAGCCCGAGCTCGTCCAGCAGGTTCGACGTGCTCGGCTGCAGGACCTCGCCGCGGAACTCGCGCTCGAAGTCCTCGTGCCCCTCGAGCACCAGCACGTCGACGCCACGCTTGGCAAGGAGCAGGCCGAGCATGAGACCGGCCGGTCCCCCGCCCACGATGCAGGCGCTCACGCGAACGGCCGAAGGCGCCTCCATGGCTTCAGGGTAGCAGCTTCGCTCAACCCTGGGCCGGCGCCGGGCTCAGGAGCTTCGCCGCGTCGGCCATGGCGGCGAGCCCGGTCATCGGGTAGCCGAGGTCGCGCCAGGCCCGGAAGCCGCCCGCGAGGGGCCGCACCCGCTCGATGCCCCGACGTCTCAGGATCAGCGCCACACGGGCGCTCGAGGCTTCGTTGGGTCAGGTGCAGTACAGGACGATCTCGCGCTCGCGCGTGATCTCCTGGTGGCGGCTGTCCATGTCCTCGATCGTCATGTGGAGGGCGCCGGGGATGATCGTGGGCTCGGCCTCGAAGTCGATCCGGTCGCGCACGTCGACGATCAGGATCTCCTCTCCGCCGTCGAGCTTGGCCTTGAGCTCCTCCGGCGAGATCCGCGCGATCCTGATCTTCCTCAAGAAGCGCTGGCGCGAGACGAACTTCCAGGTGATGTAGGCGCCGAGCGCGGCGCCGAGCAGCACGAGGGTCCAGCTGCCGAACTGCATGGCGTAGCCGGCGACGATCTCGAGCTGGTAGCTGAAGATCCAGCCGAGCGCGATGAAGGCGCCGGCCCAGAAGAGGCCGCCGAGCGCGCTGAAGAACACGAAGCGGCAGAGCGGCATCCGCACGATGCCCGCCAGCGGCGGGGCGATCGTGCTGAAGCCGGGGATGAACTTGGCGACTATCAGGGAGCGCGGGCCGTGGTTCCCGAAGATGTTCTCGGTCCGCCGGACGCACGAGTCGGGCTCGAGCGAGATGCGGCAGAGCCAGCCCAGGACCTTGGCGCCGCCGAGCCGGCCGACGACGTACCAGACCATGTCGGCGATGAGCGAGGCGATGCCTGACAGGACCAGGAGCAGCGCGAGGCTCAGCTTGCCGGTGCCCGCTGCCGCGCCGGCGGCCAGCAGAAACGGGATCGCCGGGATCGGGATGCCGATCTGCTCGGCCAGGACCGAGCCGAAGACGACGAGGTAGCCGTACCGTACGAGCACGCCGATCGTGCTGTCCATGTCAGTCCCCCCTCTCGTTTGGATGCACGCCGAAGTCCACCTTTTGCAGGCGCCGGTCGAGCGCTTCGGCGAACGCGGTGATCGCCGCCTGGTCGACGCCGCGAGCGCGCGGATCTCGACCGGGCTCAGTTCGCACCCCTGTCCACACAGCTCGTCCAGCACCCCGGCGGGGTCCTCGAGGAACCGCCGGCGGAGGCCTTCGTCGGTCGCCAGCCTGCCGATGACCATTTCCACGCTTCGGTGTGACATGCCCGGCAGGAGTGCGAATCGCGTGCCGCAGGCCGTGATTCCACTGTCAATGCACAGAACGACCGTCGAATCGTAGCGTTACGGATCAAATCCGAAGCGAGCCTCGCCGCCCCTGGGGCCTGACGAGAAGCCGACAGGTTGAGCGGAACCGAGCAAACCACCCGGCGGCCGGGCACTCGCCCGTGAGCGAGCCTAACCCTTCCCTCGATCGAGCCCGTGACGCTTGAGGCGGGAGTAGAGCTGGCCGCGGGGAAGGCCAAGCAGCTTCGCCGCCACCGACTTGTTGTTCTGGGCCTGAGCCATCGCTTTCTGGATCAGGTCGCGCTCGATCGCTTCGAGGTTCACGCCTTCCGGTGGGATCGTGGCGGCGACCCGGCCGATGACCTCGCCCAGATCGAGCGAATCGGCGACCGCCCGGGCGATCGCCGCGCAGGCCTCGCCCAGGTCGGTCGTCACTCAGACTCGACCGGCGAGCTTGCGCCCCTGCTCGAGCACGCCGAACGACCGCGGCGTGCTCGGCATCAGGAAGCGATAGCCGCTGGCGATCAGGCGCTCGATGTTCTTCGCGTCCGGATGCGGGTGGCCGCACGGCACGTTGTGGTCCTTGCAGATCTTCAGGATGCGATCGATCGCCTCGGCGACCACCGGGTGCTCGTACTCGCGCGGGTGGCCGAGCTCCTGGCTCAGATCCCCTTCTCCGATCAGGATCACGCCGATGCCCGGGACCTCCTGGAGCATGCGCGGCAGGTTCTCGATCGCGCGCGTGTCCTCGATCTGGAGGACGGCGAGGATCTCACCTTGCGGCGCCAGCGGCCAGACGTCGGCGCGCGCGTAGTACTCCTGCTGCGAGAGCCCCCAGTAGCGCGCGGCGCGCGTCGGCGCGTCGCCGCGAATGCCGGGCGGGTTGTAGCGCGGCGCGTTCGGCAGGCGCGGATAGCGGCAGGCACTCACCGCGTTGCGCGCCTCCTCGACCGTGCTGATGTGCGGGAAGATGATCCCGTAGACGCCGATGTCGAGCACCTGCTTGGCGATCCACTGGTTCATCTCGCCGCCGTTCGGCGGGATGCGCACCATCGGCGTCACCTTCGGCGCGAGCGAGCCGGACTCGACGATCTGCCGGCGGTCCAGCATGGACTGCAGCGCGTCGCGCAGCGCCGGCGCGCTCATCGGCGCGTGCTCCATCTCGAAGGCCACGCCGTCGAGATTCGAGGCGGCCAGCGCGGTGGCGGTCTCGTTGTCCACCGAGCCGAAGCCAACGAACGCCGTCTTGCCCTGCTCCAACGCCCTGATGACGCCGTTCAGTCGCGGGGTCTCAGCCATGGCTCTCTCCTACCGTCCGGCCGGAATCTTGTTCTTCAAGCGGCTGTAGACGCGGCGCGCGTTGCCCTCGAAGACCTTCTGTCGATTCTCGGGGCTCAGGCCGAGCGCCTCGACGTAGCGCTTGGTGTCGTCGTAGTAGTTGCCGGTCTCCGGGTCGATGCCGCGCACCGCGCCGACCATCTCCGACGCGAACAGGATGTTGTCGGCGGCGATCACCTTGAACAGGAGATCGATACCGGGCTGGTGATAGACGCAGGTGTCGAAGAACACGTTGCTCAGCAGGTGATCCTTGAGCAGCGGCTTCTTGAGATCCTGGGCGATCCCGCGATAGCGGCCCCAGTGGTACGGCACCGCGCCGCCGCCGTGGGGGATGATGAACTTGAGGCTCGGGAAGTCCTTGAAGAGATCGCCGGTGATCAGCTGCATGAACGCGGTCGTGTCGCCGTTGATGTAGTGGCCGCCGGTCGTGTGGAAGTTCGGGTTGCACGACATGCTCACGTGAATCATCGCGGGCACGTCGAGCTCGACCAGCTTCTCGTAGATCGGATACCACCACTTGTCGGTCAGCGGCGGATCCTTCCAGTAGCCACCCGACGGGTCGGGATTCAGGTTGCAGCCGATGAAGCCGTACTCCTTCACGCAGCGCTCGAGCTCCGGGATGCAGTTGGCCGGCGGCACGCCCGGGGTCTGCGGCAGCTGGCACACGCCGACGAAGTTCTGCGGGAAGAGCGTGCACACCCGGTGGATCAAGTCGTTGCACACCTGCGACCAGTGAAGGCTCGTGGTCGCGTCGCCGATGTGGTGCCCCATGCCGGCGGCGCGCGGCGAAAAGATCGTGACGTCGGTGCCACGCTCCCGCTGAAGCTTCAGCTGGGCCTTGTCGATCGATTCTCGTATCTGATCGTCGCTGATGCTGATCGTCCCCTTCGAGCGGGAGCTCGGGGATTCCTTCAGCTCGGCAATCTGCTTCTGGCGATAGGCCTCGAGCTCCTTGGGAGCCGTCGTGTAGTGGCCGTGGCAGTCGATGATCATGAAACGCCTCCCCGATGACGCTATAGCGAGTAGGCGAGCATCCTAGTCCCGGGCTGCTTCGAGTGCAAACAGTACCGGGCGGAGCTGAATTGCGCCGCCGCGCGGCTCAGTATCGAGCGCCGCGGATGAACCGGGCGATGCCGGCGGCGACCTCTTGGGTCGGGATCGTCACGACTTCGCCACACTCGCCCGAGGGTTTGGGCTGAGGGAAGCCCGCCGTCGCCGCCGTCGTCGAGCAGAGCGCGGCCAGAAGCGCGGCGCGTATCACGGCTGCGCCTGAACCGTCGGAGTCGCGACGCTAATCTGGAGCCGCCGCGCCCAGGTCTCGAAACGATTCTCGAGACCGCCGAGCGCGGCGATCCGCCTCATCCAGGAGGCCGGCTCCCCCTCGTGAACGAGCTCGAACAGGAGCAGCGGCTCGAGATGGGCAGGGTGCGCGCGAACGTAGTCCAGGGCCTCCTCGTCGCTCCCGAGCTTCCAGAGCTTTCCGAACCCGGCGATCACCGCGGTCACGAACGGCGCGACCCTCAGGAGCCCGCTTGCTCCAGCAGCCCCGGCACACGCTCTGGCGGCTCCTCGTGCAGGAGTACCGCGAGCCGCATCGGCTCCGCGAGTTCGGGCCCGTCGCCAAGAGCTCGCTCGAGTTTCCGGCGGACGGAATCGATGTGGTCGGCGACGTCGGCTGGAACGGGATGACGAAGGTCGGCCGCGATCAGCGAGCGGTCTCTTCGCGCTCGCGGGTCGCGGGCACGTTGGCGCTCGCCGGGACCCCGCCGCCAACGCAGATGCGGTAGCCGTCGGGATCGAGCACCTCGAACTCGACCAGGCCGTAGAACACGCGCTCGGGCCCGCGCACGAGCGCCGTCAACCGCCTCGTCGAGTCGGCGAGATCGAGCCGGCCCTCACCGCCGACGCGCAGATAGACGGTCCAGCCTTCGTCTTTCGCGTCATCGGGGCGCTTCCCGTCACCGGGCCGCTGCGCGTCACCAGACCGCGTGCCTGCGCCGGCCTGCAGCATCACTTCGGCGCCGTCGCGCCTGAGGATCGCGAAGGCGTGGGGCGGGTTCTTCGGAAACGGATCCGGCTCGAACCCGAACGCCGTCGCCTACCAGGCCATGCTACGGCCGACGTCGGCCACCTGCAGAACCGCGACGGCCCGCTCGGGCCGCACCGCTACTCGAGGTCCAGCGTGCTGGGGGGGAACATCTCCTCCGGAGTCACCGCGCGCGGCAGGATCTTCTGATCGCGGGCGAACTGGATGATCGCCTCCAGCGCCTTGCGGTTCTTCGCGACGCCGTAAGGCAGCGGGTCGTCGCCGACGATGGTCCGGCGCTGGGCGATGGCCTGCGCGTCGGGCGCCAGGGTCGCGCCCGATGCGAGCTCCTCGAGGAACACGGCCTTCGCGTCCTTGAACGCGCCGAAGAGCCGCAGAGCCAGGGTCGGATCGGCCTGGAGCAGCGAATCCTTCACCACCACCGCGTGGTTGATCGGGTAGATTCCGGTCTTGCGATACCACGCGGCCTCGGCCTCGCGCGGGTGCACGAACAGCGGCAGGACGTCCGGCGAATCGACCGTGCCGGCGCCGATCGCCGCCGCGAGCTCCCCCTTCACCAGCAGCTCGCCGAGGTTCGCCTTCGGCCGCTCCTCCACGTTGGCCGGCTTCTGATATTCCTGGACGTGCTCCTCGTCGACGACCACCCACGTCACCTTGGACAGATCGACGCCGTACTCCGTCGCCAGGATGCCGCGCGCCCACACGCCCGTCGTCACGGTGTAGGCGCGGACGCCGACCTTCTTGCCCTCGAGGTCCTTCGGCGACTTCACGCCGGACTTCACGTTGTAGACGATCGGCGTGTGGTGGAACTGGCGCATGACGAACACCGGCAGCGCCGTGAACGCCTTGCCGTGAGCCTTCGCCGTCAGGTACGTCGTGATCGCCATCTCGGAAACGTCGAACTCCAGGGTGCGGACCATCCGTCTGAACGCGGCGACGATCGGGCTCACCTCGACGTGCTCGAGCCTGACGCCCGGCGCCGTCACGCTGCCGTCCTTCAGCGCCTTCGTGTGCGCGTACGTCGCGACCGCGGTCTTGAGGACCGCCGCGCCCGCGGCCGCG
>Ga0306925_10006890_pt1 | contig 10612 bp, 10 predicted proteins | sample flu12Cox44000176_FD_203755 | JGI IMG/M metagenome (GOLD analysis project Ga0306925, IMG submission 203755) | Lab enrichment of tropical soil microbial communities from Luquillo Experimental Forest, Puerto Rico - flux8day.12C.oxic.44.000.176 (v2)... | ecosystem: Environmental > Terrestrial >... | reverse complement strand
GGTCGGGCCCGACACGGTGATGTCGATATCGGTGGCGAGGCGCGGCGCCTCGACGGTGCGCTCGCCGTCGCGCAGCAGCAGGGAGCCCATGCGGGCTTCCCCCGGCGCGAGATATGGAAGTGCCGCGGTGCGGCCGACAGCCGTCGCGGCCAGGGTGACCGCGACGGCGAGCGCGACGACGAGGGCGGCGCAGGCGGGGGGAATCCGGAACCAGGGTGAGATGATCGGGAACGCGTTTGCGTCGGCCGTGCCCTGCCGAACCAAAGGCTTCATGGTTGTGCTCCTGGACGTTCGATCCACTGGGACGTTTGATCCACCCTTGCGCCCGCTGATCTTGTGCGCTCGCACCCGGCTGCGCCGCGAGCGTCTTTCCCGATCTTGTTCGGCAAGGAAGCGCCGCCGCGCGTATCGCCGAATCCGGGTTGTGCGGATTTGTGAGGAGTTGTACGGATCGATACGGGAAAACGGCCCCGTGACCGATCAGAACCTCTCCGACCAGCAGAGCCGCCTCGTCGCGAGCCAAGTTCGCGAAGAGCTGGCACGCCGGCGCATCTCCCGGCGCGGCCTGGCCGACCTCGCGAAAATCAGCATTTCCACCCTGGAAAAGGCGCTATCGGGCCGCCGCCCGTTCACGCTCGCCACTACGATCCGCCTCGAAGAAGCGCTGGGCGTTGCCCTGCGCGCCAAGGGGCCGGACGTGCCGCCCGCACGGAGCGGACTCGCGCCCGGCGAACTCGGTTACTATTCGCACCCGGCGGTGGCGTGGCTCGAGGGCATCTACGTGACGCTGCGCCCCTCGTTCAGCGACCCCGCCGCGATCTATGCCTACCGCACCGAAATCCTGTGGGACGAGGCGAATTCGCGCCTGATGTTTCGCGAATCCGAGCGGGTCGACGCCGCATTTGCCCAGGACGGCGCGGTGTCGGTACCGAACCAATCCGGCCACATCTATTTCATCACCAACCGCAACGGCCAGTACCGCCTGGTCATCGTCAGCCGCCCGACCATTTCCGGCGAGATGTACGGCATCATCACCACGCTGCAGTCCGGCCGCGGATCGCAATTGATGCCGGTGGCCGCGCCCATCGTGCTGGTCCCAGCGAAGGCGTTCAAGGAGGTACAGTTCGGCCGGATTTGTGCGGGGGATGCCTGCCACGCGCCCTACCGGCGGTACCTCAAGCGCACGGTCGAGGAGCCGTTCGCGCTGTTTCTGCCGCCGTGAGATTTGCCTCGCTGTGGACGAGACGCACGCACGCATCAAGGCTGGACGCCAAGCTCGTGCTCGATCACCGCGCGCAACGGTGGTAAGTCCTCTCGCAGTGTCTTCCACACACGACGCGGCAGCACGTCCTCATAGTTATGGCGGTAGAAGTTTCCGGCCGCCGCCATCTCGCGCCATGAAATCTGCATGTGGCGGGCCTTCAATTCTTCCGACAAGCGACGCGACGCCTCGGAAATTACCTCAAGGCAGCGGGTGATGGCATAGAGCGGCATGAGATCATCGCGCAGGCTTTCGAACGTTCGACCATGCGCGAATCGCTCTGCCAATTCGATGTGATGCAGCATGTCGCGGAGCGCGCCGCTTTCTTTTTCAGAAAGCATAAACGGCATCACGTGCCGAAGGCGCCTGCAGGTGAGGCTTGAGCGCATCGCGATCGATCACGTCCACCGGGCCCTCGAACAGGCCCGCGATGTAATCTTTGAGGCGCACGTATTCATAGATCGAACCCTCGGCCTGTGGTTCGAATTCCACCAATATGTCGAGGTCACTATCAGGACGGTTGTCGCCGCGTGCGACCGAGCCGAACACCGCGGCATGACGGATGCCCCGTGCGCGCAACGCGCTCTCGTAACGGCGCAGGATGGCAATGGCAGCGTCGAGGTTCGTCATACCAAAAGTATAGCACAAGACGCCGGCAAAACGCACTCGGCTGCGCGGTGATGTGGAGCGGCCGCAGCCTCCTCCCCGACCCTCCCCCGCAAGCGGGTGAGGGAGTCGCACGGCTGCAAGTTCTCAGGACTGGGCCAGGCGCGGGATGAGCCGCACCGCGTTCTCGCGATCGATGTTGCGCATGTCGGCGGCGGTGAGATCGAGGCCGAGTTCGGCGAGCTGCTTCGCTACCGCCGCGCTGGATCCGCCGGGCGGGAAATCGGTGCCGAACATGATGTGGTCGCTCGCCACCAGCTTGAGCAGCGAGGCGATCGCGCCCGGGTTCGCGGCGCCGGCGGTGTCGTAATAGAACTTCTTCATCTCGAACATGGCGCCTTGCGGCATCTTGTCTTTGAGATTGCGCGAGGCGCCGTTGATGCGGCCAGCGAGGAATGGCGCAGTGCCGCCGGCATGCGACCAGACGAAGCGGATATCGGGAAATTTCGCCGCGTGGCCGCTCCACATCAGGCTCATGATGGCGCGCGTGGTATCGGTGCCGTATTCCATGACGCCCGGCGCCATTCCGGGGATGAGGTTCTTGCAGCAGTTGGCCGCAGTCGGATGGACGTGCACCACCGCCTTGCGGCGATGAAGCTCGGCCATCACCGGCTCGTAGGCGGGGTTGCCGATCCAGGTGTCGCCGTAGCTGGTCATGAAATGCGCGCCATCGCATTTGAGCGTGTCGTAGGCGTATTCGATCTCTTTCAGCGTCGCGTCCACGTCGGGGAGCGGCAGGGCGCAGAACAGGCCGAAGCGCGTCGGGTGCTGCTGCACCAGCTTGGCGCCGTACTCGTTGCACTCGCGCGCGACCCGCCGCGTCGCCTCCTTGTCGTCGAACCACAGTCCCGGATTGGTGATGGAGATCATGGCGGCGGCGACACCGCCCTTGTCCATGTCGTCGATCGATTTCTCCGGCGTCCAGGCGACGTTCGCCGGCTGGAGGAGTTCGCGCCCTTTGACGTATGCGATCCATTGCGGCGGCGAGAAGTGGTGATGGATGTCGATGCGGCGCGGATTGGCCGCCGAGGCGCCCTGCGCAAGCGCAGGCGTTGGCGCGCCGGTCCCGGCAAGCCCGGCGCCGAACGCGGCGAGCCCGCCGGCCATGAATGCGCGGCGATCGATGGGGGCCGCCACCAGCGTGGAAGGCTCGGCGCAGCAGGTGCAGCGGCGGAAGAATTTTCGGTCGGTGTGGGCGGCCATGGATCACCTCTCGCAAGGATCGAAACGCAGGGGAAAACATAGCACACGCGGCCCGGTGCGGCGTCGTACTTCGTGGGGTGCAATCGACCCATCTGTCAGCCGGCCGTCCGACCGGCTATCGTGGCCGGCAGTCCAGGACCGACCGCCGAGCGGTACACGACCGTGCTTGCGCCAGGTACCGGACAAAGGGAGATGAACATGCCCAATTGCCTCGCCCGGCTGCGTCTCGAACTTGCGATTGCCGTCGCAGCCTTGAGCCTCGCCACCGCCGCCCAGGCGGTCGAACTCAACCCGGCAGCCGTCGTCTTCAAGACGCCCGACCAGTTCGTTTGGGCCGACCCGACCGACAAAGTCGCCACCAACCGCACAGTTCTCGTTGGCGAGCCCGAGAAGCCGGGGGCGCTCTACATCTACATCAACAAGTTCAAGCCCAACCGTTTCGGCAACCCGCATTATCACCCCAATGACCGCTTCATCATGGTGATCGACGGCGCCGGGTGGAAGGGCAGCGGACCGGTAGTCGACCCGGCGAACTCCAAGCGGCTGCCGAAGGGCTCCTTCATGATCGATCACGCTCTGAAAGTGCATTGGGACGGCACCAAGGACGAAAACGGCGCCTACCTGATCGCCGGCTACGGCCCTGTCGCCAACACCGAGGTTCCGAAGGCCACCGGCTCCTTCACCGGGCTCGATCCGAGCATGGTCACCACCAGGACGCCCGACCAGATCGAATGGAAGATCAACGCCAGCAACCGGACTGCGACCCTTGTCGGCGATCCCAACAAGCCGGGCATTTACGTGCAGCTCTTGACCTGGCCCAAGGGCAATAATTTCAGCCGCCCGCATTCCCACCCCAATGATCGCTTCATCATGGTGCTCTCGGGCACCTGGTGGGTCGGCACCGGCAACACGTTCGATCCGGAAAACCTCACGGTCCCGATGAAGCCTGGCACCTTCGTCACTCACTTCGCCAAAGGCGTGCATTGGGACGGCGCCAAGGACGAGGACACGACGCTCATCATCATCGGCGAGGGACGGGACCCAAATGCCGCGCCGGAAGCGGCGAAATAACCCGGCCGCGCCCAGTCCCTCCGCGCTTTGGGTGCGAACTCACCCCGCTGCGTTGCGCGAGAACCAGGAGAAAAGGCCGCGCCCCGCATTGGGAGCGGGCTTGGCTTGCGGCTCCGGTGCTTCGGGCTCTGGGCCGGGATCGTCGGGAACCTGAATCGGCGCAATCGGGACGGCCTGGACCGTCGTCTCCGGCGCTGCCGGCGGCGGGAGCGACATGTCGAGCGGCAGCGGTGCGGACTTCGTTTCGATTTGGATGTCCGGCCTGGCCTCGGGTTTCGTCTCGAGCTCCAGCTTGGGCTCTACCTTGGGCTCCGGCTTGGATTCTGGCTGGAGCTCCGGCTTCGGTTCAGGTCGGTGTTCGGCCTTGGTCTCGACCCTGACCTCCGGCCTGATCTCCTTCACGGCCGGGATCGAAGGGATCACCGGCGCGGCAATGGCAGACGGGGACGGCGGCGGCTCCAGCAGCGGGCCGCGTGGCGTCAATTCCGCCACTGGCACCCGCCACTGGAAGGCGTCGAGCCGGCCGGTCGCCGGCGACACCGGCATCCAGTTTTCAGCGACCAGGCCGTCGGCAGTCCAGGCCGGGTCGAGGGCGGCGTGGACGGCGCGGGCCATCCATTGGCGGGCGCGGCCGATATCGCCGGTCTCGGTTTCTTCGAGCTGCGCCATCAGCGCCGCCACGCGCCTCGTGGGCGCTGACATCAACGGCTTGAGGCTCGCCCGCGCCTCCGCGAATTCGTGGGCGTCGAGCGCCGCCCGCGCCGCCGCCAATCGGCTCTCCAGATGGCCCTCGGCGAGGCGCGCCAGCATGCGCACGCGGGAAAGCCGCTCGCGCGCGGACGCACCGGGGACGAGATCGGCATAGGCGTCGGCGATGTCGGGATGCGGGCCCTCGCGCCAGGCGGCTTCGAGGATGCGCCCGGCCTTGCGCCGGTCGCCCGCCGCCGCCAGCAGGCGGCCGCCGAGCGCGGCAGCCGGGACGAGACCCGGAGCGAGTTTCACTGCTTCCTGCGCGAGCTCGCTCGCGGTGGCGCGGTCGGTGTTCTCGAGCGACAAGGCCCGAGCGGTGAGCAGCACTGCGCGCTGGCGGCGGTAGGTGTCGTGGTCGACGAGCCCGCCGCGGCTGTTGCGTTCGAGCGCCTTGAGCGCGCGCGACCAGTCGCCTTCGGCGCAGTGGAAGTCGAACGCCGCCTGTCCGGCCCAGGCGAGCGACGGCGCCGCCTTGGCGGCCTCCTCCGCGTAACTGCGGGCGGCGGCCATGTCATTGCGCCGCCGTGCCTCGATGAACAGGCCGTGCAAGCCCAGCAGCTTGGTATCGTGGCGCTCCGCCATCGCGCGGAACGCCACGTCGGCACCACCGCGCGCGCCGGACAGCTGCGCGGTCTGGGCCTGCAGCAGCAGGGTCAGGGGCTGATCGGCGGCGAGCCGCCCGGCTTCGCTGGCGTATTTTGCCGCCGTGCGCAGGTCGCCGGCGCCGATGGCGACAAGGCCCTTGGTAATCGCGTGAAGACCGCGCGCGGTGCGCCGCTGCGCCGCCCGCCGCGCGACCCGCGCCGGCATAGTCAGTAGGTAGACCAGCAGCGTCCATGCGATCAGCGCCACGCAGACGATAGCGAGGACCGCCCCGACCACGACGGCGACCGAAGTATCGGCATGATAGCCGAGCCACTCGATGGCGACTTCGCCGGGGCGGTCGGCGAGCCACGCCGCTGCGAAGGCAAGCCCGGCGGTTACCAGCAGAAAAACGATGAGCCGGATCATCGGGCAGTGGCGCCTGCGGGCGCACCGAGCCTCGCAAAGGATGCGGCGACGAGTTGGGCGGAAGCGGCGGTAGCGGCCTGGCGCGCGAGCGCCTTCTTGCGCCACGGTTCCGCGATCGCCTGTGCCGGCGCCGGGAGCTTGTCGAGTTCGGCGAGCACGCCGACGAGATCCCGCCGTGCCATGTCGCGGTCGATCCGCCCGATCACTGTCGCGGGATCGTCGCCGGGTCGGTCACCGGCCGGACGGATGCGCACCAGTCTTTCAGCATGAGCCTGCAGGCGATCGAGGTAACTGCCATCCTGTGCAGCCGGGGCGGAGACCTTCAGCATTTCCGGGACGAGCCCGGTGAGTTCGCGGAACAGGTCCTGCGTATTCGGCACCCCGGTGGCCGCGAACGGCGCAATGCCCGCGAGCGTCGCGGGGTCGATCCCGACCGCCTTCGCAGCGGCCAATTCCGCCGCGAACGGCTCGCCCCGCTCCAGCGCGAACCGCAGGCCAGCCGCGATTACGGCGAAGCGGAGCGGCTCGTCGGCCTTGGGCGCAGCGGCTTCGGCGACCTGGTCGCGGAGCGCCCTGGTCAGGGTCTCGACGGCGTCGAGACGGGTGTTGAGGCCTGCAATCTCCGCCTTGGCGCTTTGGTGGAGCTTGTCCTGGTCGGCGTCAGCCCGGTTCACGTCGGCCATCGCCTTGGCAACGGCTTCGGCCCGTGCGCGGGTCTCCTGCACGGAGGTCGCATTGTCCGCGTTCTGGCGGTCGAGTTCGGCGACGTGGTCCGCGATCGGCTTGATCTCCGCCTCGATGGCGGCGAGCCGATTGGAAAGCGTCGGATCGGGTGCGGCCGGCGGCGGGATGGCGGCGATGGCGGCTTCGAACCGGGTGAGCCGTGCGGACAGGTCTTTGATCTCCGCCGCATCGGCCTCGGCCTTTGCAGGATCGGGTGCCGGCGGTGGCGGCGGCGCCGCTTCGAGCCGGGAAATCCGGGCCGACAATTCCTCGATCTTGCCGATGTCGGTCCTGCCGTTTTCCGGGGCCGTTGCCGCGGAGGCGGTTTCGAGCTTGGCGAGGCGCGCCGCCAATTCGTCGATCTTGGCGGCATCGACCTTGCCCATGTCGGGCACCGTTGCCGCCGCGACCTGCGCCGCGGTGGCTTGCGCCGCGGTTTGGGCCTGTGATTCGAGGCGGGCCAGGCGTGCCCTCAGCTCGTCGGTGCTGCGGTCATCGAGCGGGGCGAAAGCGATCCACGCAACGCCGCCCGCGAGGACGGCGAGCCCGGCACCGAGCGTGCCCGCGACCAGGATGGGAAGCCGGGAGCGGGCGGTCCGCGGTGCGGTGACCGATGCGGCGGCTTCGGCTGAAGGCCCGGCTGAGGCGGCGTCCGTGACCGGCATCTCCACCGCCTTCACGTCGATGGTCGGCGGCTGCCGGCGCCGGCGGCCGTCCGCCGGCCCGCTGCCCTGCCCCGCGTCTTCATCCTTGTCGACCATGGCCTACCTCCGATTCGGACTTTCCCAGGGGCATACTGCGGACGCAGTGTCGCGGCAATGGAACTTCCTGCCAGTTTTCATGGCATGTCGATAAGGGCGAGAAGGGCCGCTTCGTTCGGTGCGGCGGCGATGTCCACAGTCGCCGCGCCCGCCGCGACAAGCGGTGCCGCCACTTGAGCAGACAGGCAGAAGTGCCTGATTTTCATCGCGTAATCCGTGACCCCCGCGGCCGCCGCGGCGGCGATGAAGGCGCCGGCGGTGCGGGCGGAATAGTGCAGCACCCCGTCGATCCCACCACCTGCGATGGCTGAGCGCACATCGGCGTCAAAATCACCCACCATGGCGGCCCGATATGCGATGACCGTCTCGACCGGCCGCCCCGCCTTGCGCAACGCCGCGGCGAGATCACCGGCGCGATCATGGCGGGCGAAATAGAGAAGCGGCAGGCCGGCCGCCCCGACCTTCGCTGCGATCAGCCTGGCGAGATCGTCGACATCGCCCTCCGCGGATACCGTCCCGGCGAATCCAGCCGCAACGGCTGCCTCCCGGGTCCGCGCCCCGACCGCGTAGGCGGGCAGGCCGGCAAGCTCACTGAGCCGGCGATGGGCCGCGATGGCGCGCACCGCATTGGTGCTGGTGAACACCACGCCCGCCCATGGGCCGGCGCCGAAGACGGCATCGGCCACCGGCTCGATCCGCAGCAGCGGCACCAACCGGACCTCGTGGCCGCGGGCGCGCAGCAGCGCCGCGGTCCGCCCGCCCTCCGGTTCCGGCCTGGTGACGAGGAGGCGCACGTGGTCAACCGGCGGTGAAGAAATCCGGCGCGGCCCGGCTCTTCAATTCGAGCCCGGCATCGGCGCCGAGCTTGGCCGCGTCGGCGACGGCGCCGTTGCGCGCCGTCTCGTGGGCTTCGCTGCCGTCGGGCCGCAGGATCATCCCGCGGAACGCGACCGCCCCGGCGGCAATGCGCGCATGGCCGGCAATGGGCGTGCGGCAGGAGCCGTCGAGCACGGCGAGGAAGGCCCGTTCCGCGCCGATTGCCGTCAGGGTGTCGGGATCGTCGATCGCGGCGAGGAGATCGCGGGTGCGGCGGTCGTCAGCGCGGGTTTCGATCCCGATCGCACCCTGCCCCACCGCAGGCAAAAAGCTGTCAACCTCGAGGACGGAGGTCGCGGCAGCGGCGCGGCCGAGCCGGTTGAGCCCGGCCAGCGCCAGCAACGTCGCATCGACGGCGCCATCGTCGAGCTTCTTCAGGCGGGTCTCCACATTGCCGCGGAACGGCACCACGGTGATGTCCGGCCGCAGCCGCTTGACCATCGCCTGGCGGCGCAACGAGGCGGTGCCGACCAGGGCGCCTGGGGCGAGGCCGTCAAGCGCCGCCGCCTTGCGGCTGATGAAGGCGTCGCGGACATCCTCGCGCGGCAAGCATGCCGCGAGCATGAGCCCGTCGGGGAGCACCGTCGGCATGTCCTTGCTGGAATGCACCGCGAGGTCGACGCCGCCGTCGATCAACGCCTGCTCGATCTCGTTGGTGAACAGGCCCTTGCCGCCGACTTCGGACAGCGGACGGTCCTGGATGATGTCGCCGGAGGTCCTGATCACCGTGATCGCGATCGCCTGCGGCGCAACGCCATGGGCGGCCGCCAACCGCGCGCGCACCTCATGCGCCTGCCACAGCGCCAGCGGGCTGCCGCGGGTGCCGATGCGCAGAAACGGTGCGGCGGAGGATTGCGTCATGGGACCCCGTAATGCTACTCGCGGAACGGCTCTCGTCGGCAGTAAGCACCACGGCGCCCGCGAAAATGCAAACCGCGACATCGCGCGAGGCAACATGCAAAGTCACATGATCGTGCTCGGCATCGAGACGACCTGCGACGAGACCGCGGCGGCGCTGGTCGAACGGACCGAGGACGGCCGCGGCACCATCCTTTCCAATGTGGTGCTGTCGCAGATCGAGGAGCATGCGGCGTTCGGCGGCGTGGTGCCGGAGATCGCGGCGCGCGCCCATGTAGAGGCGCTCGATGTGATCATCGCGGCCGCCATGCGCGACGCCGGGCGCAGCTTTGTCGAGATCGACGGCATCGCCGCCGCCGCCGGCCCGGGCCTGATCGGCGGCGTCATCGTCGGCCTCACCACGGCGAAGGCGATTGCGTTGGTGCAGGAAAAGCCCTTGGTCGCGGTCAATCACCTGGAAGCCCATGCGCTCACGGCGCGGCTCACCGACGCGACACCGTTTCCCTATTGCCTGTTCCTGGCCTCGGGCGGCCACACCCAGATCGTCGCGGTGCGTCGCGTCGGCGATTATGTCCGCCTCGGCACCACCCGCGACGACGCCATCGGCGAGGCGTTCGACAAGACGGCGAAACTCCTCGGCCTCGGCTATCCCGGCGGTCCGAAGGTCGAGCGCGAGGCCGCCCGTGGCGACCGCGGCCGCTTCCTGTTGCCGCGCCCCATGAGCGGGCGGCGCGATGCCGATTTCTCCCTGTCCGGGCTCAAGACCGCGGTGCGGCTTGAAGCCGAGAAGATCGCCCCGTTGTCCGACCAGGACGTGGCCGACCTCGCCGCCTCGTTCCAGCTCGCGGTGGTGGAAATGGTGACCGACCGGCTGCGGCACGGCCTGCGGATGTTTCGCGAGCGCTTTGGCGCACCCACCGCTCTCGTCGCGGCCGGCGGCGTCGCCGCCAACCAGGCGATCCGCGACGCTCTCTTGGATGTCGCTTTGCAGGACCAGGTGCCGCTGGTGGTTCCGCCACCCGCTTTGTGCACCGACAATGCCGCGATGATCGCCTGGGCCGGCGCGGAGCGGCTCGCCCATGGCCTGCGCGACCCTCTCGACGTGAGCCCGCGGGCGCGCTGGCCGCTCGAACAGGTGGACAAACCGGCCCGCGCACCGGCAGCGGCCGCCGACGCATAAACCCGCCATGATTGCCGAACGCATTGCGGTAATCGGGGCCGGTGCGTGGGGAACCGCGCTTGCCAATGTCATCGCCCGGGCCGGCCGTACGGTGACCTTGTGGGCTCGCGATCCCGCCATCGCGAGATCCATCATGGCGGAGCGGGAAAGCCCGCGATTGCCGGGGGTGCGGATCGACGAGCGGGTGGCACTCGCCTCTCTCGCCGGCGGCGCGCCGCAAGGCGACGCGATCCTCGTCGTGGTACCGGCGCA
>Ga0306925_10006889_pt1 | contig 10612 bp, 10 predicted proteins | sample flu12Cox44000176_FD_203755 | JGI IMG/M metagenome (GOLD analysis project Ga0306925, IMG submission 203755) | Lab enrichment of tropical soil microbial communities from Luquillo Experimental Forest, Puerto Rico - flux8day.12C.oxic.44.000.176 (v2)... | ecosystem: Environmental > Terrestrial >... | reverse complement strand
GTTCGATGAGCGGGGTGTGGAAACGGAGTTATGGCCGACCCACTAAGGCACCGCCAGACGAAAGGGGCGGCAACCGACATGGTCGACCTAACACTACCGCGCCACATCCCGACTCTACCCTGAGCCGACCCCCGGCGCGGGTACAGTAGCGCGCCGATAGATCGGCCAGCATTTCGAGGGCTGCGTTCGAGCACCAATGGAGGTTGGCCGGCGCCAGCCGGAGCGTGCGGTTATGGCGGTGTCTCACTTGGTTGCTTGATTTAGATAGGCAAGCAGATCTCCCAACCTGCTCGGGTCCTTGATGCCGGCAAACACCATTTTATCGCCGGGAACGAATGCCTTCGGATCGGCCAAATACTTGCTGAGCGTATCATCGGTCCAGGTGACGTTGGCGGTCTTCATCGCCGGCGAGTAGGCGTAGCCCGGCACGCTGCCGGCCTTGCGCCCGATGAGGCCATGCAGGCTCGGGCCGACCATGTTCTTTCCAGCCTCGAGGCTATGGCAGATCTTGCATTGGGCGAACACCTGCGCCCCACGCTGCGCGTCGCCCGGGCTCTGGGCCTGCGCGGCCAGAGCGAACGGGAGCAGCATCGTAACGGGCCACAAGATCCGCGTCGGCTTCATCACGCCTTTCTCCGCTTTTGCGAGGCGTCCGCCCATGCCAGCATCGAGTGACACCGTCCGAATGTGAGGCGATACGGCTCCGATGGCCCAGCACTATCGCGATGCCGGCGTCGATGCAAACCGCGTTGCCTACCGGCTTCCGATGCTGTGCACTAAGAGCTGTCGCGGGATACGGTATATCCGGCGGAGGGCGCACCCTCGCCGCGCCGCGTCGGCGGTCGCCTCCATGGCGGACTCCTTGTTTGCCGGCGCTGGGCTTCTCGGCACCGCCGTGATGGCTATCGCAGTCGCGAGCCCGGTGCGGTGTTGTCGAACGAGCTGGACAGGCGGTAGTGTCTCACTTTGAATTGTAACAGTCATCCGACCAACAGCGCGCCGGAGCGGACATCCTCCCGCCGCTCGATCAGCTTGACGATATCCTCCATAGCGCAGTAACATCCTACAACGAAAGGGTGTGGAGCGGGCTTATCAATTTAGATTTACCGATCCCGTCATGCAGCCGTTTGTAATCATGCAAGGAATAAAGCAGGGATTTATGAGCGAAGAGGCAAGATCTATCCTGCGGTTCCCGGAGCAACTTTCTTTCGATCTTTCCATCTAGCCTGCGCGCCTTGTCGAGCGAAGTTGCGACGGTCATCTGGCGTCAACCGCGCGGCCCGCACCTTGCCGCCACGACTCCCCAGCTCGACAGCCGTGCTTTTGGCTTGATCAGTTTCGAGTTCCTCGGTCTCCTCGCCGGTCGCGATCCGCGTGAATTTGACAGCGTTGCCGATCACGTCGGCAGGGCGTTTCTCGCCTCGGGGTCCGCGCGGCATCAGCCGCTCCTATTTGTGATAGCCATAGAGCCAAGCCGCGGTATACATCCCGAACATTCCGAGGATGAACCCAGCGGAGAATACATTCAGGTTATGCAGCCGCGGAGGGTTCCATGTGAGCCATCCAACCCCGTTAAGGGCGGCAAAAACGAGAATGACAGCGATCCCGTAGCTGGTGAGCGTGCGCATTCGCGACGGCCCGTTATCCGTTGCTTTCCGCTAAGCATATAGGATCGGACCGATCAGCGCGGTAGCCGAGACGAGACGCCGCGCGTTAAAGGCTGTTACGTTCAAAGTAAGACACTACCCAGTGCGATTATTTTTGCCCGAGGCGAATGCCCCGATCGCCGGGAGGAGCTCTCGTCCGGTGAAACAAAGATGATGCATGGCCAGACTATACTCCTGGTCGAGGACCAGCCGGATGTTCGAGACATGATCGAGATGTCTCTCGGCGATTTGGACTACCGCATCTTGACGGCAGTGGACGGCAAGGCAGCGCGCCAGGTGCTGCAAAGTGACGAAGCGATCGACCTGTTGTTGACCGATATCGTCATGCCGAACGGCGTCTGCGGGCTCGAAATTGGCAAGATTGGCAAGAGAAGCACGGCGTCTGCGATAGGGGCTCGGGGTTGTCGTCGTGTCGGGCTACCACCGCGACTTCGAGAACCAGGCCGACCACGAGTCTGGTTTGATTTTCCTCGAAAAGCGGTGCCGGCCGACGGACCTTGCCGACACGATAGCCGATGTGCTCAGCGGCGGCAGAAAGTGAGCTGCGCATCGCGTCGGTTCGGTCGGCATCGTCCCCGCACCCCGAGTGCGCGCGAGCATCTGCATCGGCGGATAGGCGCCGTCGACGCCATCGTCGCGTCAAAATCGGGGCGCATTGTCCCCGTCAAACGTCGATAAGGAGCGGGGTGATTCGATTCCCGGTTATTTCCCGGTTATGGGTTTTGCTTCCCGGTTCGGTTCAGCATAAATTCCCGCTTCGCCGAGCCGCAAGCTAACGTATAACATATTGTTTACAAGGGGATTTTTGGAGATGGATTGGGCGATTTCCCGCGGCGAACCGAAATTCTTCCCGGATATTCCCGCAAAACCGGGAATGCGTGGGGCGCCAAACCCATGACCGAGGCGAGCCTCGATGTCATCGGCATCGGCGATGCCATCGTCGATGTGATCGCCCATGCCGACGAGGCGTTTCTCAAACGCGAAGGGCTGGTCAAGGGGACGATGACCCTGATCGACGCGCCGCGCGCCGAGGCGCTCTATCGGATGATGGGGCCGGCGGTCGAGATCTCGGGCGGCTCGGTCGGCAACACGATGGCCGGCATCGCCTCGCTCGGCGGCAGCGGGGCCTATATCGGCAAGGTTCGCGACGATTTTCTCGGCGAGGTCTACCGCCACGACATGACCGCGGCCGGCATACGCTTCGAGACCCCGGCGGCGACGAGCGGCCCGGGCACCGCGCGCTGCTTGATCCTCGTCACCCCGGACGGCCAGCGGACGATGGGAACCTATCTCGGCGCCTGCGCCGATCTCGGGCCGGCCGACATCGACCCGGACGTGATCGTCGCCGGGCAGGTCACCTATCTCGAAGGCTATCTGTTCGATCCGCCGCAAGCGCAGGAGGCATTCCGCAAGGCCGCGGCGATCGCCCATGCCGCCGCGCGCAAGGTGGCGCTGAGCCTCTCCGACCCGTTCTGCGTCGGCCGCCACCGCGAGGCGTTTCGCGATCTCGTCGACGGCCATGTCGACATCCTCTTTGCCAACGAGGCCGAGATCTGCTCGCTCTACGAGACCGCCGATTTCGCCGCCGCGGCGACGGCGGTGCGCGGCCATGTCGCGATCGCCGCGTTGACCCGCAGCGAGGCGGGCAGCTTGATCCTGGCCGATGGCGCCGAGCATGCGGTCGCGGCCGCACCGGTGGCGCGGGTCGTCGATACCACCGGCGCCGGCGATCTCTACGCCGCCGGCTTTCTCTACGGCTTGACCCGCGATCTGCCGCTCCCCACCTGCGGCGGGATCGGCAGCCTGTGCGCTGCCGAGATCATCAGCCATGTCGGCGCCCGGCCCGAGACGTCGTTGTCGCGTCTGGTCGCCAAAGCCGGCTTGGCCTGATCCTCGCAATCTTTTGCCCGCCGGCTACTGGGCCGGCCGTTTTCGTATGGATATTCGCAACATCGCGATCATCGCCCATGTAGACCACGGCAAGACCACCCTGGTCGATGCGATGCTGCGCCAGAGCGGCGCCTTTCGTGCCAACCAGCAGGTGGCCGAGCGCGCGCTCGATTCGAACGAGCTCGAACGCGAGCGCGGCATTACGATCCTGGCGAAATGCACCTCGGTGGTCTGGCGGCAGGTGCGGATCAACATCGTCGACACTCCGGGCCACGCCGATTTCGGCGGCGAGGTCGAGCGCATCCTCAACATGGTCGACGGGGTCCTGGTGCTGGTCGATGCCGCCGAGGGCCCGATGCCGCAAACCAAATTCGTCGTCGGCAAGGCGCTGCGTCAGGGGTTGCGGCCGATCGTCGTGATCAACAAGATCGACCGCCCCGACGCCCGGCCGCATGAGGTCCACAACGAGGTCTTCGACCTTTTCGCCGCACTCGACGCGAGCGAGGCACAGCTCGATTTCCCGACCCTCTTCGCGTCGGGCCGCAACGGCTGGGCGGCCACCGATCTCGATGGACCTCGCCAAGACCTGGCGCCGCTCTTCGAGCTGATCCTGGCACATGTGCCGCAGCCGCGGGCCGAGCCCGACGCACCCTTCGCGATGCTGGCGACGACCCTCGACTACGACCTCTATCTCGGCCGGGTGTTGACCGGGCTGATCCATTCCGGGACGGCGCGGATCAACATGCCGGTCAAGTCATTGTCGCGCGACGGCCGGGTCATCGAGCAGGCAAGGCTGACCAAGCTGCAAGCGTTCCGCGGGCTCGAGCGGCGGCCGATCGAAGATGCCCATGCGGGCGACATTATCGCCGTCGCCGGGCTCGCGCTGACCACGGTCGCCGACACGATTTGCGCCCCCGAGGTCGCCACCCCGCTGCCTGCCGATCCGATCGACCCGCCGACCTTGGCGATGACCTTCTCGGTCAACGACGGCCCGCTCGCCGGCCGCGAGGGAACCAGAGTGACCTCGCGGATGATCGGTGAGCGCCTGTTTCGCGAAGCCGAGGGCAATGTCGCGATCCGCGTCGGCGAGAGCCAAGAGAGAGATGCGTTCGAGGTCGCCGGGCGCGGCGAATTGCAGCTCGGCGTGTTGATCGAGACGATGCGGCGTGAAGGCTTCGAATTGTCGATCTCGCGGCCGCGGGTGTTGTTCACCAATGACCCGGCGACGGGCCGCCGGCTCGAGCCGATTGAGGAGGTCGTGGTCGATGTCGACGAGGAATTCGCCGGGGTCGTCGTCGACAAGCTCGCCCGCCGCAAGGCCGAGATGCAGGAGATGCGCCCCTCGGGCGGCGGCAAGCTCAGGCTCGCGTTTCTCGGCCCGACGCGCGGCCTGATCGGCTATCAGGGCGAGTTTCTCGCCGATACCCGCGGCACCGGGGTGATGAGCCGCTTGTTCGATGGGTACGCGCCCTACAAGGGAATTATCGAGGGGCGGCGCAACGGTGTCTTGATCTCGAATGGCGACGGGTTCGCGGTCGCCTATGCGCTGTGGAACCTCGAAGACCGCGGGCCGATGTTTGTCGAGCCCGGCACCCAGGTCTATCAAGGCATGATCATCGGCGCCCATACCCGCGGCAACGACCTCGACGTCAACCCGATGAAGGGCAAGCAGCTGACCAACATCCGCACCACCGCCAAGGACGAGGCGGTGCGGCTGACGCCGCCGCAGCTGATGAGCCTCGAACAGGCGATCGCCTATATCGCCGATGACGAGCTCGTCGAGGTCACCCCGAAATCGATCCGCCTGCGCAAGCGGCTGCTCGATCCCAACGACCGCAAGCGCGCCGGCCGCGCCGCCGCGGCGCAATAGGGCCATCAGGGCGGCCCGGTTTGACTTTTCTCTCGTCCCGGCTATGGTTAGCCGCAATCGAAGCCAGGTTTTGAACGAATGAGCAGCAAGCGCGACGAGCCGAAATACAAGATCAATCGCCGGCTCGCGGTGAATTTGTGGGGTCGGCCGAAGAGCCCGCTCAACCGCCGCGAATACGGCCCCGGCCAGCATGGCCAACGGCGCAAGAAGCCGTCGGACTTCGGCACCCAGCTCGCCGCTAAGCAAAAGCTGAAGGGCTATTACGCCAATATCGGCGAACGCCAATTCCGCCGGCTCTATGAAGAGGCGGTGCGGCGGCGCGGCGACACCGGCGACAATCTGGTCGAATTGCTCGAGCGCCGCCTCGACGCGGTGGTCTATCGCATGAAGCTGGTCCCGACGCCGTTCGCCGCGCGCCAGCTGGTCAATCACGGTCATGTCCTGGTCAATGGCCGGCGTGTCACGATCCCGTCCTATTCGGTGCGCGACGGCGACACGATCGAGCTCAAGGCAAAGGCCAAGCAGATGGCGCTCGTGCTCGAGGCGGCGAGCTCGGGCGAGCGCGATGTCCCCGATTACGTCGAGATCGACCACGATCGCATGAGGGGCCGGTTCGTCCGCGCCCCAAAGCCGACGGACGTGCCCTACCCGGTGACGATGGAACCCAGTCTCGTCATCGAATTCTATTCGCGCTGAGCGCGCCCACAGTCTCGGTCAAAGCCGCGCTTCGGCGCGGCTTTTTTCGTTGCGCGATTTGCTCGACACTGCGCTCGCGAGCGTCCTCGGCGGACGCAACCTCGACAGGCGGTTGCGATGCTGACCCTGCCTCTCTCGATCATCCTTCTGCTGATCATCGCCAACACATTTTTTGCGATGGCCGAGATCGCCCTCGTGGCAGCCCGCAAAGCGCGCCTGCAACCGCTCGCCGACGCCGGCAACCCGGGGGCGCAGGCGGCGCTCGAGTTGAAGGCGGACCCCTCGCGGCTTCTTTCCACCGTGCAAATCGGGGTCACGGTGATCGCGATTCTCTCCGGCACCTTTGGTCAGGCGACGCTGGGGGAGACCTTGCAGCAGCAGCTCGAGACATACGAAGGGTTCGTCGGGCGCTATGCGCATGTCCTCAGCATGGCGGCCGTCGTCATCGGTATCTCGTATTTCTCGCTGATCCTGGGCGAGCTCGTGCCCAAGCGGATTGCGCTGGTCCATCCCGAGCGCATCGCCGCGGCACTCGCCCAGATCATGCGGGCGATGGCCCGCGTCGGAGCGCCGATCGAGTGGCTGCTCAGCGCCTCGACCGATTTCGTGCTCCGTCTGGTGCCGTTGCGCGGCCACCGGACGGTGCCGGTGACCGACGAAGAGATTAGCTTCATGCTGCGCGAAGGGGTGGCGACCGGCCACATCCCCGAGGCCGAAACGGCGATCGTCGAGATGGCGCTGCGGCTCGGCGACCGGCGCGCGAGTGCGGTGATGACGCCACGGACGCGGATCGAGTGGCTCGACCTCGACGACCCGGAAGAGGAGAACCGGCGCAAGATCCGCGACAGTGCCCATTCGCGCTTTCCGGTCGTGCAGGGCGGCGCCCAGCAGGTGATCGGCATCATCCAGGCCAAGGATCTGCTGACTGATGTACTCGCCGGCCGGCCGCTCGATTTGCGCTCGGCGACGCGGCCGCCACTCTACCTGCCGAACACAGTGACGGCACTGCGTGTCCTCGAGACATTCAAGACTTCGGGCGAGCCGATGGCCTTTGTCGTCGACGAATATGGCGATCTCGAAGGGCTGGTGACGCAGAGCGACATTCTGGAGGCGCTGGTCGGCGACATCCCCGCCTCCGCCGATGCCGACCAGCGGGTGGTGCGGCGCGAGGACGGAACCTGGCTGATCGACGGCATGGTCGGAATCGACGAGCTGCGGCAGGTGCTGGGGATTTCTCATTTGCCGGGAGAGGACACCGACTTCCACACACTCGGCGGCTATGTGATGGCACGCCTCAACCGCGTGCCGATGGTCGCCGACCGCGTCACCGCCGCCGGCTACGGGTTTGAAGTAGTCAAGATGGATGGCCGCCGGGTCGACCGGGTCTTAGTGTCACCCGTCCGGACCAAAGCTCGTTGAGGAGATCGATGGCGACACCCGAAGTGAAGGCAGTCGAGCATCTGCTGGGCACCGGAGTGCCCTATGCCTATGCGGTCAAGGCCGGACCATGGATCTTCCTGACCGGTCACGAGGCCTTCGATTTCGCGGCCGGCGTGACCGAGGCGGTGGCAGGCCCGCCGGGGTTCCCGATGTTCGGCCGGCCGCGCTGGCGCCGCGAGGGCGATTTTATCCTCGAGCGGATGCGCCGGATCCTGCGGGAGTTCGGGTCCGACCTTTCGCACGGTGTCCGCCTCGACCAGTTCTACCCGACCCCGGCCGCGGTCGACCCCTATCACCTGGCGCGCCGTGCGGCGTTCGGCGACTACATACCGCCGAGCACCTCGGTGATCATGGAGAGCTGCTTTGGCGCCGAGAGCAGCATCTCGTCCTCGCTGATCGCCGTGGTGCCGAGCCCGGGACACGAGATCCGCAAGATTTATCCGGCGGGTGTCACAACGTCGGCCACCTCCGGCTTTGTCCCGGCCATCGTCTGCAACGACTTTGTCTTTGTCGCTGGGCAGATGGCAAGCGGACGCGAGCACGGGCTCGATCCGCGCGCCCATGTCCCCGACCACAGCCTGTGGGCCGGCACCGAGATCCGCAAGCAGACCGAATTCATCATTCAGGAGAGGCTGAAGCCGGCGCTGGAAGCGGCCGGCTCGTCACTTGAGCGCTCGGTGAAGGCCCAGGTCTATCTTAAGAACGTCGCCGACTTCCCCGATTTCATCGATGTCTGGACCCAGCATTACCAGGGCATCCCGTGCGCGCTGACGGTCGTGCCGACCAAGGGTTTTGCGATGGTCGGCGGGATCATCGAGATCAATCTGCTGGCACTGACCAATGACGCAAAGCGCGCGAAAGAGGTCATCGCGGCCGATATCCCGGCCATGAGCTCCTATGGGCCGTGCATCAAAACCGGCGAATTTCTGCTGCCGTCCGGGTTGATGGCGATCGGTCGCGACGGCCATGTGGTTGGCAAGACCGTTTCGCCGGGGTTCCCCGGTCTTGCTCACGCCGGATATACCCAGGCGGCCGCGGTCCATGATTATGCCGAGGCGTTGTGCGCGGCTGCCGGGACCTCTCTGGCAAAGATCCTGCGCGCCCAATATTTCGCTTCCGACCCGGGCGCATTTCCGGGCATCGCGATGGCCTGGGCCTCGCGGTTCGGTGCCCAACCCCTTCCGTTCGTCTGTGTCCAAACACCCCCCGAGATGCCGGCGCCGGGGATGGCGCTGGTCGCCGATTTCTGGATCTCGACCGCCTGAGCCGATCAGCGCTGCTGCGACTTGTCGAGCACCTCCTGCGGCGTCATCGACACGATCTCCGCATAGGTCGGCACAAAATGTCCCCCCTCGATCAGGCCGACGAATTCGGGGCGGATTTCGCGCGCCACTTGCTCGCGGATGCGCCGGTGCTCCGCGATGTCGCGCCACTCGCCGATCAGGTAGAAATGGTCGGGGTCCGCGGAGTCGCGGCACAAGACCCCGTCCTTGACCTGCGCCGCCGAGCGGTGAAACGGGTTGTTGTCACCGTAATCGAATTTGTTGAAGAGCTCGATGAATGTGTCGCCCATCCCGGGTTTGACCCGAAAATCGTAGACGTGAAAGTAGTTGCCCTTGGTCGCCAGCGGTACCAGAGCCATTCGCCCCTCCTGTGCACGGTGATTTGATCGGCAGCCCGGCGATGGTAGCCTCGGGCGGCCCGCCGGGCCAGCTTTGAGGGAGAAAACAATGGCCGTCGTCGAGACCGAGCGTTTGGGACAGATCCTCGTGGTGCGGATGAACCGGCCCGAGCGCCTGAATGCGCTGAACCAGGAAATGCGCACCCGGCTCGCCGAGACCTGGACCGAATTCCGCCGCGATGACGGGCTCGAAGTCGCGATCTTTACCGGCACCGGACGCGGCTTTTGCGCCGGCGAGGACATGAAGGAGTCGCTGCAGCGCGGTGTCCCCGGCGGGCAGCGGCCGGCGATCGAAGACCCGTTCATGTCGGGCACGCTCGAAAAACCGGTCATCGCCGCCGTCAACGGCTATGCGATGGGCGGCGGCTTTATGCTGGTCGAGCGCTGCGATCTCAGGGTCGCGGTGCGCGAGGCGGTGTTCGAGGTCTCGGAGGCCAAGCGCTGGCTGCTCGGCGGCTACAATCACGGCTACGTCGCGAACCTGCCCTACCCGATCGCGATGGAGATGGCGCTGGGCTTCCGTTTTACCGCCGAGCGCTTCTACCAGATCGGCTTTCTGAACCGGCTGGTCGACGCCGATCAGCTGATCCCGAGTGCCGTCGCGATGGCCGAGCATCTGTTGACCCTGCCGCCTGCCTCGCGCGTCAACACCGTCCACATGATGCGTCAGATGCGCCCGGTGCCGGCCCCGGAAATGCAGCGGCTGGCGGGTGCGTTGCGCGAGCACGGCGCCAAGAGCGATTTGATGGAGTCGCGCGCCGCCTTTGCCGAAAAGCGCGCGCCCAATTTCAAGGGCTGGGACAATCCCGAGGACCGTTACCGCCTGCCTTCGCTCGACACGGTCAAAAACTGACCCTGCAGCTCCCTCAGCTCAGGGAGAAAACGCTTCTTGCCGTCGCAAAAATGCCTGATTCTGCCCAAAAATGAACCTGAAATCAATAGCTTGAGTACCGCAAAGCGGGGCGATGTTTTGCGCGGCTTCAGGGAGGCTGAGGGAAGCCAGCAGGGAGATCGGTTGCTCCGGTATTATTGCCGTCTCAGGCGCGATATTAGCCAAGATGATAATTAAGTTTATCGCATAGAACACCTATATAGATGCAGGTTTCCGCCGGGGCAAGGTGTCCGCGACATTCGCAACGCGAGGTGACGGAGATGGCTGACTCGCAACAGACGCCCGCCGATGGCGACGGCCCGCTCGCGGGGCTCAAAGTGCTCGACCTGACCGAGAACATGGCCGGGCCGTTCTGCACGATGATCCTTGCCGATATGGGTGCCGAGGTCGTCAAGCTCGAACGCCCGGGCAAAGGCGATTCGGTGCGCGCCTGGGGCGACGGCAGCGAGCGCAACCCCTATTTCCGCTACATCAAC
>Ga0306925_10006885_pt1 | contig 10614 bp, 8 predicted proteins | sample flu12Cox44000176_FD_203755 | JGI IMG/M metagenome (GOLD analysis project Ga0306925, IMG submission 203755) | Lab enrichment of tropical soil microbial communities from Luquillo Experimental Forest, Puerto Rico - flux8day.12C.oxic.44.000.176 (v2)... | ecosystem: Environmental > Terrestrial > Soil... | reverse complement strand
AAGGCTACGAGTCAAAGACGCTCCCCCTGGGAGCGTCTTTTTTGCTTTTCATCTTTCACCCGTAACCAGCGCTCACCTCGCGAGCCCGCAGAGCTCGTTCCGCATTTCCTGCCAACCCCTTGACTGCCGACTGAACTTGCTACACTTACCAGCTTCCAAGGAGTGCTCATGCGTCCATGCATCTTCGCCGCAACCTTATTTCTCGCGTTCGCGACCGTCGCCTTCGCGCAGGCGCAGCCCGCGAGCCCGTCCGCTGTTCCAGCTGGGACCATCAGCGTGGGCCCACTCGAGCTTGGCGAAGACTTGATGGCGATCGAGATCGCCGACAAGGTTGAGGTCGGTCATGCCGGAAAGCGCGAGGAAATGTCTCACGCGCAGGAAGCGACTGCCACGAAGGCTGATTCCCCAACACCCTCCGGCGCACCCGAGCTTTCGGCCGACCAGAAGGCCGGTATCATTGAGATCATCTCCGAGGCCAGGGAGAACGGCGAGATGGTCGCCAAACGGCTGCAGTCGAATGCAAAGAAGTTTGACGAGGTCCTGCTGGCCGACACCATTGACCCGGTGCTCGAGAAGCGTTGCGTCGATGGCATCACCGCCGCGATTTACGACTCCACTCAGTTTCGCCTGCAGGCCGCCACGCAGGTCGCCCACCAGCTCACTGCCGAACAGCGCCGCTACCTGAAGGCTGAGATGGCCAAGCCCAATTCCGAAAGGGGCATCCTGGAGGCGGTCCCAAAAGTCTTCCACCTCAAGCTCGGGGACAAGGACTAGGCGTTCTGAAAGTGACTGAGAGGCCAGACACGCACCCCAAGGTCCTGCGTCGGAAGGATTTCCTTCGACCCTGGGTCCGATGGCTTGTCATCGGTGTAGTGGCTGCGTGGTCGCTTGCCGCGACGAGCCTGGTGGCCGCGCGCTGGATCGACCCACCGTCCACCGCTGTGCAGATCCAGCGTCGTTTGCAAGCTTGGTTTCGCGATACGCCATATCGTAAACATTACAAGTTCGTTCCACTCGGCCAAATCTCCCGCGACCTGCAGCACGCTGTCATCGCGGCGGAGGATGCGCGTTTCTACGAGCATAATGGCTTCGACTGGCACCAGATCCAAATCGCTGCCGAGGACGATTTGGAAGGCGGTCGCACTCGTGGAGCTTCGACCATCACGCAACAACTTGTAAAAAATCTGTTCTTCGGAACGGGCCGATCCTGGCTCCGCAAGGGCGCGGAGTTCACACTGGTACCGGTTGCCGAATTCGTGCTCGGCAAGCAGCGTATTCTGGAGATCTACCTCAACGTGGTCGAATGGGGTCCTGGCATTTATGGGGCAGAGTCGGCTTGTCGCTACTACGACGGAAGCGCGGCCCGGAATATCGGCCGGGAACAGGCGGCGCGGCTTGCCGCGATTCTGCCGGCTCCCCTGAAACGACGTCCCGAGCGCATGAACAACTACAGTGCGCTCATCCTTGAACGCATGGCCCTGAGGGGTTGGTAGTTGCGGGCAACGTTGGCGATAAATCAAGCCGGCGATAAATCGAGCGCGTCCTGGAGGGACGCCCGAAAATTCCACCGGGACACGTCCCTACGTACCTAGCCAAGCTCTACCCCTCCCCATCCCGCCGGACTACAGTATCCCTATGCCGTACCAGAAGCTTGCCCTCTCCAGCGTTTTGTTCGTCGCCGCGCTCGCGCTACCACTCGCCGCGCAACAGCCAGCGCCCGGCGTCGCGCCGCAACCGACACCCGCCGCGGCCCCAGTTCCACCCGCCGCGGCCCCAGCTCCACCCGCCGACGTCGACGAAGCCTTCATCCACAAACAATTCGGAGAAGAATTCTCCCTGGTCCCCAACTCCACGCCCTACGTCCGCGACATCGACGGCGACGGCATTGACGACCTCGTCATCCTCGCCCGCAGCCGAAAGCCGCTCCTCGACGCCGCTGAGCATAGCTACCGCGTCGTCGATCCTTATTACACCTTCTACGGATACGGCGACCCCAAACTCACCGCCACCTTCGGCTCCGAAGAACTGATGGAAAAGAACCTCGTGGTCCTCGTGATCCACGGCTCCGGCCCGCAAGCCTGGCGCTCTGAGACGCCCAAAGCCAAGTTCGTGATTATCAATCTGCCGCTCAAGCGCATCATGGTGAAGCGCCTGCAACTCCGCAAGAAGCAGGTCAACGCCATCTTCGCGGTTGAAGCCGACGCCAGCGCCGGGGACTCCGTCGTCTTCTGGGATGGCAAGCAGTACAAGTACCAACCCATCGGCACCGGCGGCGAAGACTCACCGTAGCGCCTCAGAAATGTAGCGCGGGTGTCCCGCAATCAAAGCCCCGCAGGCGGCCCTCGCCTCCGCACCCCAGCCCATCTCACCATCGTATTAACTGCAATTAACGCCGCGTATAATTCACCGGATGATCACAGTCTCGAAAGAAGACTATCTCAAGGCCATCCTCGAGGCCGAAAGCGAAGGCGAGCCCGTGATTTCTGCAACCCTCGCCCACTGGCTGAAAGTGTCCCCTCCGGCGGTCACGATGGCAGTGCGCCGCCTCAAGAAGGACGGCTTCGTCCGCGTGCAGCCCGAGGGATTCGTCAAGCTCACCGCCGCCGGACGCAAGATTGCCCGTCGTCTGACCCTGCGGCACCATCTCATCGAGCGCATGCTTTCGGAAATGTTCGGCATGGAGTGGTACAAGGTGCACGACGAGGCCGAGCGTCTGGAACACGCCGTCTCCCCTGATTTCGAGGCAAAACTGATGTCGCGCCTGGGCCGCGCGGGTGCATGTCCACACGGAAATCTCAGCGAATTGGAGAGTCCTGCGAGCCGCCGCCAGCGCGGATTGGTCCTTCTATCCGAAGCCGAGGGCGGGAAGAATTATCTGGTCAGCGGAATCTATGAGCGCGATCGCAAGCTGTTGGAGTTCTTGGAAACACGCGCGATCCGCCCTGGCGCCAAAATCCGAGTCGAAAGCCGCAACTACGATCAGACCCTCAATTTGAAAACCGACGCTGGCGGCTTCGCCCTTGGAAGCGGCGCGGCCGAGCGGGTGTGGGTGAAAGCCGAAAGTCGCCTCCGCGCGTGACTTCTTCTTCACGCCTTCGCCTTCTTTTCGATTATCTCTACGCTAGTTAACTATAGTTTACCTCCTGCGCTATACTTACACTAACGCTCCGGCGCCGGCGGAGCGCTGTCGACTTCATGGGAAATCCGCCACAGGCCGCGGCAGTCAACGGGAGAATCCGTTTCAAATGGCTGCCCGCCTTCCGCAGCCGCCAGGTCTGGGCCTACTTCGGTCCGGCCTTCGTTGCCAGCGTCGCCTACATCGATCCCGGAAACTTCGCCACCAACATTCAAGGCGGCACTGAATTCGGTTACAGCCTGCTGTGGGTGCTGCTGTGGTCGAACCTGATGGCCATCCTGATCCAATATCTCTCTGCGAAGTTAGGGATCGCCACCGGGCAAACCCTCCCCCGGAATTGCCGCAAAGAATTCGCGCCCGCGATCAATGTTGGCCTGTGGCTGGCCGCAGAATTCGCGGCCATCGCCACCGACCTTGCAGAATTCCTCGGCGCCGTGCTCGGCTTCTACCTTCTCTTCCACATCCCGTTGCTCGCTGCCGCACTGGTCACTGGCGTCTGTGTCTTCCTGATCCTTGCCAGCGAACTCTACGGGTTCCGTCGCCTCGAGCAGGTCATCATGGGCTTCGTTGTGGGAGTCGGCGCCTGCTACGGCATCGAAATCTTCCTCGCCAGGCCCGACTGGGGGCAGGTGGCCCACAACGTTGTAATCCCCCATCTGTCGTCAGGAAGCGTCTATATCGCGGTAGGAATGTTGGGTGCAACGGTCATGCCCCACGTCGTCTACTTGCACTCAGCTCTGGTTCAATCTCGATTGAAAGAAGACAGCTTCAGCTGTCCCACCGGCCAGTACCTGAAAAAGCTGCGACACGCCCACTATGAGCTGATCGACGTGCTTGCTGCGATGAACGGTGCCTGGCTGGTGAATTCGGCCATGATCATCATGGCCGCCGCTGTCTTCGCCCACGCCGGCCGCCCCGTCGCGTCGATCGAGCAGGCGCACGAGACCCTGAAGCCGCTTCTGGGAAGTTTTTCCGCCACGGCGTTCGCGGTCGCGCTCCTGTTTTCGGGACTCTCCTCCTCCACCGTCGGCACCATGGCCGGCCAGGTCATCCTCGAAGGTTTTCTCGACATCAAGATCAGCATCTTCCTGCGTCGCTTCATCACCATGCTGCCCGCCATCGTGGTCATCGCCATCGGCTTCGATCCGCTCAAGATTCTGGTGCTTTCGCAGGTCGTGCTTAGCTTCGCGCTGCCCTTTGCGCTGATTCCGCTCATTCTGTTGACCCGCCGCACGGACCTGATGGGAGACCTCGTCAACGAGCCGCGCACCAACTGGCTGGCCTACGGGACCGTGGGCATCATTCTTGCCCTCAACGGCCTGCTGCTCTACCAAACTTTCGGCGGAAAGTTTTAAACTAGAAAGTTACCGCTCCGGCGCTGAAGGTAGTTCTTAGGCCGCTCAACCACTGCCGGGTTTACAGATTCGTCTACCAGAAACCGAAAGGACCGACCTCATGTCTTTGAACAGCTTCCAAAGTCGCTCCAGCCTTCGGGTCGGCAGCAAAGAGTACGAGATCTACCGCCTGGACGCGCTCGACAAGCAAGGCACCTCCACCAGGCACTTGCCCTATTCCCTGCGCATTCTGCTCGAAAATCTATTGCGCAGCGAAGACGGCCGCAACGTCACGAAGGAAGAAGTGCGGGCCCTCGCCGCTTGGAACAGCCAATCGAAGCCCGACAAAGAGATCGCCTTTACCCCGAGCCGTGTCCTCTTGCAGGACTTCACCGGGGTTCCCGCCGTTGTCGACCTGGCTGCCATGCGCGATGCCATGAAGCGCCTGGGAGGCGATCCTAAGCTGATCAACCCGCTGCAACCGGCCGAACTGGTCATCGATCACTCCGTGCAGGTCGACGAATTCGGCAGCTCCCAGGCCTTTGGCCTCAATGCAGAGCTCGAATTCCTGCGCAACAAGGAGCGTTACGCCTTCCTGCGCTGGGGACAGAAAGCGTTTCACAACCTCGCCATCGTTCCGCCCGACACCGGCATCGTGCACCAGGTGAACCTCGAATTCCTCGCCCGCGTTGTTTTCGTGCAGGAAACCGACGGCAAGCGCATTGCCTACCCCGACACTCTGGTCGGCACCGACTCGCACACCACGATGATCAACGGCCTCGGCGTGCTGGGCTGGGGCGTCGGCGGAATCGAGGCCGAAGCCGCCATGCTCGGCCAGCCCGTCTCGATGCTGATCCCGCTCGTTGTCGGCGTGAAGCTCACCGGCCGCCTGCGCGAAGGCGCCACCGCCACCGACCTGGTGCTCACCATCACCGAGATGCTGCGCAAGCACGGCGTCGTCGGCAAGTTCGTCGAATACTTCGGCCCCGGCTTGCAGGACCTGCCGCTCGCCGATCGCGCCACCATCGCGAACATGTCACCCGAGTACGGCGCCACCTGCGGAATCTTCCCGATCGACAAAGAAAGCTTGCGATATCTCCGCCTCACCGGACGCTCCGAAGAGCAGATCGCGTTGGTTGAGGCCTACGCCCGCGAGCAGGGAATGTTCCACGACGAGAAGACGCCCGAAGCCCAATACTCCGAACGGCTGTCGCTCGACCTCGCCACCGTCGAGCCCAGCCTCGCCGGTCCAAAGCGTCCCCAAGACCGCGTCGCGCTCTCCAACGCAGGCGAGTCGTTCCGCCAGGCCCTGCCAGCGCTCATCAAGCCCAAGGCGAAGACGGCCGCCGCCGTGACAAACGACAGCAGCGTGAAGCAGGTCGGCCGCTGGGAGCAGGAGGGTGGAAGTCCGACAGCCATCGGCGTGGAAGACCCGCGTGTCGAGGAGCACGTTTCCGCTGACGTCAAGAACGCCCTGAAGCACGGCAGTGTGGTCATCGCCGCGATCACGAGTTGCACCAACACCTCGAACCCATCCGTGCTGATGGCCGCTGGCCTCCTCGCCAAGAAGGCCGTCGAGCGTGGTTTGCAGACGCCGCCGTGGGTGAAGACGTCGCTCGCTCCCGGTTCCAAGGTCGTGACCGACTATCTCGCCAAGGCGGGACTGATGCCATATCTCGAAGAACTAAAATTCAACCTCGTCGGCTACGGCTGCACCACCTGCATCGGGAACTCCGGCCCGCTACCCGCCGAAGTCTCTCAGGCCATCGACGAGAAGGATCTCGTCGTAGCTTCAGTGCTCTCCGGCAATCGCAACTTCGAAGGCCGCATCAATTCCGAGGTCCGGGCCAACTACCTAATGTCGCCGCCGCTAGTGGTCGCGTTCGCACTCGCCGGGCGCGTGGACATCGACCTCAAGAAAGATGCCCTCGGCCGCGGCAAAGACGGCAAGACCGTCCACCTCGCCGACATTTGGCCGACCCAGCAGGAAGTCGATGCCGCCGTCCAGAAGATCTCCTCCGACATGTTCCGCAAGAGCTACGGCGAGGTCTACGACGGCGATTCCCGCTGGCGCTCGTTGCCGGTGCCGCAGGGTCAGACTTATCTCTGGGAGCAAGACTCGACCTACATCCGCAAGGCTCCGTACTTCGACGCCATGCGCCTGAAGCCCTCCGCAGTGGAGGACATCAAGAACGCCCGCGTGCTTGCCGTGCTTGGCGACAGCGTGACGACCGACCACATCTCGCCGGCCGGATCGATCAAGAAAGACAGCCCAGCCGGGAGATACCTGATGGAGCACGGCGTGCAACCCGCCGACTTCAACTCCTACGGTTCGCGGCGCGGCAACCATGAAGTCATGGTGCGCGGCACCTTCGCCAACGTCCGCCTGCGCAACAAAATGGTCCAGACCGAAGGCGGCTTCACCCGCCACTGGCCCGACGGCACCGAAATGTCCATCTACGACGCCTCCGCCAAATACATCGCCGAAGGCGTACCGCTCGTCATCCTCGCGGGAAAGGAATATGGGTCGGGCTCCTCGCGCGACTGGGCCGCTAAAGGCCCCCGCCTGCTCGGCGCGCAGGCCGTGATCGCAGAAAGTTACGAGCGAATCCACCGCTCGAATCTTGTCGGCATGGGCATTCTGCCCCTCCAGTTCTTGCCCGGCCAAAACGCCGAGAGCCTGAAGTTGACTGGCGAAGAAATCTTCGAGATCGCTGGCATCCGCGACGGGGTCGAGCATTTCACCGCTGGGCGCAAACTCACCGTGAAAGCATCGAAGGGTAGCGCAGTAACCGAATGCCAAGCCCTGGTCCGCATCGACACCCCACAGGAAGCTCTGTACTACGCCAACGGAGGCATCCTGCCGTACGTGCTGCGCCAGTTGCTGGCGACAAAACCCGAGCCCGTTCACGCCTGAGGGAAGGCGAGGGAATGAAGCAAAACAGATGGGAGATCGTTAGGAAAGACGACGGCACGTTTGCGATGTTTCACGATGAGGAATTGCCACGCGACTTTACCCCCCGATAAATGGCTGGAGGCGGAATTAGGACGATACGGCTTTTGTGGCCAAGAGTACAAAGAAATCAGGCACCAACCGCAATCGAACGGGAAAGCGGAGATCACCCCCTGAGAGTAGCTCGATCCTGCTTATCCAACGCCCCGAACCTCTCTTCCTGCACTGTTATAATGAAAAATTGCGCTCATGACGAAAAAGCGACTGATACGTTCGACGACGGTTTTGTCCGTCAGACGCGATGGAAAAGTAGTTCTGGCCGGAGACGGTCAGGTCACCCTGGGCGAATCGGTGATCAAGCACACCGCCAAGAAGATCCGCCGCCTCTACCAGGACAAGATCCTCGCCGGTTTCGCCGGTTCCACCGCCGACGCTTTTTCCCTGTTCAGCCGTTTTGAATCGAAGCTGGACCAGTATCACGGCAACCTGGGCCGCGCCGCGGTCGAACTCGCCAAAGACTGGCGCACCGACAAATTCCTGCGCCATTTGGAAGCCCTGCTGCTCGTCTGCGACAAAGAGCAGACCTTCCTACTGAGCGGTCAGGGCGACGTAATCGAGCCCGACAGCGGCATCGCAGCCATCGGCTCCGGAGGTCCCTACGCGCAAGCCGCAGCCGAGGCCCTCGCCGCCCATACCAAGCTTTCTGCCCGCGAAATCGCGGAGCAGTCCATGAAAATCGCCGGCAAGATGTGCATCTATACCAATGAAAGTTTTACGATAGAGGAGTTGTGAGTACTCGCTAGCCGCTCGTCGTCAGTCGCCAGCATCTTCTGGTTTGGCCGACGGCCAACGACCGCAGTTAGCCTGCCCTGAGCTGAGCGAAGGGACCAACGACTGATTTATGGCCATCTATTTACCACCCACCGCCGAAGAAGAACAGCTCGCGCTCGATGATCTGACGCCGCGTGAAATCGTGGCCGAACTCGACAAGTACGTCGTCGGCCAGAAAGACGCCAAGCGCGCCGTCGCCATCGCCCTGCGCAACCGCATCCGCCGACAAAAACTAGCTCCCGACCTCGCCGAAGAAATCATCCCCAAGAACATCATCATGATCGGCCCCACCGGCGTGGGCAAAACCGAGATCGCCCGGCGTCTCGCCAAGCTCACCAACTCGCCTTTCCTCAAGGTCGAGGCCTCCAAGTTCACCGAGGTCGGCTACGTGGGCCGCGATGTCGAATCCATGATCCGCGACCTCGTGGAAATCGCGATCGACATGATCCGCGAAGAGAAACTCGAAGATGTCGCCGACAAGGCCGAATTGAACGCCGAAGAGCGTCTGCTCGATTTGCTTCTGCCGCCGCCAACATCACGCGCCCCTGAACCGGCCACCACCGGTGGTGTCGTGCTCGAAGGCTCCACCGAGATCGCCGACTCTCAATCGCGCACCCGCGAAAAACTCCGTCAGCAGCTCCGCGAAGGCAAGCTCGATGAGCGCATGGTCGAAATCGACGTGCGCGAGCGCAACTTCCCGTCCTTCGAAATCATCTCCAACCAGGGCGTCGAAGAAATGGATGTCAACATCAAGGACATGTTGCCCAACATCTTCGGCCAGCGCAGCAAGAAGCGGAAGATGAAGGTCAACGAGGCTTTCGAGTACCTGATCCAGGAAGAAGAGCAGCGCCTCATCGATATGGACCAGGTCACCCGCACCGCCATTGACCGCGTTGAAAACTCCGGCATCATCTTCCTTGACGAAATCGACAAGATCGCTGGCCGCGAAAGCGGTCACGGTCCCGATGTTTCCCGCGAGGGCGTGCAGCGCGACATCCTGCCCATCGTCGAAGGCACCACCGTCAACACCCGCTACGGCATGGTGCGGACCGACCACATCCTGTTCATCGCCGCCGGCGCCTTTCACGTGTCCAAGCCCAGCGACCTGATCCCGGAGTTGCAGGGCCGTTTCCCCATCCGCGTAGAATTGCAATCGTTGACCCAGGAAGATTTCCTGCGCATCCTGACCGAGCCCAAGTCGTCGCTAGTCAAGCAGTACACCGCCCTGCTCGAAACCGAGGGCGTGAAGCTGGAGTTCACAAACGAGGCCCTTGAAGAAGTGACCCGTTTCGCCTTCCGAGTGAACGAAGGTACCGAGAACATCGGCGCACGCCGGCTGCACACCATCATGGAGCGCGTGCTTGACGAGATCAGCTTCGAGGGGCCAGACAAAAAAGGCCAGCAGGTCACGGTCGACGGCGAATACGTTCGCAAGACTCTGAACGACATCGTGAAGGACCAGGACCTGTCCCGCTACATCCTGTAGATGGAAAGCGACGCGGCGCGGCGTCTCGGCGGCTGTCGTGAGGGCGCCCCGCCCGCACGATCCCGCCTCTTTCCTACGCGTACTGCGGAGTCGCGATCGCAAATGTGTCGAACGCCTTCAGCGCAGCCTTCGCCGTGGCGCCCGGTTCGGGCACAGCAAAATATTCGCAGACGATGCTCTTCTTCTGAACCGTGATGCGCAGATACCCGTGCTGGCTGTCGTTGAAATTCTCAAGCTGCCCAGTGGAGCCCTTCATGCTGATGGGAAGCTTCGACGTATGAAAGATGTTCGCCAACGTGTGCAGTTGCTTGTTGTAGCCGCCCGCGCCCGCAACAATCATCGGAACATTCTTGCCATTTAACACGCCCGTGAAGCGCTGGTAGTTGTGAACGTGCCCAGAAAGCACAAGCTCCGGCAGCCGTCCCCCGGTCTGCACCGCGCCCTCGAGTACACTATAGAGGTGCTGACTCCCCGGCTTCGGCCCATAGGCCGAGTAAATCGGATGATGCACCGCCACAATCAGAGCCCGATCCTCAGGCGCGGCTTTCAGTTCCGACTCCAGCCACGCGATCTGTGCCGGGCTCAGCTGCCCGCCCTCCGGGCAATTGCTGTAAAGCCCGACAAACGTGACCAGTGGCGTCAGTAGGGTCCAGTACACGTTGGGCTGGGTCATCGTGGTCCGCGTCGCATCGCGCGCTTCCGGAGTGTGCAACGCCACCTGGCTGCAGAAATTCCGCACAAATCCCCCGAGGCTGCTCTCGCCCGTTTGCGGGTCCATATCCCCATCGTGATTCCCCGGAATCGCAAAAATCGGAGCGGGATAGTTCATGTAAGGTTCGTAAAACTCTGGAAAGTAGTTGGCGAGCTCGCCGTC
>Ga0306925_10006884_pt1 | contig 10614 bp, 9 predicted proteins | sample flu12Cox44000176_FD_203755 | JGI IMG/M metagenome (GOLD analysis project Ga0306925, IMG submission 203755) | Lab enrichment of tropical soil microbial communities from Luquillo Experimental Forest, Puerto Rico - flux8day.12C.oxic.44.000.176 (v2)... | ecosystem: Environmental > Terrestrial > Soil... | reverse complement strand
CGATCGGCGGGACGTGGGGTTGGTTGGGGCGGGAGGATTCGAACCTCCGAATACGGGATCCAAAGTCCCGCGCCTTACCGCTTGGCCACGCCCCAGGCTGCCCGCCCGCCGGCACCGGCCCCATCGCCAGAGATTGTGAGGGCTGGCCCGGACACCGTTCGCGCCACGAAAACGCGCCACGGACGGGTCCGGAGGCGCGCCGCGGCTTGCCGCGCCGTCGCTTCCGACGACGCGATCCCCACCACCGTCGGCCCGCTTCCCGACATGACCGCCCCGAGGCAGCCCGCCTCGACCAGCGCCGCCTTGACCTGGGCCAGCCCGGGCCAAATCGAGGTGACGGCTCGTTCCAGCCCGTTGAGGATCCGGGCGGCCACGGCAGCCGCGCCCTGACCGAGCGCCGCTCGGAGCGCCCGCACCGCATCGCCGCTCGAAAGGTCCGACGGTCCGAGCCGAGCGTACACCTCGCGCGTCGCCAGCGGGAAGCCGGGGTTCACGACGACCAGCGGGATGGTCCGGCGGACCGGTACCCGGCGCAGTATCTCTCCCCGCCCCGTGGCGAGCGCCGGCCCTTGCCCGAGGAAGAACGGCACGTCCATCCCGAGGGCGATCGCCAGGCGCCGGAGCCGCGCCACGCCGATCCGCCGGCCCCACAGCCGGTCGAGACCCACCAGGACCGCCGCGGCGTCGGCCGACCCGCCGCCGAGCCCGGCGGCTACCGGTATGGCCTTCCGGAGATAGATCCCCACACCCCCGCCCGGGCTGACCTCCTGACGGACAAGACTGGCCGCGCGCCAGGCCAGGTTCTCCTCCGTCGTCGGGACCTCGCTGCCGTCACACGCGAGTGTGATGCCCGCCGGGGCCCTCCGGAGCGTCACCCGATCCCACAGGTCGATCGCGCACAGCAGGGTGGACAGCTCGTGATACCCGTCCCCGCGACGCCCCAGGACCTCGAGCCCGAGGTTGACCTTGGCCCGGGCCCGGACCACTACCTGCGTTGGCACCTGCGCTGGCTCGGCGGCCGGCCTTGCCGGCCCCGCGACTTCCGGCCGACGTGAGCCCGGAAAGGCTAGCATGGCGCGGAGTTCGTATCAATCGACGGCGTCGTTCCGCACGTCCGGTGGAAGCGCCAGGACGAAGGCCTCCGGTGGCGGTGACACCGGCTCCGCCGATACATAGCGGACGCTCGCCCGCGCCTCGCGCTCCGGGGCATCGAGCGAGACGCGCTGGACATGGCCGTCGACCGTCCAGTCGAACGTCGCGCTCACCCCCGGCACCCCGGGCCGCTGCCCGATCTGGAGGCGAGCGGGCCAGCCCTCCCGGGTCACCCAGACCTGGTGGGCGATGCCCGCCCGCTCGTAGGCCAGGTGGGAGTCATCGCCGCCTCCCTGGACGCGCAGCGTGCCGGGATCGGGGGACGGCACGTGCCCCACGAGGAGACTGATCAGCGTCTCGGGGGCGAGCGGCACCCCGAGCCAGCGTTGGGTGGCTTCGGGCGTGGGACGGGCCGTCAGGGCCCGCCGTTCGAGGGGCCGGAAGAGCACGACCCGCTCCGGTCCCGCAGTCGCCACAAGGGCCGGCAGCCCAAACGGGGTTGCCACCTCTAGCCGGAGGGCGGTCGGGGAGAGCAGCAGGAGAGCAGAGGCGCGGTCGTCCCGCTTCGGGGTGTGGACGGTCAGCTCGACGCTGGCCCTGAGCCCGGTGAAGCGCTGCCAGTCGGCCTCCCAGCGTTCGACGAAGGCGAGGGCCTTGTCGTCGACGGGGGCGACACGGGATGGCGTCGGCGGCGGTGTCGCGGCGCAGCCGGCGCGCCCGACGCCGAGCGCCAACGCCGCGAGGGAGCCGGCGGTCGCGACCGGGCCGAGGATGGGGCGCGCCCGCCCCCTCACTCCTTGGGGCCTTCCGTGCGCTGGCGGCTGTTCTGGAGCTTCTGCTTGACGGCCTCGTTGGCGGGGTCGAGCTCGAGGGATTTCTCCCAGGCCTTGACGGCCGCGCGCTCGTCACCCGTCTTCAGGTAGGCGTCGCCCAGGTGCTCGAAGATGACGGGGTCCGCCTTCTCCTGGGTCAGGTCGACCGCCCGTTTGAGCTCCCGCACCGCGTCGCCGTACCGCCCCTGCTGGTAGTACGCCCACCCGAGGCTGTCGATGTAATACCCGTTGTTCGGCTCGAGATCGAGGGCCTTCTGGATGAGGCCCACCGCCTCCTCGAGGCGGACGCCCTTCTCCGCGAACATGTAGCCTACGTAGTTGTAGGCCTCGGCGTGCTTGGGGTCGAGGGCGATCACCCGCTTGAACGACCCCACCGCGTCGTCGAACTTGCCCTGCTTCTCGAGGACGACGCCCAGCTGGAAGTGCAGCTCCTTCTGCTTGTCGTCGAGCGACAGGCCCTCCTCGTAGGCGCGCACCGCGCGGTCGTACTGGTTCTCGCGATAGTAGGCCATGCCCAGGTAGAGGAACACGTCGGCCCGCCGGGGGTCGATGTTGGCCGCCTCCGTCAGGACGCGCACGGCGTCGTCGTAGCGCTTGGCCCGGCTGTGCAGGAAGCCCAGCTGGATCCGCGCGTCCACCGACTTCGGGTCGGCCTTGAGGACCTGCTGCAGCTCCTCGAGCGCCTCCGCCTCGCGGCCGGCGTCGAGGTACACGGACGACAGGTAGAAGCGCGCCCGCAGGTTGCCGGGCTCGAGGCTGAGCGCGTGGCGGAAGGCCTCGATGGCCCGATCGTAGGCCTTCTGCTCGTAGGCGACGGCGCCGAGCTTCATGAAAACGCGTGGGTCCGACGGGTTCTGGTCGGCCAAGGTGCTGAGCTGCTCCTCGGCCTCCGCGTACTTGCCCAAGCGGAGCAGCAACTCGCCGAGCCGGTCCCGCAGCGCCCAGCTGTCGGGGTTGGCCTCGATCGCCTCCCGGTAGACGCTGAGCGCCTCGTCCGGCTTTTGCTGCTGCTCCAGGGTGAAGGCGAGGGCCGACCACGCCCCGTCCTGGTCGGGGTCGAGCTCGACCGCGCGCCGCAAGTAGCGGGCGGCCTCCTCCCAGCGCTCTTGCTCGACGTCGAGGCGCCCGAGGAGATAGTGCGCGCGGGCCTGGCGGGGCTGGACCTTGAGGAGCCGCTCCAGGGCAGCCCGGGCCTGGTCGTAGTCCTTGCGCTCGGCGGCCTGGCGAGCGAGCGCCTCGTAGGGTTCCGGCGCGTCCGGAGCGAGCCGGATGGCCTGCTCGAGCGCCGCCGTGGCCTCCGCGGTCTTCTTCTGGCCGTTGAAGAGGTCGGCCAGGACCAGGTAGGGGCCGGGAGCTGTGGGGTCGAGCGCGCTGGCCTGTCGGGCGGCCGCCACCGCGTCGTCCAGCGCGTTCTGTCGCGCGAGCCACCGCGAGAGCAGGAGCCAGAGCGGCGCGGCCTTCGGATCGCGATCCACCGCCTTCCGGAGCGCGGCGATCGCCCCCGGTATGTCGCCGGCCTGGGCCAGGTAGTTCGCCGCGGCAACTTGGAAGTACGCCTCCCGATCGGCGGGCCGTCCACTGTCGCCTGTCGTGTTAGCGGGACCCCCTCCGCCGGCGCCCGAGGAAGGCCCGGGCTGCGGCGCGGCGGCGCACCCGACCAGGCAGAGGATCACGAGCACGCCACGCCAACCGGGAGTCCAGGTCATCACGAAACCTCTCTTTGGCCCTCCGAGGCGGCACCGCGGCGGCAGGCCGGTCCCGGAGACGGGGGCGCCAGATGAAAGCGGATGGCTCGCAAAGGGACGTCGGGCGCTGCCTGTCGGCAGTGGGCGAGCAGCCGGGCCTCCTGCAGGGTCAAGTGGTGGAGCCAGCCGGAGCTGTCGACGGCGACCGTGAGCACGCCGTTCTCGATGGTCACGGCGCGGGAGCGCCGGGCCGCCGGTCCGGCGAGCGCGGGCCAGGCCCGCACGAGGTCCGCCTCTCGGCGACGTCGGGTCAGGCCGGGTATCAGGTCGAGCAGGTCGCCGATCCGGGTCGGCTCACCCACGGGCCGGCTCCGCCTCCTGCTCCATCCGCCGGACATCGGTTCCAACGACGGAGGCCGCGGCGAGGGCGATCAAGCCGGCGAAGAACACCAGGATGGGCAGCATCAGGAGCGCGGCCTGCAGCGACCGCCGGCGGGCCGAGACCAGGCCGACGACGAAGGGGGAAAGGGCCCCGCCGCCCAGGTTCACCGTGAAGACGAAGATGGCGACCGCCGTCGCCCGGAGGGCGGGCGGCACCACGTTGTGGATCAGCGCGTTGATGCTGCCGATGTAGAGGACGAGGAAGAAGACGGCCAGGAAGAGCGAGGCCAGGAAGATCAGTCGTCGGTCGTTCAGGAGGAGCAGCATACCGAAGGGGGCGGAGAGGAGGAATCCGAAGGCGATGGTCAGCAGATGACCCGCCGGCGTCCGCCGGGCGAGGAGGTCGCCCACCGCTCCCCCCGTGACCACCCCGAGGAGCCCCCCCGCGGCGGAGAGGACGCCGAACCAGAAGCTCGCCTCGTCGACCGACAGACCCTTCACCCGGTGGAGATACAAGGGAAGCCAGTTGTTGAAGGCCCCGACGTCGAAGGCCACAAGCATCCCCACGGCACAGATGGTCACGAAGGTCGGCGTACGGGCCAGGGTGAGCAGCCCCTGCTTGAGGGGGGGCGCCGCCACGAGGGTGACGCGGTCCTGGATGCCACGGGGGGGATCCGGGAGGCGCCATGTGAGTCCGGCCAGGAGCAGACTCGGGAGGCCCACCAAGAGGAACGCGTCCCGCCACCCCCAGCGGCTCCCGACCATCCCGCCGAGGGTCACGCCGATGGCCCCGCCGAGCGGGATGGCGGCATTGAAGAGCGCGTTGACGAGCCCTCGGCGGGTCTTGACGAAGAGGTCGGAAACCATCGAGGTGGCGGTGGGCCCGAAGGAAGCCTCGCCGATCCCGACCAGGGCGCGGGCCGAGAAGAGCTGGCCGTAGGACCAGCTCAGGCCCGACAGGAACGTGGCCGTCCCCCACACGGCGACTCCGGTCGCGATGAGCCGCGGCCGGGCCAGCCGGTCACCCAGGATCCCGAGGGGGATGGCGCCCAAGAGATAGAGGATCATGAAGGCCGAAGCGAGAGCGCCGAGGGCCGCGTCGGACAGGGCGAAATCCTGCTGCACGAAGGGCAGGACCCCGGACAGGATCTGGCGCTCCACGTGATTGAACAAGTTGACCGTGAAGAGCACTCCGAGAGCGTAGCGAGCGGAGCTAGCCGAAACGCCTCCCCGCGGGGCGGCCTCCCTTGCCGAAAGATTCAAGATCTCATCGTAGCACGCGCACCGGAGGGGACAAAGACAGGCGAGGCCCGCGGCCACCAGGGCGCCCTGCGCGTTGACGCCTCCGGGAGCGTCGCGTAGCATCGGGGGCACAATGGCCCAGGCCTGCCGGGGGGACCTCGTCTCCGTCGACGTGACCGATCTGGCCTTCGGTGGCGAGGGGGTGGGCCGCGCCGACGGCTACGTGGTGTTCGTGCCGGGCGGGGTGCCGGGCGACCGCGTCGCCGTCCGGCTGCAGGAGGTGCGTCCCCGCTTCGCCCGGGGCGCGATCGAGACGGTCGAGACCCCGTCCGCCTATCGGGTGCCGCCGCCCTGTCCCTACTTCGGGCGCTGCGGTGGCTGCCGCCTCCAGCATGTCTCCTACGAGGCTCAGCTCAAGTTCAAGACCCGCCAGGTGGCGGACTGCCTGGCCCGGCTCGGCGGGCTCGGGCCGGCTCAGTCCATCCCCCTGTCCCCCATCATCGGCGCGCCCGAGGTGTACGGGTACCGGAACAAGATGGAGTTCACCTTCGCGGAGGTGGACGGTCAGCAGGTCGTCGGCCTCCACGAGGCGGAGCGCTACGACGCGATCCTCGACGTCGAGCGGTGTCTCCTCCAGTCGGACTCGCTCAACGCCGTCCTGGGTGAGGTGCGGGCGTTCGTCCGCGAGCGGGGCTGGAGCGTCTACCGCCAGGGGGGCGCAGAGGGGTTCCTCCGATTCCTCATGCTCCGCGAGGGGCAGGCGACGGGCGAGTGCATGGTGAACGTGGTGACGGCCTCGCCTGACGTCGCCGGCGCTCGGGCCCTCGCCGACCGCCTCCGGGCGCGCTGCCCTCAGGTCACGTCCGTCGTCCTGAACGTCAACCCCAAGAAGGCGGCCGTCGCGGTGGGGGTCGAAGAGCACCCGATCGCCGGGGACGACACGATCAAGGAGCGACTGGGGGACCTCGCCTTCTCGATCTCCGCCAACTCCTTCTTCCAGACCAACACCCGCCAGGCCGAGCGGCTCTTCGGGATCGTGACCGAGTACGCCGCTCTCTCGGGAGAGGAAACGGTCTTCGACCTTTACTCGGGCACAGGGGCGATCAGTCTGATCCTCGCCCGCCGTGCCCGGCACGTCTACGGGATCGAGCTGGTGCCGGCGGCCATCGAGGACGCCGCCCGGAACGCCCGGGCCAACGGCATCGTCAACTGCACCTTCCTGCCCGGCGAGGTCCGGCACGTGCTGCCCGACCTGATGCGCCAAGGAATACGGGCGGACGTCGTCGTCGCCGATCCCCCCCGCGCAGGGTTCCATCCCAAGGCGCTGCGGACGCTGGTCGCGCTGGGGGCGACCCGGATCGTCTACGTCTCCTGCAACCCGGCCACGCTCGCCCGAGACCTCCAGACCCTGGTCGCCGGCGGGTACCGGCCGACGGTCGTCCAGCCGGTCGACATGTTCCCGCACACGCCCCACATCGAAGTCGTCGTCCGGCTCGAGCGCTCCGCCTGACCCGGGCTCGGCCGGTTCGCGCTAGCGGCGGCGCATCCGCGGGTCGAGCGCGTCGCGAAGACCATCGCCGATGAGGTTGAAGCCCAGGACGGCGAGGAAGATCGCCACCCCGGGCGTCGTTGTCAACCTCGGGGCCCGGAAGATGTACTGGCGCCCCTCGCCGAGCATCGTGCCCCACTCGGGCGTCGGCGGCTGGACCCCGAGGCCCAGGAAGCCGAGGCCGGCGGCCACCAGGATGGCGAAGCCGAGCGACAGCGTCGCCTGGACGATGACCGGCGCCATGGCGTTCGGCAGCACGTGACGGAAGACGATGGCCCCCCGTCGCTGGCCGAGCGCGCCCGCCGCCTCCACGTACACCTGCTCCCGGATCGACAGGACCGATCCTCGCACGAGCCGGATGAACGACGGCACCGCGCTGAGGCCCACCGAGATGATGGCGTTCTGGAGTCCGACCCCCAGGGTCGCCACCAGCGACAGCGCCAGAAGGAAGCCCGGGAACGACAGGAGGATGTCGGCCAGGCGCTGGATGGCGAGGTCGGTCAGCCCGCCCTGGAACCCCGAAACCGCTCCCAGGGGGACGCCGATGACGAGGCCGAACCCGACGGCCAAGAACCCGATGAGGAGCGAGAGCCGGCCGCCGTAGAGGAGCCGGGCCAGGAGGTCCCGGCCCAGGTGATCCGTACCGAGGGGATGCACCGCCGAGGCCGGTCGAAGCGCCTGGGACAGGGACTGGCGAACGGGATCGTAGGGCGTGAGAAGCGGCGCGGTCGACGCCGCGCCGCCGAGCAGGAGCAGCAGGCAGAGACCCGCCAGGGCGGCTCGATGTCGCCGGAACCGCTGCCACCCCTCTCGCAGGCGGCTTAGCCGTGGACGCCTGGCCACGACGGCTCGGCTTGGCGCCAGGTCAGCCGTAGCGGATGCGGGGGTCGATGACGGCATAGCAGAGGTCCACCACGAGGTTCGTGAGGATGAAGAGGGCGGAGAAGACCAGGACGATGCCCTGCACCATCGCGTAGTCCCGCGAAAAGATCGATTCCACCAGGAGGAGACCCATCCCAGGCCATCCGAACACGGATTCGGTCAGCACGGCGCCGCCCAGGAGCGCGCCGAACTGGAGCCCGACGACGGTCAGGATCGGCACCAGCGCGGTCCGGAGCGCGTGGCGGAGAACGACGCGACGTTCCGGGAGTCCCTTTGCCCGGGCCGTCCGCACGTACTCCTGGCCCAGGACCTCGAGGAGGCTCGAGCGGGTCATCCGGGCGATCAGCGCGACGGAGAACGCGGCCAGCGTGAGCGCGGGCAGGATGAGGCTGGCCGGGCCCTCGGCGCCGGCCGCGGGCAGCCACTGGAGCTGGATGGCAAAGACCACGATCAACATGAGGCCGAGCCAGTAGACGGGCATGGAGACGCCGAAGAGCGTCAGGAGCGAGAGACCGTAGTCGAAGCCCGAGTAGGGGCGTGTGGCCGCGAGCGTGCCGGCCGCGACCCCCGCCAGCGTGGCCAGCACGGCGCTCAGAACGGCCAACTCGAGCGTCCGGAAGAGGCGCGGCCCCAGCTCTTCGAGCACCGGCTGGGAGGTGCGGGCGGAACGGCCAAGGTTGCCGTGCGCCAAGCGGGCGAGAAAGTGGCCGTACTGGACATGGAGCGGTTGCTCGAGGCCCAAATCGGTGCGAAGGCGGGCGATGTCCTCCTCGGTCGCGAGGAGCCCGGCGATCGTCCGCGCCGGGTCACCGGGGAGGAGTCGGACCATCGAGAAGACGATGGCCGACACGCCGAGAAGCGTGACGGCCGAGGCCACGAGGCGCTGGGCGAGGTATCGCCGGAAGACGCTCATGGCCCCGGCCGCTCGCGATAGGCGCCAGGCTAGGGCACGGGCCGGACGTAGATCGCGTAGAACTTTTCGATAGGCAGGGATCCGACGTCCGTCACCTTCGCCGAGTAGACGATCGGGAAGCGCTGGACGTACAGGAAGAGCCACGGGGCGTCGGCCCAGATCTTCCTCTCGGCCTCGCAGTAGATCTCCTTCCGCTTCTCGGGATTCGACTCCCGGTCGCCGGCGGGGATCAGCTCCTCGACCTTGGGGTCCTTGTAGAACGCGATGGCGAGCCCGGCGGGAGGATGCTGCGTGGACCAGAACTGGAGCATCTGCTGGGCGGCGTCGAGGAAGGCCGGCGCCCAGCCGAGATAGGCGAGCTGGTGGACGGTCTTCTCGGCCGGCCCGGCGTTGATGATGGCGATGTAGGAGGGCCAGTCCATCGTCTGGAGCTCGGGCTCGATCCCCACCTCCCGGAGGTAGCCGGCCACGGCCTGGGCCGCCTCCTTGTCCTGGACGTACCGGCCGGTCGGGTGGTGGAAGGAGAGTTTGGTGCCGGGCTTGACGCCGGCCTCGGTCAGGAGCTGCTTGGCCTTGACCGGGTTGTACTCGTACGTCCCGACCTTGCAGTACCCGAACAGACTGGGCGCCATCGGCGCGTCCATCTCGTCGGCGGCGCCAAACAGCACGTTCTGGATGATGGCCTTCTTGTCCACCGCGTAGTTCAAGGCCTGGCGGACCCGGACGTCGTTGAGGAGCGGCTTGCTGGTGTTGAACGAGATGAACATCGTGCGGTCGCTCGGGGCGAGCAGGACCTTCACGGCTGGGTTCTTCTGAAGGGCGGGGAGATCGGCCACCGGCGGCAAGATGATCAGGTCGACCTGCCCGGCCAGGAGGAGGCTCTCCCGCGTCGCGCCCTCCGGCACGATCCGGAACACGACGGTGTCGTAGGTCGGCTTCTTGCCCCAGTACCGGTCGAACAGCGTCACCGTGAAGCTCTCGCCCCGCTTCCGTTCCGCGAAGACGTAGGGCCCGGTCCCCATGGGATGGACGACGTTCTTGTACTCGTTCCCCTGCTTGTCGACGGAGGCGGGCGAGATGATCCCGGTGGTCGTCTGAGCCAGGGCCGAGATGAACGGGGCCGAGGGGCGCGTCAGGGTGATGCGGACGGTCGAGGCGTCGACGACCTCGATGTCCTTGAGCGGGAGCGACCCTCGGACCGGGACCCGGATCGCCGGGTCCTTGAGCCGGTCGAACGTGAACTTGACCGCTTTGGCGTCGAAGGGGGTTCCGTCGTGGAAGACGACGCCGGACTTGAGCTTGAAGGTGTAGGTGAGACCATCCGGCGACAGCGTCCAACTCTCGGCCAGCCAGGGCCGGACCTTTCCATCGGGACCGAGCCCGGTGAGCCCCTCGACCACGTAATCCACCATGTTGCCCACGGTGGTGGTCGTCATCTGGGCGGGATCCACCGTGTCGAGGTCGACCCCCACGGCGACCCGAAAGGTCCCCGCCGCTCGCGCCGGCCCCGGCCCGACGGCCGCGACGACGAGGGCGGCGAGCGCGACGGCGGGCCCGAGGCCCTCGGCCGGTCGGCGACGAGTGATGTGCATGGGTCGAGCCTCCTCTAGCGCGGCCGTCGGGGCGCGCCGGCCAGGCGCGGGATTCGCGGCGGCCTCTGGGTCGTGTGCAGGCAATTCCGGAGCGCGGCGCCGCGGGATTGGGCCGCGGTCGGCCTGATCATACCGCCGGGCGTGTCGCCGGGGCAAAGGGCGCGGCTTCCGGCCGCCTCAGCGCCGTCGCTCGATTGGGCGAGCGCCATCTGGACGCAGCCCCGCGTCCGCGAGGAGGCCGACGGCGAGCACGCCCGCCTCGAGCCATTCCCACGGGAAGCCCCTGCCAGGAGGTCGAGACGCCGGCGGCGAGGCTCGCGGCCAGGCCGAAGAGGCCGCCCAGGCGGACAAAGCCGCCGCCCGTGGCCGACGCGGTCTACGGCCGCCGCACGCGCGTGGCGAGGTCTGCCCCGAGCGTGTCGAGAAGAACGTCCACAGGCGACGA
>Ga0306925_10006883_pt1 | contig 10614 bp, 9 predicted proteins | sample flu12Cox44000176_FD_203755 | JGI IMG/M metagenome (GOLD analysis project Ga0306925, IMG submission 203755) | Lab enrichment of tropical soil microbial communities from Luquillo Experimental Forest, Puerto Rico - flux8day.12C.oxic.44.000.176 (v2)... | ecosystem: Environmental > Terrestrial > Soil... | reverse complement strand
ATATGCCGGCCTCGACGATCCGACGATCGAAATCAACCTGACGCCGAACCGGCCGGACTGCACCGGCGTGCACGGCATTGCCCGCGACCTTGCCGCCGCCGACATGGGCAAGTTCAAGGACGCGGCGATCAAGCCGATCAAAGGCGAATTCCCCTGCCCGGTCGCGGTCAAGATCGAGACGCCCGATCTGTGTCCGGCCTTTGCGCTGCGCCTAGTGCGCGGCGTCAAGAATGGCCCGTCGCCGGCGTGGCTACAGAAGCGACTGACTGCCATCGGGCTGCGCCCGATCAATGCGCTCGTCGACATCACGAACTTCATCACCTACGACCGCGGCCGGCCACTGCATGTGTTCGACGCCGCCAAGGTGCACGGCAATCTCACCGTGCGCCGCAGCCGCGATGGCGACACGCTGCTGGCGCTCGACGGCAGGGCCTACACGCTCGACGACAAGGTCTGCGTCATCGCCGACGCCGACGGCGTGGAATCGCTCTCCGGCGTCATGGGCGGCGAGAAGACCGGCTGCGATGAGGCCACCACCGACGTGCTGATCGAATCGGCGCTGTGGAATCCGACCAACATCGCCCAGACCGGCCGCAGGCTCGGCATCAATTCCGACGCGCGCTATCGGTTTGAGCGCGGCGTCGATCCGGCCTTCATGCTGCCTGGCCTCGAACAGGCGACCCGCATGGTGCTCGACTTGTGCGGCGGTACGCCGTCCGAGATCACCGTCGCCGGTGCGGCCGAGCCGCTGGAGCGCGTCATCGATTTTCCGCTGTCCGAGCTGGAACGCCTTTCCGGTCTCGAGATGCCGCTGCCGGAAATGTGCCGCGTGCTGGAGCGGCTCGGCTTCTTCGTCGCCGGCCCCGGCCGAAGAGGCGAGCAGGTCAAGATCGCCGTGCCGTCGTGGCGGCCCGACGTCGAAGGCAAGGCCGACATCGTCGAAGAGGTGGTGCGCATTTGTGGGGTCGACCGCGTGCCGTCGACGCCGTTTCCCCGCGGCGAGGCACCGCGCAAGCCGGTGCTCACGCCGATTCAGCTGCGCGTCCGCAAGTCGAAGCGCGCGCTCGCGGCGCGCAATCTGGTCGAAGCCGTCACTTGGTCGTTCATTGCCAAGCTCCAGGCCGAATTGTTCGGCGGCGGCAAGCCGGAGCTTGCGCTCGTCAATCCGATCGCTGCCGACCTTTCCGACATGCGGCCGAGCCTCATTCCGGGCCTGGTGACGGCGGCGCAGAAGAATGCCGACCGCGGCGCGCCCGATGCCGGCCTGTTCGAAGTCGGCCAGGTGTTTCGCGGCGATCAGCCGACCGACCAACTCACAGCCGCTGCCGGCGTGCGCCGCGCGCGCGCAAAGCCGTTCGGCATCGGCCGCCATTGGACCAAGCGCGACAGCGAGGTGGACGCCTTCGACGCCAAGGCCGACGCGCTCGCCGTGTTGGTCGCGACCGGCGCGCCCGAACAGGCGCTGCAGGTCGCGCCCGGCGGCCCAGCCTGGTTTCATCCCGGCCGCTCCGGCACCATTCAGATGGGGCCGAAGAATATCTTGGGCCATTTCGGCGAGCTGCATCCGCGCGCGCTGGAGGCGCTCGGCGCCGAGGGGCCGCTGGTCGCCTTCGAGGTCATTCTCGAAAACATCCCCGAGCCGAAGGCCAAGGCTACGCGGGCCAAGGCCGTGCTCGAGCTTTCGCCGTTGCAGCCGGTGGAGCGCGATTTCGCCTTCGTGGTCGAGCGCGGCGTCAAGGCCGCCGACATCGTGCGCGCGGCACAATCGGTGGACCGCAAGCTCATCGCCGGCATCGCCGTGTTCGACGTCTACGAAGGCACCGGCATCGAGCCCGGCAAGAAGTCGGTCGCCATCGCGGTCACCTTGCAGCCGCGCGACAAGACCATGACCGACGCCGAGATCGACGCACTGGCGGCCAAGATCGTCGCCGAGGTCGCGAAGCGCACCGGCGGCGTGCTGCGCGCATAACCCGCCGCGGCTTCGCGGATAGCGGGACGGCGCGCGCCGCCCATTCAACAAACAAAAATAGTTGATATCGCCGCTGCAAGCGCCGGGGGTCGCGGACCGCAATCGGCTTATAATGCCCCGTGGCGAATTACCCATGCGCGGGGGTTCACATGGCAAATTTGATTTTCTGATCGCAATTCTGCTGGCGGCGCGAGCTACGCATCGTTCACGGCAAAGCGAACGGTCGTTTTCACCGAAAGCGGAAACTGGGCGACCACTTTTTGCTCGTCGGCGCACGATCTTTGCAAGTATCCGCTGTGGCTTCTGATGAAGTTCGTGTCGGCAATCAGAATCTCAGCGCGCCGGCGCTCACCGCTGTTCCCGCATGATGCTCGGCGTGCCGCTGAAGGTGCGCGGCTCGGTCGGCGCGCGCGGCGGCTTGACCTTCGGCGCGGGCGCCTGGACCTCGGCCGGCACGGGTTTGGCGCCGCCGATACGGCGAAGTACCGCGTCGGCGGCGCGCTCGCCGGAGTCCCAGGCGCCGCCGACCGTCCCCCACAGCGTCTCATGCGCGGCCTCGCCGGCGAACCAGATCGCGTCGTTGACCGGCTCCATCAGGATGCGGCGCGAAAGCTGCCCGCCCGGCACCGCGGCCGAGGCCGCGCCGAGCGTCCAGGGATCGTTGTTCCAGCGCGTCGCCGCCGTGCGGCCGATCGCCTTCTTGATCTCGGCGCCGTAGAGCGAGGCGAGCCAGTCGGAGGCGAACGCCACCATGGCGGCCTCGCCCTTGGCGGCGAGGTCGCGGCCGAACGCGCCGGCAACGTCGATCACGCAGAGCGGCGTGCCGGAGACATTGGCGAGCATGGCGGCGGTGCGGCCGTCGGCGGATTTCTCGAACATCAGGTCGTCGGATGCGAGCCCGAGCGGATTACCCTTGAGCTCCAGCGCGATGTGGTCGTAGCTGCCGAGCGAGAGCCGGCCGAACACATCGATTGTCCTATGCGGCAAGTCGGGGGCGAACTGGATGCGCCCGGCCGCGATGATATTGGTCGAAACCGTCACGATCACGGCACGGGCGGTCAGCGTGCCCTTCGATGTTTCGACCTGCAGCGCGCGGCGGCTGTTGATCGACTTCACCGGCGTCGAAAATTGCACGGTGATGCCCTCGGCTAGCGCGCCGAGCAGCGGGCCAAATCCCTGGCGGCAGAAATTCGCGGTGGTGCGCTCGGTCGCCCGCGACAGATCGAGCGTCGACAGCTGCGCCAGATCCTTGCCGCTCTCGAACGGCCCGAGCACGAACTCGACGGTGCCGCGCCAATCGCCGAGATCGTTCGGCATCACCTGCGCGCACGGCACGTCGGCCTTGCGCGCGGCGTCGTCGATGGCGCGCTTGGCGCGCACCTCGGCGGCGAGAAAATCCTCGAGCTCGCCTTCGCGGGCGAAGCGCCGGCCGATGCGGATCTTCTGGCTCGGCGGCGCCGGATAGATCTCGACGCCGCGGCGCGGGGCGACCTTGGTCAGCGGGTTGACGGTCGGCGCATAGAGCCAATGGGCGCCGCGGTCGAACGGCACGCCGAAGCTTTTGGTGTCGGTCACGCAGCGGCCGCCGATATGGTCCGACGCTTCGAGGAGCGTGTAGCGGCGGCCGGCGGCGGCGATGCGGCGCGCGGCGGCAATGCCGGCGGCGCCCGCGCCGACGATGATAACGTCGGCCGGTGCCGCGGCCGGTGCCGGCGCGGCGATCGCCGGCCGCGCCAAAATGGCGGCGGCGCCTGCGGCGAGCAGCGAGCGGCGGCTGAGATGCGGAGGCGCCTTGCGCGGCATGGTTTCCGGTTGCCTGCGGGAGCGGCGCAATGTGCCCGAACGACGGGCATTACGCAAACGCTAAGCTTAAGGTTCCGTCACCGCAGCGCGCCGCGCTGTGAACCAAAACGCAACTGACTCAAAATAAAATGCGCTCAAATCATAGACGCGGCAAAACCGCGCGCGACGCGGCCGGGGGGCCTCGATGGGTAGAGTGCGTGATAATTTCGGGCAACTGATTGCCCTCTATTTGCAGAGGCCGGTGCGCGGCTACGAGCCGTTCACGCCGAGCGATCCCGAAGCCTTGCGGCAATCGCTCGAGCCGGGCGACGTGCTCCTGGTCGAAGGCAACAACCACATTTCCGGCGTCATCAAGTATCTGACGCAATCGACCTGGTCGCATTCGGCGCTCTATGTCGGGCCGATCGGCGGCTGCGTCACCACGGACGGCGAGCCGCACGTGCTGATCGAGGCCAATGTCGGCGAAGGCGTGGTCTCGGCGCCGCTGTCGAAATATTTCCGCTTCCACACCCGGATCTGCCGCCCGGTCGGCCTGACCGCAGACGACTGCGTCACCGTATGCGCCTATGCGGTCGGTCGCGTCGGCTGCGGCTACGACGTCAAGAACATCACCGACCTACTGCGTTACCTCATTCCGCTGCCGGTGCCGCAGCGTTGGCGCCGCCGCATGATCGCGATGGGCTCCGGCGACCCGACCCGCATTATCTGCTCGGCGCTGATCGCCGACGCGTTCGCCGCGGTGCGCTATCCGATCCTGCCGAAGATCACGCTGGCGCGCAGCCTGCAGGCGCTGGAGCAGATCCTGGAGATCCGCCACTCGTCGCTGTACTGCCCACGCGACTTCGACATCTCGCCCTATTTCAACGTGGTCAAGCCCACGATCCGCCAGGGCTTCAACTACAAGGCGCTGCACTGGGCGGATCTACCGCGTGCGATCGAAGGCGTGTCGCTGGCGCCGCAACCGGCCGACGCCGACGACGACCTGAGCGTGATGGTGGCCTGACGGCCACTTGCCCTGGCGCTTCCGCGCCGCTACCTCTGCGCGCTCGCAGAGGCCGCCATGATCGACGCCGCCATCAAGGCCATCATCCAGATATTCTCGCCGCCGCTGCGCGCGGTACTGTGGAAATCCGTAGGCCTTGCGCTCGCGCTCATCGCCGCCGTTGGCTTCGCGCTCGACCGCTTCATCGTCTGGCTGATCGGCACCGGCTCAACGTCGGTGGAAACTACGCTCGGTCCCCATGCGCATTGGCCCGCCGAAGCGCTGGCGTGGCTCCTGTCCATCGCCGCAGGCCTCGGCATCGTGGTCGGCAGCGTCATGCTGATGCCGGCAGTGACCGCGTTCGTCGCAAGCTTCTTCGCCGACGAGATCGCCGACGCGGTCGAGCGCGAGCATTATCCCGCCGACCCGCCCGGCCACGCCCTGCCGCTTCCGCGCGCCATCGCCGAGGGCGCCAAGACCGCGCTGCTCGCGCTCGTGATCTATCTCGTCGCCGTGCCGTTTCTCTTGTTTGCGGGCTTCGGCGTCGCGATCTTTTTCTTGGCCACGGCGTGGCTGCTCGGCCGCGAATATTTCGACCTCGCCGCCATGCGCTTCCGGTCGCCCGAGGAGGCGAAACGCTTGCGCAAACGCCACGCCGCGACCGTCTTTATCGGCGGCCTGTGCATCGCCGCCTTCGTCTCGATCCCGATCGTCAACCTGGCGACGCCGCTGTTCGCCATGGCGTTAATGGTCCACCTGCACAAGCGGCTTGAAGGAGGTCGGTAGGCGCAGCCGGCCGTCGCGGCCGTTCAGTCCAGTGCTACAAAGCCCGACGCCTTCACGACGGGTCCCCACCGGGCGATTTCGGATTTGACTGTCGCGCCGAATTCGGCGGGCGGCTGGAACGTTGGCTCGGTGCCGAACTTGGCGAGCGCTTCCACCATCTCCTTCGACTGGGAAGCCAGGCGCATCGCCGTGCTTAGGCCACGCACGATATCGTCGGGCGTGTTGGCCGGCAGCCAGACGCCGGTCCAGGATTCGACGACGACGTTGAAGCCCAGCTCCTTGAACGTCGGCGTGTCGGGCAAGAATGGGGAGCGCTTCGCACCCGTGACCGCCAGGATCCTGACCGCGCCGGCCTTGCTGACCTCCAAGACTTCGCTGACCGGATTGACGCTTGCCGGCACATGACCGCCGAGCAGATCCTGCAGCGCCGGCGCGCCGCCGCGGTAATGCACGGGCGTCATCGGGACGCCGGACTCGGCCGCCAGCATGACGCCAGTGAAGTGCGGCGTGGCGCCGGCCGAGGTCGTGGCGTAGCTCGCCTTCGTCGGATTGTCCCGGCACCACTGTAGAAAGTCGGCTAGCGTCTTGACGCTTTCGGGCAACGCCGGCCCGATCGAAAAGGCCAGCATCCCCTTGGCGGCCGGCCCCACTGCGACGAAGTCGTTGACCGGATCGTAGTTCAGAGATTTGAAGCTGTGCGGATAGAGCGTCAACGGAAAATCCGGCGTGAACAGCATGACGCTGCCGTCGGGCGGCGCGTTCTTCACATACTCGACGGCAAGACGCGCGCTCGCGCCCGGCTTGTTCTCGACGATGATCGAGGAGGCGTAGTGGCCCTGGATCGTCTGCGCGAACAGACGTGCGGTGATGTCGGTGCCGCCGCCGGCGGGAAATCCGACGATGACCCGCACCAGCTTGTCGACGGTCTCGGCCCGCACAGCGAACGGCCACGCAGCCGCCGCGCTTATAAGCGTAATGAACTCGCGCCTTCGCATGGATTACCTTGACCGCAGGATCATATCGTGCGGAGAGGCACCATACTTAGCGCCACACCTCGTCGGCAAGCTCCACCACCATGCGCAGCTTCGCCCATTGCTCCTTCTCGGCCAGCACGTTGCCTTCCTCGGTGGACGCAAAGCCGCATTGCGGCGACAGGCAAAGCTGATCGAGCGCGGCGTATTTGGTCGCCTCCTCGATGCGGCGCTTGACGTCGCTCTTGTTTTCGAGCTTGCCGGATTTGGAGGTGATCAAGCCGAGCACCACGATCTTGTTGCCCTTGGGCAGGAAGCGCAGCGGCTCGAAGCCGCCGGCGCGCTCGGTGTCGTATTCGAGGAAATAACCGTCGTAATTCAGTTGCCCGAGCAGGATTTCGGCCACCGGCTCGTAGCCGCCCTCGGAAATCCAGGTCGAGCGGAAATTGCCGCGGCAGACATGGGTGGTTACGGTCATGTCGGCCGGCTTGCCCTCGAGCGCGCCATTGATGACGCGCGCGTAGTCTTGCGCCAGCCGGTCGGCCTTGAGCCCGCGGTCGCGCGCCTTTTTTAGCTCGGCCTGCGAGCAAAGGTAGGCCCACGCCGTGTCGTCGATTTGCAGATACCGACAGCCGGCGTCGTAGAAGCCTTTGATCGCCTGCCGGTAGGTCTTAGCGAGATCGTCGAAGACGGCGTCGCGGTCGGCATATTCCTTAGTCGCGATCGCGTCCGGCTCGAGGCGGAAGTGCATGGTCGCCGGCGACGGGATGCACATTTTCGGCGTTGCGCGGGTGTGGCTTTTCAGAAACCTGAAATGATCAAGCATCGGATGAGAGTTGGAGAAGCCGAGCTTGCCGATGACGCGCGGACTGCGATGCTTGGTCTGCACGCCCTGGAACTGGATGCCGTGGTCGATCTCCTGAATCTCCACGCCGTCGAGCATGCCGTAGAAGTCGAAGTGCCACCACGAGCGGCGAAATTCGCCGTCGGTCGCCATCTTGAGCCCGACTTCCTCCTGCTTCTTGATGATCTTGTCGACCTCGCGGTCCTCGACCTCCTTGAGTTGCGCGGCCGTGATCTCGCCCTTGTCGCGCTTGGCGCGCGCTTCCTTCAGCGGCGCGGTGCGCAGAATGCTGCCGACCACATCGGCGCGGAACGGTGGCTTGGCTCTGGCGGCCATCGGACGATCCTCCTGACAAAACTGTTGCCGAGACACAAAGCGGTGCAGCTTCGTTTCGTCAACTGCAAATCTGCGGCGGCCGGACGGCGGGATGGGCGAGGTCCCAATGGGCAGAGGACACCGCAAAGACGCGGAGGTAGTCTGCGGTTAGGCTCAAGGTTGCCCGAGCGGTTGCTCGAGTTTGGGAGGGCGTCAATGGAAATCAGTCTTTCGGGCCGCGCGGCCATCGTCACCGGCGGCAGCAAGGGGATCGGCCTTGCGGTGGCGACGCGATTTGCGGCCTCGGGCGCCGATGTCGCCATTGTCGCGCGCACCGAGGAATCGCTCAAAGAAGCGGTCTCGGCGATCCAGCGGACGACGCGGACCAGCGTTATCGGGGTACAGGCCGATGTCAGCAAGGCGGCAGGCATCCAGCGCGCCTACGACGAGGCGATGAAGGCCTTCGGCAAGGTCGACATCGTCGTCAATAACGCCGGAACGTCGCGGACGATGCCGTTCGAGAAGGTCAGCGATGAGATTTTGCACGACGATCTCGAGCTGAAACTGTTCGCGGCGGTGCGGTTGATCCGGATGGTCGTGCCGCAAATGAAGGAGCGGCGCTGGGGCCGCATCATCAACGTCCTCAATATCGGCGCCAAGGCGGCGCGGCCGAACAGCATGCCGACATCGGTATCGCGCGCGGCAGGCATGGCCATGACCAAGGCGCTGTCGCATGAGCTCGCGCCGCACAACGTGCTGGTCAACGCCATGCTGGTCGGCCTGATCCGCGCCGACCAGCATGTGCAGTCGGCAAAGCGCGCCAACATGCCGATCGAGGCGTATTACGAGGCGCACCAAAAGGAGATCCCGATCGGCCGCTTCGGCGAGGCCGAGGAGTTCGCCAATCTCGCCTGCTTCCTGGTGTCGGAGCAAGGCGGCTACATCACCGGCACGGCGATCAATGTCGACGGCGGGCGTTCGCCGGTGGTGTGATGCGATGGCGTGTGAAGCGACGCGACCTCACACATCGATCGTCACCTTGCCGTCGATCACCAGCACCGCATAGGTCTTGATCGGCACCATGCAGGGCGGCGACACCACTTCGCCGGTTCGGATATTGAACTGGCCGTTGTGGAAATTGCACTCGACCACGTCGTCCTCGATATAGCCCTCCGACAGCGAGCCGGGGCCGTGGGTGCACAGGTCGTCGGTGACGAAGAATTCGCCGCCGACATTAAACACCGCGAGCGTCAGATCCCCGCTCTCGACCTTGAGCGCGCTGCCGGACGCCACCTCGGCGGTGCTGCACAACTCGATGCGTTTGCCGTCGGCCATGAAGGCCCCTGCCCTGATTGCCACGTCTGTCTCGCCGCGCTTTATAGCCGAGGCGGCGGATAATGAAATATGCTTAGGCACCCGCTATATTGAGAGCCGGCGCAGTGCGGAGATGCGAACGATGCAAAGCGAATCGGCCCGGATGAGCTCAGCGGCGGAGGCCAAATTCCGCATCGATCGGCCGAATTCCCAGCCGCGCGCCGTCAAGGTCATCGCACTCGATTTCGCTAGCGAGCGCATCGTCAAGGAGCTGGCGGCCGCGCCGTGGCAGCGCGCGAGCTTCCTCACCGCCTCGTCGTTTTCCGGCGCGCCGCGCGCGGGCGAGCCGTTCTCGATGGGCGGCTGGCTCAACGATCTCGCCGGTCGCACCAAGGATCTGGTCGACGAGGTCAATTCCGCCGACCTCGTGGTCATGGTGGCGACCGCTGGCGAGAACGCCGCCGCCGCGGCCATCATCGGCGAGGCCTGCGCCATCAAGCACGTCATGACCACGGCGCTCATCTTCGGCGGCGCCACGTCGAGCGACGAGACCATTTCCAAGATGCTGGCGCAGCTGCGGCCCCATGTCATGATGCTCGTAATCTCGAGCGCCGACGAATACATCAAGGACATGCTTACTGCGCTGCGCGCCTGAGCGACAACGATGAAGTTCTCCGGAGAGCTCACCGTCACGGCGCCGCGCCCCGAAGTCTACAAGGCGGTGCGCGACGCGCGCTTCTTTGCGTCCTGCGTCGAGGGCGTGCGCGACCTGCAGGAGACCGGCCCCGACACTTACGCCGCGGTGTTCGAGACCAAGGTCGCCTACATGAAATTCAGCTTCAAGGTCACCGTGCAGGTCACGCGCGCCGAGGAGCCGCGGGAGATCGAGGCCAAGGTCGACGGCACGCCGCTCGGCATCGTCGGCCGCCTTGCGGCGACCTCAGTGACGACGCTCAGCGACGACGGCGACGGCACCAAGATCGCCTACGACGTCGATGCCGCGCTCACCGGCAAGCTCGGCAGCCTCGGCCAGCCGGTGCTGCGCGCCAAGGCCAAGGAGATGGAACGGTATTTCGCCGCCCGCCTTGCCGCCGCGTTCGCCGCGCAGGGCGCGCCGTGACGCCGGAACCCGTCCGCATCGACACCGACGTGCTGGTGATCGGCGCCGGCGCCGCCGGCATGTATGCGGCGATCGAGGCGGCACGCAATGGGTCCAATGTGCTGCTCGCCGACCGGAGCTTGATCGGCCGCGGCGGCGCCACCGTGATGGCGCAGATGACGGTCGCGGTCGCGCTCGGTGAGGAAACACCTGACGATCCGCATCACCACTACGACGACACCATCAAGGCGGGCCGCGGGCTCTGCGACGAGAAGCTGGCGCAGCTTCTGTGCAAAGAGGCGCCCGACTGCATTCGCGAACTGGACCGTTGGGGCGTCGGCTGGGCGCGCAAGGACGGTCACATCACCGCGACGCAGGCGCCGGGCCACGACCGGCCGCGCTGTGCCTATGTCGACTTCATCAATACCGGGCCTGCCGTATCGAAGACGCTGCGCACGGCCATGGCGCGCAACGCCATGATCCGCAAGGCTGGCGACCTGTGCATCGTCGATCTTGTTGTCAGCGACGGCG
>Ga0306925_10006881_pt1 | contig 10616 bp, 9 predicted proteins | sample flu12Cox44000176_FD_203755 | JGI IMG/M metagenome (GOLD analysis project Ga0306925, IMG submission 203755) | Lab enrichment of tropical soil microbial communities from Luquillo Experimental Forest, Puerto Rico - flux8day.12C.oxic.44.000.176 (v2)... | ecosystem: Environmental > Terrestrial > Soil... | reverse complement strand
AAGCCGTTCGCGAACCCGTAACCGCCGTAGCCGCCGCCTGGCCCCATCGCGGACATCGCCCCCGCCGCAAGCACTCCGCCCAGCCCCGGCCCGAACCAGCCGCCGGCGGTGTCGTGCTGGCCGATGTGGGGCGTGACCGCGTGGTCGTGCCACGGGGTCACGCCGACCGCGGGGCGCCGCACCGACGTCACCTGCTTGAAGCCGATCGCCAGCTCGGTCTGATCGGCCAGCGCGGTGACCGCCGCCGCGCGGTCCGGGATCGTGGCGACGCGCAGCACGGTCGAACTGAGCTCGGGATGGATGGCGTCCAGCGCGGTGGCCCGCACGGCCACGCCGTCGCGCAGCAGCCCGGCGGCGGCGCGCAGCCCCATCGGGTCGAGCCCCGGCAGCAGTGACCCGAGGAACGCGGACGTCCGGCCGTGCGCCTGCGCCAGCCGCGCGGCCAGCAGTTCCGACAGCTCGCTGGTGCGGTTGCCCAGCCGGGTCAGCGACACGGGGGGCCGGCCCGCGACCTCGACGACGATGGTGTAGTCCCGTGTCTTGACGGCGCCGACGAACGAGAAACTGATCCGTTCCGCGGTGTCGGCCGTGACGATAACGAGCGCGTCGTCATAAACGCGAAGCTCTGCGGAGTCAGCCCCGGTCGTTCCGGAAAATATGTCGGCCTCGCCCACCGCGGCGGCGGCTGTCGCGAGGTCCGCGGCCCGTGCGTCGCGCAGTTCGGCGAGCAGTTGCGTGCGCATCACGCCGAGCCTGGTCAGCTCGATCGCGGTTCCGTCGGCGAGGGCCACCAGGACGGTAAAGGGCTGCGGTTCGGTGACCGAGCTGATGCGGGCGACCGGGACACGCAGCGTGCTCCCCGCGTCCGGGTCGAGCGTGAGCGTCCCGTCCGCGATAGCGACGTCGGCGCTGCCGTTCTCGATTTCCCCGCCTGCCGGGGAGATTATCCGGTACTGGGCAGCGCTCACGGTTAACCGGCCGCCGTGCCGCATTCGCCGCAGAACTTCGCGCCGTTCAGCGCCGTGCCGCAGTTCGCGCAGAATTTCTTCGCCGATTGCGCGGCTGCGAGCGCGGTGCCGCAACTCTGGCAGAACTTCCCGCCGCCGCTGTCCTGGCCGCACGAGGGGCACATTCCGGTCCCCTGGTCGCGATAGTTGATGTCTTTGGTCCAGTCCTGGCTCTGGATTTTCTGGTTGAGCTGATCGATCTGCGCCGCCGCCTGCATGCCGGCGATTTCCTGGCTGAGTTTAGGGGCGCAGGTGGTGCAAAGACCGCGCTCGTCGTTCCAGCAGACCTGGCCGCACACCCACTGCCCGCAGCGGTTGCACTGATGGAAGTACGGCCGCATCTCATCCACCGCCCGGGCCAGCGCCTTGTCGCGCGTCGAGCCGCGGACCGTGCTTCGCATGAATTCCGCGTCCCAGCCAAGCTGCGACGCCCGCTCGCCGAGGGCGCCGCCGACCACGTCGCCGCCAAGCCGCAGCATTCGGCCGCCGAAACCGGTCACCGAGTGCTGAAACGTCGAACTGTAACCGTTGCCGCAGCGGCGGCAATAGAACTCGAATTGGTACCCGTCGTCGGTGCTGCGGTCCTGATAGTTATCCGTGAAGAAAATCATCCCGGCCACGGCATCTCCCCTTAGCTTGCTGCTGGCAGGGGCACCATAGCAGGGCATAGTGGCGTGAATCAGCGCAAGCGGCAGACAACTCCCGCTCGGTTCCGGTTGATCAGCTTGATCAGCGTGCGGCGGCCAACAGGTCGCGCTGGTGGCGCTGGCACCAGCGGCGCGCCCTGGCGGCGGAGGGCCCGACCGTCCGCCAGTGGTCGGCGAAACCTGAGTGCCCGCCCTTCGCCGCCTCCGTCACGATCGCGTATGTCCAGTCGTGGTTGGCCACCACGGCCTCGGCCACCTCCCGGCGCTCCGCGCGGGACAGGCCGCTGGCTTCGAGGAAGATCCGGAACCGCTCGAGCGCGCGGCCCTGCCGGCAGTCGGTGACATCCGCCTCGTCCTGCAGGGGTACCCAGGAGCGGGCGGCGGCAGTGAAGTCCCAGATCGCGCTGCCCGGGCCGGCCAGGTCGAAGTCGATCAGCGCGACGGCGCGCCCGTCGCGGAACACAAGGTTGGCCGGGTACACGTCGTTATGGCTGACAAGCCCGGTGCGGTAGCGGGCCGGGACCGGCCGGGGCCAGGAGTAGCCGGACGGGTCGAAGGACGAGGCGGCGAGATGGTAGCGGCGCACCAGTTCCGCCACGCTTACCAGGGCGCTGTCCGTGAGCGTGTCCGCGGGGAGCGGCGGGACCGCGGCCTTTCCCTCGATATAGGTCAGCGTCTCGGTCAGCGGGCCGACCGCGAGCACCCGGGGGGCGCCGTCGAAACCGACGGCGGACAAGTGATCGAGCAGCGCGTGCGTGGCGCGCCAGCACGGCGCGGTAGGCCTGAGCACGGTGTCGCCGACCCGGACGACCAGGCCCCGGTTCGCGGTGCCGCCGGAGAGCTGCTGTCCGTCTGGGTGCGGCCTAGCCACCTCCGTGGTGGTCGGCCAGGCTGAGCAAGGCTCGGGCGAGACTCGTGTGGGTGACCAGGCCATGGACAAGCCCTCCTCGGATCGCGGCCCGCACCGCGGAGCTCTTGGCGGGGTCGTAGGCAACGGCAAGGACGAAGGGGACCAGGGTGAACAGCGGGCCAGGTGTCACGATCATCCTGCTGTCCAGCGGCGTCACCATCGGGCTGCCGTCGGCGCCGATGAACACTCCGGCCACTTCCGCGTGCACGCCCAGCGCGGCGAGGGCTTCCCGCTCAGCAGCCGTGATCGCGTCGTAGATCGTGGAGAGTCCTGGACCCCATGCGCCGATGGCGACCACCGCGATGGTCACCTTGGGGACGAGCGCGAACGCCTCGGCGATGTCGCCCTGGCGGCGGATCGCGGCGGCCGTCTGCGCGTCGTCGAGCAGCATGGGTGCATAGAACACGTGGGCCGGCCCGCCGCCGATGCGGGCCACGCCGCGCACCAGCTCGAGCAGGTCCCGGCCGTCCGGTGGCGGCACCGCCCCGGTCATCTGCACGATCGGGCACGGCGGCAGCTGGGTCAGGGCGGCGGCCAGCCCGCTCAGGGTGCGCGACCACGTCAGGCCGAGCACGTCGCCGGGTTTGAGCAGGTCCATCAGCACCTGGCCGGCCGCCTCGCCCAGGCGCTGGCGCAGCGGTGACTCGTCGTCGGGGAAGTTGAAGACGAAGGCCTGTGTCAGCCCGAACGCGGAGCACAGTTCCGCCGACAGGCCCGCGTCCAGCATGCCGCCGGGCAGGCCGATCTCGATTCTGACAAGCCCCGACTCCCTGGCGGAGTCGAGCAGCCGCGCGACCCGGAACCGGCTGATCCCGAGCCGGTCGGCGATGTCGACCTTGGACACGCCTTCCAGGTAGAACTGCCGCGCCACGCGCGCGGCCAGGACAACTTCGGACGGCCGGTCGGCCGACAAGCTGGCCATGTATGCCTCCAGCTAGCGCTCATTTGAGCGCTTAAATCTCATATTTGCAGCTTCTCTTGACTTTGCCTAGCCGTGAGTTCAGTGTGAGTGCAAGGTTCATTTGAGCACCCCTCGCTCAAATGAGCATATCGTGCGACATGGGTGGGCGGCGCGGCGCGCCAGAACGTCCTCACCGCTGTGGAGGTTCATTCATGAGATCGTCCAGATTCAAGATCCGCAGTCTCGCCGCCGTCGGCGGCGCGATCGCCGTGGTGGCGGCAGCGGCCGCGTGCTCGAGCAGCTCCTCGAGCGGCAGCGCCGCCAGCGGCGGCAACACCAGCAGTACCGGCACGGTGACGGTCGCGGTGGTGTCCAACCCGCTGATCACCGGCCAGATGATCCCGCTCACCCAATCCGTGTTCGAGAAGCAGAACCCGGGGATCACCGTCAAGTTCGCCACCTACACGGAAGGCGACCTGCGGGCGGCGATCGAGAAGGACGTGAGCACGCACAGCAACTCGTTCAACGTCGTCATGATCGGTCCGTACGAGGCGCCGCTGTTCGCGAAGAACAACTGGCTCGTCGACCTGTCCAAGCAGTACATCGCGAGCGACGCGGCCTACGACGCGTCCGACCTGCTGCCCCCGGTCGCCAAGGCGCTGTCCTACAAGGGCGACCTGTACGCAGTGCCGTTCTACGGCGAGTCGTCGATGCTCTACTACAACAAGTCGCTGTTCAGCAAGGCCGGGGTCACCATGTCGGCGCACCCGACGTGGACGCAGGTCCAGGCCGCGGCGGCGAAGCTGAACCAGCCGGGCAAGGTCTCGGGGATCTGCCTGCGCGGCCTCGCTGGCTGGGGCGACAACATGGCCGCCCTCGACACAGTGGTCAACACCTTCGGCGGCCAGTGGTTCGACATGAACTGGAAGGCGCAGCTCACCTCGCCGGCGTTCGAGAACGCGACGAACTTCTACGTGAACCTGGTCAAGAACTACGGTGAACCCGGCGCCTCCAACGACAGCTTCAACCAGCTGCTGACGCTGTACGGCCAGGGCAAGTGCGCGATGTGGTACGACGCCACGGTGGCGGCGACCTCCATCGCCTCTGAGTTCCCGTCCGTCTACGCGCAGACCGGCTACGCGTTCGCGCCGACGGAGAAGACCCCGTCCTCCGGCTGGCTCTGGTCCTGGTCGCTCGGCATCCCGCAAGGCGTGAACAACCAGAGTGCCGCGTGGAAGTACGTATCCTGGGCCACCTCGAAGCAGTACGACACCCTGGTCGGGCAGAAGTACGGCTGGTCGGCCGTGCCGCCGGGCACCCGCACCTCGCTGTACAGCAACCCGGACTACCAGAAGGCGGCCAGCGCGTTCGCCAACATCACCCTGGCGTCGATCAACGGCACCAACCCCGACCACCCGACGGTGAACCCGGTGCCCTACGTCGGCATCCAGTACGTCGACATCCCGCAGTTCGAGACCCTCGGCCTGCAAGTCGGCCAGCAGATCGCCGGCGCGATAGCCGGCACGGAATCGGTGACCCAGGCGCTGCAGAACAGCCAGGGATACGCCTCGGCCTACAGTCCGTCCGAGCTTTCCGGCTGATGGTGAAGGCAGCCAGGCGGTCATGACGATCATCCAGGATGTGGTCTCGCCTCCCGTGGCCCAAATCGGGCCGCGGGGGGTGAGCCGCCGCGAAAGCTGGCAGCGGCGTCTCCCGCTGCTGCCCGCGCTGATCTACACCATCGTCGTCACGCAGATCCCGTTCCTCTTCACGCTCTGGTACAGCTTCCAGCACTACTTCTGGAACGAGCCGGGCGGCGCGCACTGGATCGGCGTCTCCAACTACAAGGAGGTTTTCACCGACGCCAACTTCCGCAGCGCGGTGGTCAAGTCGGTGACCATGACAGCGATCGCGGTGATCGTCGCGATGCTGCTCGGGGTCGCGCTCGCCGTGATGCTCGACAAGAAGTTCTTCGGCCGCGGCATAGTCCGCACGCTTATCATCACGCCGTTTCTCGTCATGCCGGCCGCCGCGGCGCTGGTCTGGGCGGGACCGATGCTGGACCCGAACTTCGGGCTGGTCAACTGGCTGCTCCAGCCGTTCGGCATCCATCACGTCGCCTGGCTGAGCAACCACGCCTACGGGTCGGTTGTCCTCGTCATGATCTGGCAGTGGACGCCGTTCATGACCCTGATCGTGCTGGCGGGCTTGCAGGGGCAGGCGTCGGACGTCCTCGAGGCGGCCAAGGTCGACGGGGCGAGCGCGTGGGCGACGTTCCGCGAGCTCACCTTCCCGCACCTGCGCCCTTATATCGAGCTGGGCATCCTGCTGGGCTCGATCTACCTGGTGAACGCCTTCGACCAGGTGAGGCTGATGACCAACGGCGGCCCGGGCACCGAGACCACGACGCTGCCCTTCTTCCTGTACCAGAAGGTGAACTACGCCTTCGACGTCGGCGGGGCGGCCGCCGCCGGCGTGGTCACCGTAATCCTGACGATCATCGTCGCCAGCTTCGCGCTGCGAATGTTCGCCCGGGTCTTCCAGTTCGAGGAGGCACGATGACGGCGATAACAGCGACGCAGGCACCAAGCCGGACCTCACGATTCGCAAAAAACCGCGCCCGCGAGCTCACCGGCAAGACAGGCTGGACCGTGCTCGGCTGGGTGGTCGGCATCGCCTTCTTCCTGCCGGTGCTGTGGATGGTGATCACGGCGTTCAAGCCGGAATCCGCCGCCGAGACCTGGCCGCCCCAGTTCGTCTTCAAACCCACGCTGGCGCAGTTCCGGCTGGTCTTCTCCGGCATGGGGCCCTTCCTGGAGCACTCGGCCATCGCGACGGTCGGCTCCACGATCCTGGTGCTGCTGCTCGCGATCCCGGCCGCCTACGCGCTCGCCATCCGCCCGGTCAAGCACTGGCGCGACGGCCTGTTCTTCTTCATCTCGACGAAGATGCTGCCGATTGTCGCCGCGATCGGGCCGCTCTACGTGATCGCGCTGAAGACGCACCTGCTGGACAGCATCTGGGTGCTGATCATCCTGTACGCGGCGATGAACCTGCCGCTCGCGATCTGGATGATCCGGTCGTTCATGCTCGAGGTGCCCACCGAGATGCTCGAGGCGGCGCGCCTCGACGGTGCGGGGCGCATCAGGGAGATGAGCGAGGTGATCATGCCGGTCGTCGTCCCTGGCATCGTGTCCACCGCGCTGATCTGCGTGATCTTCGCCTGGAACGAGCTGTTCCTCGCGATCAACCTGACGGTCACGAACGCGGCGACCATGCCGATGTTCCTGATCAGTTCGGTGCCCCAGGAGGGGCTGTACATCGCGCACCTGTCCGCGGCGGCGACGGTCGCCTCGGTCCCGGTGATCATCGTGGGCTGGATAGCACAGCGTTCCCTGGTCCGCGGTCTCTCTATGGGTGCGATCAAGTGAGTGGTGGAGGTCCCCGATGGCAGCAGTGAACTACGTGGCGGCGAGCCGTGTGTACGCCAAGGGCGCGCCGCCCGCGGTCGACGCGCTCGACCTCGACATCAAGGACGGCGAGTTCATGGTCCTCGTCGGGCCGTCCGGATCGGGCAAGACGACCGCGCTGCGGATGCTCGCCGGGCTGGAGCCGCTGGACGGCGGACGGATCGAGATAGCCGGGCGCGACGTCAGCGATGTCCAGCCTAAGGACAGGGACATCGCGATGGTGTTCCAGAACTACGCGCTCTACCCGAGCAAGACCGTCGCGGAGAACATGGGATTCGCCCTCAAGATGCAGCACGTCCCTAGGGACGAGCGGGCGCGCCGGGTGCGCGAGGCCGCCCGGCTGCTCGAACTGGACGACAAGCTGCTCGACCGCAAGCCCAAGGCGCTGTCCGGCGGGCAGCGGCAGCGGGTGGCGATGGGCCGGGCCATCGTCAGGGAACCCCAGGTGTTCCTGATGGACGAGCCGCTGTCCAACCTGGACGCCAAGCTGCGGGTGCAGACCCGGAGCCAGATCGCCGAGCTGCAGCGCCGGCTCGGCATCACCACCGTCTACGTGACCCACGACCAGGTCGAGGCGATGACCATGGGGCACCGGGTCGCCGTGCTGGCCGACGGGAAGCTGCAGCAGTGCGACACCCCGCGGCAGCTCTACGACAACCCGGTGAACCAGTTCGTGGCCGGGTTCATCGGCTCGCCTGCGATGAACCTGCAGACAGTCCCGCTCACCGAGAGCGGCGTCCGGCTGGCCGGGACGGTCATCCGGCTGCCCACCGCGGTGCGGACCGCGGCCAGCCAGGCCGACCTGCGGGAGATCGTCCTCGGCATCCGGCCGGAACACCTGCACCTGGCGGACGGCGTTGGCGAGCTACACGCTGAGGTGATGCTGGTCGGCACGGACGGCGCCGAGCTCACCGGAGAGGTGCTGCTCGTCGAAGAACTTGGCGCCGACGCGCTGCTGCACGTGCGGCTGGCCGACGGCGGCGGGTCCGTGGTGACGCGGACCGAAGGACGCAAGGCGCCGGTCCCGGGGCAGCAGGTCAGGTTCCGCGTCCAGCCGGCGGACGTCTTCGCCTTTCATCCCGTAACCGGCGCCCGCCTGGCCGGCTAGGCCGGTCCCCGCCTACCAACCCGATTGATGGAGGTCTCATGCGGGCCATCGTGCTCGACCACCCCGGCAGCTTCCGGGTGGCAGAGGTGCCGGATCCCAAACCAGGGCCAGGCCAGATCGTCGTCAAGGTGGAAGCCTGCGGGATCTGTGGCACGGACCTGCATATCGTGGACGGCGAGTTCCCCCCGACCCCGTATCCCATCACGCCAGGCCACGAGTTCGCCGGCACGGTCGTGGCCAGCTTGGCCGATGCCCGGATGGACCTGCCGGTGGGTACGCGGGTAGCCGTGGACCCGTCGCTGTACTGCGGCTACTGCCGACGGTGCCGGTCCGGCCGGGACAACCTGTGCGAGAACTGGGCGGCCATCGGCGACACGGTGAACGGCGCGTTCGCCGAGTACGTCGCGGTGCCCGCGGTCAACGCGCACCGCCTGCCCGGCGACCTCGACGGGCAGCTTGGCGCCATGGTCGAGCCGCTGGCCTGCGCGGTGCACGGCATGCGGCGGCTGGGACCTGTGTTCGGTGACACGGTGGTGCTGACGGGGGCGGGCACGATGGGCCTGCTGCTGCTCCAGTTGCTGTTGCACGCGGGGGCGGGCCCGGTCACGGTGGTGGACAGGGTGGCCGATCGGCTCGCGGTCGCCCGCAAGCTGGGCGCCGCCCAGGTCGCCGCCGACACGAGCGCCCTTGAGGGCGAGCGCTTCGAGATCGCGGTGGACGCGACCGGCGTGCCCGCGGTGATCGACGCCGCCGCCGGGCTGCTAGACCGCGGCGGACGGCTGCTGGTCTTCGGCGTGTCGCCGGCCGAAGCAACGATCACCCTCTCACCGTTCCGCGTCTACAACGACGAGATCACCGTCACCGGCTCGATGGCGATCTTGCGCAGTTTCGGCCCGGCTGTCGACCTGGTCGCTAACGGCGCGGTGGACCCGCGTCCGCTGCTCAGCGAGCCGCTGCCCCTGGAGATGTTCGGCGAGGCGCTGAACCGGGTACGTGCCGGCCAGGGGATTAAATGGCACATCCGGCCCTTACCGCCGTCATCGGCGAGGCGCTCATCGACCTTGTAGTCGGCGCCGACGGCCAGGTCGCCGCGCGGCCCGGCGGCGGGCCGTACAACACCGCGCGGACCATGGCCAGGCTGGGAACGTCCGCCGTGTTCGCCGGGCGCCTCGCCGATGACGGTTTCGGCCGCATGCTGCGCGGCATGCTCGCCGCGGACGGCGTCATCCTCGGCGTGCCGCAGCCGTCCGCGGCGCCGAGCACGCTGGCTGTCGCGGATATGGACCCAGAGGGGATCGCCAGCTACGCGTTCTACCTCACGGGCACCGCCGCGGCGGATCTGGAGCACTCAGCGCTGCGGGCCGCCGTGCCCGACCGCGTCGACGCCGTCCACGTCGGCACCCTCGGGCTGGTGATGGAGCCGATCGCGACGAGCGTCGAACGGCTGATCAGCCAGGACATGCCGCCTGACGTCTTGGTGATGGTCGACCCCAACTGCCGTCCGGCAGTGATCGCCGACAAAGAGGCCTATCTGGTGCGGCTGCGGCGCATCCTGCGCCGTGCCGACGTGATCAAGGTGAGCACGGAGGACCTCGAGTACCTCTGCCCCGGCGTGCCAGCCGAGGACGCGGCCGTCGCGCTTTGCGGGCACGAGAGCGCGGTAGTCGTCGTCACCGACGGCCCGCGCCCGGCCCGGGCCTTCCTGCCGGGAACGAAGCTGCTTGCCGAGGTCCCCAGGATGCCGGTGGTCGATACGATCGGCGCGGGTGATGCGTTCGGCGGCGCCTTCCTCGCCTGGTGGCTCGCGAACGGGCTCACCAGGGCCGACCTGGCCCAGGACGGTTACGTGCGGGACGCGCTGCGGGCCGCCGTCGGTGCCGCGTCGCTGACCTGCGCCCGCGCCGGCGCGGACCCGCCTACCCTGGCTGAGCTGCGTGCCCAGGACCGGTGGCCCGCACCCTCGCGGTAATGCCGGTGGCGGTCGGGGGTGGCACGGCGGTGCTATGACGGCATAGATGGCATGGGCATCTGCATGGGCTTGCCGTCGAGTGCGATGCTGTGGTGGACGGCGCTCCACCAGTACCACACGTCCGCGTGCGGGCCGCCGCTCACCACGCCAAGCAGGTTGCCGTTGTCCTGAGTCCAGACGATGTCTTCGGTACCGGTGTCGAGGAAGACGCAGAACATGCGGCCGGCGGCCTTATCAAGGGGCACCATGCCCATTTCCATCTGCTGAACCGAATAGACCTTCGGGTGCTTGAAGTCGTGGTTCCAGGCGACCTCGCCCACCGGCGAGGGGGCCGCCAGCCCGCAATCTTGCACGTTCTGCTGGAAGTGACCCGAGTTCAGCGACCTGGCGAGGGTCTCGTACGCGGAGTACAGCGCGGTGAGGGACGGATAGATCTTGAACGTCGCGGCCGTGACACCCGGTGCCGGGGCCGTGCAGATCGCCATCGTCGCGCCTTGCTGCTTGCAGGTCGCCGGCGGCAGCTTGCCCGTCGCCGGGTCGCTCTCGTTCGCCAGCGTCAGCGCGCGCATCAGCGCGCTCGACTGCTGCGCGGCCGCGCCCGTCC
>Ga0306925_10006880_pt1 | contig 10617 bp, 11 predicted proteins | sample flu12Cox44000176_FD_203755 | JGI IMG/M metagenome (GOLD analysis project Ga0306925, IMG submission 203755) | Lab enrichment of tropical soil microbial communities from Luquillo Experimental Forest, Puerto Rico - flux8day.12C.oxic.44.000.176 (v2)... | ecosystem: Environmental > Terrestrial >... | reverse complement strand
CCGTCCCGTTGTTCCGTCCTTCTTCCACATTGGCGCCATTCACCATAAAGCCGTTGGAAGCTTCCCGTCCGCCGTTTACCGATTGGTTTCCGGCATTCAAGTTGCCGGAAACCGGCCGGTCGCCATACGTCCCGGCGGCATCGTTGTAGGGCGAAACTCCAGGCTGAAGCGCAAGCAGATCGGTAAAAGCTCGAGTGACCAGGGGCACCGAGGTAATTTTGTTTCCTTCGATCAGTTCACCCATCTGGGTGTTCTCGGTTTCGACGTGCACGGCGTCGCTTGCAACGGTGACCTCTTCGGTCGTCTGGCCTAGGGACAACCTGGCGTCCACCCGTATCACCGAGTTGACGTCAATCACTACCCCGTTGCGCAGGAACTTCTTGAACCCACTGTGAGTGATTTCGACATTGTAGGTGCCCACCGGCAAGGCCGGAAGGCTGTACACGCCGACGCTGTCTGTCTTGGTCGTCGCTGTCACACCGGTTTCTGTATGGGTCGCGGTAACGCCAACACCGGGCATTACGGCGCCACTTGGGTCGGTTACAACCCCAGTGATGGTCCCTGTGACGCTCGCGCACAGCATGGTTGTGTGAAACGTCACGGCCACGAGCAGGAGACAGAACAATATCCAAAGACGAAACATGACTCACCCTCCGGGACGCGAAGCAGATGACGCGTATTCATTTCGCCCCGACACTTTGTTAGGGTTCATAACAAAGTTGCCTCGAACTTGTCTACGAAAAAATCAAGATGTTGAAACATTCCGAGTGACTTAGTGGGGGGTTGTAAGTCTGCGTAGGAGGCGAGAGGGCTGGTTGGTTTGGGCGTTAACTAGCCAAAGCCATTCTCGAAAGGAGACTTACACCCAAGGCGCTGCACCCATCAGCTTCAATTCTTGTACTTTCTCAGCGATGAAAGAGGGTTAGGGGCGATCTCCACGGGAGAACCCGACAGGCCGGGAAAAACCTGCCATGCTGAGCTCGATCGGTTGGGGGTCAAAGCCAACCCCCGAACCTCTAACGCGTCCGTCCATCGCCCCTGCCGCTCGAGCCGAGCCTGCTACTTCTGTCGCCGTTGGCACTCCTGCATTTCGCTGCCAGCAGCAACAGCAGCTGGAACCAAGTTGCTGGCATTCCGCGCTTCTGCCGTTGAAAACAAGTAGTTTGCTGTGAACGATACCGTGTTGACCTCAGCTCGGGCAGCGGTCCCAATTAGATGGAGAGGATCGAAGACTCTACCCGGTCCAGTGCGAGACGGACGGCGCCGTAAAGTTGCGCGTCTTCTCCGAGGAGGCTGATGGCAAGACTTGGCCGCGCCACTTCGTTACGATCGAGAAGTTTGCGAGTAGCGCGCAGCAGAGGTTCGCTGGTGCCGATAGCGCCGCCAAGAACGATAAGAGAGGTATTCAGCATAACCGAGATATTTGAAAGGGCATGCGCGAGAACCTGGGCCGTGGCCTGCAACAATTCCCGGGCCCGCATGTCACCTTGCTCAGCAAGGTCGAAAATTTGTGTGGCCTTTAGCTGCGAGTTCGCGCTGCCCCTTGATGCACGCTTCCGGCACATCTGACGCCACGCATTTTCGATTCCATCACCCCCAATTACGCTTTCAAAAGCACCTGGCTTGTTAATCGCCATGGGACATACCGGGCCTCCTGGCAATAGAAGGTAGCCCACCTCCCCCGCTGCCCACTCAGATCCGTGATAAAGGCGGTCCCCGATGTAGATTCCGGCGCCGATCCCCGTCCCGATCGCGAGGAAGACGAAGTCTGAGACTCCTCTTGCCGAACCTGCCCAGCTTTCACCCAGCGCGGCCGTATTCACGTCGTTTTCAACTACCGCAGGTATTCCGAGCTTCGACTCCAGCAAATCTCGCAGTGGGACCGACTGCCACTCCTGGAGGTGCGGCGCGGAGATCACGATGCCCGCGCGTACATCCGTGATGCCGGGCGCCCCCAAACCCACGCCAAGTAACTTTCTTTCGGGAATTCCACCCTGTTGGATCAGCAGTTGCAGGCCGGAATGAATGAGGTCGACAATCTTTCTTGGAGTTCGGTTTCCACGAGTGCTCACCGTCCAACGGCTAAGAAGCTTTCCCTCCAGATCCGAGACTGCGAGCCGAATATTGCTTCCCCCGAGATCAATTCCTGCAACGTAGCCGTAGGTCGAATTGAAACAGAGCATATCGGGGCGTCTCCCGCCGCTCGATGTACCCAATCCAAGTTCCTTGACCAAACCTCCCCGCTGAAGATACGCGATAGTACTGGACACTGTGGGTGCACTTAGCCCCGACATCCGCACCAAGTCCGCTCTGGAGCAAGGGCTGTGACTACGCAACAACGTGAGCACCTGACGAGCGTTTAATCGCTTGAGCAGTCCGGGGCGAGACGGTGTGATATGGTCCATAATTTGTGCTCGCCCCTGGTGAATAAATTTTGATTTTCTTGATGCCATGGGCATTACCGCCGCATCCGCGACCCGAAGACTAAGTTAATGTTATTTATAAAGCCGGGTCAAGGGCAGGTGTTGAGAGTTAGCGAACTGACAATGGACAGCTCACGGGGACTTCAGGAACTGGTGTTCTTAACGGTCTTCGCGGTTTCACTCCGGAATGGGAGCTTCCTGCCGACGGCGTGCCACGGGGATTATTGAAGAGCGGATCGGCGAGCCCATGATCTCTTGGTGCAAGCGAGGGTCATATCCGGCCGTCGAAAGTAAACATGCTGGGCACGTGTTCGCGCTATGCGACAAAACCAGATTGTGGGTTCGACCGTCGTGCTGAAGAGCTGCGCAACCGTCCGCCGGCGGGCCGTTGCGAAGGCCGCAAGCCCGGCGAGCGACGGATCCTCGAGCGCATGCGCGATCTGCGTTCCCCATTGCAGGCCTTGCCTTTCGAATCGCCGATTATTACCGGCCAAGCTCACTGGACTACTTCCTAACGCTGTCGCGGGAATGGTCTATTCTCTTGCAATTTTATTCTTCAGGAGAGAGGGCTCGGCTTCATGACCGGCATGGGAACGGGGTTCGATTGTACTGGGGGGCCTGATGACCAGCTTCAAAGCCGCCGTACCCGTCCTTCATCGGTGGCTCGCGTATTGCGAACCAGTAAAAGCACAAGGACCATCCCGAAAAACGGAACCAATCCCGCGGCTATCACGATAGGGTCGAAGACGTGAGTCATCATGGACTGCCGTGCATCGGAGAAATGACCGATTAGTTCAAATGCGACGATTGTACCGAGGCCTGCGCCCGTACCGCTCAAGCCGCTAACCGATGCCACTGAGTCCATATGGTAAAGGTCCGAAGGCAGCACGTTCGCAATGGTGCTGAACGATGCATAGGAGAATGTAGCCAACCCGAACAGCAGAGCAATGAGGGCTAGGTTTGTAGTTAGGACGGTGGGTATGAGTAATGTGACCCCGATCGCGCCGAATACCACCAGTGCCTTGCGAGCTGCGCCCAGCGACCAACCTCGCCTTATCAGTAACCCTGACACGCCGCCGGCGAAGAAATTTCCCAGATCGGCTGCAATGAAAGGAATCCATACGGCGATCAACCCACTCCTGAGTTCAATGCCCTTCCCGACCAGGTATATCGGAAACCAGTCGGTCACAAAGAACCATATCGGATCGGTAAAGGTCTTAGCGGCAATTGTTCCCCAAGTTTGCGGCAGCTTTAGCAAATCCAGCCAGGTCATCCCTGTGGAGCTTGCGAGTTGGTCGTCAAGCTCCGACCTGTCGGCACGAATCATTTCCAGTTCGGACGGGCTAACGCTTGGGTGGGTTTCTGGTGGATAGTACAGCCACCTCCATGCGATTAGCCATAGAAACCCGAGCAGCCCGGGAATCATGAACGCTGGTCGCCATCCCCAGCGAAAGTAAATAGGCAAGATGATGAATGGCGCAAGAGCGCCTCCAATCGACGAACCACTGTCGAAGAAGGCTGTAGCCAGTCCGCGTTCACTTTTCGGAAACCACTCTGCAACCGCCCGCGTAGCGCCTGGCCAGTTGGCAGATTCTCCGGCGCCCAGCAGGAATCGGAATCCCATGAAGCCAAGGAGACCATTGGCCAAAGCCGTTGCCATTGATATGAGCGAGTACCAGGCCACGGTGAGGCTCAACCCACGCCGCGTCCCAATGCTGTCGATCACCCTTCCAAACACACTCTGTCCAATTGAGTAGGCGATTCGGAATGCAATTACGATGTTCGCATAATCACTGTTGCTCCAACGGTATTCACCTTTCAGATAAGGGGCAACGAGTGAGAGCGTTTGACGGTCGATGTAGTTAATCACGGTTGACGCAAACAAGATCCCGCCGATCCACCAGCGCAACGCGGGAATGGTGCGGGGGCGGTCCCGCCGGTCGGGGGGATTACTTGCGGCGTCGAATGTCGGCAAAAGTGCACTTTCCTTGCTGGTTGGCAGCGGAGTCTGAGGATGCCCTGTGAATCTGCAGAAAATACGATTGATGGCACCCTACGGAGATCTGGCCGCGACGCCAAGCACAAGTTTTGCGGGCAGGTTTTCTCATGAATCGTGCGAGTGGCGAAGTTAGCCGGTTACGGTTTGCGATTCGTTCAGTTGATCTTGCATGGTCGTACTCAATAACGACGCAGAATCCTTGTCTAGATACAGAGTGGCGTTGGCGTGCGTGCGGAGCATAGAAGCCGGCGCCAACGGACTGATCTCACCTTCAAAACACTTCTTGACCGCTTGCGCTTTGCGAGCATCGGGCACCACCGCCAGGATCTCCTTGCTCTTGAGAATCTGACGTACCGACATGGAAATTGCCTGCTTTGGTACTTCTGACAAATCCGCAAACCATGCTTCGCTGACCTGTTGTCGTCGGCAGGCCTCGTCCAGGTTCACGATGATGTAGGGCTCTTCGGTAGTGAAGTTTGCCGGAGGATCGTTGAAAGCGATATGCCCATTTTCTCCGATCCCCAGGAACGCCACGTCGACCGACTCGGAAGCCAGCGCTTGGCCGACGCGAGCTATGACTTCGACAGGATCAGCAGTGTCTCCGTCAAGCAAATGATACTGCTTTACACCGACCTTGTGGACCAGTTGCTCCACCAGCATCTTGCGAAAGCTACCGGGATGGGTGATGGGCAAGCCTAGGTACTCATCCAAGTGAAATACTTCCACCTTCTGCCAATCAATCCCCGGGGCGCGAGTGAGCGAATCCAAGAACTCAAATTGTGATGCGGCTGTCGCAGCTACGATCCGCGTTCGCCCGCGCTCCGCAATCGCCTTGCGCATGGTGGTCCCTGCCTGGTCGGCCGCTGCCTTGCCCAAGGTCCCTTTGTCGTTGAATACTCTAATCCGCATACCCCACTCCGGTTGCAATCCATTCGGGACTGGGTGATTATACAGACTCCGTACCAGACCTCGGAGGTCCTTGTTCTGTCATTCTGGACGGGGCCCGGTTCCCGTTACCGCACTGCAATAACCGCGCTGGCTCAGCGTTGGACCGATTTACCCCCGATCTCTTTCATGCCACCGTGAGAAACTTAGGAATCGAACCAAATGCGTTGCCAATGCTCGTCCAGTCGGGCCTGCAAAGTGGGGGCGAGACCAAACAGGATCGGTTGACGAGGTACTGGTCAAATCATTGTGCTGAGTCGCGGGAGAATGGATGAACAGAACTCTCTGTATTGAGATATTGCTATTCACGGCCTTGGTTAGTGTCGGCCAGAACCCCTCTTCTGGGAGGGCAATCTCACTCACAATCGATGATCTTCCTGCAGCCAGTGCAAACGCGATGACAGGACAAGAGATCATCGACATGACTCAAAAACTCCTTGCGACACTGCGGGAACGGCATGTGGCCGCCGTCGGCTTCGTCAATGAGCGAAAGCTCTTTAAGTTCGGCGAGGTGGATGACCGCATTAAGGCGCTGAACTTGTGGCTGGATTCTGGGTTCGAGCTAGGAAACCATTCGTATAGTCACATGTCGCTGAACCGGGTCGGGCTGAAAAGCTGGGAAGAAGACGTTGTGCGCGGGGAAACTGTCACATCCATTCTCCTAGATCAGCACAATATGAAGTTGAGATACTTCCGGCATCCGTACCTAGACACCGGCCTAGATCTACAAACTCGTCGCGAGGCGGAGCAATTTCTCACCCAGCGAGGGTACCGTATCGCGCCCGTCACGATGGATGCTTGGGACTGGATGTACGCTGGAGTCTATGAAGACGCACGACGGCGCGGAGATACCGCGCTCCAACAACAGTTAGTAACTTCCTACCTTTCCTATACCGGACAGGTGTTCGACTATTATGAAAGGCTTTCTCGCGATTTGCTCGGGTATGAACCGAAACAAATCATCCTTCTTCATGGAAACTGGCTAGAGGCAGATCACATTGGAGAACTGTTGGATCTGCTGCAAAAGCGAAGCTACCGGTTCGTCACGTTGCAAGACGCGCTAAGTGATCCGGCATACAGCCTGCCCGACGAATTCGCCGGAGAGGAAGGGACCAACTGGTTGGACCGCTGGGCGGTTACCAGAGGTCACCCGCCGATCAACGCTCCAGTTTTCCCGCAATGGGTCATCGATCGGTCGAAGGCTCTGTCGCATCCGCCCACGCAGCCGTGAGCATTCGCCGAGTAACTGGACGAGGCTGTCGATCGGTTCGATGACTTCGGCCGTGGGATCGTAGGGGGCATTACGCCCCCCGTGACGCCTTCCGGGGGGGCGCGTTACGCGGTTCGGTGAAGAGCCAGGTGGCAATTCTGCCACCCTTCCCACCGGGACGGATGGCGTTACACAGATTGGTTCAAAACGCACATCCCAGACCAAACGCTTCCACGGCCTCGCTTCATCCAGAGTTGCCACGGTCTTTGCCGTCCACACCGGCCTGATCGTACACGCTACGACTCGGTTTGATGTTCGTACCAATGGGTGGACCACCCCAGGCCCATGCAAGACTCTTTCGTAATCGAATAAAGGAAGGGTGCCGACGATTTAAGTCTTTTCGAACCTCAACAGTCCAAGGCATGTCAGATGCCCGTGTACCAGGCGTAGCCTGCCTCGCAAGCCGCAGAGCCGAGACCTTTACCGAACCCTTTCAGGCTGTCTGTGACGGTCAGGCGAGTGATGAATTTTATGTTCTTGTAGCCGATTTGCCGAGGTAGCCGTATACGAAGCGGTCCACCGTGGGCTACTGGAAGCTCACTGCCATTCATGCCGTAACAGAGAAATGTCTGCGGATGCAGAGCATCGGCCATATCGATGCTGTCCCAGGTATCGGGTTCCATCGAAACATACACGACGTACTTGGCTTGTGGGTGGACCCCGACAAGATGTAAGACGTGGGAGAGAGGCACGCCAATCTACTCGGCGATGTAGGACCAACCCTCTTCACAGGCGAGTTCGGTGATGTGGCTTCGGGAAGGGTAGCTCTTGAGGTCAGCAATCGAGAACGAGCCAGGTTGATGGACCATGCCATCGATGGAGAGCCGCCAGTTCGCGAAACCTCCGGCTTGAAGGCGCTTAAAGTCTTCCGTGAGGGGCGCGAGTTCGTTCGGGAATGGACGCGGCGAAATTCGGTTTCGAGGGAATTCGCGCGCCAGTGAATGCCTCGTCAGCAGCCGCTGCGCGGCGTAAGTCAGCGTTTCGCCGAGGCCGTAGATTCCGCCATGATCGGGAGGAACCAATCCATACTTCTGCGCAAGGCGCAATGCCACTGCCAATCCCGATGCGCCCGCAGTTGCTGCGAGTCCGGATACGATCAGTTTTCGGCGTGAAAGGTCGATCATGTGTGCTCCTTGCGCGTGCGGGTGCGGCCCGTGATCATCACTCCTGTGCGGCTCCAGAATCCGGCGAGGCAAACCATCAGGACGTGTACAAAGAGGAACAGCACCAGGGCCAGCGTGACAAAGAAGTGAATCGTGCGAGCGGACTGACGACCGCCCAACAGAGTAACGGACCAAGGGAAGGCGGAGGCAAAGCCGAGGGACATCGCCAAGCCGCTCCAGATGACCAAGGGGAACAGAACGAAGATCACAAACAGGTAGGTGAAGCGCTGAAGCCCATTGTAGGAAGAAGCCTCTGCCGGGCTCGGCCGTTCAAAGCGCAACCGTTTTGCAAAGTAGGTCCAGAGCGCCCGCCATGAGACATCGGCCTTGCGGGGGACCAAGTCTTTTCGGAAATGCCGTGTAAGCAGACCGGAAATTACATACAGCAAGCCTGTCAGCACCGCGATCCAGGCAGCTTCAAAGTGCAGTGCCCGGCTCCAGCCGTTCTGGTCGGGCAGCACGTAGCCGTAACCGGTCGGCACCAATCTTCTTGAGGAAGGAATTGGCAGTTGAAACAACGGAGTCGTCAAGACGGTGCCCGTCTCGCCCCAGTAAAAACGCGGGTGCGAGATCACAATTTCGATGCCGCTGAGGAGCAGGGCGAAAAAGCAGACAGTAGTTATCCAGTGCGTCACGCGGACGAGGGCAGAGTGCCTCGGCACAAGCTTTGGGAGTGGGCCAGTAACAACACAGCTAGGGACGGGGGCTTCCTCCCCTAGCTGCGCGGATCCCATTATCGCCATCTTGTCCTCCGTCCGCCTAAGATTTGCCCCGGCAGGAGCGGGCTCACCCTGCAACTCACCAGAGACTGAGACGGGCAAATCGCGGCAGTGGTAATCAACTACATGATACGGCGATGCTACTACAACAGGCGTAGAGTGTCAAATGGAGGCAGAGGGCCGGGGCGCGACTACGCCGTGGTCATTGCTTCAGGACGAAACAGCAGGCTGTGTGTGCGATTGTTTGAAGGATACCGGCGCTGATCACAGCGGCAAAGAGCGATGCTAGCAGCACACTTGATGCGTGGTTTGTCGTTTGTGCCGGTCCGGCCAGGAGCGCCAGGCGATACCTCAGATGCGATGACGCTGTCGCTTTGAGGAACAGCGCTTGTTCCGGGACTGCAAGTTTGTCGAGCGCCGAAACCAGCGCCTCTCCATGTGCATGGCTGATGACAGATTCATCGCAGGAGAGCTCACGGTAGAGTGCCATCTGCGCTCCAGCCAGCCAGATGAGCGGGTGGAACCACAGGGCACACAACGAAACCTCAAAGAACAAACGGATTAAATTATCACGCCGTCTTGCATGGGCCAGTTCGTGAATCAGAACGGCATCGAATTCACGTTGACTCAGCAAACGATCGATGCCGATGGGAAGCAGGATACGAGGATAAAGGACTCCACGAACTTCGGGACCGGGATGCCCGTCGCCGAAGCTCACCGGGATGCCATCTGCTACGAAATTAGACGTCACACGACAGTCGCCGCGACCGCTGGGCATCTGCGCCTCGCGTCGCTCTCTCCGTATACGCGACAGCAATCGCATAAGCATGAAGAAGGTGCCAGCTATCCATATGATGGCAAGCACCACGGCCGTCCTTCCGTCATATCCCATATCGGTCCGCCAATAGCGCCGAGCGGCCTAGCCCACGCTAGGTGCGGTGCCCAAAGCTTATCGATTAATGCTCCTGAAGGCACAACGAAATTGAATGCGGTCACAACCCAAACCCAATATTTCGTGGTGGCGCTTGCCCCTCGAATTGATGTCAGCGCCCATGCAGCAGAGCCGACAATCGATGCATACAATAGGTGAACGCTGAAGTAGTACATCGCGCGTGCGATATGCTCATGCACGTTTGCCTCCACGCGTACGGCCGTTCTTATCACGCGCCGCACTCTGCAATGCTTTCAGGTCCCGTAAGGTGAGGGCGCCGTTCTCGAGCAGATTGGAGACGAGCAGACGCGGCGAGCCGCCGAACAAATCAAGCAAATCGCGTACCAGCCTGCTGCGATATTGGCTTTCATTGATAGCCGGCTGAAAGAGCTGGGCATTGCCGATTTTCTTTACCTTCCGTAACGCACCCTTCTCCTCAAGCCTATAAACGAGCGTCTGCACAGTTGTGTAAGCAACGCGCTCATCCTCGGGGAGGCTTTCTAGCACCTCGCGAACGGACGCAGTCCCCAGTTTCCAGTACTCTTCCAGTATGCGAGTTTCGGCTTTTGAAAGACGTGGCTCTTTCATAATCTCCTACGCATCCAGGCAATGCTACTACAAGAAACGGCATATTGGCAGGATTCTTCTTTGCGATCCGGCAAAATAAACTTGTGCTTCGGTTCCGCTAAATGCTTCCCTTTTACGCTTGACCGATTCCTTCAGGTTTAGCCGGTATTTGCAGATTGGGTTCAGTCTCAGCAGTTCGAAGAATCGCTAGCGCACCTTCAGGCCGTACTTCTGCGTCCCCGGCGGCACAATACCATTCATGCGCAGGTACTCGACAAGCTGGCCGTAGTGGTCGGTTATGTGCCAGACGGCAACCACTGAGATGCCGAGCTTGGTATTGGGACCGGCGTAGCGGCCTTCAATACGGTCGAGCGCGTTCTGAGCCGTCAGGGTCGAGAGCACGCGGTTGCCGTAATCGAATGAATCCTTCAGATATCTGAGAATCTCGCCCTTTGTTCTCGCTGAATCGTGTCCGCCTCGCTCGCAATCATCGGGAGGTTTCTTGCCCTCGAATTCGTTGAAGAAGGCGAACTGTGCACAGGCGACATGCTTGATCTGTTCGCCAAAGCTGCGCACGCCTTCGAACTTCCCGTTGCTGGG
>Ga0306925_10006876_pt1 | contig 10618 bp, 6 predicted proteins | sample flu12Cox44000176_FD_203755 | JGI IMG/M metagenome (GOLD analysis project Ga0306925, IMG submission 203755) | Lab enrichment of tropical soil microbial communities from Luquillo Experimental Forest, Puerto Rico - flux8day.12C.oxic.44.000.176 (v2)... | ecosystem: Environmental > Terrestrial > Soil... | reverse complement strand
ACGTTCCGGATTAGCCAATTAATGGCCGCAATGTTCCGGGCCGGAAATGGCCAGGCCGTGGTCCCAAACCGGGTAGCCCAGGCTGGGCGAGCGCGGTCCATATTCGCCAATGAAATACATGTAAAGGGGCGGCGTAGGCGTGAGTTCGCACATTCGGCACTGGCATGACTTGGGAACAGGCAGCGGATGATATGTCAGCCAGTTGCATAGCCGGCTCAAGCAAGAACCATGGGCACCGCAATGACCACAACCTTGAGAAATGGGTCGAGTGCCGACGAGCTCCGATGGAACGGGCTGGGGAGTGCCGGCCAACTCCTGGGCTTGGCCGATGGTTCCGCCTGCCAGAATCGCCGCGATGGCCGCCAGCCTGGTTATTTGCCTCCGCATGGCATATCCTCCAAGTTCCCAAAAGTGCCAGATGCAGGCTTTTCATCTTTTTCATCGGCATTTTGCTTGGCTTGGGGCCAGGAGAAACGCAAAACCGGCATAAACAAAAAAATCAGAATGGCTGTTCCGCTCTTGACAGTATTCTTGGCATTTCTTATCGTCCGCCCCCCAAAGTCCAAATTAATTCATGTTCGCGCCGGCCGAAGAATTCAGGCCACCGGGGGAGGTCCCATGAATCATTCCATAGGCGGTTCGCATACAAGCATTTTCTTGGTGCTAGGCACCATGGTGCTGGCGGGGTTGGCAGGATGTGTTGAATTGCCCACGCACCGCGGCCAATCCGCCGAGGAAACCGAACGCGACAAGGACCTGGACATCCGCACCATCGGCGACATTTCCACCGTTTCCAATGCGGGGATCTTGCCGATCAGCGGCGTCGGCCTGGTCACGCACCTGAGCGGCACTGGCGGCGGCAGCCCACCCAGCATGTTCCGTAAGATGCTCGAAGACCATCTGCTCAAGCAAAACACCCGCGATCTGAAGATGCTCCTGGATGCCCACAATGTGACCACCGTCAAGCAGCTGCTGGAGTCGCCGGATTGCGCCATGGTGATGTTGGCGGCGGTCATTCTGCCGGGCTCGCGTAAAGGAGACCTGCTCGACATCGATGTCACTCTGCCCGCGGGCAGCAAAGTCACCAGCCTGCGGGGCGGCATCCTGGAATATTCCACGCTCATGGATTACGCCACGACTCAGGACATCAAGCCCGATGCCAAGACCAATGATCTCCTTCAGGGCCATGTGCTGGCTCATGCCCGCGGGCCGGTGGTTGTCGGCATGGATGCCAACGACGAGCCCACGCACCTCCGCAAGGGACGCGTCTGGAGCGGCGGCGTGTCCCATATCGACCGGCCGTTTTTCCTGGTTCTCAACAACGATCAGAAGTTCGCTCGTGTTGCCAATGTCGTCGCCAGCCGCATTAACGTCATGGTCCAGGACGATCCGCAAAAACGCCTCGAGCTCAACAATCGCCTGCTGGTCTTGAACGAAGTGACCGAGGGCATCAATCACCAGTTTGCCGGCAAGGGCCAAACCACCATGGCGCAGGCCCACACCAGGGATGGTGTGGATGTGTTCGTTCCCTATCCTTATCGGCTTAATCCGGAGCGCTATCTGCGCGTGATCCGGCTGATGCCGTTGCAAGAAGATCCGAAGAAGGAAGCCCGCTACAAGGCGCGCCTGGAGAAAATGCTGCTCGATCCGAAGGACACGGTGCGGGCGGCCCTGCGCCTGGAAGCACTGGGCAAGGACAGCGTGCCGGTCCTGAAGCGCGGCCTGGAAAGCGAGCACGCCCTGGTGCGCTTCAGTGCCGCCGAGTCGCTGGCGTACCTGGGCAGCACTGCCGGCTGCGAACAGCTGACGCGCCTGGCCGAGCGATATTCGATCCTGCGTGCCTACTGCCTTTTGGCCATGACCAGCCTGGAAGAGGGCATCTGCAAGCAACACTTGGAGGAGATGCTGGCCGCCCCGGATGCCGAACTACGCTGTGGCGCCTTTCAGGCCCTGAGGCAGATGCCGGATTCCGATCGCGGGCTTCGTGGCCGGCTCCTGGGCCGTGCGTTCTGGCTGCACCAGGTGGCCGCCGGCTCCCAGCCTCTGGTCTTTTTCACCTTGCAGCAGCGCGCCGAGATCGTGCTGTTTGGCTCCGACATTCACTTCGTGCCGCCGGTCAAGATCCTGGCTGGTCCGGAATTTGTCATCACCAGCGAAACCGGCGACGATCGCTGTACCGTGAGCCGATTTCAGGTTGCCGACGGCAACGTTCAAAGGAAGCAATGCTCGCTGCGGCTCCCGGACGTGCTTATCACGATGGTCGAGCTGGGCGGGCAATACCCCGACGCCATCCAGCTACTGAGCAAGGCGGAGGAATACCATTGCCTATCTTGCCCCGTTTGCTTCCGCACTTTGCCCGAGTTCGTTTCGGTGCAGACGCTTGCGGATGGGGGTAAAGACCCGAATTTTCTGAAGTAGCCTTACCCCCGCTTGCGGCTTCACGTTTGCCGAATGAATGCTGCGAACGCGAAGCCGCAAGCGTCGCAAGAGCGCGCGCAGGAGAAGAAACAATCTGTCCCTAAAGAAGCCAAGCCGCGGCGGTCGATATGGAGAAGCGCCATCTCAGATCGACTGCCGCGGTCTTTTTATGTTCAGGGTTAATTGTTTCGCCCCAAAGCCTCGATCCGTAGCTGAATTCGCAAGAATTCAGGCGGAGACAAAGCCTCAATCCGTAGCTGAATTCGCAAGAATTCAGGCGGAGACGAAGCCCGGACCTCCCGAATTCTTGCGAATTCGGCTGCGGGAAAGATATAGTATTTGGATAAAGATTGCCGGACCGCCCAGGAGGCTTCATGCTCAAGCAGCTGGATTTGGTGGGATTCAAGAGCTTTGCCGACAAGAGCACCTTCACCTTCGGCGACGGCATCACGGCCATCGTCGGTCCCAACGGTTCGGGAAAAAGCAACATCGTCGATGCAGTCCGCTGGATTCTCGGCGAGCAGAGCGCCAAGAGCCTGCGCGGCGGCGAGATGGCGGACGTCATTTTCAACGGTTCGAGCACGCGGCGCAGCTTCGGCCTGGCCGAAGTCACCATGACCTTCGACAACAGTCGCCGCCGGCTGGCTAGCGAAGCTAATGAAGTGCAAATCACCCGCCGCGTCTATCGCACCGGCGAAGGGGAATACCTGCTCAATCAGCAGGTGTGCCGGCTCAAGGACATCAAGGACCTGTTCCTGGGGTCAGGCGCCGGCCACGACGCCTATTGCATCATCGAGCAAGGCAAGGTCGATGTGCTGTTGCAAGCCTCGACCAAGGAACGCCGCACCATCTTCGAGGAAGCCGCCGGCATCAGCCGATTCAAGGCCAAGAAAGTCGAAACCCTCCGCAAGCTGGAACGAGTCGATCAAAACCTGCTCCGCCTCAAGGACATTATCGACGAGGTGGCCAAGCAGCTCCGCAGCGTCAAGCTGCAAGCGGCCAAGGCGGAGCGCTACCAGGAGTATTCGAACCGGCTCAAGGAGCTGCGCTTGAATCTGGGTCTGGCGGAATATCACGAGCATTCGGAAAAGCTACGCACGGAGATGGCGCTGCTGGAAGGGCTGAAAAGCGACATGGAACAGCGCGCCGCCCGCGCTGCCGTCTACGAGGAGCAAACCAACGCGCTCGATGCCCTGCTGACAGAGGTGGAGGATCAGTTGCGGCAGCAGGAAGCAATCCTTGCCGGCGTCCGGCAGCACATCCATTCCCAGGAAACCACGATCGGCCATGAAAGCACGCTGTCGGCAGACCTGGAAGCCGAGCTGGCCCGCACGCGCACCCGGCTCACCGAGCTGTCCACGCGTGTATCTGCCCTGGCCGAGGCGCAGTCCCGGGCCGGCGCCGAATGGGCCGACGCCGACGCCCAGGTCCAGCATCAACGCGACACCGTGCGGATGCTGGAGACCCGTGTGCAGGCCATCACCAGCCGGTTGGCGGATTTGAATTACCAGGTCGACGCCGACAAGTCCGAGCATCTGGAACAGATGCGGCGGGCAGCGCACCTGCAGAACGAAGCAGTCGTCTCCCACGCCCACTTCGATAATCTCCGCCGCGAACAAGACCGGCTCCGCCTGCGCTCGGAACAGGCCGCCGAATCATTGGCCTCGGTCGATATTGAGCTCCAGGAACTCACCCAGGCTGATGAGACGCTGCAAACGCGTCTGGCCGCCACGCGCCAGGCTTGTGCGGAAGCGCGCCAGGAGCGCGATCGGCTGCACCGGCTTCGCGACGACACCAGCGAGCGCATCTCCAGTCTCCGGCAGGAACGCAGCGCGTTGGCCAGCCGCGTCGAAGTCCTGCACGGCCTCATCAAAAATCACGAAGGGCTCGGCACTGGTGTCCGCGAAGTCTTCGCCCTGCTCGAACAAGCTGAACCCGGCCCATGGCAGGCGGTCCTGGGCATGGTCGCCGATTTCTTGACCGTCCGCCGCGAATATGCCCCGCTCATCGACCTGGCCCTGGGGGACTGGGCCCAGCGTTTTGTGGTGCACGACGTCGATAGCCTGTTGGAGGCTCTGAGCCAGCAAGCACAGCCTTTCTCCGGGCGCGTCAGTTTCTTGCCGCTCACGCCCGTTTCACGTCCGGGAAACAACGGCGAAGAGGACCATGCGAGCTCGCAGCATCGCCCGCATGACGGCACCATCATGCGGCTCGGCGGGGCCAATCGTCTCGTGGAGGTGGCTCTCCTGGGGCGCGTATCTCGCAATCGTACCGAAGAGACGCCCGTGCATCCGGGAGTGGTGGCAGTCGCCGAGCAACTGGTTTCCTGCGATAATCCCGACCTGGCCGATCTGCCGGCGCAACTTCTGGGCCGCACCTTGATCGTTCGCGATCTGGACGCCGGCCGCGCCATCGCCCGCTTCGTTGGCGGTTATCGCCTGATCACTTTGCAGGGCGAATTGCTCGAGCCCGACGGCACCATCACGGTCGGCAAGCATCAGGCCGAAACCGGAATCCTGTCGCGCAAGAGCGAATGGTGGGAACTGCGCGGCAAGGTGGCCGACCTCGAACAGCGCATTGTGGAAACAGAACATGACTTGGTCGGCCTGCGTGACCGCTTGGTTGATCTCGATCGGGGAATTGCCGAGAAACAGGAAGAAATGGATGTGCTGTCCGAACAAGCCGCCGAGTTGCGTGCCAGCCTGCAGCGCCATCAAGATCGGCGCCAGGGACTACATGAGGAAGTCGTGGTCAGCCAGGGCGAGATCAGCCGGGTCGAACAGGAGCTGGCTCAGCTCGAGCGTGCCTGGCAGGAGGCCAAGGATCAGGCGGCTCAGGCGGAAAGCCGCGTTGAGGTTTTGCACGACCGCTTGCTCCAGGCCGATGCGGAAATCCGCGCGCGCGAGGGGGAGCGGCAGTCCTTGCAGCAGGAGGGCACCGCCGCCCACGTCGCCCTGGCCAAGGTGGAGGAACGATTGGCATCCTTGACCGCCCAGCACCAGCAGCTGGCTGGCGATTACCGGCAGCGGCGGCTGGAACAGGAGCACGGTGAACAAAGCCTGGCCGCCTGCCAAACGCGCCTGGCCGACAGCCAGCGCGCTCTGCTTCAGGCTTCCGCCGCCCTGGCTCAAGCCTATCTCGACAAGGAAGCCGCCGAGCGCGAAGTCGGCGAGCTGGTCGCCAGGCGCGACCATAATCGCCAGGAGCGCTCGCGCCTTGTCAACCTCGCTCAGACCGTACGCAGCGAATGGCAGGTCCAGAGTGAACACATCCACAGCCGCGAACTGGAAGCCAGCGACCTCCGTCATCGTCGTGATGCCATGGCCGACCGCCTCCGCGAGGATTACCAGGTCGATCTGGCGGATCTTTATCAGAAGAGTCAGGGGTCAGGAGTCAGGGACCAGGAGTCAGGGGTCAGGAATCAGGAGACAGGGGAGGTAAAGGAAGTCAGACTGCCGAGTGCCGACTGCCAACAACCACTGGACCCGGTGGCGGCGCAGGAAGAAATCGAGGAGCTGCGCCGCAAGCTCAGCCGGCTGGGCAGCGTCAATCTCGAAGCACTCCAGGAGCTGGGGGAGCTGGAGAATCGATCCCGCTCCCTGTCCATTCAGTTCGACGACTTGACCAGCGCCAAGCGATCGCTGGAGGAGATCATCAGCAAGATCAACCAGGACAGCAAGCGGCTGTTTTTCGAGTCCTTCAATTCCATTCGCACGCATTTCCAGGAGTTGTTCCGCAAGCTGTTCGGCGGCGGCATGGCCGACATCGTCATTGAAGATGAAAACGATGTCCTGGAGAGCGGCATCGAGGTCATCGCCCGCCCCCCCGGCAAGGAGCTGCGCAGCATCTCACTCATGTCGGGCGGCGAGAAGACCCTGACCGCTGTCGCCTTGCTGCTGGGCATCTTCCGCAGCAAGCCGAGCCCGTTTTGCATCCTGGACGAGGTCGATGCCGCCCTGGATGAGGCCAACATCGGCCGCTTCACCACGGTCCTGCGCGAGTTCCTCGACCAATCGCAATTTATCATCGTCACGCACTCAAAGAAGACGATGGCCGCCGCCGATGTTCTTTACGGCATCACTATGCAGGAATCGGGCATCTCCAAACAAGTGTCGGTGCGCTTCGAGGATTGGCCGGATGACCCACCGGCGGAGGCGGAATCCAACGGGCAGGAAATGCAGAAATGATCATCGGCCTGCTTGCGTTTAGCGTTCGGGTAAGATTCTCCGAACTCTAAACGCAAGCAGCGGGAGATCGCCCATCCGAGAAATTACCGTTTCGAGAACTGGAAGCTCTTGCGGGCGCCTTTGCGGCCGTATTTTTTGCGTTCCTTCATGCGGCCGTCGCGGGTGAGGTAGCCGGAATCGTTGATCTTCTTGACCATGCCGCTGGTGGCCTCGCCGTCGGCGCCGGGAAGTGGTTTGCCGAACATGACTTTCAAGGCGCGGGCCACTCCCTGGCTGATGGCGCCGCCCTGGCCCGTGAAGCCGCCGCCGTGAACCAGAACGATCACGTCCAGACGATTGCGCATCTCCGTCAAAACGAGCGGCCCGACCACGGCGGAGCGGTCTTTCTCCTCCGTGAAATAGTCTTCCAGAGGCCGGTGGTTGATGCTGATCTGGCCGGTGCCCTCGCACAGGCGCACCCGCGCCACGGAGGTCTTTCGCCGGCCCGTGGCCCGGTAATAGGTTTTCTTGGCGGTTTCCGGCACGATCGCTCTCCTACAAATTATCCAGTTTCAGCTCTTCGGGCTTCTGCGCCTGATGGTCGTGGGTGGGCCCGGCATAGATTTTCAGCTTGGTCATTTGCTGCCGGCCCAGGCGATTGCGCGGCACCATGCGCCGCACCGCCGACTCCAGAATCCGCTCCGGATGTTTGACCATCAGCTCTTGGGCCGTCGTGATCTTCAGCCCGCCCGGAAAGTGCGAGTAGGCCTGATACTTCTTGCTTTGCAGCTTCTTGCCCGTGAATTTGAGCTTGGCGGCATTGATGACGATAACGAACTCGCCTGTATCTATGTGAGGAGTGTATTCCGGTCGATGCTTGCCGCGAAGGATGTTGGCAATCTGCACCGCCAGCCGGCCGACTACCTTGTCCGTGGCATCAATCACAAACCAGCGCTGCTTCAGCTCGCTTTTTTTCGCCATGAAAGTGAACATAACTGCTTCCAAGTACAACAATCCGGCCATCAGGAAGTAGTTATGATAAAAGGCCCACCCATGGCGTCAAGGGGAACATGGCTGGATTGTGCCACGCTTCGCTCTCTATACTACCTGGAAAGCTTCGTCTTCGATGGTAGAGAATATGTCATGCCGAAACGTGTCGTTTTAGCCATGAGCGGCGGAGTGGACAGCTCCGTGGCCGCGTTCCTGCTCAAAGAGCAGGGTTATGAGGTCATCGGCCTGTTCATGCGCACGGGGGTGCATGGCCAAGAAGACGATGGCCCCGCGCACAAGAAGGGTTGCTGCAGTGCCGTGGACGCCGGCGATGCCCGCCGTGTGGCCGATCGGCTCGACATTCCTTTCTATGCCCTGGATTTCGAAGACGATTTCCAGCGCATCATGGATTATTTTGCCGATGAATACCTGGCCGGCCGCACTCCCAATCCTTGCGTGGTGTGCAATAACTGGCTCAAGTTCGGCAAGCTATGGTTGTACGGCAAGCAGCTTGGCGCGGATTATGTTGCCACGGGCCATTATGCCCAGATGATCCAGGGCTCCGACGGGCCGGAGCTGCATCGCGGCGCCGATCCGGCCAAGGATCAGTCGTATGTCCTCTTCGGCCTGCGGCCATCTCTCTTGCCGCACCTGCTTTTTCCCATCGGCGGTCATTCAAAGGAAGATGTCCGCGCCATGGCGCGTGAGCTCGGCCTGAGCGTGGCCGACAAGCCGGACAGCGTCGAAATCTGCTTCGTGCCCCAGAACGATCATGCCGCCTTCATCCGTCAACGCCGGCCCCATCTTCAAACCGCAGGCCACTTCGTCGATACGGCGGGCAATATCCTGGCCGAGCATGACGGCATTGAGCAATTCACCATCGGTCAGCGCAAGGGTCTGAATTACGCCGCCGGCTCACGCCGCTATGTCCTTCAGATCGTGCCGGAGACTAACACTGTGGTCCTGGGCGACCGTGAAGAACTCCTGGCCTCGACGCTGATTGCTTCCCGCGTGAACTGGCTGATCGAGCCGCCATTGCAACCATTATCCTGTTCGGCCAAGATTCGTTACCGGCATCAGGTGGCGGGGGCGACGGTCTCCCTCGATGGAAAAGGTGCGCGAGTGGAATTCGAGGAGCCGCAGAGCGCCATCACGCCAGGTCAAGCCGTGGTGTTCTACGACGGTGCTCGCGTTCTGGGAGGCGGCTGGATTGAAGAGGCCCAATAATATCAGACCGTAACTGAATCATCGCGTGGCCGGGGATTGAAGGCCAACGTGATGGAGTGAATGCCCACAAAGGCGCGATGCGGTCCTCGGCCGGCCAAGGGAAGTGGAGCGGGCCAGGTTTTCTCGACAACAACGGCCACTCCGAGGCCGTTGCCGATGGGGAAGTTGGCGCCAGGCACCGTCGAACCGAGAAAGCGATCGACGGTATAGGTTGCGGAGGTCGTGCCGTCCGAAAAGGCTGGCCGGAAGTCGGCGGAAGCCAGCACCTGAGCCTCGCGTGGGTCCTTTCTCATATTGGCAAAGCGGAACAGCACGAGCCGGCAGGTGAAGTTGGCGAGGAAGACCCGTTCGAAGAAATCGGCACTGGCGCCGCCGCCGGAAGCGCGCACCGTGAATGTGTAATGACCGCCGCGGGCACTGCGGATTTCTTGGGCCAAGAGGACACGGCTTTCCTGCCCAATTGCTGGAACGTTCAATCCGTCCCCCAAGCCGAAGCCAAGGCGAATCTGGCGCTCATCGGTTAGCTGGATGCTCAAAGCATTGCCCGCTTCAGCGGTCCAGATTGGTGAAGCGCGCCAGCCACGGGCACGAGTCGGCGGTGCGGGCGGAATTAGCATCCCGGATTGGAAATCGGTATCCAGTAGCAAGCTAGTATCATACGGTGGAATAAATGCGAGATCGCCGCCGGGCTCACATCGCAGTCGCGTGGCCGGCTCCGTTCCCAACAAGCGAACCAGCGGTTCCCCCTGGGTAAGCAAATGCGGGCGGTTGGCCTTGTCGTAAAACACGCCGCCCGGATCGATTCCCACAAGATGGAAGATGGTGGCGACCAGGTCGTGAGGCCGGATCGGATCAGTGGCGGGATAAGCGCCATTGCGATCGCTGGAGCCGAACACCTGGCCGCCGGCGATGCCCGCGCCGGCCAAAAGGCAGCTGAATACGTTGCCCCAATGATCGCGGCCGCCCTGGTTATTGATCCGCGGCGTGCGGCCAAACTCGCCGATCACCACCACCAGCGTCTCACCAAGCAGGCCGCGCTGCTCCAGATCGTCCATCAGGGCGGCAAAGGTCACGTCGAATTGTGGACATAAAACGTCCTGCAAACGATCGGCGTTCTGGGCGTGCGTGTCCCACATGGGATTGTCGACGGCGGAATCCCCCGGCTCGCGCATCCAGTTGACGTGAACGAGGCGAACGCCGGTCTCGATCAGGCGCCGAGCAAGGAGAACGGTCTGGCCCCAGGAATAGCGCCCATAGCGGTCGCGGACCTGCGGCGCTTCGCGGTTGAGGTTAAAGGCAGCGCGCGCCTGGCCTGACATCACCAGATCGTAAGCTTGCCGAGATTGTCGATCCCAGGCTTCGACCGTCCCGCCGCGCTCCATCACGCGGAAGTTGCCGTCAAGCTGGCCCAGGAGATCGCGGCGACGATTCAAGCGAACTCTGGTCAAATCGCCGGAGAGGTCCAGGCCCTCGATGCGGTAGTCGGGCGCGCCCGGATCGCCGATGAATCGTTCCGGCTCCCACTGCTTGCCCAGGAAACCCGCGGTCTGACCGGCTGGTGTCACATTGTCGTTCAGGCGCATCATGTCTGGCAACCATACGGAGGTCAGGGCCGGCATGCGCTCGCTCGGCTTCAGCATTTTGACGATGGAGCCGAAGTAAGGCCAATCGTTCGGCTTGATCTGGCGGGCGCTTCCGGGTCCGTAGGGATAACCGGTGAGGATCCAGTAGCCGCTGACGTCGTGATTATCGTCATTGGTATGGAGGGAGCGGATGACGGCCAACTTGTCGGCCCGGCGCGCTGTGCGCGGCAACAA
>Ga0306925_10006875_pt1 | contig 10618 bp, 11 predicted proteins | sample flu12Cox44000176_FD_203755 | JGI IMG/M metagenome (GOLD analysis project Ga0306925, IMG submission 203755) | Lab enrichment of tropical soil microbial communities from Luquillo Experimental Forest, Puerto Rico - flux8day.12C.oxic.44.000.176 (v2)... | ecosystem: Environmental > Terrestrial >... | reverse complement strand
GAGTGGGCTATTTGGAAATGACCGGCTACGATAAGCCCATCCGTTTTTAATGCCAACTATAATGTGGCCATGACCATATCCGATGGCAAACTGCGCCACCTGAAGGCACTCTCCAACGCGCGTGGGGTTATCGCTGCCGCTGCGATGGACCAGAGAGGCAGCCTGCAAAAGTCGCTCGCCGGTGCGCGCGGTGTCGACTCGAAGGCCATCACGTCGGAGATGATGGCTGAGTTCAAAAGCATCGTCACCCGAGTGCTGACGCCACACGCCAGCGCCATCCTGCTGGACCCGGAGTTCGGCCTTGATGCTGCCAAGGCGCGTTCTCGCAACGCCGGGCTGTTGCTCGCTTATGAGCTGAGCGGCTACGACAACACCCGGCCCGGCCGTCTGCCGGACCTGCTGCCGCATGTCTCGGTGAAGCGAATCGTCGACTGGGGCGCCGACGCCGTCAAGATCCTGATCTATTACACGCCTGTCGAACAAGCCGCGATCAACGATATCAAGCATGCGTTCATCGAGCGGATCGGCGCCGAGTGCGAGGCGTACCAGATCCCCTTCTTCCTGGAGTTCGTAGGTTACGACCCCCAGGGTGGCGACGAAAAGGGCCTCGATTTCGCCAAGGCAAAGCCGGCTGTGGTCAAGGCCAGCATGCAGGAGTTCTCCAAGCCGCAGTACAAAGTGGATGTGCTGAAGGTTGAAGTGCCGATCAATGCCGAGTACGTGGAAGGATCGAGCGTCTACAAAGGGCAGAGGGCCTACAGCCGCGCGGAGGCTCTGCAGCATTTCAAAGAGGCCGCTGCCATTGCGACCAAGCCATTCATATATCTGAGCGCGGGCGTGAGCAATAGCCAGTTCATTGAATCGCTGCGCATGGCTACCGAGTCCGGCACCGACTACTCCGGCGTGCTTTGCGGCCGCGCTACCTGGAAGGAAGGCATCCCGGTGTATGCCAAGCAGGGTGCAAAAGCGCTGGAAGATTGGCTGCAAAAAGAAGGTGTCAACAACATCAACGCCGTCAACGAGACCATCCGGTCAGCGACGCCCTGGCACACCAAGCTGGGTGTCCCCGTTCCCGCCTGACGCCAGGTAGGGCGGCTGCCCTAGAGTCTGGCGGACTTCGAGCGGTTTGGGCGTCGTCTGACAGTCCGGCAACGGCGTCACCGAGTAGTAATTCAGGCCGTAGCGCCATTTTGCCTGAATACCGGCCACGCAGACCGAGTCGGCCCGGACTTCGATCGCGCGCCACAACCCGCGCGCCGAGGCAGACCGATCCAGTTCGGGCAAGGTTGTGGCCTTGATCGCGACGATTCCCGCAGTCGCGCACACCGACACCAGCAGAGTGGCCGCCACACGTTGGGTACCGAGTATGCACACTCCGGCCGCGACCAGCACGGGCAGAAGCCAAACCCATTCAAATTGCGGCCGAAGGGCGTGGGAAAGCCCGGACCCCACCCCGGCCGGCAAGACTTGCGCGGCAACCGGAAAAGCTACCAGCAGCAACGCCGAGGCGGCCAGCCACGGACGGGGGTTGGCGACTTCACTCAACTCTAGCCCCATGACCGCCGCGAGGGCCGGCACCAGAGGCAAAACGTAGCCCGGTAGTTTATTCGTCGATACCGAAAAGAAGGCCAGCCCGAACAGGACGCACCACAAGAGAAAGACACACCGGGGATCGCGCCAGAATGCAGGGCGCGCGAGCAGGCCCACTAGCGGAAGCCACGGGAGCAATCCGCCCGCTATCACCGGGATGTAGAACCATGGGGGCCGCACATGCAGAAGAGCGCCCGAAAAGAGACGACTGAGCTGTTGCTGCCAAAAGAAAACGCGGAGAAACTCGTTTCCATTGCGCATATAACACAACAGATACCAGGGTAGGGAGACAGCCAGAAAGGGGGCTACGACTCGGCCCCGAAGCAGGTCTCGGGCCCGGCGACGGAACAGAAGGGGCACCGCGAGCACAACCGGCACCAGGCCTTTTGCCAAAACCGCCAGACCCAGCAAGGCGCCGACCGCCGGGAGCCGCCGCGTGTCACCCTTAGCGACCCAGGGCAGCGCCAGCAGCATGGCGGACGAGAACGCAACCGTCAGTGGGAGGTCGGTGACGGCAATTTGACTGAATCCGACCCATCCCAAACATGTCCCCAGGATCAAGGTTGCCAACGTGGCCGGCTCGTGGCCGAACTCGCGTCCCACCACCCACGCAAAGAATGCGAGGAATAGGACGGCGAGGACCGCGACCGGCAGCCGCGGTGCCAGCTCCGGACCCAGCCTCAGCCGGAACCCAGTTGCCGTCATCCAGTACAGCAAGGGCGGTTTCTCGAACCACGGATGGCCCCACAAGCGCGGGGTGAGCCAGTCGCCCGAGTCGGCCATCTCGCGGCCGATCGAAGCATAACGCGGTTCGTCCGCGCTCAACAGGCCTGTGCCGTCCAAGTGGTAGAAATAGAGCAGGTAGGCTAGCGGCAGAGCCAGCCATATCCAGAGTGGGGGTTTCCCCGGCATGTCCCCCATTATAGGCTGCGGGTCAACAGCGCCCGGAGAGCGGCGACAAGGCTGGCGCGCGGCTGCGACAGATTGTGCTGGCTGTGATCGGTCCCCACGTTCCTGGACGTCAATTCTGCCCTGGCGCGGCGTTAAACGAGGCGTTTTCAGCAAGATTGCGAGCCGATTGTTCCGGGAGTCCTCACCACCATCGGAGCTCGCGATCCGTGCCCTGTGACCCGGGGGGAGGTTCCTCAGGCGAGTTCTGGGGTTGGGTCGCGAATTCCAAGTAATCCGGAGAAATCTTCGAATGAGCCCGGCTTCGGGAGCACGGGCGCGGCGGCCGGCCTATCGGGTCCAAGAAACCTCGTCCATCACGAGAAAGCAAGCAGCCCGGGCTGGGCAGTGGATACGGCGAGAGTCTTCAGTGCGACCGACGATCGAGAGCATGCGAGAAGGTCGCGCAGAGCCCGGGTTGCAACCGCAAAATATTGTTAGACCCGGTTCTCTGTAAGGCGGGAACGTGTGGCGCACGATCCTCCGCGGCGAACTGATTTCCAGCCCCCATGGGGTAACTACCGCCTTTTTCACCCCTGCTCGATCCACTCTGTGGCTAAACTCGTATCGGTTCGCTTTCCTGTCAGCCGCCAAGGTTTTTGACTCGATTGGTGGTTGATCGGCGTCCAGGGTTCGATCGGATGGCAATCCTCTTGTAACCCAACGCGGCAGCAATGGGCCAAATATTTACCGGGAACCCTGCCGTTCCTCGCGGCGGGCGCCGCGGAGGATGTCGTCGAGGGCGTAATTTCCCTCGTGACAGGCGTACTCGAATACCGAGCCGGTGCTCCGCGTCATGGGGATCTCGGCGGTCCACGGCCGCGTGAACGCGGTGGGATCGTCGACCGTGAATTCGTAGAGGAGCGTGTCCGGATCCACGCGCCGGAAGCGCTCTATCAGATGCAGGTTCTCATCCGCGCCGCGATAGTGCGTCTTGTCGGTGAAATTCGTGGTGTCGACCACCAGGGTGTCGCCCTCCCAGTGACCGCGCGGATCGCCCATCCACTGGCGAATGTTTTTTGCCAGATGCGGGTTGCCGTCGGTCGGGATGCGACGGACGTCGTGAATCATCTCGACCAGGATCGCCACGTACCCCCGCCCCTGCACAATCTGGTAGTTGTTGTTGTACGGCCCTGGCATCATGGGCGGACCGGCTGTGCCCCACAAGAGGCACCGCTCAGCCAGCGACCGGTCTTCCGGGCCGTCGGCGGGGTGCATTCGCGCATAGGTGCGGGCCGCCTCCTGCCGTTTCTGCGCCTCGGGCATCAGAGGAGGAACGCGCCCGTCCGCGGGATCGATGACCAGCGAACTCCGCCGCGTGGCCACCACTGTCGTGCCCCGGTCAAACCAGAACTGGTTGTAGCCGCCGGGGTCGCCAGGCGGTGGCGGCCGATCCACGCGGCTTTCCGCCGCCTCTTGTTCCACCGCCTTCACTTCCGCGTCGGTCAGGACCAGATGCTGCGAATATTCCCTGGGCCGCTCGAAGGGCGTGATGGTAGCATTGGTCCAGACGCCTTCAAGATCGGGATGACCGTCCGCTGTACGAGGCGACGTCCAGGCCTTAGCAGCCAGTGCCTTGGGAGCACGCGTCGGCTGGCAAAATATAGGGGCGGCCGCGAGGGTCGCAGCCACCAGAGACGCGAAGAGTCGAGAGCCCATCAGAAAATCTCGGGTGGCCAGACCGGAGGCCTGCCTCAGAACTTACTTCTTCTCGGGTTCTTGATACGGAGCACCTTCGTTGGCGTTGTTCGAACCAAGGAACAGCTTCCGCCCATCGGTGAACGTGATGTCGCGCCCGTTTGCCCGGAAAGAGCCGTCTTTGGCCTGGTAGCCATCGACCACAACTTCGGTGCCAATGGCCAGTGAGTCTTTTGTGAAGCCGCGGCGGAGCAACGTATTGGGGGTGCCGCCTTCGATCATCCAGTTGGTCATCGTGCCGTCGGCGTTCTTCACATCGATATGGATCCAGGCATGAGGATTGATCCACTCCATCTTGGTGACCTTGCCCTCCAGCTTGACCGGTTTCTTGGCGTCAAATTCCGCGGCGAAGGCATGGTGTGCCCACACCGGCACGGCGGCCAGAAGCAGACTCGCGCCCGCCATCACAATCATCAGTCGTTTTCGCATGGAACTCTCTCCTTACCTTATTTCAATTCCTTTTTCGCGGCCTCTCCGGCGCGGGCACCGCGCAGAATATCCGCCAGAGCGTAATTGCCTTCCTGACTCGCGTACTCAAAGATCTCGCCTTGGGGCCGGCTCATGGGAACCTGCGCCGTCCAGGGCCTGGTGCAAGTAGTCGGATCGTCTAGGGTAAACTCGCAACTGATCTCGTCCGGACCGACTCCGGTGAACCGTTCGGTGAGATGCAGATTCTGGGCCGACCCCCGGAAATTATCCTTTTCCGAAAAGTTGGTGGTGTCGACCACCAGCGAATCGCCTTCCCAATGGCTGCGCCCATCCCCCATCCACTGGCGAATGCGGGGCGGAACGTATGGGCGCCCATCCAGCGGAATCACGCGCGCGTCATGGATCATTTCGCGAAGGATGACTACGTAGCCGGCCGTTTGCATAATCTGGAAATCATTATTATACGGCCCGGGCACTAGTGGAAGCCCGCCAGTCAGGCAGCGCTCCCACAAACTGCGATACTCCGGTCCGTCGGCTCTCGATGACTTTGGTCCCGCGGTCCCGCGAGAACTCGTTGTACGAACAGGCGCCATCCACCTCGGGGCCGCCGGCGCGCCGGTCCTCGGTCCGTCCGGTGACAAATCGCTTTTCATAGGCCTCGGCTGCTTGATCGGTTAAGTATGGCTTGCCCGCCAACGGCGCCGGCCGCTCCAAAGGCGTAATGGTGCTGTTTGTCCAAGCCCCTTCAAGATCGGGGTCGCCGTCGGCCGTGCGCGGCGGAGTCCAGGTCCTCGATTCGGCTCTCGCTTTCGCGGCGGGTTGCGCCCACTGCGGGATCACGGCGACCAGCACGCCAGCAAACAGGACCGCGCACCTCGTTCGCATCCACTTCTCCTAGTTCGCCGGCTTGTTGGCGACCTCCTCAACGGCTTTTTTTTCCACCGCGCGGGCTCCGCTCAGGTTGTTCTTCATGCCGTAATTGCCTTCGTGGCAGGCGTACTCGTAGAGGGGACCAGCGGTTTTCGCCCAGACGACCTGCGCACTCCACGGTGTCGCCCAGGTGTGCGGGTCGTCGGCTGTGAATTCGTACAGGAGCGTGTCCTCCGCGGTACGCGTGAAGCGCTCGACAACGTGCAGGCTTTCGCTGGAATTCTGGAAGGCGGTCCTGGCGGTGAAGTTGGTGGTATCCACAACCAGCGTATTGCCCTCCCAGTGGCCGACGGAGTCTCCCATCAACTGGCGGACCTGCGTGGGGAGATGGGGACGGCCGTCGGTGGGAATGAGGCGAACGTCATGAATCATTTCCTGTTCGATGGCGACGTAGCCGGGGCCCTCGACGATCTCGACGTTGGGGTTGTAGCCCGGAGGCAGCATGGGCGGTCCTTCGTTCGGCCAGAGAATGCAGCGCTCTGCGAGCGGGCGGCTTTCGGGACCGTCCCATTGGTGCTCGCGATTGTAGGCAGCGCGTAGGGCGGCGCGCTTCTGGGCTTCGGGAACGAGCGGTGGAATCCGGCCATCCGGAGTCGTGACCAGCGAGAGGCGTATGTCCTCGGCGACCTTCTCGTGGCTCCGGTCGAGCCCATACTGGCCGAGATCATAGTGAACTTCCAGTTGCCCTGCGCCCTGAGCCACGCGCGGTCCGCCGCGGCCGCTTTGTCCCTCCACCGGCCGCTGCAGCGGGACGTTGCTCGCGTTTGACCAGATGCCTTGGAGATCGGGTTGGCCGTCGGAGGTGCGCCGCGACGCCCAGGTCTTCGTGGTCGTTACTTTGGCGGATGGTGTCGTCTGGGCGACCGACTCAGGCGCCTGGGCGAAACCGCATAGGGGCAAAAGCAACGCGAGCGTGGCGACGGCGGTCGAATCACGGATGACCGAAAAGCGAAGATGCATCGGAAAACTCCTGATTACGGGCTCTTCCTTGGGTTCTTGCGCAACGGCCCGTAGAGCAGTTCTTCTACGAACTCCACGCACTTGAATTCCAAAAGCTGCGCGTTCTTCTCAACGTGGCGGTAAAGCGGCATGCTGATTTTCCAAGGCCTGGAAAAGGTCTTGGGGTCCTCGATGGTGGCTTCGTAGTTGAGGGTGTCGGCGCTGCGCGGTGTGTAGCGCTCGACGACGTGCAGGGCGTCGCTATGGAAATCGCCCGAGCGGTCAAACCACGTGCTGTCATTGAGCCCATTCACGTCGACCACCAGCGTCTCCCCGTCCCAGTGGCCGTTGGACCATCCCATCCAGCTGTCGACGGGCGGTTTGGTCGGCTTGTCCATATTAATGGTTCGAACCGCGCCGGCGTATTCATAGCTGATCAGAATGGTCTTCGAGGATTGCACGATTTGAAAAGGAAATGGCATATAAGTGGCGCGCGGGACACCTGGCAGGTAACATTTAACTTCAGGGTCGTCTTTTAAGCGGTTGGCGAAGTTTTGGTTTTTTTGGGCGGTCGCCGCCGGAAGATATGGGATCTCATCGCCCTCCACGACTCCCAACCCCGGAGGCATGGCATCTTCGGCTCCCAGAGCGACCACCCGCCCCATGCCTGCCGCATGGCCGACGAGGTCCCAGTTCGCCGTGTTCAAGGCCTGCCAGATGCCGTTCAAATTAGGGTGGCCGTCGGCGGCTCGCGGCGCCCGGTACGCTGGTGATTGGGCAGAGGACGGCAAGGCGCCCAGCACCAGCGCCGTCCCGGCGACGATTAAATTTCTCAACTGATTACGCATCGGGTTCGAACCCTCCCAAACCGGATGGCACAGCATCTGGACCCGGCGCTCAGGTCCTCACAAGTGCCAGACGGTACCCACAAGATCGGTTAACAGGTTACATTTAAAAGATTTTGATGTCAAGAAAGGTGTGGTTACGGGCAGCCCTTTCGGATAGTTCCGGAGCCTGAAAGAGTGTGAGCGGGTGGCCGGGCGGAACCAAGGATGCGAGGTCTCGCACGGGTTGGAAGCGATTGTCAGAAACGAGTTTCCGCTGGCTCGAAGCCTGGGGACAAGCGAGGGTTGGAGTTGGAGAGAGCAGACAGCCGGCGACCCATCCGCTCGATCAACTGGTGTGGGCGGTTTGGACAGTCCGGGCAGAGCCGGCGAAGCTGATCCGCCTCTTTTTGCTTCGTCCCACGCTTTTGCTACCCTCGCGAGGGATAAAGCGGATGCCTGGCCGCCGGGAGAACCTCGAATTCGAGCGCTCGTCGTGATGCCGCATTCGCCTCCAAGTGGAAAGGGTGCGCGCCGGATTACCGGAGCCCCGGTACCGAATCCACAGATCACCCGGGAAACGAGGGTAACACTGCAAAGATTGGCGAGCGGCGTCAGCAAAGCGAACGAAGACCGTGCGCTTTGGTTTCTGGCACTTTTGTCCAAGGCTCTCTATGATAAACTCATGCCCATGAACTCTGATCCATCGTTGCTTCGCGCCGCCCTGGTCGGATACGAAAACCAGCTCCAGAAGATCGACCAAGCGATCTCGGACCTGCGCCAAAGGCTCCACCTCGCGCCAGCCAGCGCGAGCCAGCCAGCCTCTGGTCGTCTGAGGACGCTTTCGGCCGGCGCGCGCCGCCGAATCGCCGCCGCACAAAAGAAACGATGGGCTGCGTACCGGAAATCAAAAGGCGCCGGCAAGTAGTGATTGGCCCTCACGCTCCAAAGGCTGCGTGAAGCCTCTCCCAGGTGGTCTCGAGGGCTTCCGGTAGCACCCGCGTTTCGCCGAGGGAGGTCATGAAGTTGGTGTCACCGGTCCAGCGCGGCAGGGCGTGCAGATGAATATGGCCTGCGACGCCGGCGCCGGCACTGCGGCCGATATTCAATCCTAGATTCAAGCCTTCCGGACGGTAGAGGGCACGGAGGTGCTTTTCGGCAAGGCGGGCGAGCCGGATCAGCTCCACCAGAGTCTCGTCCGGCAAGTCTTCCAATGTCGCCACATGCTCATAAGGAACCACCAGCAAATGACCGGATGTGTATGGATAGCGATTGAGCATGATTAGGTTCCGCGCCCCCCGGCTCACGACCAAGTGCCTGCGGTCTTGGGAGGAATCAACCGCTACCGCACAGAAAATGCACTCAACCGGCCCCCCCAGGTTGGTAACGTACTGATACCGCCAGGGGGTCCAGAGATAGTCCATGGAATTGCAGACCGGTGCTTGTTAGGCGTTGGGAACCTGCTCATGCGGACCAGGCTGCGCCGGCACCGACGCAGCTGAGTTGTTCACCACGTCCTTGAGTTCTTTGCTGGGTTTGAAATAAGGGATCTTCTTAGCGGGGACTTCTACCCGCGCGCCCGTTTTGGGATTGCGGCCGATGCGAGGCTGCCGTTGCCGCGTGCGGAAGCTGCCGAATCCGCGGATCTCAATCTTGTCACCCGAACGCAAAGAGCGGACGATGCTGTCGAAAATCGCCTCCACGATGACCTCGGACTCCTTCCGGGTCATCTCTACAACGCGGGAGACCTCTTCAATCAGATCGGCCTTGGTCATCTCGTTCTCCTTGTCGTCTCAATCGGTTACGAAACCGCAGTATCGCGTGAATACAGGAAATTTGCAAGCTATTCGAGATTGCGGTCCTTGAGGCTCATAACCTCTTCGATGGTGGTGGTGGCCGCGGCCGCCTGGCGTTGATAATCCTCCAGCCGCGTCTTCTCGTCGTCATCCGCCACGGCGCGGAGGCTGAGCCCGATCTTTTTCTCGGCCTCACTCATTTTAATGATCTTGAAATCAAACTCCTGTCCGACCGTCAACGGCGGCCCTTCTGAGCCGCGCCGGCCCGAATAGCCCGGCACCTCCGAGAAATGGCACAACCCTTCCACTCCCTCTGCCAATTCCACAAAGCCGCCGAAGCTGGCCAGGCGACAGACCCGGCCATGCACCGTGTCGCCCACTTGATGATTTTGAAAATAGGTCTCCCAGGCGTCTGGCTGGAGCTGTTTGATGCCCAGCGAAAGACGGTGCGAGGAGGAATCAATATTAAGAATGACCGCCTGAACGATCTGCCCCTTCTTTAGAATCTCCGAAGGGTGTTTGACCCGCTTGGTCCAAGAAAGATCCGATACGTGCACCAGTCCGTCGATACCTTCCTCAATTTCGATAAAGGCGCCGAAATCAGTCATGTTCCGCACGCGCCCTTCGACCACCGACCCCACGCTATAGCGGCTGTCAATGGTGGTCCAAGGGTTGGGCTCGAGCTGCTTGAGGCCGAGCGAAATACGGCGTTCCTTAGCGTGCACCTCGAGCACCACGGCCTCCACCTGATCGCCAGGCTTGACGACCTTGGATGGATGCTTCATGCGCCGCGACCAAGTCATCTCGCTGATGTGGATCAACCCTTCCACACCCGGCTCGAGTTCCACGAAAGCGCCATAATCGGTGACATTCACCACGCGGCCGATCACTCGTGCGTTGACTGGAAACCGCTCGGCCACGCTCTCCCAGGGATCCGGCTCCAACTGTTTGAGACCGAGCGAGACGCGCTCCTTGCCGCGGTCGAACTTGAGGATCTTGACGGTGACTTCCTGGCCCACGTGCAGCAACTCGGACGGGTGCCCGATTCGGCCGTAGGACATGTCGGTCACGTGCAAAAGCCCGTCGATTCCGCCCAGATCGATGAAAGCGCCATAGTCGGTCAGGTTCTTAACCGCGCCCGTGACTACTGAACCCTCGGACAGGTGTTCCAGCGTCGAACTCTTGCGCGCGTTGGCCTCTTCTTCTACGGCCAGCTTACGCGAAACCACCACATTGCCGCGGCGGCGGTTCAGCTTGATAATTTTGACCGGAATATCCTGCCCGATGAGCCCGTCTAGATTGTGAACCGGCCGCGGGTCGGCCTGCGAGCCGGGCATAAACGCCTCGATCCCGACGTCCACCGCCAGACCGCCCTTCACGCGGCCGAGCACCCGGCCGGAAAGAATCAGTTGCCCCTGGTAGGCTTTGTCGAGGTTGTCCCACACGCGCAGCCGCGCCGCCCGT
>Ga0306925_10006871_pt1 | contig 10621 bp, 8 predicted proteins | sample flu12Cox44000176_FD_203755 | JGI IMG/M metagenome (GOLD analysis project Ga0306925, IMG submission 203755) | Lab enrichment of tropical soil microbial communities from Luquillo Experimental Forest, Puerto Rico - flux8day.12C.oxic.44.000.176 (v2)... | ecosystem: Environmental > Terrestrial > Soil... | reverse complement strand
TGCCGGTCAACGCGCCGAACATGGTGCCGATGGAATCGGCCACCAGGACGCGGCCGACGCGAGGGATCTTGCCGTCCTTGAGGAAGCCTCCCTGTTCGCACACGCCGACAAGTGTGCCGATGTTGTCGAGGAGATCGACGAAGAGAAATGCAAAGAGGATTTCAAAGAGACCGAGATGAATCGCGCCGCGAAAATCGAGTCGGAGAAATGTGGAAGAAGGCTGCGGCATGGAAAAGACACGAGAGGGCCAGCTTGAAATGCCACGAAGCATGCCGAGAAGTGACGTTCCGATAATACCCAGCAAGAACGCGGCATGAATTCGCCTGGCCATCAGGACCAGTGTCAGGGCAAGTCCGAAGCAAGCTGTTTGTACGTCCTTATCGGCGAGGCTACCGAGACCGACGAAGGTGGCGGGATTTGCCACAACAAGCTTGGCATTTCGCAAGCCGACAAACGCAATGAACATGCCGATGCCGGCGGCTGTTGAGTGCTTCACGCAATCCGGCATGCCATTTACGATCTGCTCGCGCACGCGCGTGACCGTGAGAATCAGAAAGAGCAAGCCGGAAAAGAAGACGACAGCGAGTGCAGTTTGCCAGGGAATGTGCATGGCCATGCAGACCGAATAGGTGAAGTAGGCGTTGAGCGACATTCCCGGGGCCAGTGCAATGGGATAGTTGGCATACAAGCCCATCACGAGGGTGGCTACTGCGGCCGAGAGGCACGTAGCGAAGACGACGCCCTCGGCCGGCATTCCAGCTTGCGAAAGGATTTGCGGATTGACGACGATGATGTAGGCCATGGTGACGAAAGTCGTTAGGCCTCCCAACATCTCCTGCCTTACGGTTGTGTGGTTTTCGGCAAGTTTGAAGTAGCGATCGAGCAATCGTCCCCCTGCTTGCGAAGTCGGTCTGATCGGGCACGCGCCAGCGCCCCGGGCATGTTAATAACGAATCTTGTCCGCCTTTTCGGCCCATGCGCGGAATCCGGCGAGTGCTTCGTCGCGCATGATCTGGATAGCGGGGATGCGGCGCTGAAAATGAGGCAGTGGAAGTTCGGTGTAGATGAATGAATCGTCGAAGCCAATGTTGGCTGCGTCTTCGGCAGTATTAGCGAAGTATAAGCGGGCCAGGCGGGCCCAATAAATTGCGCCGAGGCACATGGGGCAGGGTTCGCAGGAGGTGTAGAGTTCGCAGTCCTTCAGTTCAAACGCACCGAGTTTGGCGCAGGCCTGGCGGATGGCAAGGATTTCCGCGTGGGCCGTCGGATCATTCGACGACGTAACTTGATTGGCGCCTTCGGCAACAATATTGTCGCCTCTCACAATCACGGCGCCGAAAGGGCCGCCGCGCCCCGAGTGGACGTTTTCGATTGAAAGCTGAATGGCTCGCGCCATGAAGGACTCATTCATCTTCTGTTGCCGCCACTAGATTGTGCAAAGCAGCAAGTATAAGCCCAGATTGCGGCACAGCAGAGTTTTTTTGGATTGATTTATCGATTTTTGGCGAGTTGAAAAAGTGCAAATATAACGCTACGCTCTTCCAACAATCGCTGCACACTCAAATACGGAGCTTCGTTTGCGATCATGAGGCTGCGCGCCTTTGTCTCCCGACGGGTAGTTACTCCGCAAGGGGTGCGGCCCGCCGCAATACTCGTGGAGGGAGAACTCGTTCGAGAGGTTGTTACGCCGGAGCAGGTCCCGGCCGGAGCGGATTTACAGGACTTTGGCGAAACCGCGATTCTGCCAGGACTTGTGGATTCACATGTCCACATTAATGATCCCGGTAGGGCAGACTGGGAAGGATTCGAGACCGCGACGCGGGCCGCTGCGGCCGGCGGTTACACGCTGCTGGTGGATATGCCCCTGAATTGCCTGCCCGCGACAACAACGGTTGAGGGGCTCGACGCTAAGCGCGCGGCCGCGAAGGACCGCTGCCGGGTCGATTGGGCGGCTTGGGGTGGAGTCGTGGCCGACAACCAGAACGCCATAGAATCGCTTGCGCATGCCGGCGTGCCTGGGTTCAAGTGCTTTCTCGTACCTCCGGGAATTGACGGCTTCACGATGGTTACGGAGGCGCAACTTCGCGCGGCATTGCCGCACGTTGCGCGGACGGGTTTGCCTCTGTTGGTGCATGCGGAGCTCCCGGGTCCCATTGATAGAGCGACGCAGGAACTGGAGGATGCGGACTGGAGCTGCTATCCAACGTACCTTAAATCGAGGCCCGAGGAGGCGGAACTTTCGGCGATCCGGCTGCTGCTATCGCTTTGTCGCGAGTACAACTTCCGATTGCACATTGTTCACCTGTCCGCGAGTGAGGCGCTGCCGGAACTGCGCGCGGCACGCTCCGATGGACTCGCGGTGAGTGTGGAGACCTGTCCGCACTATCTGCATATCGCGGCGGAAACCATTCCTAAGGGAGCGACGTTGTTCAAGTGCGCTCCACCAATTCGCGGCCGGGACAACTGCGAAAAACTATGGCAGGGGTTGCGTGATGGAATTATTGATCTTGTCGCGACAGACCATTCGCCTTGCCCGCTTGAGATGAAGCGGCTTGCCGACGCCAACTTCAAAACAGCTTGGGGCGGAATTGCGAGTCTGTCGGTGGCTCTGCCGGTGATGTACACGGAGGCCAGGGCCCGTGGATTCACTCTGGCCGATATTGCGCGATGGATGGCGGAGGCACCCGCGAAGCTGGCACGCTGTGACAAACAGAAAGGCCGAATCGCGGCCGGGTACGACGCGGACTTCGTCGTGTTTGGCCCCGAGGATGAGTTTGAGATAAGCCGAGACCGGCTGCATTACCGCCACGCGGTTTCGCCCTACTTGGGTGAGAAATTGCAGGGTGTCGTGAAGGCAACCTATCTCCGAGGGAAGGAAGTATTCAGGGCAGGCGAATTCCCTGGCGAGGCGACCGGACGGGAGTGCCGATGCTAAATGGCCCGCCGGTCTGGGTCCTCGGGGGTCTGCCAGCCATGCATTCACGTCAGATTCCGCGCCGTAGTCCGGGTGGTCTGTCGTGACGTACTCCCCTGGCTGAAGCCCGGGGCTTCTCAGTCAACCGCAGCATTCCTGCACCGCGGTTAGCGGCTGAAGGCTCAGTCCGAGCCTCAGGACTTCCAGGGCCGAGGCGTGGTCTCGCGTGGTGACCAATCCGCAATCGAGGCACACATGCTCACGATCCGAAAGCCGTTTGGGATTTGCTTCTCCACACGGGCAACGCTGGCTCGTTCCACGAGGATCGACGGACAAGAACCTTCGCCCGGCGCTTTCGGCCTTGTACAAAAGTTTTTGAAAGAATGCCACCCATCCTGCATCGTGTACCGATTTAGCCAACTGGCCACGGGACAGGCCTTTTACGTTCAGGTCTTCCACAAAAATGATTCCGTAGTTGTTGACGATCTTTCGAGACAACTGGTGCTGAAAATCGTTGCGTTGGTTGAAAGCCTTGCGGTGAATCTTGGCCACCAGGCGAACCGCTTTCTTCCAGCGCTTCGAGAACTTCTCTCGACGTGCTACCCGTCGTTGTGCTCTTCGAAGACAGACGCTTCTGCGCTTTTTGGAACAAACGAGGATTACCCATTCGCCGTCCGTCGCTCCGCGTCACGAACGACAACAGCCCGACATCCAGACCAACGGCCTTATCGTTCGCTGGCAGTGGTTCAGGCTCTACCATGCAACTGAAACAGGCATACCACATGCCGTTCTCACGTTTGAGGTTGAGAGTTTTGATCTGGCCTTGGATCGCACGGTGCAACTTAATCTTGATGTCGCCAATCTTCGAAAGCGACAGGCGGCCACTCAGCTTGAATCCGGCTTGCGGATAGGTGAAGGAGTCGTAGCGACTCGCGGAACGAAAGCGAGGAAACCCCGATACTTGTCCACGCTGGCAGCGAAGAAAAAAGGCCCGGAAAGCCTTGTCGATCCGGCGCAGCGCATCTTGCAGAACTTGACTGTGAAACGCGCGAACGTCCTCTCGAACGGCTTTGATGCCTGGGAGTTGCTTCGCCTGCTCTGCGTAGTAGATACCCTTGCGCTGAGACGACCAGGCCTCACGACGCTCTTGCAAGGCCGCGTTGTACAGTTCTCGACACACCTCGAGGGTGGCCTGCAATTTTTCTCGTTGCCGGCGATTCGGGTAAAGGTGATATTTGAACGTTCGTCTTGCCATTCGCAAGCTACGAGCTGGGCAGAGCGCTTGTTTATGTTCGCCTTTTATTCGCCTATAGTCAAGGCTGGCACGCCGATGGAACGCCGTGCCCAGGCCCGCCATGCCAGCAAAGCCTGGGGGTTTCCCGCGATTGCTTCGGCCTGGAGCGACCCGACCTCGAAACGAAGCATTGGAAGGAGCTTCTTTGGTCACCATCGCATTTCGCTGCGAGTTGTGGCGATGGTCGCACCAGGTGTTGCAGGAGTATATTGGGCAACAGAAAGCCACGCTTTAACTTTTCAACGTGGTTCGCGGTGATTGCCTTATATCCCCGCCCTGAAGGGCGAGGTTTTACGGCACCACGGATAAGGCATGGTTTTGCCGGCGTAGCGGACCGCGGCAAGAAACAATGGATACCACCCTCAAAATCCAGGAATTGCTCTTTACCTTGCTGCTGAAGGTTGGCGTGGCCTCATCTATCGCCGCGTTGCTTGCAAGGTGGAACACGTTCCGGCGCGTGCTGTTCACAGAAGAGCGCGATGCTGACCAAAAGTTCAAACTGATGCTGTTCCTTGTGCCAGCCTTGATTGTTGGTGTGATCCTGCGTCTGCTGAGTCCGGCCTACCGCTTTGCCGACCTTTCGCTCGAAGGCGCATTTCTGATGGGCTTGCTTGGGGGACGTGTGGTGGGCCCAATTGGCGGCGCAATCATCACCATTCCCGCGCTGATGGCTCACGAATGGCTCGCGATGCCGGCCGCCTCCACGGCCGGACTGCTCGGCGGCTTGATCCGGCAGGTGATTCCGGACAAGGAAGACCTTTGGAATTTCGGTCCGTTCACGTTTCTGAATATTCCCAAGGCTATGATGCGTATGCTGAGGCAGGGCGAGATTATGTGGGAAATGCTCCCGCTCATGGCCTGCGTGGGACTAGAGCTGGGACGCGTGGCGCTGGTCATGGCGACGAAGCCGAAATGGCTTTTTGCGATTGACCCTCGCTGGAATTGGCAGCTTATTCTCGTGGTGATTGGGACGCTTGTATCCGTCGCGGCGCCGCTCAAAATCTGGAACAATACTCGCATCGAGATGAACCTCGAGCGACACCAGCAACTGCTGCTCCGCGCGAGGATGGATGCGCTTGCAAGCCAGATCAACCCACACTTCTTGTTCAACACGCTGAACACCGTCACGGCGCTTATCCGCGTAGACCCCGACACGGCTCGCGGTGTCGTGCTTAAGCTGAGCAACATTTTGAGGAGACTCCTTCGCAAACACGAAACGTTCGTGCCGCTGCGCGAGGAGCTTTCCTTTATCGACGATTATCTGGATATCGAAGTGGCGCGCTTCGGCGAGGACAATCTCGACATCGTGAAAGAAATCGACGAACGCACGCTGGATACTTTCATTCCGAGCATGCTGCTTCAGCCCATTGTCGAGAACAGTCTGAAGCACGGATTGGCGCCGAAACTCGAAGGGGGCCGGATTTATCTACGAACATCCAACAGCAATGGCCGGTTGCATATCGAGATTGAAGATAACGGCGTTGGAATCTCCGAGGAAAAAATGCCGCACGTGTATGTGGAAGGAATCGGGCTGAGCAATGTTCGCGAGCGCTTGCGCGTGTTATATGGCGCGGACTTCAACCTGGATATCAACAGCCACGAAGGGCGGGGCACGCGGATCAAGATCGATGTGCCGGAACTGGTGCCGCTCATTCCGGAAGTCAGCGTCTTCTAACCGGTCGACCCGCGACCGACAGTCGGAAATCCGAAAAGCAGTGAAAAGAGTGGTCGCAAAAAAAAACGCTTGACAGCGGAGGCGTGTTTTCGGTATATTCTGTTAGTACAGAAATGAGCGATAATACAAAAACTTCACTTACTCCTGTAGCCCAGAAATTCATCCTGCATTGGGGCGAGATGGGCACCAAATGGGGTATTAACCGCACCGTCGCCCAGGTTCACGCCCTGCTTTTTCTTTCCCCCAAGCCGGTGCCGGCCGACGAGATCGCCGCGACGCTCGCGGTGGCCCGTTCGAACGTGAGCACCAGCCTGCGTGAACTGCAGGGGTGGGGCATTGTCCGAGTCGTGCATGTGCTCGGGGATCGCCGCGACCATTTCGAGACCACCCAGGACGTCTGGGAGATTTTTCGCACCGTCTCCGAAGAGCGCAAGCGGCGTGAAATCGATCCCACGCTGCGAGTGCTCAATGAATGTGTGCAGGAACTGAAGAGCAGCCCGCAAGGCGATGCCTACACTCGGGAGCGCCTGGAAAGCATGCTGGGATTTCTGACCACCATGACCGGCTTGTTCGAAGAAATTCTGCGGATGCCTGTGGGCGCGTTGAAGGGCGTCGGCAAACTGCGCGGCAAGGTCATTACCCTGCTTGGAAGCGAAAAGAAGAAGGCAGTTTGAAAGCGAGTTGACGAGCGGTGACGTGCAAAACGAGGTAGGCCATGATTTCGCTGGCGAGCGAGTACACAGACGGAAAAGGACGGCACGCGCGCGGTTGGCTCTTCTTTGATGCCCAGTGCAGCTTTTGTACGCGCATCGCCAGATGGCTTGAACCGATACTGCTGCGGCGTGGCCTGGCCGTGGCTCCCTTGCAGGATCCTCGCGTCGGCGCTCTTTTGGGCCTGCGACGCCAGGAATTACTCCTCGAATTGAAATTCCTTCTTTCCGACGGGACACAACATGGCGGCGCGGATGCGGTGCTTGCCGTTGCGCGCGAGATCTGGTGGGCTCGCCCGCTCGTGTGGCTCTCGTTTATCCCAGGGATGATGGAAGCGCTCCACGCCGGCTACCGCTGGATTGCGGAGCAGAGAAGTTGTGCCGCAGCGAGTTGCGCGGCGCCGGAAGTCCCCCGCAGGTAGGCAAACATAATGCAACTCCGCAGCGAACGCCGGAGGTGTGCCCGCGTACGAGCAACTACCCGCCTGCCCACGGAGGGAACACCTCCGGAATTCCAAGTAGGGAGGTCCCGCGATGCGTCTGCCAGAGCTCTTCGACTTTCGTGGTCAATCCGGCCGTTCAACCTTTGGTCTGACCTTTATCTTCGTATCCCTCGTAATGCATAACCTGTTTCGTCTCGTGTCAGCCAACGCCGCTTCTCGCTACGGTTCAGGACTCAACTACCTGCTTCCTTTGTCGACGTTCTTTGAGCATCGGCCAGTGTCCGCAGAAGAAAAGCATCTGCTCTCAATCATGCTTTGGCTCGCGATTCCTTGCTTGTGGGTCGCGGTCTGCGTGACGGTAAAGCGCTTGCATGACCTTGGCCTGGTCTGGTCCTATGCGATCCTGCTGTTCGTTCCCGCGGTGAATGTGCTGTTTTTCCTCTTGCTCTGCTTTGTGCCGGGCCTCGATAAACGCGAGGAGGCCGAAAAGCGAGGCGAGGGCTTCCTAGACAGCATTTTCCCTAGCACCAAGTGGGGCAGCGCAATCGTTGGTGTTTTCGGAGGGGCTACGGTAGGGACGGCGCTGTGTTGGTTTTCCGTCGGCGTGGTCGGCTCATATGGCAGCGTGCTCTTTCTGGGGCTTCCATTTTTCATGGGATTCCTCTCAGCTTGGTTGTACGGCTACAGCGAGCCGCGAAATGCGGGCGAATGCTATGCGGTGGCCATGGGCAGTGTGTTTCTGGCCGGAGCCTTGATTGTAGGCATCGCGTTTGAGGGTCTTATTTGCGTCGCGATGGCGGCGCCACTGGCAATTCCACTTGCGCTCCTTGGTGCAGGCCTGGCGCATGAGGCTTTGAAGACGCGGCATTTGAGAATTCGGCCCAGGGCGCTCTGTGGCTTGTTTCTAGCGATTCCGCTGTTGGCAGGCACTGAATTCTGGAAACCCGCGCTGATCCCAACGCACAAAGTTCATAGTTTGATCGAGATCGCCGCCACACCTGATCTCGTCTGGCAGCGAGTCGTCGCATTCCCCCGCATCCAGGAGAAGCCTCACTGGATTTTCCGTCTCGGAATGGCTTATCCCTTAGAAGCAAGGATGAGCGGCCACGGTTTCGGCGCAGACCGAGAGTCTATCTTCTCAACCGGCGTCTCGCGTGAACCCATTCTCGCGTGGGATGAGAACCGGCATTTCGCCTTTCGAGTTGCGGCAGAACCACCGCTCATGAAGGAGTGGTCGCCCTACGGCCAGATTAAGGTTCGGCATCTTGAGGACCGTGATTTCCGTCCCGGCCGTGTCGACTTCTATCTGACGGAATTACCCGACGGGCGCACACAGCTCGACTGCTGGTCGAGCTACGAGAACCGCATGTGGCCCGGAGAATATTGGCGGTTGTGGACCGATGAAGTCGTCCGGCAGATCCAGTTGCGCGTCTTCCGCCACGTCAAAAGGCTGGCTGAAGCAGATGCTTCCTCAAGAGCGGCCCGATGATGCGCGACCCAGACGAAACGGTTGTCGTTACAGGAGCGTTCAGTTATACAGGCAAATACGCGGCTCGGCTGTTGCTGAATCGCGGGTACAGAGTTCGCACCCTGACGTTTCATCCCATGCCAGAAAATGAATTCGGCCAGCAAGTTACTGTCTTTCCCTACAACTTTGAGCGCCCTGAGGAACTGGTGCAGTCCCTTCGCGGAGCCTCAACACTGATCAATACCTACTGGGTGCGATTTTCTCGAGGGAATTCAACTTTTGAAGGTGCTGTCCGAAACACCAGAGTGCTTATCGATGCCGCGGTCAGAGCAGGCCTTCGGCGAATTGTGCACGTAAGCATCGCCAACCCTTCTCTACAATCGCCGCTAGAGTATTATCGAGGAAAAGCTCAATTGGAACGGGTCGTGGCGGCCTCCGGCTTGGCGTACACCATCCTGCGGCCGACGGTTATCTTCGGTCTTGAAGACATCCTGATCAATAATATTGCTTGGTTTATCCGCAATTTCCCCGTTTTTGGCATTCCCGGAAGCGGGCGCTATCGCATCCGTCCGATCTACGTTGAGGACATGGCGCGGCTGCTCGCTGATTCCGTTGAACGACGATCAAACTGTGTCATCAACGCAGCAGGCCCGGAGACGTTCTCCTTCGAGGAGTTGGTTCGGCTTGTCTCGGTTCACTTGGGGATGAGCCCGCGTCTCCTTCATCTGCCAACGCCTCTGGCGTACGCCTCGACTCGTCTGATCGGCTGGTTTGTGCGAGACGTGATCCTTACCTGGCAGGAATACCAAGGCCTGATTGCGGATCTCCTAGCGCCGGAAGGCCCCCCAACAGGAGAAACCTGCCTGAGCACTTGGCTCGAGGAGAATCGCAACTGGGTCGGTCAAGCCTACGCTTCTGAAGTTGCTCGTCACTTTGCCAACCGGGCGGTCCATGGCAAGGTCAGATGAGTCCGTCACACGCGGGCAACCAGTGAACTCTCGAGGACGCGCTCGTAGTAGCGCTCGTACATCGGGATGACGTCGTTGGCGCAGAATTTCTTCCTGGCGTTTGTGCGCGCAATCTTGCCCATTTCGCGCCCACGATCGGCCTGGGAAAGAATCTCGCTGGCGTATTTTGCCGCCAACTTCACGTCACCAGGCTCGACCAGGTAGCCATCGACCCCGTGCTCTACCACTTCGGGGACGCCTCCGGCGTTTGTGGCAACCACAGGAACCTCGCACGCCATGGCTTCGAGCGCGGCTAGACCAAACGACTCGAGCTGCGAAGGCAGAAGAAACAGGTCCGCCTGTCCGAGCTTTTCCTTGATGTCATTCTGTTTGCCGAGAAACAAAACGTCTTTCTCGATACCACGGGTGCGCGTCAGAGCTTCGGCCGGAGCGCGGTCGGGGCCATCGCCAATCATCACAAGTTTTGCGGGCATTTTTTCGCGCACGATGGCGAAAATTTCGACCGCGTCAAGGATACGTTTGACGGGACGGAAATTGGAGAGATGCATCAGAATGGGCTCGCCGTCAGGCGCCCATTCGGCGCGTAGCTCGGGATTCGGTTTGCGGCAGTAAAGGTCGCAATTCACGAAGTTGGGGATGACTTCGATGGGGTGCTTGACCGCGAATTCTTCGAGGGTTCGGCGGTACAGGTAGTGCGAAATCGAGGTCACGCCGTCACTCTGCTCGATCGAGTAGCGCGTGATGGGCAGAAAATTGGGGTTGTTTCCGACGAGAGTGATATCCGTGCCATGGAGCGTGGTGATAAACGGCAAGCGGCGAGGCGCCGCCATCTGGCGGGCCAGCAGCGCACTGACGGAGTGCGGAATCGCGTAATGGACATGGAGAATATCGAGCGATTCCGCTTCGAAGACTTCCAGCATCTTGACCGCCAGAGAGAGCGTATACGGGGAATGGTCAAACAATGGATAGGAAACCACCGCTGCCTGGTGAAAGTGGATTCGAGGGTCGTCGCTTTTCATCCGGATGGGAGGGGCGTAGGTGATGAAATAGACGTCGTGGCCGCGCGCGGCGAGCTCTTGGCCAAGCTCCGTGGCGACGACCCCAGAGCCACCGTAGGTAGGGTATCCGGTAATGCCAATACGCATATTG
>Ga0306925_10006870_pt1 | contig 10621 bp, 5 predicted proteins | sample flu12Cox44000176_FD_203755 | JGI IMG/M metagenome (GOLD analysis project Ga0306925, IMG submission 203755) | Lab enrichment of tropical soil microbial communities from Luquillo Experimental Forest, Puerto Rico - flux8day.12C.oxic.44.000.176 (v2)... | ecosystem: Environmental > Terrestrial > Soil... | reverse complement strand
GCCGCCACCTTCTGGCTTTCGTGGCCCCACACCGACAGCACGATGATCGGCGTGGTGGCCCAGCCCCGGACCCCGCGGATGACCTCGGTGCCGTCCATGTCGGGCAGGCCGAGGTCGAGGATCATCACGTCGGGCCGGTCGCGGGCCATCGCGGCGAGCCCGGAGGCGCCGTCGCTGGCCGTGCTGACCTGGTAGTTGCGCGCGGACAGGTTGATCCGGAGCGCCCGAAGGATCGACGGCTCGTCGTCGACCACCAGTACCCGGGTCAAGAGCCGGCGCCCTGCATGGACTTGGCGCCCGCGGCCGCGACCGGCAGCGTGACCCGGACGGTGAGGCCGCCGCCCGGGGTGTCGGCCGCCATGATGACGCCGCCCATGGCCTCGGTGAAGCCCTTGGCGACCGCCAGGCCCAGGCCCACGCCGACCTTCTTCTCATCGAACCGCTGGAACGGCTCGAAGATCCGCGCCTTCAGCTCGTCCGGCACACCCGGCCCGTGGTCCACGACCTCGATCACCACGGTGTCCTGCTCCCGGTGGGCCTGCAGCACCGGCGGCAGCTCCGATGGCGAGTGGTCCAGGGCGTTGGAGAACAGGTTGGCCAGCACCCGTTCCAGCAGGCCGGGGTCAGCGAGGACCATCGCCATCCCGTCGGGCACCTCGATCCGCAGGTCGGCGGGTGCATCGAGGCCGCGCAGCGCGACCGGTGCCACCTCGTCGATCGTGATCGGCCGCAAGAACGGCTGCAGCGACCCTGTATGCAAGCGGCTCATATCCAGCAAGTTGCCAATAAGCCCGTCCAGCCGGTCCGCGTTCTCCTCGATCGTGGCGAGCAGCACCTGCTGGTCGGACTCGGTCCAGGTCACGTCGGTCTGGCGCAGGCTGCTGACGCTGGCCTTGATCGAGGCCAGCGGGGTGCGGAGGTCGTGGCTGACCGCAGCGAGCAGCGCGGTCCGCATCCTGTTGCCCTCGGCCAGCGCCTCGGCCTGGGCGGCCTGGGTGCGCAGCCGTTCCCGGTCCAGCGCCGCGGCGGCCTGGGCCGCGAAGCCCGCCAGCAGCCCGGGCGTGATCGCGGCGGGCTGGCCGCTCACCTCCAGCGCCAGGTCGGTGCGCACGTCAACGCGGGTCGCGGGCGCGGCCTGGTCCATGGCGCCACCACTGGCGGCGATCCGCACCCAGCGCCCGCCGACGTGCTCGAGCAGTTCGGCCTGGCCACCCAGGGTCGCTACGAGATGGTCCAGCACCGCCGTCGGGGTATCCGCGCCGCCGAGCACCGTCTGCGCCAGCGTCAGCAGCAGCCTTGCCTCCTCCCGGCTGCGGGCCGCCTGCGCAGCCCGGCTGGCAGCAAGGTGCACCACGCTGCTGACCGCCATTGCAACCGTGACGAACAGCAGCAGCGCCAGCAGGTTGTCCGGCTTGTCGATGGTGAACGTGTGCAACGGCGGGGTGAAGTACCAGTTGAGCAGGAGGCTGGCGGAGGCGGCGCCGAGCACGGCGGGCCAGAAACCGCCGATCACCGCGAGCGCGACCACGGCCACCAGGTAGATGAGCAGGTCGTCGGTCAGGCTCAGGTGATTCCTGGCCATCGCGAGCAGCAGGGTCAGCAGGGGCAGGCCAACCGCGGCGACAATCATCCCGGTCACCGCGCGGCGCGCACCCACCGCGTAGGCGGCCCTGGCCAGCACCGAGCCAGGCTCCGGCACGGGCTGGGCGCCCGCGGCCAGGCCGCGCTCGTCCCGGCCCGGTGCGGTGCCCGCGCCCGGCAGCCCGGCGTCACTACCCACGCCTTCCAGTATGTGCCTGTCCGCCGACCGGCGCAGTACCAGGCCGAGGCCGCCCGCAGCCAGCACGCAGGCAGCCATCACGATCGCGGCGCGCCCGGCAAACGGGCCGGTGACCCGCAGTTGCCCGTAGGGCGGGTGGGAGAACCCCACCGCGCAGAGCCACCCGACGACGCCAAGCGGAATCGCCGCGAGCGGCTCGGAGACAAACGACAAAACGGTCACCACGGCCGCGCTCACGATCAGCACCGCCGTCGGCGAGACCCTGCCCTGCAGGGCCGCCGCCACCGTGCCGAGGGCGAAGAGCAGCCCGAAGCCGGTCACCAAAGCGAACGGCGCCGCGAATCCCTGCTGCCTTGAACTACTCATCTCATGTGGAGTCAAGCGCCGAATACAGCGAAAATTAATGATCTTGATAGATCCTTAACGCGCAGGTCAGCACTCTTGACGCGGCCTTAGCACCTCTCCGGGATGGTGGCGCTTAGCGTCTGTGGAGGTGATCAAAACCCCCGCGGACCGACGCCGGATATGGGCCCGGCCCTGCCGGGCTCCGCGGGCCTGAGGGCGGGAGAAGAAGGACCGTTGGCGCTGCGCACGGCGGCAAGTCTGTTCTCCGGAACGTCGCGAGAAGACCTTCCGGAGAGTTTCTGGTATTCCGTGAAGCGGCGCCTGCTCGGGCCGCCGATGGTGAACGAGGAACTGCGCCACCAGCGGCTGTCGAACTTCCTTGCCCTGGGCGTGCTCTCCCCGGACGGAATCTCCTCCTCGGCATACGGCACCGAGGAAATGCTCATCGAACTGCTGCCGCTGTTCGGGCTCGCGGCCTTCGCGGTGATCCTGCCGATGACCGGGGTGATCCTGTTCGTGATGGCCCTGGTCGTGCTGTCCTACCGCGAGGTGGTGACGGTCTACACCCGGGCGGGCGGGTCCTACGTCGTCGCCAGGGAGAACTTCGGCCCGCGGATCGCCCAGGTCGCGGCGGTGGCGCTGCTCATCGACTACGTGGTCACTGTGGCGGTGCAGGTCGCCGGCGGGACGGCGGCGGTGGTGTCGGCCATCCCGGTGCTCGGGTCCTACACCCAGGAAATCTCCGTGGGCGTCGTGCTCATCATGTGCTACGGCAACCTGCGCGGCATCCGCGAGGCAGGCAAAGCGTTCGCGCTGCCCACCTACCTGTTCACCGCCACCATCGTCCTGATGATCGCGGTCGGGCTGGTCCGGGAGATCATGGGCAACCTGCATCCGCAGAACGTGCATGACATCCCGGGTACCTACCCGATCGGCTCGGGTGCCCAGGGCGTGGCCCTGTTTGCAGTGATCTTCACGCTGATGCGCTCGTTCGCCAACGGCGGCTCCTCGCTGACCGGCATCGAGGCGGTGTCCAACGCGGTGAGCGCGTTCAGGCCGCCGGAAGGGCTCAACGCCCGCAAGGTGCTGGTGGCGGAGGGCGTCATCCTCGGCACCCTGGTCGCCGGGATCTCCTGGCTGGCGCACGTGACCCACGCGATCCCGCATGTGAGCGGCTTCCCCACGGTGATCGCGCAGGAAGCCAACATCGTGTTCGGCAGCGGCGTCGGCCACATCATGTTCTACGTGGTGCAGGCGGTGACCGCGCTGATCCTCTACACCGGCGGCAACACCAGCTTCAACGGGTTCCCGTTCCTGACCAGCTTCGTCGCCGAGGACTCGTTCCTGCCCCGGTGGATGACCAAGCGCGGCCACCGCCTGGTCTTCTCCAACGGGATCATCGCGCTGACCATCCCGGCGGTCGCCCTGCTGGTGTTCGTCGGCTCGAACGTCAACCGGCTGGTGCCGTTCTACGCCATCGGCGTGTTCACCGCGTTCTCCATGGCCGGGTTCGGCATGGCGAAGTACCACCACAGGCACAAGGAGCCCGGCTGGCGGCGCAAGCTGGTGATCAACTTCTCGGCGGGCGTGCTCACCTCGATCGTGGTCGTGGTGTTCGCCATAGTGAAGTTCACCGAGGGCGCCTGGCTCATCGTGATCATCTTCCCGCTCCTGGTCTACCTGCTGATCCAGCTCAACCGCCGGTACCGGATGGAGGCCGAGGTACTGGAGAACATCGGCGGCCGCAAGGTCCCGGACCCGCCGAACTACACCCGCCGGACCGTGCTGGTCTTCGTCGACGAGTTCAACCTGGCGACGATCGCCGCGCTGCGCTATGCCCGCGGCCTGCGGCCCACCGGGCTGCGCGCGGTGCACTTCGTGATCGACACCGACCGGGCCAACGAACTGCGCGACGCGTGGCTCCGCGCCGACCGCGGCATCCCGCTCGACCTGATCGACTGCCCCGACCGGCGGCTGCCCCGTGCCGCCGGTGAGCTTGTCGCCGGGGAGGCCAGCGAGCCGGGCACGCACGTGACCGTGGTGCTCCCCCGGCGCAGCTATCCTGCGCTGCTCGGCAGGCTCCTGCACGACCAGACCGCCGACAAGATCGCCCGGGTGGTGAGCCGGATCCCGCGCAGCGCGGCCACCATCATCCCCTTCGATGTGGAGGCCCGCATCGAGGTGCTGCACGAGCGGCAGGCCGGCCTGGCCGCCAAGGCCGCCAAGCCGGAGGCGAAGATCGCCGAGAACGACCTGCCCGCGATGCGCCCGGGTGTCACCCCGATCGCGTCGCTGACCAGGAACGGCCGGGCCACCGTCGAGGGCCGGGTGCACAGCCTGGAGATCCGGCCGGTAGAGCACAGCTGCGTGCTCGCCTGCCAGGTCACCGACGCCAGCGGCCAGATCACCGCGCTGTTCTACGGGCGCACCCACATCCCGGGCGTGGAGCCAGGGAGCCTGATCCAGCTTCGAGGCCGAGTGGGGGTGAAAGATACAGGCACGGTCATGGTGAACCCCGCGTACGAGCTCCTGTCGTAAGACACGCTCGGTTAACCGGCGGCAGCATCACGCCGCAGCCGCCCGCCGTAGCTAGCCCCGTCCAAGCTGGCGTATCGTCCCGCGCGGCAGGCAATGAAACAGTCCAGTCATGCCCCATGGACAAAGCGCAGGCAAACGGTGGTATGAAGGCCACGAGAGCACTTGCGATCGACGGGACAGTGGGACGTGGCCATTCGCAACGCAGTCGAGTTCCTGGGTGGCGGCGGTGACGTGCCCGAGGGCTTCTGGTACTCGGTAAAGCGCCGCCTGCTCGGGCCGCCCATGGTGAACGAGGACCTCCGTCACCAGCGCCTGTCGAAACCACTCGCCCTGGGCGTGCTCTCACCGGATGGCATCTCCTCCTCCGCCTATGGCCCGGAAGAAATCCTCATCGCGCTGCTGCCGCTGGCGGGGCTCACGGCCTTCACCCTCATCCTGCCGATGACCTTCGTGATCCTCGTGGTGATGACGCTGGTGGTGCTCTCCTACCGCGAAGTGGTGATGGTCTACATCAGGCCCGGCGGCTCCTACGTCGTGGCCAGAGAGAACTTCGGGCCCAAGGTCGCCCAGGTCGCCGCGGTGGCGCTGCTCATCGACTACATCGTCACCGTGGCGGTGCAGATCTCGGCCGGCACCGCAGCGGTGGTCTCCGCGTTCCCGTCACTCGGCCCGTGGCACCTGGAGATCACGGTCGCCGTGATCCTGCTCATGTGTTACGGCAACCTGCGAGGGATCAAGGAAGCCGGACGGATATTCGCGGTGCCCACCTACCTGTTCTCCGCCGTGGTCATCCTGCTGATCGTGACCGGGCTGCTCCGCGAGGTCCTGGGTAACCTGCACCCCCAGGACGTGCACCAGATCAGCGGCACGGTCCCGATTGGGTCCGGCACGACCGGCATCATCACGTTCGCGATGACCTTGACGTTGCTGCGGGCGTTCGCCAACGGTGGCGCCTCGCTGACCGGCATCGAGGCGGTCTCGGACGCGGTGGGCGCCTTCCGGCCCCCGGAGGGGATCAACGCCCGCCAGGTACTGGTCGCGGAGGGCGTTATCCTCGGCTTCCTCGTCGCGGGGATCTCCTGGATGGCCCACGTGACCCATGCGGTCCCCAGGACCAACGGCTACCCGACCGTGCTGGCCCAGGAGGCCAACCTGATCTTCGGCAGCGGCGTCGGCCACATCATGTTCTTCGTCGTGCAGGCGGCGACCGCGCTGATCCTCTACACCGGCGGCAACACCAGCTTCAACGGGTTCCCGTTCCTGGCGAGCTACGTGGCGGGGGACGCCTTCCTCCCCCGGTGGCTGCTCAAGCGCGGGCACCGGCTGGTGTTCTCGAACGCGATCATCGCGCTGACCATCGTCTCGACGGCGCTGGTGATCGTCAGGGACGCGAACGTCAACAGCCTGGTCCCGCTGTATGCCATCGGCGTGTTCACGGCGTTCACCATGGCCGGCTTCGGCATGGCGCGTTATCACAAGCGGCTCCAAGAACCCGGCTGGCGGCACAAGCGGGTTATCAACCTTGCGGCCGGCGCACTCTCGGCGGTCGTCGTCGCGATCTTCGCGGTGGTGAAGTTCACCGAAGGCGCCTGGCTCGTGGTGGTGCTCTTCCCGATCTTGTGGTTCGCCTTCATCAGGCTGAACCAGGAGTACCAGATGGAGGCCGAGGTACTCGAGCGGATCGGCGAGCGGAAGAAGCCGCCGGCACAGCCGAACTACCCACGGCGCACGGTGTTCCTGCTGGTGGACAGCTTCGACCTGGCCACGCTCGCGGCCATGCGCTACGCGCGGAGCCTGAGGCCGACCACACTGCGCGCGGTGCACTTCGTCATCGACACCGCCGAGGCGGACGCACTGCGCCAGGAGTGGTCCCGCGGCGACCGGGGCATTGTGCTCGACTTCATCGACTGCCCGGACCGGCGACTGGCCCGGGCCGCGGCCGAACTGGTCAGCGCCGAGGCCGCGGAGCCCGGCACGCACGTCACCGCGGTACTGCCCCGGCGCAGCTACTCGCCGCTACTCGGGCGGCTCCTGCACGACCGCACCGCCGACAAGATCGCGGCCGTGGTGAGCCGGATCCCGCACTGCTCGGCCACGATCGTGCCCTTCGACGTCCGCAACCGCCTCGAGGTGCTGCGCGCCCGGAGCATGAACGGGAAGGCCGCGGCCCCGACATCCCCCGACGGCCAGACGGCCGCGGACGGCAAGGCCGCATCGGCCGGCACGGCCGCCGTGGCAGGGACCGTGACCACGCCGGGCGACGGCGAGGCCGCGCCGGTGGACCACCCGGCGGGAGCCGCGGCCGCCGGGGCTGGGGACGCGGGCCGGGAAGACGGCCACCCGGCCACCCCGTCCCCGCCCGCCTCGGCCATGCGCGGCCTGCTGCCGGGCCGCCGATCCCGCCAGCGCCGCGGCGAATCCGCCCCGGACGCGGTCAAGGCGGGCCAGGCCAGCTACGAACGGCCCGCCCCGTCCCCCGGAGTCAAGCCGATCGGCTCGATCCAGGCACCGGGACGCGCCACCGTCGAGGGCCGGGTCCGCGCGGTAGAGATCCGCCCGGTGGAAAGGAGTTCCGTGCTGGCCTGCGAGATCTCCGACTCGACCGGTGACCTGACCGCGCTGTTCTACGGCCGCTCCCACATCCCGGGCATCATCTGCGGGTCCCGGGTCCGGTTCCGTGGCTCCGTCGGCATCCGCGCCAGCGGGCCCATCATGATCAACCCCGCCTACGAACTCCTCGCCGCCGGCGAGTCCCCGCCGAACTCCGAGGGCTAGGGAAAGCAGCAATGGGATCCGGGCACGGCCACGGGCCCGGCGCGCTCACGGCGACGGGGCGGCACCGGGGAAGGCTGGGTGCCGTGCTGGCGATCACCGTCGGGATCGCCGTCGCCGAGGTGTGCGGCGCGCTGGTGAGCGGCTCCCTGGTCCTGCTCGCCGACGCCGCGCACATGGCCGCCGACGCGGCGGGTGTGGGGCTGTCGCTGCTCGCCGCGTACGTGGCCACCAGGCCCGCCACCGACCGTGCCACGTTCGGGTACGCCCGCGCCGAGATCCTGGCCGCGACCGTCAACGCGCTGCTGCTGCTCGGCATGGCCGTGTTCATCGGGATCGAGGCCATCCGCAGGTTCGCCGCGCCGCCCGAGGTCACCCCGGGACTCATGATCGTCTTCGGGGTGGTCGCGCTGGCCGGCAACGGTGTGTCGCTGTTCCTGCTGCGGCACGGGCAGGCGGAGAGCATGAACGTCCGTGGCGCCTTCCTCGAGGTCGCCTCGGACACCTTCGGCGCGATCGCGGTGATCGGTACCGGGATCGTGATCGCAGCGACCGGATTCACCCTGATGGACCCGATCGCCTCGCTGGCGGTGGCCCTGCTCATCCTGCCCCGCACCTGGCGGCTGCTGCGCGACGCCGTGGACGTGCTGCTCGAGGCCAGTCCCCGCGGCATCGACCTCACCGAGGTCCGCACCCACCTGACCGCGCTGGACGGCGTCGTGGGCGTGCACGACCTGCATGCCTGGACGATCACCTCCGGCCTGCCCGTGCTCTCCGCGCACGTGGTGGTCGACCCGGGTGTGCTTGCCAACGGCCGCAGCGCGGCCATGCTCGACGCCCTCCAGGCCTGCCTGCACGGACACTTCGACGTCGGCCACTCCACGTTCCAGCTCGAGCCGGCCAGCCACGCCGGGCATGAGCCGTCGGTGTGCCTCTAACTACGGGGGGCCGCGTCTGGCAGCCACCCGCGGCAAACGTGGTCTGGAGCGCTTTCGTACCAACCAGTAATATGTGGGCAAGTCGCCCACCCAGGGAGCCAGCGTGAGCACTTACGACGCATACACAATCCCCGTCGAGCCCGGCACCTGGGACGTTCCCGCCGCCGGTGCCACCCGCTTCAGCTGGGAGTACGAGGACGGCCGGCAGCGGCTGCTCGACCTGTACCAGCGCGGCAAGGACAAGCAGTGGGACGCCACCAAGCGGATCGAGTGGGACCTGCCGGTGGACCCGACCAACATCATGGAGACCCCGGACGAGTTCGTGCCGATCTACGGCTCGCGGCAGTGGGAGATCCTGAACGAGAAGGAACGCGACGAATTGGGCCATCACCTGGGCGCCTGGCTGTTCAGCCAGTTCCTGCACGGTGAGCAGGGCGCGATGACCGTGGCGGCGCGGATCGTCGAGTCCGTGCCGGACATGGATTCCAAGTTCTACGCCGCCACCCAGACGATGGACGAGGCACGGCACGTCGAGCTGTACTCGCGGTTCCTGCGCGAGAAGGTCGGCCTCTACTACCCGATGAACAGCGACCTGGGCAAGCTGCTGGCAGAGTCGCTCAACGACTCCCGGTGGGACCTCCCCTACCTGGGCATGCAGGTCCTCATCGAAGGGCTGGCGCTCGCCGCGTTCGGCGTGCACCGGGACATGGCCCAGAACGCGCTGGTCAAGCAGCTGCTCGCCTACGTGATGCAGGACGAGGCACGGCACGTGGCATTCGGCCGGCTCGCGCTGCGCGACTACTACCGCGAGCTGACCGCTGCCGAGCGGGCCGAGCGCGAGGAGTTCGTGGTCGAGGGCTGCTACCTCATGCGCAACAGGTTCCGTGCGCAGGAGGTGTGGGAGCGGATGGGCTATGACGTGGACGAGTGCCTGGAGTTCACCGAGCACTCCCCGATCCAGCAGGCGTTCCGCACGCTGCTGTTCAGCCGGATCGTGCCGTGCGTCAAGGACATCGGGCTGTGGGGCACCAAGGTCCAGCAGGCCTACGCCGACCTGGGCGTTCTCGACGCGGCGAAGACCGACCTTGAGGCCCTCATGGCCGACGACGAGCGGATCGCCGAAGAGGTCGACCGGCGCAAGTACGAGGCCGAACTGGCCGCCCGCCGCAACGAGGTGCATGCGGCCATCGCCGAGGGCGACGACTGACGTAGCGGCCTGGTCCGGGAAACCATACGACTGATCGCGCATATCCAGGGCAGGGGAAACATAGGCAGCCGGGGACTGGTGGAATCCCCGGCTGCCCCTTGTCTTGTATCCGCGCGGGTCAGCCGCCCTGCTCCGGCCCGCCGGGACCGGCCGGCCCGACGGGAACGGCCGCGCTCGCCGAACCGGCCGGAACCGTCGCTGCCGCGCCCACATCCACCGCGCTGCGGCCGTCGGCCGCCGAGGCCTGGCCCGCCGCCGAGGCCTGGCCCGCCACCGAGGCCTGGACCGCCGCCGCGCCGCCGTCATCGCTCTCGTGGACCTTGCGGCCCGCGCCGCGCGGCCAGGCCAGCATCAGCAGGAAAGACAGGCCGAACACGCCGACCTGGAACCACAGCGTGCGGGCGACCGAGTCGGCGAAGTCGTTGCGGACCGCGGCCGCCCCGGCCCGGGCGAGAACGGGGTGCACCGCGGCCGGGAGCACCTCACCCGCGGGCGGCCGGCAGGAGGCCGGCGTGACCGTGGGGTCGGCGGCCACCAGGCGGTCGTGCAGGCAGGTGCGGAACTGGGCCACGAGCGCCCCCGCGTCGCGGGCCGGAACCCCGGCGGCCACCGCGCCGGACCGCAGCGCCGGTGCGACCGTGTTCGCCGCCGCGCCGGACTGCGCGCCGAGCAGCGCGAAGAAGATCACGCCGATCACTGCGATGCCGATCGAGTTGCCGAGCTGCAGGCCGGTGTTGAACACGCCCGACGCGGAGCCCGCGTCCTGGTGCGGCACCCGGTCCAGCACGATGTCGGCCAGCGGCGCGATCACGGCACCGAGGCCGAGGCCCGCGCCGACCAGGCCGGGCACCAGCTCCCAGGTGGTCACCGCGGCACCGTAGTGGTGGACGGCCACGATCAGGCTGGTCATCGCCGCGGCCATGATGAGTGCGCCGGCCATGGTGACGCCGCGGCCGAACCGGGGCGCGAGCCGGGCGGCGGCGCCGGAGGAGACCAGGATGCCCAGGGAGAACGGGAGGAAGGTCAGCCCGGCGTGCAGCG
>Ga0306925_10006864_pt1 | contig 10627 bp, 12 predicted proteins | sample flu12Cox44000176_FD_203755 | JGI IMG/M metagenome (GOLD analysis project Ga0306925, IMG submission 203755) | Lab enrichment of tropical soil microbial communities from Luquillo Experimental Forest, Puerto Rico - flux8day.12C.oxic.44.000.176 (v2)... | ecosystem: Environmental > Terrestrial >... | reverse complement strand
GAGATAACCCTGCGTGCGCCGATGTGCAACGCCAAGCCTTCCTGGCACCAGCTCGTCAAAGCGCTACCAACGCACCCAATCCCCGCATGACCCGTCGGCTGGGCAACATCGGGTAAGGCACTGAGCACAGAGGTTGCGCCCCTCCTCCCCATGAGCGCCGCAAACGCCAGCGGATGCTGGCGACAGAACGATCTTTCGGCTCTGATAAGCAGCAGGATGCTCACAGCCGTCAACCCGACCAGAACGGCGGATACTTGCGCACCGGCGCTGACCAGTGCCAGTAACGGTGCGCAATCCGGACTGGGACACAGCGTAACGCCAGATCGCGCACTATGCGCTTCGTGGTGATGACCCAGCCCGGTGCTCGGCCAGCGCAGATCACCCGGTTAGGGCTTGCCGGCTGGCGGCTGGCCGCTGGCGAGTGGTGGCCAATCGGATTGTGCGGGCGCGTAGCGTGTCCTCAGCGTTCGTCAAGAGGTCGCGGGGGATTGCTCCCACCCGGCTTGTGACGCGTTAGTGCGCGCGGCAGGAATCGTCAGCGTTATCTGACGGCCACCGGTATACGCAACAGATGGGCGCGGCTGGCGCATCATCTGGGTAGGCCCGAGGTGGTGGCGTGGATCTTGATGACGCGCTGGCGGAGCTGGTCGCACATTCTGGTGACCGGCTGCTGCGGGTTGCCTATCAGCTGACCCACGACCGGGTGGCAGCTCAAGACCTGGTGCAGGACGCCCTGTTGCGGGTCTACCGCTCGATGCGCCGCCGCGGTCTGCCGCCCGGGGACTGGTATGCCTACCTGCGCCGGGCCGTGATCAACGAATATCTGCGCGGCCGGCGGCTGCGCAGCAGCGGCGAGGTGGTGACCGACAGGATGCCCGAACAGCCGGTGGCCGGCAGCCCAGAAGACCAGATCGCCGACCGGGCGCAGCTGTGGGTGGCACTGGGGGCGCTGAGCGCGCGGCAGCGCGCGGCGCTGGTGCTGCGGTACTACGAGGACCTGCCCGACGACCAGATCGCGGCGCTACTCGGCTGCCGCGAGGCGAGCGTGCGCAGCCTGGCCAGCCGCGGGCTGGCCGTCTTGCGGCAGCTGGCCGTGCCCGCCGGCATCGGAAAGGAAGATCAGCGGTGAGCGGCATCGAAGACACCCTTCGCCAGGTGATGGCCAGCCACGACCAGGAAGCGCCGGGCGCGCCAGGGCTGCTCACCGCCCTCACGGCCACGCCCGGGCCTCCCGCCCGGCGCGGCAAGTGGTCTGGCCTGCTCGTGCCCCTGGCCGCCGCCGCCGCGGTCACCTGTGTGGTCGCCGCCTCGCTGGCCATCGGTGCCGCGTTCCACGGCCACGCCGGCCCGGCTGGCCCGGCCGCACGGTCCCACCCCTCCCTGGCGGCGCTGCGCCCGGCGGCGCTGCGCCCGGCGGCGCTGCGTCAGGTGCCCCCCTACTTCGCCGAGCTGACCCTGACCGCCCCCGTCCAGGTGATGGGCGGCGAGGCTGCGGTAGTGCGCTCGACTCTCAGCGGGCACGTGCTGGCCACGGTCACCCCGCCCCGGCCCTACCAGATCTTCACCTGGGTGAGCGCCGCCGCCGATGACCGCACGTTCGTCCTGGCCGCCCAGCGGTACTGGCCCATCGCCTCCGGCCAGGCCGGGCTCCCCGCCCAGAACCGCGACAACACCACCCCCACGGTGTTCTTCCGCCTGACCTTCGACCCGGCCACCCATACGGCCAGGCTGGCCCGCCTGGCCGTCCCGGAAACGATCCAGGCCGATCAGCTCGCCGGGATGACGGTGTCCCCCGACGGCACCAGGCTCGCCCTGGACCTCCGCCGATCCATCCCGTCCATCCAGGTCGTCACCCTCGCCACCGGGGCGATCCGGTCCTGGGCCTGGCCCGGCGGCGGCTGGATCGGCAACTCCAAGCCGATCGGCCAGATCTTCTCCTGGACTGCGGACGGGACGACGCTGGCGTTCCAGCAGCGGAACGGCAGCGGGGGAGCACTATCTCTCTCGTTTCTGGCCGCGGTCGCCGGCACCCTGGCCGCGGTCGTGCTCACCGGGATACTCGTGCGGCGGTACGTCCGTGTGCGGCGGGCTGACCTACTGGCCTGGACCATCGCCGCGGCCGCGATCACGATCGCGCTGGCAGCGCACGCGCTTGGCGTCTACCGGGGCTTGGCCCCGGGGGCCACGAACATCCGGCTGCTCGACACCACCGCGCCCGGCACCAGCCTGGCGTCATCCAAGATCGTCCTCACCTTCCCCGGCGTCGGAGCTTTGGGCCTCAACACGCTCCTCACCCCCGACGGCACCAGGATCGTCACGGTCACCCCGCAGGGGATCACCGAGTTCTCTGCCCGCACCGGAACGCCGATCTTGTCCGAGGACCAGTTCTCCGCGAACCAGTTCCCGGCCGGCGGCCCGCAGGAGGTGGACCGGCAGACCGTGCTGTGGGCAGGCCCGGGCGGCCAGGCGCTCGTCGTCTCGGACCCCCGCGGCAAGCACACCCCCTACGGCCCCGACACCATCCTCGGCGTCCTCACCACGAACACGTTCACCCCGATCCCCAATGGCACCTACCAGAGCATTCAGATCGCCTGGTAGACGTTCCTTTTGACCGATGACCTTCTGAACGCACCAAGCCACCGACCACGTCTGGCATCCCGCAGCCGCCAGCTTGCCTCAGGCCAGGTGGCACACCCAGACCCATGATCTGCCACCCCATCCCAAGCAGTGCGGATCACGGGCTGGCCACGCCTCAGGTCAGGCGACACAGGACAAGAAGATCAAGACATCCCATCGGCGTGGGCTACTCAGGGGCCGGCATGACCTAGCGTTTTGTAGCGAGAGCTCTGTGATAGCTGGCCCCGCTCCCGGACGGGCCCAGCCGGTGGTGTTGCGTACAGAGCTCCGGCCGCGTTTGCCCAGCAGTTCCTATGGGAGCGTGTTGGTCCACCGGCCGGTGATCGTCGCGTTGGGAATCGGCTGCCAGAACTCTCCGCCCTGGTTGTCTACAATGAAGTTGGTCGTGCGGATCTGCCCGGTCGATGGGTCGATGAATAGCGTGGCCTGTTCACCTCCCAGCAGGGTGAACCGCACGCCTTGCCCGCCGCCAGCCTGGCCCAGGCTGGTAACCCCCGGGAGCGCGGCCAGGGCCCGGAACGCAGCGGCGCGGACCTGCGGTGTGGCTGGCAGTTCGGAGAGCAGCGAGATCAGCGAGTCGAAGATGTCTTCCCGTTCCTGGGCCTTGCTGGGTGCCGGCCCGCCGGTCTTGCCGCCGTGCCGGGCCGCGTTGGTGACGATCCATCTGGTCAGCGCGGCGGGATCGGCCGGCAGGTGCTGGAGCTGGCGGAACGTCAGCTCGCGGCCGCCCAAGAAGAACGGCCCTAGCACGCCAGGGGAGCGCGGCAGCTCGATGGGCGTGCCCCCCTGCTGGTCCCGGATCCAGGTCTGGCCATCGCGTTTGGTCCAGCTTTCCGCCAGGTACAGCTTGTTGCCGTTGCCGGTGGCCGCGCGGACCCGGACATACCAGTAGATGCCCGACCCTGCCGGGGCCCGCTGGGCGCTGGCGGCGGCTGTCAGCAGCATCTGCTGAACGGATTGTTTCGCCGTGGCTGGACGGTGGCCGATGGCGGTGCTGCTCACGGGCGCGCCCGGCCTGGTGCGGGGGGTACCGGAGGTGACCATCACAGCTGCCGTCACAGCGACGGCCACCGCCGCGGCGGTCAGGCCGATCCCGGCCACCCGCCAGCCGACCCGGCGGGTGCGGGTGCCGGGCTGGTGGCGGATCAGCTGCTCCAGCTCGTCCCGGCCTTTGCGCACGGCGTCGCTGGACGGCCCCGGCGTGGCCAGCACGTCTTTGAGCATGTTCAGTTCATCCATCGAGTGCCTCCTGGCTGACCGCCCGGTGCAGCCGCTTGCGGGCGCGGCTGAGCCGGGAGCCGACCGTCCCGGCGGAGATGCCAAGTGCCTGCGCCACTTCTTCGTGGCTGAGCTGGCCCAACGCCACGAGCAGAACCACATCACGCTCACCCTGGGACAAGCCGGCGAGCGCGGCCAGCAGCTGCGGCAGCAGGTCCCGCGCGGCTACCTTGGCGACCACCTCGTCCTCGTGGCTGCCGACACGGGGCATGTCCCGCGCTCGTGCCAGCGCGCGGTAGTGACGAGCCTCTGCCCGCTGGTGCCGGGCGATCAGATTGGTGGCGATCCCGAACAGCCAGGGGCGCAGACCGCCCCGGGCGGGGTCGAACCGGGCACGCTGGCCGAACGCCACAGCAAACGTCTCGGCTGCGATGTCCTCGGCCGGCCCGGTGCCCAGCCGGGCCGCCACATACAGGTAGATGGCGCGAAAATAGCGGTCGTAGACCTCCGTGAACACCTCAGGATCACACCGCACCCGAGCGGCGGCGAGTGCATCGTCGCTAACCCGGCCGCCCCCGCCGGTGGTCACCGCGCGATGAATCCCATGCCGGCCTCCTGGTGAGTGAACAACTACTACCCATACTTCGCCGAAGGCACCGGCAGCTTTCCCATATCGCCGCCACCGTATGCGGCCGGAGAAACTCCAGGAGTGGCGCCCAGGCCGGACCACTCCAACCCCGGCATGCGCCCCCGGTAAGACCATTTGCATAAGGCGCGCCGACATCGGAACCACCGAGCCCCGCAGAAGCCGTGTCAGCCGAGCACGGCACCGATCAGCCGGTTCTGGGCGCCGCTGCCAGCCAGCACCAGGCGGGGTGTCGGCGACAGAGCTTCGCGGGCGTAGGGGAAATATTGACCGTGCTGGTCACGCCGAGCATGCCGTGGCTGTCGAACGTCAGGTCCATGAACAGCTGCGTTGCGCCGGTCGGGCCGATGCGGGTGAACGCCCCGGTTCTCTTATTGACCTTGTACAGGGAATTTTAGGTGGGTGGACCGGGGGTGCACTCGAAGGTCACCGGATCGGGGTTGCAGCCTCCGACGGCGTACAAGGTGCCGTGGGGGCCGAAGGCCATGGCCATGACGGCGAGCCCCGGGACAGGCACACCGAACAGGTGCGCGCGCCCGGTCTTTTTGTTGATGGTCGCCAGCTGCTGGGCTCCGAAAAGGGCCCGCACATGCTGTACAGCCTCCCGCGCGGCGACAGCGCCAGCGAACCGCAATCTCCCCCGTGGGTCGGCCCGACATCGCGGGTGGTGACGGTAGCCCTGCGGACGGTGATGGCGAAGACAACCGCATTGTCACCAGGGCGAGGGACCGGGCCATCATCGCTGACCCAGACCCGGGCCCCTCGCCCACAGCGCGGGCGGAGACCAGAGCGGGGGACCATCCATCAGGGGACGGCTCAATGATCCCGGCCCGCATGGACTATCAGTCAACGCTCCGCGGCTCTGCTCAGGCTCTCCATTGCCTCTCAGGAGCATCTGCCAACGCGGCCAAGGTGCCCGGCCGAGGCCGGGGCTGGCCTGGCCCACCGCGGTCGTGAGGCCTTGTGGCAGACCCGCTGACAGCCAGGCGCCGCTCGCGGACCCCGGTTCGTGGACCGGCCCCGCCGCCCCCTCGCTACGGCCAGTCCCCCGGGGCCCGCTACTCAAAGTGAGCACGGCAGAGGTCGCCGAGCGCTCGTATGCACCCGTACCGATTACGCGCCTTTCGGTCGATGGTGGATTGGTCCTGGCCGGGCGCGCAGAATGCCACTTCTGGGCTGTGATAGCGCGCTGTGGCGAAGGCACCTCGAGCATGGCCGGCCCCGGTCGCAGTCCTTCCACCAGCTTGGTTGCTTGGCCGCTTGCGGGACATGCGGTCTGTTCCAGGGCGTTCGGTTCCCGATGTTCTGATCGTCGCGAGCGTGCCGCCGGGCCAGAGCGGGCTCATCTGGCCGCCGGTTCCGCCGCGATGGGGAGGCCTCCCCACAACCGCCGGGCCGGCCACGCGCTCATAAGCGGTGAATAGGCCCTTGGTGACGTCTAGTGAAGGGGGACGCCATGATCTCAACTGCACTGCGGCGGGTTAGCGCCGCAGCCGCTGTCATCATCGCTGCGTGCCTGATCGCCGCGACCGCGGCGGTCAGCGCACACGGAGCGACCCAGCCAGAGCGCCGGCAACTCGGCGTGACGACGCTGGCCCAGTTCAAGGTCGTGCTCACGGCCACCCGTGGCGGGCCCGGGCACCGGCTGCAGGCGACGGTGACCACGAAGGGCTACCGGCGCTCTGGCGGCCAGTGGACGCTGATCGCCGCCAAGCGCGTGGGCCCGGTCAACGGGTGGGAGTGGTTCTCGGTGGACACGTGTGCGCTGACCGCCACCCAGTTCACCGACAATACGCAGCCGTCCCCGCCGGTCCTACCGCGCGACTCGATGAAGGTCAGCCTGCTGCTCGGGCCTGCCCTCGGCTGCTCCACCACCTATAGCCAGCGCTGGACGCCATAACCACTGCCTTCACCGACCGGTAATTCAAGGAGGACGCGATGCATCCGATGTTCGCCGAACTGTTCCTAACGCCCGATGACACGCTCGAAGCCGACGAGCGGCACCGACTCCGCCGCACGCGCCGGTCACGGCAACTCAGAACCATCTCCGCGGCCCGCGGCAACGCTGGCGTTGCCCCGACGGCCGCCGCGAGGCAACAAGCATCGTGACCAGCCTATAGAGGAACCATGCCAGCGAAACCACCGTCGCCACCGCCACAGACCCAAGATCGGCGACAAGCAGCCATCAGTCAGGCAGCCAGGCACCTGTACGACGCGGAAACCGCCCTCCACACCGCCCGGCAAAGCGGCGTCGGCGCCTGGATCAGCGCCGCCTACGACCGGCTCAGCGAGGCGCTCGCCGATCACGCGCGCGCCGCTGCAGCGCTACAGGCAGGCGCAGAATCACCATCCTGAGCTGCCTCTTGGCAGCCGTTAAAGACCGTGGCGGGCATGCCTAATTCCAGGACCATCGCTGGCGCTCGCGCCTCTAATGAGCCACATCACGGCGAGGCCCCGGCAGGCTGGCACGTCGTTCGGAAGCCAGACCCACAATCGGCCGGCAGCCGGCTCAAGCGCCAACCCCACCGGGACCTCTCAACGCTACGGACCCGGCCCACCGCCATCCCGGCAGACCCGCAACGCGTACGCACAATCAGGCGGATACTTGCGCGCCGACTCGCCCTCGGGCCTTTTGTTCAGCCGGTCTCCAGGACGCGTTTGAGTTGGGTGAGGGCCGCGACCTCGGCCTTCATGGTCTTTCCCACCATGGGAGCCATGAGAGTCTTGAGCCCGCTGAGCTTCACGGTGAGGCGGAACGTCAACTCGGTGCTGCAGTCTCGTGCCCGCAGGTCGTAGGTGCCGGCGGGGCGCACCGGGCCCTTGGTCGTCTGGAACGCAATGCGCTGGTCGGGGACGAACTCTGTGATCTCGACGTCGGCATCGATCCGCCGTCCACCAGGACCGGCGACGACCTGGCGGTAGGTGGTGCCCACGCCTTGCCCGCCGGTCCGGGTCATCTCGATCACCCCGCTGCGCCACTGCCTGTCATTTTCGGCATTGGCCAAGAAGGCGAAGACATCGCCCACAGGGCGGGCGATGGTGATCGTGTTCGATTCCTCAGGCATTGCTTTCTCCCTTTGTGATGGCGAGGTCGAGCTTTTCCAGCCCTTCCTCCCAGCCAGATCGATACGGCGAGGCATCATGGCCGGCCGGGAAGCGATCGTGGGTGACGATCACCTCGGTCCGCTCGTCGCCCAGGTGATTGAACTCGACGGTCACGAGGGACTCCTCGTTCGAGGCAGCCGGGCCTGTGTCCCAGCGCCATGTGTAGACCAGCAGCGCCGGCGGATCGATTTTTCGGTAGGTGCCGGTCACCGACATCTGGGGGGCGCCACCTGGGGCCAGCATCACGAGCCGGTAGGTGCCACCAGGGCGAAGGTCGACCTCCGCCGCCGGACAGCTGAACCCGCCCGGGCCCCACCACCGTGTCAGCTGCTCAGGCTCGGTCCAGCTGCGGAACACTCGTTCCCGTGACGCGGCGATCACGCGGCGCACGATCACCCGTTCGCCGACCACGGGGTCCTCGGTCATTCGTCCCCTCCTGATTCGAGATGCTTGGCGAGCCCGTCGAGCCTCTCGCCCCAGAAGCTCCGGTAGGTGTCGAGCCACTCGCTCGCAATCTGGAGGCGATCGGCGGCGATACGGCAACGGCGCACGCGCCCGGACTTGCGGTGAGTCAGCAGACCGGCCCGCTCCAGCACTCGCACGTGTTTGGCGATGGCGGTCATCGACATCGTGAATGGGGCCGCCAGTTCGCTCACCGAGGCCTCGCCCTCCCGCAGCCGGCCCAAGATGGCCCGCCGCGTCGGGTCCGCGAGGGCGGCGAACACCTCGTCCACGGCCCGGGGGTCGGAGCGACTATACAGAACCATCCGGTTCAGTATAGAGTCAGCCCAGGCGTCGCCGAGATTGGCGCGCCACTGGTGTGTATGAGGAGGTGTCGGCGATGAGCAAGAAGTTCCTGGTGTTGTACAAGTCCTCGGCGAGCGCCGGCGAGCAGATGGCCGGCAGCCCAGGCCAGGCGCAGGAAGCCATGGGGCAGTGGATGGCGTGGATGGAGAAGGCCGGCCCCGCCCTGGTAGACCCAGGCAGCCCACTCGGCGAGGCAACCGAGCTGCCACCGGTCGCCGGCCAGCCCGGTCGTCACGTCGGTGGATACTCCATCCTGCAGGGCGAGTCGGTAGAAGACATCAACAAGCTGCTCGACGGCCACCCGCACTACCACTCGCCGGACGCGACGATCGAGGTACGCGAGTTCCTGGCAATGCCGGGAACGCCGTAAAGGGAGATCGCCCGACGACCCGGCTGCGCGATGCGGCGGCCGGACACATGAATCCACGGCACGCCGACCATGCACGGTGCCGGGGATCCCCACCCTCGAGCCAAGCGTCCAGATCGTCCATTCGGCGCGGCATTGGCCCATCATCAGGACGCTTCCTTCGGCGCGCCTAACGGCGGGTCCGGGTGCGGTCAGAGGGCGGCGTTCCTCACACCGGGTGATTCAGGGCGGTGTTGCCGGGCGCACCAGCGCCACACCAGCCTGCGGCCAGTACGGAGCTGGGCTTGGCTTATTCGGGGAGTTCGGGGACCGGCAGCAAGGACTTCATCTGCACTAGGCCGCGCAGGAGATGCTGGCCCTCTGCGTCGTCCAGGGCTCCGTAGGCGGGTTCCAGGAGTGTGGCGGTGAGTTCGTCGGCGTGGGCGAGCCGTTGCCGGTCGGATTCGGTGATGTGTGGGATGTCGCTGGGGTGGTAGCCGAAGCTTTCCCAGGCGTGCGGGGTGGTGAGCCAGTGGGCTGTGGCGGGTGCCAGGCCGGCCGTGGCGACGGCGAGCAGGTGCACGCCCGCGCCGAACTCGCGGATCGCTGCCATGGTCTGGGTGGCCGCGCCGGCCAGATCCGCTGCCAGTGCGAAGGTCTTCACGCCAGCGAACAGCGGCAGCGCCAGCGGGCGTGCTGCGGTGAGTATCTTGGTGGCGGCGGGGACGAAGCTGGCCAGGAAGGCTGCTCCGCCCAGATGCTGGCGGCCAAGGTCGCGGCAGCACTGGATGTGCGCCCGGGCCACCTCCTGCGGTGGCACGACCGCCCGCCCTGTGTCCCAGTGCCCGGCCACCACCGACGGCGCGAAGTAGCCCAGGGCGCTGTCCACGACGGCGGCGTCCACATCGCCCAGGGCGCCGCCGCGGCCCAGGAAGTACCACTGCGACGGCGTCAGCCCCAGCGCTGCCGCCCGCGCCAGGCTGGCGGGCGCAAAATAGAACAGCCCGCCCAGGTCGGCGACCAGCGGATGCGCCCGGCGCACCAGCTCGGCGCCGGTCACCGGGATCGGCCGGTTCGGGCCCGGCGGGCGTATTCAGGGGCCAGCTGGCGGTACCGGGCGTGCGGGTCCATGTCCTGTCCGGCCAGCGCGGCGGCCAGCGCGTCCAGGTGCCCGTGCCAGCCCGCTCCGAATCCGGCCACCTGCCCGGCCGGGACGCCGGTGTGCTCGAGCACCAGGAGGGTCCCCGAACCCTGCGGCCGCAGCTCGAACCGGACCACCGAGTCCACCCCCAGCGCGGTCTCCCGCCAGGTGTACTCCAGCACCCGCCCGGGCTCGAAGACGGTGATCACACCGTCCATCTGCTCGCCGCCCGGCCAGCGCAGCGCCACCGCCCCGCCAATCCAGGCCTCAATCTGGACCTCCGCGCCGAGCCACCGGGCCATCGGCTCCGGATCGCTCAGCACCCTCCACAGCTCAACCGCTGGCGCCGCATACCACCGCTCGAACCGCACCGCCGCGGCCGGGCCGTCCAGGCTGACCGTTCCGAACCCGGTCATCGCCGCTCCCCCCGCGCCCGCCTGCCGCGGGCCAGCTCCGTCTCCAGGGCGTCCAGCCGCTGGCCCCAGAACCCGCGGTAGCGCTCCAGCCACCGCGCCAGCTCCTCCAGCGGCCGCGGGTCCAGGGCATATACCCGTCGCTGCGCCTGCGGCCGCACCCGCACCAGGCCCGCCTCCCGCAGCACCCGCAGGTGACGCGAAACCGCCGGCCGGCTCACCGGGAAGACGGCCGCCAGCTCACCGGCGTCCCGCTCTCGGTCAGCGAGCATCTCCACGATCTGCCGCCGGATCGGGTCGGCCAGCGCCGCCAA
>Ga0306925_10006857_pt1 | contig 10634 bp, 7 predicted proteins | sample flu12Cox44000176_FD_203755 | JGI IMG/M metagenome (GOLD analysis project Ga0306925, IMG submission 203755) | Lab enrichment of tropical soil microbial communities from Luquillo Experimental Forest, Puerto Rico - flux8day.12C.oxic.44.000.176 (v2)... | ecosystem: Environmental > Terrestrial > Soil... | reverse complement strand
GTCCTGGAACCGTCATGGTTGCCGAGTCCACCCGCGACGCCGCCGGCAACGCCGCGGGCTTCGAGTGGTCGCCGGCGGGCACACGACGGCTCAAAGGCGTCAGCGACGAAGTGAAACTTTTCCGCGTCGGCCGGCCTTCCACGTAAGCCGACCCGCAACGGATCATGCTTTCACCGAATCCATTTGTACTTAACCGTTTTCGGCTCAGAGAGCGGTCAGGGTCCGGATACGCTGGCATCAAACGATCCCTAATCACCAGATTTCCGCGTGCGCCCAGGCGATCGGGTGGCTACATTTCTCTTTAATCCGCAGCGGTGCTGGCGGTGCTCAACATATCGAGGTGGGCTATGCGAAACCGATTAGTCACCACAGCCGGCCTGGCAGTACTCGTCGGCAGTATCGCGGGATGTTCTTCGTCAACGCCCGCCGCGCCGGCCCGGTCGCCGGGAGCCCCGTCCTTCGGCACGGCGCAGGTGACCGTCGACGCCGCGGACGCGGCCACGATTGGGGCCGTGAACTGCACGCAGGCCCAATCGTTGGTGACCATCACCGCCGGCGATAACGCCTCGGGGATGACCGCGGTAGTGGACCTGGCGAGCAAGCCCACCGTCAAGTCGGTCAGCATCCGCAACCTTGGCGGATTCACCGGTAGCTATTGGCAAGACCTTGGCCCAGTCGCACAAGTCCACATGGGCACGGAGACCTACCAGATCACCGGCACCGCCGACGGTTTCCACGTCGACGCCCCGTCTTTCAGGAAAACAGAGACCTTCGCGATAAAGGTAGCCTGCTAACCGGCTTGGGCGACCGACGACCACCTGCGGTCGACCGCCGCCTGCACCTTGGCGCCCGCTTCTGGTTGGGGTGTCACCGGATCCACCCCGGATGCTGGCGGCAAAGATAGTGCAGCTCAACCGTTCGACCACACCTAGCCAGCTAAGAGGCGGTGGCGATTTTCAGGGCGGCCGCGAAGCTATCAACGGCGATAGGGTCGACAGCATGGAGCAGCTGCGCATCGACGCCAACGGCCTGACCTTTGCAGCGTTCGCCTGGGGCGACCCGGACGCCCCGCTGGCACTGCTGGTACACGGCTACCCGGACACCGCCCACACCTGGCGCCACCTCGGGCCGGAGCTGGCCGAGAAGGGCTACCGCGCCGTCGCCCCGTTCACCCGCGGCTACGCGCCGACGGACCTCGCCCCCAACGACTCCTACCTGATCGCCGACCAGGCCGCCGACATCCTGGCGCTGCACACCGCCCTTCGCGGCGACGACAATTCCCTCCTGATCGGCCACGACTGGGGCGCGGTCGCGACGTGGGCGGTCACCGACCGCGAACCGGGGCGCTTCCGCAGCTACGTGTGCATGGCGGTCCCGCCGACCGCGGCGCTCCTCAAGCCCTTCACGAAGGTGAAGACCCTCCCGATCGGCCTGCGCCAATCGTGGATGAGCTGGTACTTCGTCTTCAATCAGCTGCCCGGTTCCGAGCGCAGCCTGGACCGCGTGATTCCCAAGCTCTGGCGCGATTGGTCGCCGGGCTACGACGGCCGGGAGGACGTCGCGCACGTGTTACGCGCCCTGCACGACCCGGGCCGGCGGCGCGCTGCGCTGCGCTACTACCGCAACAATCTCCAGCGCGGCCTGAAGGACACGTTCGCGATGACCCCGAAAGCACCGGTCCTCTACCTCCACGGCGCCCGGGATGGGTGCATGCAGGCCGCGATTGTGGAGGCGTTCCCCGAAACCTTGCCGGCCGGTTCGCGCTACCAACGCGTCGATGGGGTTGGCCACTTCATGCAGCTCGAGGACCCACCGCGCGTCAACGCATTGATCGCGGAGTGGGTGGGCGCGCCTCGATGAGCGACTCGCCCCGTTCGTCGGCCATCGTCGGCCGCCGTTAGCCCCTGACGGACACGGGCTCTACTTTCCAGATGTCGTCGCAGTACTCGGCGATGGCGCGGTCCGACGAAAACTTGCCGCTGCGTGCGGCATTCAGGATCGACATCCGCGTCCAGGCCTCCGTGTCCTGCCAAGCGGCGCTCACCCGCTCCTGGCAGTCCATGTAGGACGCGTAGTCGGCCAGAACCAGAAACGGGTCGTGGTGGGTCAGCGATTCCACCAGCTGACGGAACACGTCGGTATCACCGTCGGTGAATCGTCCGTCGCCAAGCAGCCCCAACGCCGCGCCCAACTCGTCGTTGCCGTCGATGTAATCGGCAGGCCGGTAGCCCGCCCGCTTGATGCGCTCGACTTCGGCCACCGTCAGGCCGAATAGGAAGAAGTTCTCCGCGCCGACCTCGTCACGCATCTCCACGTTGGCGCCATCGAGTGTGCCGATCGTCAGTGCGCCGTTCATCATGAACTTCATGTTGCCGGTGCCCGAGGCCTCCTTGCCGGCGGTCGAGATCTGCTCGGAGAGATCGGCGGCCGGGTAGATAAGGTGGGCGTTTTGCACACTGAAGTTGGGCACGAACGCCACCTTCACGTAACGGCTCACGTCCGGGTCGGCGTTCACCGTTTCGGCGACGGCGTTGATCAACTTGATGATGCGCTTGGCGATGAAGTAGCCGGGCGCGGCTTTCCCGCCGAAGATGAAGGCCCGAGGCGGAATCCGTAGGTCTGGGTTCTGCTTCAGCCGGTGATACAGCGTGATGATGTGCAGGGCATTGAGATGCTGGCGCTTGTACTCGTGAATCCGCTTGACCTGAATGTCGAACAGCCAGTCCGGATTCAGTTCGACACCCGTCGTCGAGCGAACGTAGTCGGCAAGGCGCTCCTTGTTGGCATGCTTGACCGCGCGCCACCGGCGACGGAACGCGGCGTCGTCGGCGTACGGCTCGAGGTCGCGAAGCCCCTCCAGCTCCACCAGCCACCCGTCCCCGATGGTGTCGTCAAGCAGCTCTCGAAGCCCCGGGTTGGCGAGCGCCAGGAACCGGCGTGGCGTGACACCGTTGGTCTTGTTGCTGAACCGCTTTGGCCACAACTCGTAGAAGTCCTTGAGCACACTGGATGTGAGAAGCTCAGAGTGCAACGCCGCGACGCCGTTGATGGCGTGGCTGCCCACCGTGGCGAGATGCGCCATGCGCACGCACTTTTCGCCTTCCTCGCCTATCAGGGACATGCGCTTCACCCGCTCCTCGTCCCCCGGGAAGCGCGCGCGCACCTCGTCCAGGAACCGGCGATTGATCTCGTAGATGATTTCGAGGTGTCGCGGCAGGAAATCGGCGAACATGGGCAACGGCCAGGTTTCCAGAGCTTCCGGCAATAGGGTGTGGTTGGTGTAGCCGAACGAAGCCACGGTGATCGCCCATGCCTCATCCCATTCGAGACGCTTGTCGTCCAGCAGGATGCGCATCAACTCGGCGACGGCGATCGAGGGATGCGTGTCGTTGAGCTGTATCGCGAAATGCTCCGCAAGCGCACGGGCGGGAAGGTGCGCGAGGTTCTCCAGGATGTGGAAGATGTCCTGCAGCGAGCAGGAGACGAAGAAGTACTGCTGCAACAGGCGAAGCTGCTTGCCGATCTCGGGTTCGTCGTTGGGATAGAGCACCTTAGTGATGGTCTCGGAGGTGACTTCATCCTCGACCGCCTTCCAATAGTCGCCGGCGCTGAAGACATCGAACTCGAACGACTCGACGGCTCTGGCACTCCACAATCTCAGCGTGTTGCACGTGTTCACGCCGTAGCCCTGAAGGGGGGTGTTGTAGGGCAGCCCCTTGAACATCCGCCGCGGCACCCACCGCACGCGCTGGTGGCCGGCTTCGTCGACGTACCGTTCGGTGTGGCCGCCCCAGTTGACCTGATAGCTGAGATCGGGCGTGGGGATCTCCCAGGGGTTGCCGTTGACCAACCAGTTGTCGGGCTTTTCGACCTGCCAACCGTCGTGGATCTGCTGGTCGAAAATGCCGAATTCGTAGCGGATGCCGTACCCGATCGCCGGACGCTCGAGGGTGGACAGCGAGTCGAGATAGCAGGCCGCGAGCCTGCCGAGGCCGCCGTTGCCCAGCCCCGGCTCCTCTTCGGCGGCAAGGATCGTGTCGAGGTCCTGGCCCAGCGCCGCGAGCGCCGCACGCGCCGCCTCCTCGATCTGGAGGTTCAGCAGATTGTTCCCAAGCTGCGGCCCCATCAGGAATTCGGCCGACAGGTAACAAACCACTTTCCGAGTGAGTTCAAGAAAGGTCTGCGTGGAAGCGAACCAACGCTGCTGCACGCGGTCACGCACGGCCAGTGCCAGCGCTCGATAGTAATGCGCGGGCGTCAAGACGGATGCCGGGCGACCAATGGAATAACGCAGATGATCCAAGATGGCCTGTCGCAACGCATCGGCCTGCAATCCTGTGCGAACGTCTACCGCATCATCGGCCGTACCAAGCGTCATCTGTCAGTCTCCATCGTCAGTGACTGCGATACGGCCTCCGCAACGACACACACGGAGGCAACAAATCGGAATCGTAGAATGGTCAGACCGAAACGGCAAATAATGGAAACGACGGACGCCCTCGTCATCCCGGCATGCCCCGAGGAGGAGAGTAAAAGGTGCCCGTTGGGGGGAAGCCTGCACGGCTCGGGTGGGCGAGGATGACGACGTCTGGGAAGTCATGAGGTGCCTCGCATGCTTACGAAGGGCGGGCGTCGTAGTGGACACAAAGGCGAATCTGAAATCGGCAAATGGCGCGACATTGTGCCTACCGATCCTGGCTGATGATCGCGTCAGCACGGCGTGGCCAACATGACACCAGCTCAGCGCCAACCCAATGTCGTCGTTCTCGGGGGTGGCTCCTGGGGCACCACCATCGCGTCGATCTGCGCGCGCCGCGGGCCCACGCTGCAGTGGGTGCGCTCCGAAGCCACGGCAAAAGACATCGACGAAAACCACCGCAACAGCCGCTATCTCGGCAACGACGTCGTGCTGAGCGATACACTGCGCGCCACCACCGACTTCGCCGAGGCGGCCAATAGCGCCGACGTCATCGTCATGGGTGTGCCGTCGCACGGCTTCCGCAAGGTGCTGACCGAACTGGCCAGTGAGCTGCGCCCGTGGGTGCCGGTGGTATCGCTGGTGAAGGGCCTCGAGCAGGGCACCAACATGCGGATGAGCCAGATCGTCGAGGAAGTCCTGCCCGGGCATCCGGCCGGCATCCTGGCCGGGCCGAACATCGCCCGCGAGGTGGCCGAGGGTTATGCGGCCGCTGCGGTGCTGGCAATGCCCGACCAGCATCTGGCTGCTAACCTCGCAGAGTTGTTCCGTACCAAGCGATTTCGGACGTACACCACCGACGATGTCATCGGTGTCGAAATGGCGGGCGCACTGAAGAACGTCTACGCCATCGCCGTCGGCATGGGTTACTCACTCGGCATCGGCGAGAACACCCGCGCCATGGTGATGACCCGCGCGTTGCGCGAGATGTCCAAGCTCGGCGAAGCGGCCGGCGGCCACCGCGAAACCTTCGCCGGGCTGGCGGGCATGGGCGATCTCATCGTCACGTGCACCAGCCAGCGCAGCCGCAACCGGCACGTCGGCGAACAGCTCGGCGCGGGCAAGCAGATCGACGAGATCATCGCATCGATGAATCAGGTCGCTGAGGGCGTCAAGGCCGCCAGCGTCATCATGGAGTTCGCCCTGAACTACGGCATTTCCATGGCGATCGCTCGCGAAGTCGACGCCGTCATCAATCATGGGGCAACGGCCGAGGAGGCGTATCGCGGCCTAGGGACCGAGAAGCCCGGCCACGAGGTCCATGGGACAGGGTTTTAGCGCCGGCATTTCCGCGAGATGCCCCGAACAGGTCACCAAAAGGTGCTCAATCGGGTGAAGCGCTGGGTAGTACGCGTCGGTGACGATGGTGATCTGACGCGCGTGGCGTCCTCGGATCGTCGACGTCGTTCGTACGCCGCAACCAGGAGCAGGTCCGATGGCACTACACGCCGAACCCCACCGTCACCCCCGCGCGCGGGTTGTCGCCGTACCCAACCGATTACAAGACGGGAAGGGTGCACACCCGAGATGATTCCTGAGACGCGTGATGAAGCGCAGATCGCGCTGCTGGATGACGCCATTCAGGGCAAAGTGGAAACCAGTCTGTACGCGCTGCGCAACAACATTGGGCTAGAACACGTGCGACATCGTCGCGGTGTCGCCGTACCGATACTTTTTGCGACGGGCTGATCGACGAGTTCCTAGCAGACACAAAGCTCACCGATCCGCTGCGCGGAGAAAGAGATTGCAAGCATGTTCCAGGTTGTCGGCACCTACCTGACCATCATCGGACTCACGATGCTGGTTCTGAGTCCGGTGGTCATCGTGTCACTCATCAGCTTGTTCCACCGTTACGCCAACTGGAGGCGCGCAGACCTGCCGAGGCAAGGAATCCTCGACCGGCTGGGGTCGGGGCCAAGACCAAAGCTGGTCCTGATCCACGCGCCCGGCGGTTACGGCAAGAGCATTGTCGCCAAGCAGTGGGTCGAAACCCTCACCAAGCAGAAAGCAAAGACCGCATGGCTGGCTATCGATAGCGACGACAACAACGCGGTCTGGTTTCTCACTCACCTCATTAAGGCCGTCCGACGTCCCCTCCCAGACCTCGCCGATACGCTACAGCAAGAATTCGAAGGGCATTTGGAAAATCCACAAAAATATGTCCTTTACGCCTTGCTCCATGGCCTGCATTCCGATAAACAAACCCTCGCGCTGGTCATCGACGACTGGCACCGGGTGGACAATAGCGAGACCATGGACGCATTGGCGTACCTGATCGAGAATGGCTGCCATCACCTGCATCTGGTTGTCACAAGTCGTACACGTGACGGCCTTCCGCTCGACGCGTTGGCGGCCCAGGGGGAGCTCACCGAAATCGACGAATCACTTCTCAAGTTCGATGTGGACGAATCCCGGGCGCTGCTGGTCAAGCGGCGCGGCCTCAAGCTCACGCCCGCCAATGTCGCCGAGCTCGAGGGCTCCACCGGCGGACGGGCCGCCGCCCTGCAACTGGCGTCCTTGTCGCTTCGCGACCAGGCCAACCCGGCCGCGCTCATCGAGAATCTGTCGGGGCGACATGACGCACATGAAGCAATAGATGACTATTTGGCGTCCAACGTCTTAAACAGCCTCGAGCCCGATCTCCTGGATTTCCTGTTGTCGACGTGTATCACCAAACAGATCTGCAGCGGGTTGGCGACCGCGCTCACCAATAACAAGGACAGCCAGAGCCGCCTCGAAGATATCGAAAAGCGTAATCTATTTCTGCGCAGAACCGATGCTGAAGGATCGTGGTTCCAATATCATGACCTGTTCGCCGAGTACCTGCTGCGCCGCCTCGAGCGCGACGCAAAAGACCGCATACCCGGACTACACCGCAAGGCCGCGCAGTGGTTTACCGACCACCAGATGCTCAGCCAGGCCGTCGATCATTTGATCCTCGCGGGCGACGCACGGCAAGCGGTCGACGCTGTCGAGCAGGCGGCTCAGGATCTGCACGAACAGAACCAGATGCATATGTTGATCGGGCTTGCGGCCAAGCTGCCGGCGGAATATGCCGATGCTCGCCCCAGGCTGCAGGCCGACCTTGCCTGGGCAAACGTCGCACTTAGCCGCCTGGCCCCGGTAACGGACGCGCTTCGGCTTGCCGATGCCGCAATTGACTCGGTACCGACCGAGCAAGCTGGCGATCTCCGAGCCGAGATCGATCTGGTTCGCGCGGTAGTCGCCGCTTTCCAGGACCGCGTCGACCCCTCCGCCGATGCCGCGGTTCAGGCCTGTGTCGACCGGGCCGATACGCTTCGCCCCTGGATTCTTTGCCGCGCAGCCGACCTCGGCTCATTTTGTGCGCTTCGGGCGTCGGACTTCGATGAGGCGCTTCGCTGGCAGAAGTGGGCAGGCCCATTTCATCAGCGGACCTCCGGCGCACTCAGCGTTACCTATGGACACTGCCTTGCCGCGATCGCCGCGAACGAACAGCTCGACGTCGCGGGCGCCGAAGCGCACCTGCGACAAGGCATCCGAATCGGGCTGCTGCCGTCCGGGCGCCCCACCTACGTCGCCAAGCTCGCCGGCTCCTTGCTGGGGCAGCTTCTCTACGAACGCGGCCAACTCGACGAAGCCGAGGCATTGCTCGACGACGCCTACGAACTCGGCGCCGAGGGCGGGCTCGTCGACATCATGTTCGCGACATTCGGGACGGGGGCGCGGCTGAAATTTGCCCGCGGCGACAAGACCGCCGCCGACCGCCGTATTGCCGAAGGCCTGGAAATCGCGACAGCAGCGCAACTACCGCGACTCGAAGCCCGCCTCTTGTATGAACAGGTCCGATTAGCCGCGATGTCGACCGAAGAGATCGACGAGGGGCTCGCGCAGCGAGTCCTGGGGCAAGGTGCACAAGCACTCGACGGAATCGGCGACGACACAGCCGAACTCAGGGAAGACTCGCGAATCCGACTCCTCCTCAACGACGGCAGCCCCTCAGCGCTCAGTGCAGCTTGCGAGCGGGCCCGCGCCCAACTTGGTCATGTCGACCAGGACAAGCGCCCGCGTGCACACCTTGGGGCCACGCTCCAATTGGCGCTCTGCCTCGCGGCAGCTGGCGACACCGACGAAGCGCAGCGTGTCCTAGCGCCAGCGCTGAAAACCTGTGCCGCGCTTGGATTTAGCCGATCGCTCATTGACGAGGGACCGCAGATGCTCCGCCTCGCGCAGGACACCGCGGCAGCACTCGAATTCAGTTCAGCCGACCCGACGTCAAAAAGTGTCCAGGATTTCGTGTCGAAGATAGCGGCGCGGAACATGGCGGTGGCTTAGACCTCAACCGTCTAGAACCCGGCATAGGGGCTCTCTCGGCGGAAACCACGCTTGTGCCCCGCTGTGTCGGTCTGGGCAGTGATCCGTCAAGGAGACAAAAGCACCCCTTCGGGGAGCAGCGATCGAGGTGATGACGGCGGTATCTTTCAACCCTGAACTACGGCATTTCCATGGCGATGGCTCGCGAAGTCGACGCGGTCATCAATCATGGGGCAACGCCCGAGGAGGCGTATCGCGGCCTAGCGGCGGAGAAGCCCGGCCACGAGGTCCACGGCGCAGGGTTGGCGCCGGCATCTCCGCGATTTGCCCCGAACAGGTGACCAAAAGGTGCTCAATCGGGTGAAGCGCGCGATGCGTCGCGTCAGCGACGATGGTGATGTCTGAGGCGCGCGGCGTCCTCGGATCGCCGATGCCGTTCGCACGCCGCAACTAGGAGCAGGTCCGATGGCAATACACGCCGAACCCCCCACCGTCACCCCCGCGCGCGCGTTGTTGCCCTACCCGACCGATTACAAGACATGGAAGATCCTGGCCTGGACCGGACCGGTCTTCCTGTTCGCGGTCTTCTGCCTCTGGGGGATCCTCGCTGGCAATATGCCGCCTTTCCCGGCCAGCGCGACGCCGATCGAGGTCAAGGAGCACTTCCAGGAGTTCAGGCCCCGGCTGTTGATCGCGTTGAGCATCTGCCTCACGATGACCGCCTTCTACATGTCGTTTAGCGTGGCCACGGCCCGGGTAATGGAACGCATCGAGGGCCCCGGCGGGATTTTGTCGAAGCTCGAGATGATGGGTGGCACGATTACCTGTGCTCCCGTCACGGTGACTATGTCGATTTGGCTGACCGCGGCGCATGAGGTCAATAATCTCTCGCCCGAAATCATGCACATGCTCTACTGGTTTGGCTGGTTCACGTTTGACCTGGCGTACTTTGTCACCTCGTTGCAGATCGCCGCCGTCAGCACCGTGTTCATGCGGGACAAGCGGGAGAAGAAGCTGGTCCCGAACGCCGTCAGCTGGTGGGGTTGGGTCACTTTCGCGTCGTTCTTCGCGGTGAGTGCCATCCCGTTTGTGACGACCGGGCCGCTGGCCTTCAACGGCGTGATCAGCTTCTGGATCGCATTCTTCACCTGGTTCTTCTGGATCCCCGCGCTGTCCTACTACATCATCAAGGCCATCCCCCGGCTCCAAGCCGAGGACGAGGCAGCCGGGCTCGTCAACGCCTAGTCGTGTGGGGGTCGTGTGGGGGTTGTTACCGCTGACTCTGTGAAGCCCAGGCGCCTTCCCGGTGTGGAAGGCGTCTGGGTCTTCATCGGCGCGGACTCGGTCATCTTCGCGATCCTGTTCCTCAGTTTCATGCAGGATCGGCTCAAGCACCCGGCCGTCTTCGAGGCATCCCGGCACACGCTCAACATGCACCTGGGTGGCCTCGACACGCTCATCCTGCTGACGAGCTCCTGGTCGGTGGCCCTTGCCGTCCAGGCCATGAAGCGTGACGAGATCGACCGAGAGCCGCGCCTCCTGTTCGGGGGAGCGCTGACCGGTCTGATGTTCGTGGTGTCCAAGTCGTTCGAGTACTTCCAGAAGTTCTCCCACGGCCTCAACCCGGGCACCAACCCCTTCTTCATGTGGTACTTCACGCTGACCGGGATCCACCTCTTACACGCCATTGCGGGCACGAGCCTGCTGACCTACCTGTGGGTCAGGTCGCGGCGCGGTACCTACGACCACCTGCACAAGTCGGTGCCGGAATCCGTCGCGTCGTACTGGCACCTGGTCGACCTGTTGTGGGTCGTGCTGTTCCCCTTGCTCTATCTGATGAGGGCGGCCTGATGTCGGTATTGCG
>Ga0306925_10006856_pt1 | contig 10634 bp, 9 predicted proteins | sample flu12Cox44000176_FD_203755 | JGI IMG/M metagenome (GOLD analysis project Ga0306925, IMG submission 203755) | Lab enrichment of tropical soil microbial communities from Luquillo Experimental Forest, Puerto Rico - flux8day.12C.oxic.44.000.176 (v2)... | ecosystem: Environmental > Terrestrial > Soil... | reverse complement strand
TAGCGGCCCGAATGGCCGCATTGCCGTGGCGTTCATCGAATGGTCTGGCCCCTTGTCACAGAGGATCGTGATCGATTGGATGGTAATCAGCGATAATAAGACGGCGCGTCTGTTCGGTGATCACCTCGTCGAGGCGTCGCGCGCATTTGCCGACAGCACGTCGATCAGTGCCGGGATTGACTTCGCGATGGCCCAACTCGATCAGGCACCCTATGAAACGCGCCGCCGTGTCATCGACGTTTCGGGGGATGGCGACAACAACAGCGGTCGTGATGTCACTATGGCGCGGGACGAGGCTATCGCTAAAGGCGTCACAATCAACGGGCTCGTCATCCTGACCGAGACGCCAACCGGTGGGAATTCTTATCACACCAATCCTCCCAGTGGGCTTGCAAACTACTACCGGAACAACGTCATCGGCGGTCCTGGCGCGTTCGTCATGGTCGCGGAAAATTTCAATTCATTCAGCGACGTGCTCGTCAAAAAGCTGATCGCGGAGATTGCTCAAACTGTACCCCAGCAGCGGGCGGGAAATTGACGCGGTCGCCATCAAAGCAAATTGCCCTGTATCGCGCGGCGGGGTCTAGTAGAGGCACTGAGGAGATTTCCAAGCGGTTTTTTCATGCAGTTGCCGCCTTACCCCGGCGTCGATGCCGAAATGAAATACAAGACGTCAACGGCGTGGCCTTTGACGTATCCGAGCACGACTGGCGTCAGGCCAAAGAGAGCTGATGCGTATCGTTGCGGTCAGGGATCAGACGGTCAAGCTCGCGTCGGCCGCGCCTTGATCACGTCGGACTGGCGGCGGGACTGCCTCTCGAGTAGCATGTGAGGCAGCCCAATAAGAAAACCGAGTGGAGGAGAGTGTGACGCCCAAGCGCCTTTCGTCCAAGGACATCGAGTACTTCCACAACGAAGGCTATGTTTCTCCCATCCGTGTCATGTCGGAAGCCGAAGCGGGGGACGTGCGCAAACATCTCGAAGAGTTCGAGGCGCGAACCGGAGGCCCCCTGCGCGGCGATCTGCGCCATAAGGCGCATCTGCTCTTCCCCTGGCTTGCCGACCTCGTGCGTAATGAAAAGATACTGGACGCGGTCGAGGACCTCTACGGACCGGATCTGCTGTGCTGGACCTCCAATTTCTTCATCAAGGAAGCGCAGAACCCGGCGTTCGTGTCATGGCATCAGGATTCGACATACTGGGGACTGAGCGAGCCGGACGTCGTGACCGCCTGGGTCGCGCTTACCCCGAGCAATGAATCCAACGGCGCCATGCAAGTCATTCCCGGCACTCACACCCTCGACCAGATCCCGCACCGCGATACTTTCGACAAGCACAACCTGCTCACGCGCGGACAGGAGGTCGCAGTCGAGGTCGATGCGGCAAAGGCCGTCACGTTGCCGTTGCGGGCAGGGGAAATGTCGCTCCACCACGTTCGTCTGGTGCACGGCTCGCCGCCAAACCCGTCGGCTGATAGGCGCATCGGCTTTGCTATCCGCTACATTCCAACCCGCATCTGCCAGACCGTGGGCGAGGATAATGCGACATTGGTGAGGGGCGAGGATCGTTTCCACCATTTCGAGCTCGAGCCGCGTCCCACGCGGGAGCTGGAGCCCGATTTTCTCGCTCTGCACAAAAGAATCACGGAGCGCAACGCCCAGATCCTGTATCGTGGCACGGGGGTAAAGAGTTACAACGAGCCGGCCGCGGTACGTGGGTGAACAACAGCGTTTTCGGTGAGGCCGATGCACAGCGGTGCCGCGGACTGCGGCCGAACTCCCTCTGCCCGCTTGCGGAGCGGGCGAGGGTGCGCCGTTGCACCTCACCCCACCCCTCTCCCCGTAAGCCACCCCGGCACAATACAGAAACGCGGTGTAGTAACCATCAGGGAGGGTGTAATGAGGCGACTGAGTTGTTTAGTTGTGGCGTTTGTGGCCTTGGCGGCCTCGCCGGTTGCCGCCCAGAACGTGGTGAAGATCGGCCAGATCGAAGCCCAGACCGGCGCCAATGCGATCTACGGCTACATGTCGTCACAAGGCCTGGCTCTGGCGGTCAATCAGGTCAACAAAACGGGCGGCTTCAAGGTCGGCGACAAGACATACACGGTCGAATTGATTGCGTCGGATACCCGTGGCGATCCGAAGGAAGCCAGCATTCAGCTCAAGCGCATGCTGGAGACGGACGGGGTGAAGTTCGTGTTCGGCCCGTTCCTGTCGAATGTATTCGTTACCGTCGAGCCCTATGCGAAGCAGTTCAACGGCAAGTTTCTGATGATGGGAGGTGCGACGCGCATCCATGATTTCATCGGAACCCCCGAGCACGATTTCCTCATCCGGACCTGGAACTGGGATGCGGGCCCCAGGGGTTTCGGCAATCTGATGGTGGACAGGCTCATAAAAGAGACCGGCGCCAAGAAGGTGGCCATGCTGTTCCAGAACGACCAGGGCGGCAAGGTGCTGGTCGATATCTACACTCCGCTCTTCAAGGCGAAGGGCATCGAGACGCAACTCGAGCTGTTCGAGCCCGGCACCAAGGATTTCAGTGCCGTACTGGCCAAGCTCGCCGCCGGCAAGCCGGATGTGTTGTTTCCATCCTATAGCGACGCCTATCTCTACGACATCGTGCGGCAATCGACCGAAGGCGGCTATTTCCGCAGGTTCTTCCTGGTGCGCGGCTCGCTCGGCCCCGGACTGAAGAACAAGGAGGAAATCGACGACTATTTCGTATATGTGCCGAAATATTTCGAGCAGGCCGAGAAAACGGATCCGAAGGTCGCCAGGTTCATCGCTGACTACAAGGCATTCTACAAGCGTGACTTCCCCTACGATCAGGCGCCGCTCTGCTCTTCCTCCTGCTACGATCACCTGTTCATGTTGATCCAGGCAATGCAAAAGGCAGGCAGTGTCGATGACGTGGCAAGGATCCGCAAGGAGCTGCTTTCCATGAGCTACGACGGCCTCTGGAAGATCCGTTTTGACGAAAAGGGAGAGGAAATCTTCAATTTCGATGTCGTCCGCATGAAGCGAGGCGGTGAGCTCAGCGTCACCAGCATCGACGTCCAGTAGGAGGGAATTGCCGAACAGCATGTGACGCAAGCAATGCTGCAGCTGCTTGTCGGCCAGACGTTGAACGGTGTGATCGTCGGAACCCTGTACGGGATCATCGCGCTCGGGGTGACGCTGACCTTCGGTATCACCGGCATCGTGAACTTTGCGCTCGGCGAGTTCATGATGATCGGCGCCTACGTCACCTGGTACCTTTTCGACGTCGTCGGACTGCCCTTCCCGCTCGCCATCTGGCCTGCGATTGCGGTTGCGGCCGCATGCGGGTTCGCGGCCGACCAATTGCTGTTCCGCTTCACCCGCAACAACCTGATCAATGGGCTTTTAGTGTCGATCGGGCTCATTTCGATCATGGAAGCAGCCGCGCTCCTGCTGTGGACGACAACGCCGAAGGAGATGGGCTACGTACTTTCTGGCGCGGTCCGCCTGGGCGAGGTGAGCATCCCGAAAATGAAGCTCCTCGTTTTCGCCCTCCTGGCCGCCGTCATGTTCTTGACCTATGCGGCGCTGTCACGCACCTGGATCGGCCGGGCAGCCTATGCCTTCTCCCAGAACCCGGAAGCGGCCATGTTAATGGGGGTGAGGACTGAGCTCCTTCAGTCTACGGTCGTCGTCTATTCGACGGCGCTCGCCGGCTTCGGGGGCGCACTATACGCCACGCTCTATTCGCTCGAACCGTCCATGGGCGGGCTCTACATCCTCAAAGGGGTCGAGGCAGCCATCCTCGGCGGCATCGGCTCGCTGATCGGCTCGCTGGCGGGCGGCATCATCCTCGGTGTCACCGAGGCGGTGGGCTCGATATATCTGCCGGGCGCATTTCGCGACGCCTATGGCCTCATCTTCGTCGTAGCGATCCTGCTCTATCAGCCCTCCGGGTTGTTCGGAGCCGAGCGATGAAGGCGTTGCTCTGGGTCCCGTTTCTGGTCTTTCCCGCCCTAGTCCAGAGCAATTTCATCCTCTCGATCTTCACCTTCAGCTTCATACTTGCCATTGCCGCCGTAAGCTTCAACCTGATTTTCGGCTTCACGGGGCAGCTTTCGATGTTTCACGCCGCGGCATTCGGGGTTGCCGCCTACGTCATATCGCTCACGGCATCGATTTTTCATGTGTCTTTCTGGATGGCACTGTTTCCCGCGATAGGCTCCATCGTCCTGATCTCGCTTGTCATCGGCAGCATCTGCTTCAACTTTCAGCTGCGAGCATTCTATTTTGCCGTCGTGACGCTGGCGTTTTCCGAGCTGGCGCGGCTCATCATCCTCAACTGGAACAGCGTCACCAACGGCACGCTGGGACTGATGGTTCTCGACAAGCCGTCGGTTTGGATCCCCGGGGCTGGGCTTATAAAGATCGATGGCGTATTCGGCTGGTATTTCTTTAGCCTGGCTGCCCTGATTTTTACGGTCGCCATCTGCTCCCTGGTGCTGCGCTCCTGGATCGGCCGCTGCTTCGCGGCGATCCGCCTGAACGAGGATCTGGCGCAGACCCTCGGGATCGACACATTCCGTTATAAGCTCGTGTCCTTCACTTTGGCCAACACTCTCGCTGCAATAGCCGGCAGCCTATACGCCTTCTACACCGGCTATATCGAGCCTAATTATCTCAGCATCAACCAATCGCTCGACATCATCTCGATGGTGCTGCTCGGAGGCCGTTCATCGATTCTCGGGCCCATTGCTGGAGCTTTCATGCTGACCGGCCTTCCGCACATGATCGAGCTCTCCGCCGAGACCCGGGCAATTCTTTATGGAGTGGTGCTGATCGCCACGATCTTGATCCTGCCGCAGGGGATCGTCGGCACGCTGGCGAGCTGGCGCCGTGCTGCTTGAGGTGATCGATTTGACCAAGCGCTTCGGCGGGCTCACCGCCTTGGCCGACGTCTCGCTGTCCATTGCAGCCGGAGAGATTGTCGGCATTTTCGGCCCGAATGGCTCGGGCAAAACGACGCTGCTCAATCTGATTGCAGGTATTCTCACGCCCAGCGCGGGGCGAATTCTCTGGAAAGCGGCGGAAATTCAAGGACGCAGCCCGCACGCCATAGCGGCGGCGGGCGTGGTCAAGACATTCCAGAATCCGCAGCTCTTTATGGAGCTTTCCATCTACGACAATGTTGCCATTGCCAGCCACCTGCGACTGCGGCGCTTGTCCGGGCTAAGCCGTGTAACCGAGCTTCTGCCCTGGCCCAACGCTTACCGGCACGCGGAAGTGGCGAAGGCGATCGACCGCGTCATCGCTCTCTGCCGGCTGGAGGAGGTGCGCGATCGCACGGCAGCCAGCCTGTCCTATGGACAGGAGAAGATGCTCGGGGTCGCAATGGCCATGATGTGCGAGCCCCAATTGCTTCTGCTCGACGAGCCGGCATCCGGTCTCGGCGACGACGAGATTCGCACGCTCGAGGAAGCCTTGCGTGACCTGCGCGATGCCGGCACCACGCTGTGTGTCATAGATCACAAGGTCGATTTCCTGGCCCGCATTGCCGACCGGGCGATCGCGCTGCAGCAAGGTTCTCTCATCGCCGAAGGAGCGCCAGCAAAGGTGCTCCGGCATCCCCGCGTGGTCGAGGCGTATCTGGGCCGCCAGCATGCTCGAGCTTGACGGCATCAACGTGCGCTACGGCAAGATCCACGTCCTCCGCGACGTGAGCCTGCGTGTCGAAGCCGGCCAGGTGGCAGCGCTCATCGGCCCGAATGCAGCGGGCAAGACGACGACGCTGCGCGCCCTTGTCGGTCTCAAGGAGTGCGCAAGCGGCGTGATTCGTTTTGAGACGCACCCGATCCAACAACTCTCGACGCCGGAGCGCATCCGGCTCGGGATTGCGCTCGTCCCAGAGGGGCGGCAGGTTTTTCCCAAATTCTCGGTCCTTGACAATCTCCGGCTCGGAGCCTTCCACCGTGACGATCGCGACCGTCTCGACAAGGACTTCGAGATCGTATTCGCCATCTTTCCCAAGCTCGCCGAGCGGCGGGATCAGAAGGCGGGCCTCATGTCGGGCGGGGAGCAGCAGATGCTCGCCATTGCCCGCGGCCTCATGGCCAAGCCACGCCTGCTGCTCCTGGACGAGCCGACATTAGGGCTCGCTCCGATCATAGTGGAGGAGATCGAGTTGGCGATCTCCTCCTTAGCAGCCAAAGGAATGGCGATCCTTGTCGCCGAGCAAAACGCAGCCATGGCGATGCGCGTGGCACACCGCGTTTATGTGCTTAAATCAGGCCGGATATCGCTCGAAGGCGCTCCGGCGGAGCTGGCAAAGTCGGCCGAGATTCAACGCCTTTATCTAGGGATGTAGGTCAACTTTCTATTTGTGTGAGCAGCGGCACGAAGGACTCGGTCGAACACCTTCTCCCCGTTGGCCCCCGTTGGCCGGGGTCCCCGTGATGCTTGCATCGCGGGGTCGCCGAACGGGGAGAGGAAGTTCCAACGAGTTTGCGGTACAGGTGTGCCTCAATTCGCACCGAACGTGCCTTCTAGCCCCGAGGAGCGCGTCACATCGCTAGCGCGCGCTGCCTGCCGCGATTGCTCTCATCCGAATCCGCCTCCCACGATTCTTCCTGCTGCAGCGCGAAAATCGACGTGTAGCCCCCGGACCAATCGGGCGGCAGCAGGCATGGGCGCGGATCGTGGTGCGCCCAGCGGGCCGGCTCGCCACGGATGACCTGACCATAGTATCGCGTGGTGAGCGGGTTGTAGGTGTAGGGAAAGGCGTCGGACGAAGACAGCGTATTGAGAAGCAACGGACGGCCGATGTCGGAAAGATTCGGGCGCGAGCCGTGCACGGTCCTACAATTGTGGATCGTGATCGAGCCCGCCAGCCCCATCAGGTAGTCCGCCTCATCGACCCCTGCTTTTGCCAGATCGCCCTCGGCCAGGCAGCCAACCCATTCGCCACGCTCGTTATATTGGTCGAACAGCGGCCCTTCGTGGCTGCCGGGCACAACCCCGAGCGGGCCCTGATCGGGCCCGCAGTCGTAGAGATAGAGCCCAATGGTCAAAGGGCTGTAGTTGGTGTGCGGCCAGAACTGAATGTCCTGATGCCACTTCACTTCCTCGCCCCCTTCCGCCCATTTGAAGTTGAGCTTGGAATGATGAAATTTCACATTCGGCCCGACGAGATCGGCGGCGATATCGGCAATGGGCGAATGGACCACGAAGTCCCAATAGGTCGCGTGGTGCTCGACCGGGCTCGACAGGCGCCGCAGCCGGGGCTTCTCGGCGCTGTGCCCGGGCTCCAGGTCGAAGACGGCATCCGATTTGCTGCGCGCGCGGCTGCGTTCCACCATCTCGGCCGTGACCGCGCGCAGCCGTACTATCCACTCGCTCGGCACCGCGTTCTCGACCAACAGGTAGCCTTTTGCGAAGTAGCTCTCTCTTTGCTTCTGCGACAGGATGCGTGCAGGTTGCGCGAGCACCTGTTCGGGGGTCATGGCGTCACCTCCTGAATTTTACGCAATCCTATCAGATGACGTTCACCGTCGCCACCGCGCGTGGGCGCGGCAGACTCGGCCGGACTCCCTCTCCCCCTCTTGTGGGGAGAGGGTTGGGGTGAGGGGCGGGCCACGCACCAAGGGAGCAAGCCGAGTAGTGCGCGCTGCTGCTCAGCGACCAACAAAATCACTCCCGGCAAAATGGACGCGATGGCCCAGAGCCTCCTCGATGCGAATTCCCTCATTCCATTTCGCCATTCGCTCAGAGCGGGAGAACGAGCCGACCTTCAATTGTCTCACCCCCCAGCCGACCGCCAAATGGACGATGGTGACATCCTCGGTCTCGCCCGAGCGCGCCGAGAGTATCGCCCCCCAATTGGCTGCGCGGGAAGCCTCGACTGCCGCGACGGTCTCGGTGATCGTTCCGGCCTGATTGGGCTTGACGAGGACGGCATTGCAAGCCCCGGCAAGCGAAGCCTTGCGGATGCGTTCGGCATTGGTCACCAGGAAATCATCGCCGACGATCTGGACGCGATCTCCCACGGCTCGCGTGAAGCGAATCAGCCCGTCCTCGTCGAACTCGGAAAACGGATCCTCGATCGATATGATAGGGTATCGATCGAGCCAACGGACAAGCATCGTGGCCATGTCGTCGGAGTTCAAGGTCCGCTTGTCCAGGGCGAGATGGTAACGGCCGTCGCGGTAGAGTTCGGACGCCGCAACATCGAGGGAAATAGCGATTTCGCTGCCGGGGGTGAAGCCGGCGCGTTCAATGGCGCGAACCAGCGTGTCCAGTGCGGCCTCGTTTGAATCGAAAGCCGGCCAATAGCCTCCCTCATCAGCCACGCCTTGCAAGCGGCCCATATCGCTCATGAGGCCCCCCGCAGCTCTGTACACCTCAGCCGTCCATTCGAGGGCTTGCGCGAAGGTGTCTGCCCCCGGCGCCATGATCATGAAATCCTGGATGTCGACCCGGCGCCGGGCATGCGCCCCGCCGCCGAAGATCTGCACTTCCGGAAGCGGCATCACGGCTTCGCGGTCGCCCAGCAGATGCAGATAAAGAGGGCTGTCGTTGGCGGCGGCCACCGCATGCAGCGCCGCCATCGACACCGCCACCAGCGCATTGCCTCCCAGCCGGGCCTTGTTCGAGCTGCCGTCAAGCGCGATCAGAATCCGATCGACCTTCGCCTGGGAGGCCGCATCGCAGCCAAGAAGCGCATGGGCAATCTCTCCGTTGACATGGCCCACGGCGCGCACCACCCCGAAGCCGCCAAGTCGCGCATCGCCGTCGCGCAAATCGACGGCTTCGCCGCTGCCCGTAGAAGCTCCCGCAGGAGCGATAGCACGCCCGCTCTTGCCGCAGGCAATTGTGACCTCCGCCTCGACGGTGGGGCGGCCCCGCGAATCCCAGACCTCCCGGCCGTGGACGCCGACGATCTCGGTGTTGCTCATGCGCAGCCTGTTTCCCTGGCCCACGTCCGGCGAATGTCATCGAGCCGATCGGCAGGCGAGCAAATGAAAAGGCGCGCCGTATCGCGAACCCGGTTTTTGTCGGGCTCGCTTGTCACATATTCGATCGGCGATTTTCCATCGATCCTTGCAAGAAAGAGCGCAGGCAACAAATGCGCGATGCGTGATTCAATGCGCATCCGCGGCTCCCACGACACCCCTTGCAGATACACCTCGGCAAAGTGCTCGAAGCAGGCGAAGTACGCCTTGGCATGTTGCGGCCGCCACAGGCATTTCAGCAGTAGGTGATTGAGGCAGAAGGCGGCATCGAACGCGGGGTCTCCGTACCAGGCGCACTCGGCATCGAGGAAGACCGGCCCGCGCGGGCCGACGAGGATATTTTTCGGGCTGATGTCGCCGTGGACAAGCGCACGCTTCGTAGATCCGGTTACCTGCAGGATGGCTCGCAGAAGATCGGCAAGATCGAAATGAACACGGCCGGTCGCAACAAGATAGGGCTCGAGACGGATCGCGTAGAATGCATCGTCAGTGGCGAATTGGCGAGCAACGTCCTCGTTGTCGGATGTTGCAGCGTGGATCCTCACGAGCCGCTCGGCCACGCGCTCCGCGGTTTCTTCGCAGATAATCCCGTCCCTGAGCTGGTTTTTCCAGAGCGGATAACTTCCGGGCTCAAGATAGTCCATGACGAACAGGCCGGCGTGAGGGTCATGGGCTACGAGATTGGGCACGCCCTCCGGGCAAATCGCGCCCGCGGTTCGAAACCATTGCCATTCAAAACTGTTGCGGACTACCGGAGCCTCCCAGACCTGGGGCACCTTCAGCCTGGGCAGCGCGCGCTTGAGGCAATATTGCTTATTGCCGACTGTTATCCACCAGATATCCGATGAAACACCTCCGGACAGGGGTTGCGCACTGAACGGCTCGTCCTTCGAGATGAGACCCATGCGCCGAAGTGTTTCGCCAATCACCTCCCTTGTGAGCAAATCGGCAACGGAACCAGACGGCATCATCTCAATTATCCAGATGCTCTCGCCGCCCGATGCAAATTGCCATTATGACCCTCCATGGGGTCATGATCATGCAATGGAGGGGACGATATCACGCTTTGATTGCGCGGTCTGCGGTTACTTCATCCTTGGAGCGACCGAGAACTTGCGTTACTTTCGGCCTGCGAGCACGGAGAAAGGGGTTCCCGACAGCTCAATGAGCAGTTTGAAATTCGACAATCTTCCAATCGGCGTCATTGGCTGGTCGCGCATTTCCAGCAATATCTTGAATGTAACCGACGTTGGTGACAGAGGCTAATTCGAATCTTACTACTACGCGGCCGGGCTTCTGCGCGCAGCGCAGCCTGCGCTGTGCGTGCGCGTTCGCCGCTGATCCATCATGCTGGACCGCGCGACGCTGCGGGTTGAGCTTATCCAAATGGAAAGCGGTCCTGGTTTGGAGGTTGACCTCGAATCCCTTGGAACCCAGCGAATAAAGCTTTACATCCTTCTACAGCGCCTAGACTTGGCGGTCCTTTTCCAAACAATCTCATAGCGGCCAGTTCGCTCACTCCATCGTCGTTTACCAGTATCGACCAGATAACCTCTCCTGACGGCCTCTTGGATTACTTCGTTGATTGCTTCATCGAAGTGCTGGTCATCTGCAAGTAGTGGCGATGGAGTTTTTCCGTTGCGAC
>Ga0306925_10006854_pt1 | contig 10635 bp, 7 predicted proteins | sample flu12Cox44000176_FD_203755 | JGI IMG/M metagenome (GOLD analysis project Ga0306925, IMG submission 203755) | Lab enrichment of tropical soil microbial communities from Luquillo Experimental Forest, Puerto Rico - flux8day.12C.oxic.44.000.176 (v2)... | ecosystem: Environmental > Terrestrial > Soil... | reverse complement strand
CGAGACCTGTTTCTAAGCACAGACCGACCGGCATCATTCAAAGTCCGCCAGCCAAAATTCTAGTGCACCCCGTTTCCCCTCCCTTACCCTTTGGGCCTCTATTTTGCGCAGCTCTGCCCGCCGTATCTTTCCCGAGACGGTCTTTGGAAGTTCAAGGAATTCGAGTTTCCTCACACGCTTATATGCCCCGAGTTTTTCCTTAGCAAACAACAGAATCTTGCGAGCGATCTCTTCTGACGGTTGAGTGTCAGCGACCAGGGTCACGAACGCTTTGGGAACATTGGTTCGTATGGGATCAGAGCTGGGAACCACGGCGACTTCTGCCACGAGCGCATGCTCCATCAAAGCGCTCTCCAGCTCAAACGGACTGATTCGATAATCGGAGCTCTTGAAGACGTCGTCCCCGCGACCCACGAAATGAAAGTATCCATCGTCGTCCACCAAGGCCTGATCTCCGGTGTGGTACAGACTGTTTTGCATTGCAGCCCGGGTTCGATCGGGATCGTCTATGTATCCGGTCATCAACCCGGTAGGTCGGGGCTCACATTTCACAGCAATTTCGCCTTCGCGGCACTTCCTGTCATTGATGTCGACTAAAACGATGTGATAGCCAGGAAGCGGGCGCCCCATGCTGCCAGCTCTTACCCTCTGGCCGGGCGAATTGGCGATGATGGCAGTGGTTTCGGTTTGGCCGTAACCGTCACGGATTACCAAGCCCCAGGCCTTTTCCACCTCTTCGATCACCTCCGGGTTGAGAGGCTCGCCTGCGCTTGCCAATTCGCGCAAGCCGTGCGGCTTTGCCCCCAATTCATCGCGGATGAGCATGCGCCAGACCGTCGGAGGAGCACAGAGCGTAGTAACCCCGACTTCGTCGAGCACCCGCATTGCGTTGGCGGGTTTGAATCGTGGTGCATCGTGCACGAAGGTGGTGGCACCGGCATTCCAGGGAGCGAAAACGCAGCTCCAGGCATGCTTGGCCCATCCCGGGGAGCTGATGTTCTGGTGGATATCGTCGTCGCGAATGCCAATCCAGTACATGGTCGAGAGATGACCTACCGGATAGCTCTGGTGGGTGTGGAGTACGAGCTTGGATTTCGCCGTCGTGCCCGAGGTGAAGTACAGCAGGAATGGATCCTTTGCCCGCGTCGCCACCGCCTTGTAACCCGGTCTTTCTTCGAAGGCGAGATCGTAAGGCACCCATCCCTCGACACAGTCGCCGACCAGAATTCTCTTCAGGTGGCCGTAAGAAGGAATCCGGTCGACAGCAGTCTCATTGGTCACAATCATGCGTGCGTTACTCCGCTCAAGGCGGTCACGGATCTCACTTTCCGTGACCAACGTTGTTGTGGGGATTACCACTGCCCCGATCTTGATCGCAGCCAGCATCAGCTCCCAAATGGCGGAGACGTTCGGTAAACAAAGAACGACCCTATCGCCGGGCTCTAGACCTTGGCGTTGCAGAAAATGTGCTACGCGATCCGAGCGCTCAGCCAAATCTTGATAGCTGAACCTGACCTCGCCCCGGGTGTCACTGAGCAGCCATAAGGCGGTCTTGTGATTGCCCTGCGCATAGACGTCGAACCAGTCACGCGCCCAGTTAAAATCCGAAAGGTCAGGCCAACGAAACTCTGAGTAGGCCCTTTCGTAGTCGCCTCGATTGTTGAGTAAGAACTGGCGCGCGGCAAGGAATTTGTCGGTGGCAGTCATCGTGCTTTGAACGGGCTTAGAGATTTTACATGTCGCGCTCGCGGTTGCCGGCTCTGCTTTGAGAAATCACACCGACTCAGTGCCCGGTGTTTTCTTCACTAACAACCAACGAGTCAGCAGACGTCCGGGCATGCGAAGCTAAGGAGAACCGTTGGATCGCGAGTAAGTGGCCCGTCTCAGCCTCATCGAAGTTGGATTTCGCCGCCTATAGCGGCATTTCCAGCCTCGTAACCGCAGCCACCATCGATTCACGTGCCGACCAGACGGTTGGTAGTCTGCCCCGAACTCTCGACGCAGAGTCGGCTCTCGCTCTCAAGCCAGCGGCCGTCGCAGTCGTAGCAGAGGACCCGCACCGGTATCGAGTTGGTGCAACACTGCAGCCCGGAAAGTCGCTCTGAAGTCTAGTGTTCAGGGGAGGAAGCATGTCTAAGCACCTCACGAATCCGGGTCACCAATGGCGAGGCTTTTCAGGGTCCGGGATCATCCACGGCTGCACGACGGATAGCAACTGTCACATCCGGATATGCAAGCTGAGACGGTGTCGAAAGCTCCTCAAGGCTAGACGGCAACCGGCTGCTTCAGCGGAACCGGAGTCAACCAGCCGTGACGGTCTTCGCTCCTGCCGTTAACGATCGAGTAAAACTCCGAACGAACCGCACGCGTAATCGGACCAACCTTTCCGTTGCCGACCATAACCCTATCAATCGAACGGATAGGCGTAATTTCCGCGGCAGTCCCGCTGAAGAAGACTTCATCCGCAAGATACAGCATCTCGCGCGGAATTGTGTGCTCAAAAACCGGGACACCCAGGTCCTGGGCAAGGTGGAGCACCGAATTCCGGGTAATTCCGGGCAGCACGCTGTTGGCCAGCGGCGGGGTGTAGAGGCGCTCTTTATGGACCAGGAAAACATTCTCCCCCGATCCTTCGCTCACATAGCCGTTGAAATCGAGTGCGATGCCCTCACTGTAGCCGTTGGCCACGGCTTCCATCTTGATGAGCTGCGAGTTCATGTAATTGGCACCGGCTTTGGCCATGGTCGGCATGGTGTTGGGTGCCAAACGGCTCCACGAGGATACACATACGTCCACGCCTTCATCGCCCTCGCCGCCTAGATACTTTCCCCACTCATAATTCACGATGTAGACGTCAATGGGCGAACCTGTCGGGTCCACGCCCACCGTGCCGTATCCGCGCAATATGATGGGGCGGATGTAGCAGGGGGAAATCTTGTTGACCGCGACCAGATCAACCGTGGCCTGCACCAAATCCCCGACCGTATAGTCCACTTCCATGCGATACACTTTGGCCGAATCCAGCAGTCTCTGGGTGTGATCGCGAAGGCGAAATACCGCCGGGCCCTTCGGCGTGTGGTAGCAACGTTCCCCTTCGAAGACCGATGAGCCGTAATTGACGACGTGCGACATCACGTGCAGCTTGGCGTCATCCCAGGGAATTAGGGTACCGTTGCACCAGATTTGTTCACTTGCTTTGATGGCCATCTAGGAGCTCCTTCGCTTGAAATGGGGTCATACAGTGTGTCAGAACCTGCCCTGCCAAGTGCGTGATGCTACGGCCAACCATAGTCGGAGCTGAGGCATTTCGGTGGGGGAACGCCGACCCTCCTGGGCTCAGCTTGACTGGGCATTATAACCGAGGCGTTTGCCAGTCGGAGGCACAGGGCATCTACATTCAAAATGATGACATTTTAAAAAAAAAGTTGCTTACCGCCAACTCACAAATTCCTGCACTTCGCCCTCTCGTAGTGGCACTTGGCTGCTCGTAACCCCATTGCCGACAAAAAGTTGCGAACAACCTTGCGGTTCGCTGCCCGTTATACTGGGTATCGGTTGCCCACTTCAGGTCTTTCCGAGGCCGGGATGCAAGGCACCCCGACTGGAGTCTGGCCAAGCGCCAAGTAGGGGCGGTCGATAGCGACTGCCAGGCGAGGCGGGTTCCGGTACGGCGATAACTCACATTCCAGGAGAATTGAAAGCAATGAAAATGAAGAAGTGGTTCGTTCTCATCGCAGTTTCGCTATTGTTTACCGTTGCTGCGGTCGCGCAGGATGTTCCGAAGTTCGAAGTTCCAATCGGCTTTTCCTTTGTCAACGTCCATCCCAACATCACACCGATCACTAGCTTCAACATCTTCGGCGGCGGCGGCGGCTTCGTTTACAACGTCGCTCCCTGGCTCGGCCTCAAGGCCGATTTCAACGGCTACACCCAGGGCAGCGGGGTGAAGACCCAGCTGATCAATGCCGGTTATTCAGTGGCCGGCAATGTCCAGGGCAACGTCTTCACCTACATGTTCGGTCCCCAGTTCAAGAAGCACTCGGGCAGGTTGCAGCCATTTGCTGAAGGACTGTTCGGCGCCGCGCACAGCAACACCTACGCCAGCATTTACAACACCGTCCATGGCCTGACCTCCAGCAACAACAACAACAATGCGTTTGCCATGGAATTCGGTGGCGGACTTGATTACGCCCTGACTCCGCACGTGCAGTTGCGGCCGGTCGAGGTGGACTATCTCTACACCCGCTTCGGCATCAACGGCACCAGCTACACCGGCGCCCAGAACAACTTCAAGTACTTCGCCGGCGTGAACTTCACCTTCGGTGGAAAGTAAGCTTAAGCGATAAGCAATCGAGCATGGCGTCACCTTCGGGTGGCGCCATTTTTCTTCGGGCGCGCTCTGGTTAGAATGAACGTCAAGGTTCTTCGCAGCAGGAGACATCGGCATCCGCTCCTACAACCTCGGCATCGTCGGGCTGGGCAACGTCGGCTCAGCGCTCGTCGGACTGTTAAAGCGCAAACGGCAGGAACTCGCCGATCGCTACTGCATTGACTGGCGCATCACGGGCGTGGCCTCGCGCCGGCTGGGCTGGCTGGTTGCTGAGGAGGGCTTCGCGCCAGAGAAGTTGCTGGCAGGTGATTTTTCGGGAGCCCAGTGCGCCGGCCAGCTTGCCAGTTGGCTGCATGCCGCCAGGCCCGATGTCCTCTTCGAAGCCAGTTCCCTGAATGCGGAAACGGGCGAGCCGGCCATCACTCACATCCGAGTGGCTTTGGAATATGGAGCGCATGCCATTAGCGCCAACAAGGGTCCGGTCCTGCACGCCCATCGGAAACTAACCAGGTTGGCGAAAACCAAAGGCCGTCGCTTCTATTTTGAGTCCGCCATGATGGATGGTGTTCCTGTCTTCTCCCTTTTCCGTGAAGCTCTGCCTGCGATTGAAATTCGCGGATTCCGGGGCATCATCAATTCCACCACGACAGTCATCTTGCAGGCCATCGAAGCCGGGAAGAGCTTCGAGGATGCGGTTAGCGAAGCGCAGCGGCTGGGCGTGGCGGAAACCGATCCCTCGGACGACATTGAAGGTATCGACGCTGCGGTGAAAGTGGTAGAAGTCGTCAACGTGCTTATGGGTGCAAATATCAAGCTGGGGGATGTAGATCGGGCGGGCATTCGTGACATCACCGCCCGGCAATTGCAGGAGGCACACGAGAAAGGCGAAGCTTTGAGATTGGTCAGTCGTGCCCGCCGCCGCTCCGACGGCAGCATCGCGGCTTCGGTTGCGCCGGAACGGCTCAAGTTTGACGATCCGTTGGCGCAGGTGCAGGGCACGTCGCTGCTAATTGCCTTCGAAACCGATATATTTAAGGAGTTGATCATCGGCGAACGCGATCCCGGACCGGAGGCTACCGCCTACGGAATGCTGGCCGATTTGGTCAACGCAGTCAGGAGCCCCTAGCATGTCAGCAAGCGCAAGAGTAGCCCCCGAAATACGCAAGCTGGATATCGAGTGGGTACGCCGGCAGTTTCCCGCGCTGCGCCAGACCGTCAACGGACGGCCCGCGGTTTTCTTCGATGCACCAGGCGGCACGCAGGTGCCACAGCGTGTCATCGACGCCATCTCTGACTATCTTTCCAAATGGAATGCAAACCTTGGCGGAGCGTTCCTCACCAGCCAGCGAACCGAGCTCATTGTCGAGCAGGCGCACCAGGCCATGGCTGACTTCTTCAACTGTGCCCCCGAAGAAGTCATCTTCGGCGCCAACATGACGACGCTGACTTTCGCGCTGAGCCGCGCCATTGGGCGCGAACTCAAGAGCGGCGATGAGCTGCTGGTCACGGTTCTGGACCACGACGCCAACGTCTCCCCCTGGGTCTACCTCGAGGCGCGGGGCGCCAAAGTCCGCACGGCCGACATCAAGCCCGGCGACTGCACGCTCGACATGTTCGACATGCAGGCCAAGATTCGCAGCAATACGCGAGTCGTTGCCCTGGGCTGGGCTGCTAACGCGGTCGGTACCATCAACGACGTGCGCGAAGCGGTTCGCATGGCGCACGCGGTAGGTGCCATGACCTTTATCGACGCTGTGCACTACGCGCCCCACGGCCTGATCGATGTGCAGGCCGTCGATACCGACTTTCTCGCCTGCTCAAGCTACAAGTTCTTTGGACCGCATCAGGGAATTCTCTACGGCAAGCGCGAGCAGCTGTTACGCCTGCGCCCCTACAAGTTGCGAGCCTGTAGCGAAAAATTGCCCGATCGTTGGGAGACGGGTACGCAGAACCACGCATGCATGGCCGGGGTCAGTGCTGCCATCGACTACATCGCCGATGCAGGCCGCCACCACAGCTCCGAGATACACACCCGGCGGGAAGCCATCGTGGCAGCTTACGAAGTCTTTCAACAGCACGAACGCGAACTGGCGCGCCAGCTCATCGGCGGGCTGCTTGAAATACCAGGCCTCACGTTTTACGGGATTACCGATCCCGCCAAGGCGGACCAGCGGACACCGACGGTCGCCATCCGCATCGAGGGCTACACGCCACGCGAACTCGCAACTCACTTAGGGGAACGCGGCATCTTTACCTGGGACGGCAACTACTACGCCATCAACCTCGCCGAGCGGCTAGGCGTGCAGCAAAGCGGGGGCATGCTCCGTATCGGCATGGCGCATTACAACACCGCCGAAGAGGTGGAGCGATTGCTCGGGGACCTGCGCGCTTTGGCAGCAAAGTAAGAACCGTTGGACCGCAGTTTGCGCGGCTAGTAATCGCTCACGAACCTGAACTGCTTACCTTGGCTATTGCCCGCTAGGTGGTGAAAAGCCTCTGCCGGGCGCCATAATCGCCGGTTGGCCCGGAGGCTCAGGAACATAAGCGGCTCGGTACCCGATCCTTTCGCCGCTTTGGCGAAAGGGTGGGGAAGACGCTGGTTCGTGGTAATTGTCTTTTTTCCCAATGCCGGCGCTTTGGCTACCCATGGCACAACCGTCGCCACGGTGGGTGTTCACCCGGAACATCTGGCGGCGTCGCGGCGGGTCTGGGGACGTCCGTCCTGCTGGCTTTGGTTGGCGCGGCTGTTGGGGGCGGTTGTTTATGTTCCTTACCGACTGGTCCGCTGGATCCCCGACTTCGAAGCCCTTGGCCCTTGGGAGCCGGTTCTTGCTCGCCTATGTGGTTCTTGTGACGGCATTTATCGCAATCGTGTGGATGACAGCTGTACTCACAGATCGCGATGATCTCATTGCAGTCGGCAGCGCCGCTCTCTAACTCACGATCGCCTTGGAGCTACGGGTCGGCTTACGGGAGCGCGAGACTTCGTTGTTAAGACTCTGGTCCTCCATCCAGGTGTCGAGCAGGCTCTTCTTGAACTTCCAGCGGTTGCCCAGCTTGAACGCAGGAATCCGTTCTTCTGAGACATATTTGTAAAGCGTGTCGGGCGAGACGCCCAGATACTGCGAAGCCTGTCGGATGTTCATTACTTCGCGCGCGTCACCCATGCCCAACCCTCCAAGTATCACGGTTGCCCTACCCGTCGCCAGTCTTTCTGTTGCACCAATCAACCTCTTCGTCCCGGCTTCACCGCTCATCCGCGTCCGAGGTCGGCAGCCTTGCAGGATTCCTCCCCGCTGTATGCCTAATTTCTGCGGCTTTCAGCCCTGTTTTGTCCCTATGTTCGCCCGATTTTCGAGGATGCCGACGAACTGAGCGCTCACCATTGTAGGGCGCAGCTGACCGTCCGGCCAGACTCTAGCTGTTGTCGCAAACGATACCTAGGTTAGCTTAGCGAGTCCTTCGGGTCACGAAGCATCGGACCACTTGCCGGTTGAGACCATTGGTAACCATGGAAGCCGAACCCAAAGAGGGGCCAAATCAGCAACAGACATGCTCGACCGGTGCCAAGGCAGGGAAAGTCGAGCCGCCTTTTTGCTATCGCGAGCCGCGACCGGTAAGCGCTATAGCGTGAGAGACTTGGCCCGCGCCCGACACGGTCATGGCAATCGTGTTTCTTCGGTAATTTCGACTTTATTACCCGCATAATAGTTGCGCCTCGGGCGGCCGACCGGTTCGCGCTCCCTTCTTCACTGCGCCACGGCTGTTCATCTCTCCCGCAGCATGAGGTACGATGAGAGATTGGCAGGAGGCAGCTTGCTTTGTAGCAGTTGCGGATTCAACAACCCGGTTGCCCACCGTTTCTGCGGCATGTGTGGAACCCCGTTTCCGCAGCGTCCTCTGACTGTCCCGGCGGCTCAGAGCACCATAACCTTTTCCAGCGTGCCGCTTGAGATTAGGTCGGCGGCTTCTCCACTCGTCGAGCCTACCGCACCCTCTCCGCTTCCCCCGGATGAGCCGTTGGAACCAGTTCAACCAAAGGTGCAGACCCTCAAGCAACCACCGGAGGTGGTTGGACGCGAGACCAACTATGAGGAGGCCGAAGGCGGAGTAGCTGCCGCGCCGCAGCAACTCCCCGCGGCTGATAAGGCGAGGGTAACGGGTGAATCCGACACCACGTTCTTCGAACCGCGTCCCGACGACGTCGCATCGCCTCAGCCGGTTCTCGAGATCGTCAAACCTGACCTAATCGAGCGTGCCACGGTCGCCGAAGGGCCTGCTATGGAGACGGCACTGCCTCAGCCTGGTCTCGAAGAACCCGAGCCCGTTTCCGTTTCGACAGCGGAGGAGCTGGTTTCTGCTCGTCCTGCCGAGGAACCGCGGTTCGAATCCCGCCACCCCGAGGAACCACGGGCTGCCGCACCTTTGCCGACGGTTGAGGCAGTTGAAGAACCCGCTCCAATTAAGCCGGAGCCGGAGCTGCCTCAGCAGCGTGAGACTTCGCCGGAACCACCCATCCGCAAGCCCGAGCCGCCGGTCCGGAAACAGGAACCCTTTCTCGTGCGAAGGCCCGCTCCCCGTTCGATCGAAGTCCTGCCTACTTCCGCTGAGGCTGCTCCACGCAAGACAGCTGTGGTGAAACCGCCGATTATGGAGCCTTTCACACCTCCACCAGCCTCTGCCGGCATGCCCACATTCAAGGAGGTAACTGAGGCGGCGGGCGCCCCGGATATCAGTGCCTTCGAGCCCTCGCCTCCCGCAAGACCTGCCAGCGAAGATCAGGAGCTGAAGGAGTTTATCGCCAACTTCTTTTACGCTCCGCCCGACGAATCGGTTGACGAGCTGACGATGCGCAGCGAAGTTCCGGTGATCGACAAAGAAACGCCCGCTGAATTCCATCACCCGTCGTTTGACGGTGACGCGTTGCCTCCGCCCGAAGCCCATCCCGCCGTACCGGAATACGTTGCCACGACAACGGACCGATCGCGTTTTCTGGAAATGACGGACGTCCCGGCCGCTGCTGAGCGGCACCAGCCGGTCGCCCCCACTCCTTCGTTTCTCGGACTCGACAGGGCCGCCGCCCCTTCATCTACTGCAGTACTCGAGGAAGACGCACCCGCCTCGCGCTCTCGCTGGTTATTGTGGTCATTGCTGGCGGTATTGCTTGTGGTTTTTGGAGCTCTTGGCTTCTTGGAAGGGCGCGCGCAGAGCACTCAAACTTTGCAGGGCCCGCTTGAAATGGTTCGCAGTGAGTACGCCAAGCTCGGCCCATGGGTTTCAGGAGTCAAGGAAGCCGCAATGTCCGGGTATGCTCAGCTCCGTCAGCGGATCTCACAGACAAGCGCGTCCTTGAGCTCTGCTCGAGCGGAGAAGCCAGCCGCGGAGCAGCAGAAGCCGGCGGAATCGAACCCCCAGCCGAGCGATCAGGCCACGGCCTCCGGTAATCCGCAGCCCGATAATCCGGCTAAGGCCGACTCGGCAACAACGGCAAACGCGAACGCCACAAACGAGCCCGAGCCGCAGCCGTCGGCAACAAGTCGGCCAACACCGCCAACGGAAACCGGCACGCCCGCGACACTTCCGACGGAAGCCGCCAACGCCGAGCCGCCCAAACCTATTGCAGCACCTCCGCCTGCTTCCTCGTCCAAGCCACAGCCCGGCCAGCAGGAGTTCGCCAAGGCCATGGAGGCCAACGATCCTGCTGCTGCCGCAGCATGGCTCTGGAGGTCTACGTCGAGAGGCAATCCGGTGGCCCCGGTGCGTCTCGCCGACATGTACATCCGAGGCCAAGGAGTGCCGAGAAGTTGCGAGCAGGCCTTGGTCCTACTGCGGTCCGCCGCCACCAGGGAGAATGCTCCAGCGCGCAATCGTCTTGCTGCCCTGTACGCAAACGGCACCTGCGTTTCCCGCGACCGGGTCAAAGCCTACGAGTTGATGTCGTCGGCCTTGGCTGCCGACCCCAACAGCGAGTGGGCCAAGGAAAACCGGCAGCAAATTTGGAACCAAATGACTCCCCCTGAGCGCGCGGAAGTGCAGAAATTCCACTGAGGCCTGGCGCCCGGTTCACCCGCTATAATGTCGCAATCCGGAATCACTCCGGAGCGCTTTTGGCATCCACCTCAATGCCCTTGGCATCACAGACCTTCGGAGGAAAGAATGGCATACGAAGTTCCACCGCTGCCTTATGACTACTCTGCCTTGGAACCCTACATCGACACGCAGACGATGCACCTGCATCATGACAAACACCATCAGGCTTACGTGACCAACCTGAACGCCGCCATCGACAAGGCTCCCGAGCTGAA
>Ga0306925_10006851_pt1 | contig 10636 bp, 9 predicted proteins | sample flu12Cox44000176_FD_203755 | JGI IMG/M metagenome (GOLD analysis project Ga0306925, IMG submission 203755) | Lab enrichment of tropical soil microbial communities from Luquillo Experimental Forest, Puerto Rico - flux8day.12C.oxic.44.000.176 (v2)... | ecosystem: Environmental > Terrestrial > Soil... | reverse complement strand
GGCTTCTGCTCGGCAGATGGGCTATCAACTTACTCCCGTCGCCGCATGAAAAAGTACCTTCTCTCACTCGGAGCGTCCTGGGTAACTCCACCATGTTCCTCACGAGAGGTGACCGATGCTCAGGTCTGTGGTCTGGCAATTGGTACAGGGTAGAGCGTCGAATGCCTTGAATTTGCATTGACGATACCACCATTATATGGCGTTAAGAAATTTTAGCTACCAGGAAGAGATTCGTGAAATTTTCAAACGCTACAGGGTCGCCTTCGACGAACGCTATGTTTGGGATTGAAACACAAATGGGTCGAACGCCCTTTCAGGTCGCGTCGCTTGATGTCACTTCACCCAGGGCTAAAGCACCCGACTTCGCAAAGCCTACGTCGCGGCTGGTTTTTTGGCGTCACACACCACAACATGAGGGGCGCCATAGCGTAGCGACGGCGCCTGGGCTATTCTGTTAGACCGCTCCGCGGTCATGGGAAAATGTCCAAACTCCAGGAGCGAGACGGTGCACTAGGTATCTGGGTGGTTCGCGATGAAGCAGAAAACCTTGGCCTCTACCTCCAAACTCATCTCGGCGGCAAACTCGGCGGGCTTGACCGCGAAGCAGGCGAGACCAACCGAGAGGCGTTTTCCGCGAGTTTCGCTGGTTGTTCGCAATGGATCCTGGTGATGGCCACGGGAATTGCCGTTCGTTATCTTGATGGCTTGTTGATGCACAAGAGCGTCGACCCCGGAGTGGTCGTTATCGATGAGGGTTGCCGATTTGCCATCGCGCTGGTGGGCGGTCACGAAGGCGGCGCCAATTTTCTGGCCTACCGGGTCGCAAATCTGATCGGGGCGATACCCGTTATCACAACCGCGACCGAAGCGCTGAAACCTCTCATTGTCGGAATTGGATGCAGAAGGGGCGTGAGTATGCAGCAGATCGATACAGCAATTACGGAAGCGCTTTCGGCAGTGTCCCGAAGTAAAATCGAAATTCGCGAAATAGCCACCATCGACCTGAAAGGCAATGAGGATGCGATTATACAATGGTGTGAACAGGCCGGGGTACCTTTGCGGTTGATACCTCGCTCCCTGATTCAGGAACGGCCTTGGGTCACCAAAAGTTCACCGCTCGTTTATTCCCGATTTGGAATTGAAGGAGTGTGTGAGCCATGCGCCCTGTTGGGGAGCTTCAAAGGGCGCTTGATCCTGCGAAAGATCACCCGAAACGGTGTCGCGGTCGCGATTGCAGAAGAGGTCTCAGGGATATGAGTTCACGAGGACAACTTTTTCTAGTTTCGGTCGGCCCTGGTTTTGTTGAGCTCATTCCTGAGCTGGCTGAGGCTGCTCTAAAAACAAGTGAATTTATTGTTGGGTACGGCCTCTACCTCACCTGGATCGCCCCGTGGATTGAGGGAAAGGAAATCCGTTCGCTTCCGCTGACGCGCGAAACGGACAGAGCCTCAATGGCCATCGAATTCGCACGAAACGGGAAGGTAGTGAGTCTCGTTTCAAGCGGCGATACCGGTGTCTATGGAATGGCTGCGCTTGTCTTCGAACTCATGTCCGAGGAGGATGGATTTCAAGTGGAGGTTATACCCGGCATTTCTGCCGCCTCAAGTTGTGCGTCTCTTCTGGGGTCCCCGCTTTCGCACGATTATGCCACGTTGTCTTTGTCCGATTTGCTTTGTCCCTGGGAATTGATCGAACGTCGAGCTCGTCAACTGGCACGCGCCGATCTTGTAATCGCCCTCTACAACGTTCAAAGCAAAGCGAGAAGGGATGGAGTCTACCGCATCTTTGACCTTCTCCTCGAGCACAAGCTGCCCACGACCCTCTGTGGTGTCGTACGCAACGCCTACCGTCCAGGCCAGGAGCACGCCGTTTGTTCGCTGGCGGAGTTGTTCCAGAAGAAATTCGATATGCTGACTACCATCATCGTCGGAAACAAGTTCACCTATCGAAAAAGAGAATTCATCTACACAGCTCGCGGTTACAGCAGCCATGGTTTAGCGGAGAGCCGATTGCCATACGACCAGTCGGAGTCGACTGCAGAGCCGGTACTCGACGATGCGATATGGGTGTTTTCTGGAACCGCTGACGGAAATGCTCTTGCCTCACGAATCGCCGAATCGGGTGCGCGTGTCGTTGTCTCCACTGCAACTTCCTATGGACGCGAACTCGCTCTAACCAGATTGCCGGGCGTCCCTGTGAGATCTGGAAAAATAGGTGTCAACGCGCGTCGCCGGGAATTGCAGGTTTTTCGGGCGCGCGCGATCGTGGACGCCACTCATCCGTTTGCAACGGAAATTTCTTCGCAACTCATTACGCTCGGAGGAGAGTTGAAGATTCCTTATCTCCGCTATGAAAGAAAAGTTGTCGAATGTTCGAGACCCGCAATTTTTTGCGAAACGATGGGAGAAGCCGCGGCGAAGGCGATTGATTTGGGCGAACGTATCTTTCTGGCCACCGGTTCCAAGGATTTGCAAGTTTTCCTGAGCCATCCAGGAGCAAATGCATGCCACTGGTTTGTCCGCGTCGCGCCGGAACCTGAATCGTTGGAGAGCGCTTTGGCGCTTGGAATTCCCCGGGCACGGCTCATTGCGATCCAGGGACCATGTTCCAGAGAGTTGAATGAGACACTGTGGAAAGATTGGCAAATCGATTGCGTGGTAACGAAAGAATCCGGCGCGCCGGGAGGATTCAGCGCAAAAGCCGACGCGGCGTATTCTCTCGGTATTCCGCTCATTGTCGTCAGCCGTCCGCGTCTCAACTACCCTGATGTCGCAAACGATTTCGATGTAGTAATCGATTGGTTGCAGAAGCTTCCATAAGTCTCGTTTAACCTGAATCCCGAAATTCGGTAATCGTCCCGACTTCGCAAGGCGACTCGACTGAGCTGACGCCGAAGTCGTTCGACTGAGCTGACGCCGAAGTCCTACGTCGCGGCCAGCCCCGCGCCAGGGCTTCAGCGGACACGTGGTGGTCGTGCTCGTCCTCGATTGAGTGGGCTTTCGCACCTCGAAAAGAGGCCGATTTTTCCGCCACAATCTGCGCTTGACAGGGATGCTCATTTAGGCGACTTTCGTCGTTGCATAACGACTTGTGAATTTTTATTCCAGGAAGCCCGCCGGAAAAAGAGAAAATCTACTCCTCGCATTTCCATCATGCACCTGGAGCCCTAACCGATTGTGGAACTGGAAGATGAACCTCACGCGCAAAGAGGTAAAGCCTTATTTGGATAGGTTTTTGGCCGAAGTGAACCTAAGCCAGGGCGCGTGGGATCCTGAGTTGCTCGCTCTTTTCGGGGTGCCGGTTTCCGCACTTTCAGAAGTGCCAGACTCAAGCGCGCACTTTGGGGAAGCAAATCTTGGCACCACCAAACCTGTTCCGATTTGTCGAATTCCGGGATCTTTCAAGCGAATGCGAAATGACCGCTTCCTACCGTTATGCTAAAGGTGAATACTCGAGCACAGGAAAGCGGGTATCGATTTACTAAAATGTTGAACAACCTTCCAGACCTACGGCTTATGACGCGGGCTGCCCGCCTCTATTACGAAGAACGACTGATCCAGAGCGAGATTGCCAGCCGATTAGGACTTACGCAGGTCGCGGTGTCCCGATTGCTTAAGAAGGCGGAAGAGCATGGAATTGTCCGAACTACGGTAGTCACGCCGCCGGGAGCATTTGCGGAGCTGGAAGAACTGCTCGAGCACAGGTTCGGGCTTAGTCAGGTGATCGTCGGCGAAGCCACCATCGATGCGGAGGAAGCTGTTCTTGCTGCAATTGGGTCCGCCGCAGCCCAATTTCTTGAATCAATCATCAAGTCCAAAGAGGTAATCGGGATCTCCTCCTGGAGCGCCTCCTTGCTCTCGACGGTCGCTCAGATGCATCCGGTTCGGAAAGTGGAGAAGTGTCTGGTCGTACAAATGCTGGGAGGAATAGGAAGCCCCTCTGCCGAGCAACACGCTAACCACTTAGCGGTTCGCCTGTCCAGATTGGTGCACGGCGATGCCCGTTTTCTCCCGGTCCCAGGCATAGTGGGCTCCACAAACGCCGCCAAAGTATTGTTGAGGGATCCTAACGTGAGCAACACGGTAGAGCTATTTGAAAAGGTCACCCTGGCGCTCGTGGGTGTCGGCGCATTGGAGCCATCGACCCTCGTGGCCAGCAGCGGCAACGTATTTTCCGAAGAAGAGCTGAAGAGCGTTCAAAAGCAAGGGGCTGTGGGAGACATTTGCCTGCGTTTCTATGATGCCAAGGGTCAGGCGGTGAGAGGGGCTCTTGATGACAGGGTGATTGGGATGTCCCTTGACGGCTTGCGCCGAGTCCAGAGATCTGTCGCCGTCTGCGGCGGCAAAAGAAAATTTCAGGCGATCCTGGGAGCGGTGCGCGGTAAATGGATCAACACCCTGGTCACCGATCAATACACCGCGGAACGCCTGGCCAAAGCGCAACCGGGCAAAACGGCGGCGGCCTGATCAGTCCGAAAATCCCGCGAGCCAAAGCGCTCGCGGGATTTTCGCGCTATGCGAATGATCCCGGGACTTTGTTCTCCTCGTAGCTCTCTGGAAGCAAGTCCAACAGCCTCTTTAAATCCTAATTCTCCTAGTGTCCTGTCCGCGAAATAAGCATGCCTTTCGCCGCCGGTCCGTTGGCTGTTTTTCAAGGCGCGAGCGACGAGCATATCTAAATCGATACGTGAGGAGCGAGCAACGCGGAAAAACAGCCAACTGGCCGCGGCCCGGAGGGTTGCGATGAAAATGGGCCGGCGGCCGCGTTGCTCGTCGGTTACGTATCGCTCTGGATATGCGCCCTCCCACTGCCAGTCCGGCTCGGACCGCCTTGCCGGCGGCCCATTTTGATCGCAACGAAAGATATGCTTGTTTCGGGGACAGGACACTAGCAGGCTGCCGCTTACCCGGATCGCTGACAAACCTGGGAAGCAGCCCAACACCTTGTTTCCGTCTGTTTAGATTGAATTTCTTTCGGAGCCGCTTCCAGAGCGGCTCTATCGCGCGAAAATCTCACGAGCGCTTTGGCTGGTGAGATTTTCGGGCTTCCTGCTGGGGGGGTTCATTCGCGCTGCTGCAACTGCGAAAGGCCGGAAAATTTTTTCAGTTAACACTTGACAGAAGAAACAACTGGTTTATGGTCACGTTAAATAACGAAAAGTGAATGTTTATTCAGACCATGGCGCTGGATCTATATCCCCCCCTCTAACAGTAACATGCTAACCGAACGCGACCTTCAGCGAAAGTCGGCCCAATACCGCAAAGCCCTGTTAAAACTGATTAAGGCCTGCGGAGCGGGGCACACCGGCGGCGACCTCTCCTGTCTGGATATCCTCAATGTGCTCTATAACCGCGTCATGCGGGTAAGCCCTGAGACGTTTAAGAGTCCCGATCGCGATTACTACATTCAGAGCAAAGGCCACTGCGCCGAGGCGCTCTTTGTGGTGCTGGCCGATAAGGGGTTTTTCCCAGAGAGCGACCTGGAAAACTTAAACCGCTACGGGTCACGATACATTGGCCACCCGACACGTGACGTCAACGGCGTCGAGCAAAATACCGGCGCGCTCGGTCACGGGCTGGCTGTGGCCGTCGGGATTGCGCTGGCCGGCAAAATGGACCGCAAGGACTATCGGGTTTTTGCTCTGCTAGGCGATGGGGAATTAGCCGAAGGCTCAAACTGGGAAGCCGGAATGACTGCGGCTCACTATCGGTTAGATAACCTGGTCGCGATCGTCGACCGAAACGGGTTGCAGATCACTGGCTCGACCGAAGATGTCTGCCAACTTTCACCGCTGGACGAAAAGTTTGAATCTTTTGGTTTCGCGGTACAGCGCTGCGACGGCAACAACGTGGGGGAGTTGGTACGTGTGCTGGAATCGGTGCCGTTCCGGCCCGGTAAGCCGAGCCTGGTACTGGCCAAAACCCGTAAAGGCAAAGGGGTCAGCTTCATGGAGAATGTGGCAAAGTGGCATCATGGGGTGCCTAATGATGATGAGTTCAAGCGGGCAATGGGTGAACTGGAGGCGGCGGAAGCCGCGCTAGCGTAATGGAACAGGTATTCGCAAATCTCGAAGTCTTTGCGGCAACGCTTTTAAAACTGGCGCGCGAAGACTCTGATCTGCTGGTTGTGACCAGCGACTCCCGCGGTTCGGCTAAACTGGCTTCTTTCGCCAAAGCGGCGCCCGGGCAAATCGTGGAAGTAGGGATCGCGGAGCAGAACCTGGTGGGAGTTGCCGCCGGCCTGGCCGCCGCTGGCAAAAGGGTTTTCGCGGTTTCTCCGGCTTGCTTTCTGACCGCACGTTCCTTCGAGCAAATCAAAAACGACCTTTGCTACTCGAATCGGCCTGTTACCGCGGTTGGAATCAGTGCGGGTGTCAGTTACGGCGCGCTGGGAACAACCCACCACTCCCTGCACGACTATGCTGCCCTGCGCGCCGTTCACAACATTACCATTGTCGCACCCGCGGACAATTTTGAAACCCGAGAGGCGGTGCGGGCGGCCGCCCAATTACCGAGCCCGGCTTATCTGCGTTTCGGTAAGAAAAAGATGCCCCACTTGCCTCGGATGGATTCGGCCTTCGAGTTGGGCAAAGCATCGCTCATCCGGGAAGGAAGAGACTTGAGCTTTCTAGCCTGTGGCGAGACGGTGGCTCCCGCTTTTGCGGCTGCAGAATTGCTCGCGAAAGAAGGCATCCAGAGCCGGGTCTTAAGCCTGCACACAATTAAGCCTTTGGATCAGGAGGCGGTGCGAAAGGCCGCGCGCGAAACCGGCGCTTTAATCACGGTGGAAGAACATAGCGTGTACGGCGGCCTGGGCGAGGCATGCGCCGGGTTGCTGCTGCAGGATGGAATCCACGCAAGGTTCAAAATCGTGGGTTTCCCGGATGACCATACAGCAACCGGAAGCCAGGAAGAAATCTTCCGCCATTACGGCATTGATGGCGCAGGCCTTGCCCAAACCGCCCGTGATCTCCTAGCCAAACGTTAGCGCAAAAATGCTTATAGATTGTCGCTTTTCCCGAACCGATTCAAAACCGGTATAAACGTCATAACTCCGATGACTAACTCTCCAACTCTAACTATCCCCCCGACAAACCATGAAATCCATTAAACTCCGATTGCTCCAATCAATAGCCGCAGGTACCATATTTGCCTGGTTCGTTTGCTCAGGCACTGCCCAGGAGGCGGCAAAGCCGCCGGTTCCTTCCGGAAATGTTACCTTCTCGCTTTGGGCCATTGCCACGCAGCCGTGGCAGGTAATGATTGATGATTTTCAGAAGACTTACCCCAACCTTAAGGTGAAATGGACCAAATACAGCACCGACGAAATGAAGCAGGCGGTCCGGGTTGCCTCTTCGGCGGGCAAAATGTCGGACACCTGGTTTAACTGGGGAGGCACCTTGGCGGCTCCCTACGCAGATGGAGGCCACGCGCTTGAACTTACTCCCCAGTTGCAGGCCATGTACGGAGTCGACAAAAACATCGTACCCGCGGCGCTCGACATGGCCCGACATAACGGCAAGCTCTATGGCGTATCGATCTGGGTGAAACCGATGACCATCTTCTACAAGAAGACCGTCTTCGACAAATACGGTTTGACCGCGCCGACGACCTTCGACGAATTGGAGAAAGTTTGCGAAACGCTTAAATCCAAAGGAGTCATTCCGGTTGCCTGCGGAGGAAAGTTCAGCTGGATGACGATGCGAACCACCGATTTCTTCGTCGAACACTTCGCCGGGCCGGCCATGCACGACAAGCTTTTTGCCCTTGAGGCATCCTACAATTCGCCAGAGGTCATTAAAGCGTTTGCCAAACTGAAGGAATGGGTAGCCAAAGGATACTTTAATGAGGGGTTCATTTCCCTTGATCCCAACCAAGCCTTGCCGCTGCTCTTCGAAGATAAGGCAGCCATGATCTTTCAGGGGCCTTGGATCGAAGCCGAAAACATCATCCTATCGCATGAAGATCCCAATAATTACGTACCCATCATCGCTCCCGCCGACCAGAAGCCGGTGAGAGTTTCCGGTTTTCAGGAGCAGTTACAATTTTGGACCAAGGCAAAACCCGATGAGCAAAAGGCCGCCCTCCTTTTCGCCTCGTTCGTAACAACGCCAGAGGTGGCCAAACGACACGTTGCCGAGTTTGGTTCGCCAAGCGCCGTGGTCGGTGTTCTGCCGCCTGAGGGCCGCCCGATCGCCACGCAAATGGCCAAATGGCTGCAGGGCGAATTGGGACTTTACTTGCCAACCGACCAGGCTTTGCCCCAGGAGATCGTGAGCGCGTTCTTTCAGGCGCAGGATTCGGTCGTGCTAGGCACTTTAACCCCAGAAGCGGCCTGTGCGCAGATCCAAAAGGCGGTCGACCAGTACAAAGCAGCCCATAAGTGATCGAAGCCTCGAACATTCCATTTCCTGGGCCGACCAAAGTCCCTGTGCGGCCCAGGTTCGGAAATGCGAAGACAAAATTATCTTTATTCTTAACCCGCTGGTTGCGATAAAAAATGGCGAATTCATCAGCAAGCGAAACAATAACGTCGGTGGCGGCCCGAACTTCAAAACCCGCGAAGGCAAGAGACGACAGCTTGCGATTCCTACCCTGGCTATTTTTGGCTCCGGCCTTGCTTATTTACAGTGTGGTAGTGGTCTATCCGATGATCTATTCATCCTGGCTAAGCCTCTTTCGTTGGGATGGAGTTGCGCCCACGAAGGTTTTTGTCGGATTCGACAATTATGTCACCTTGCTCACCCAAAATGACGTCTTTTGGATCGCACTTAGAAACAATGCCGTCTGGCTTGTCGCCGCGCTGCTCCTGCCAACAAGCATAGGTTTGGGATTGGCCATCCTGTTGAATTCAAAATTTCGTGGAAGCCACATTTTTCGGAGCATTTTTTATTTCCCAGCGGTATTGTCGTTGGCGGTCGTAGGGCTTATTTGGACCTGGATCTATCATCCCGATCTTGGGCTTCTAAATCAGGCGCTGATCGCCGGTGGCTTAAAGTCTTTCACCCGCAATTGGTTATCGGATCCGAACATTGCTCTGTACCCAGTTATTATCGCTGCTACTTGGAACGCAGTGGGATTGCCAATGCTTCTTTTTCTAGCCGGTCTGCAAACGATTCCGGAAGAGTTGCACGAAGCGGCCAAAGTGGAGGGCGCCGGCCCGATCCAGCGGTTTCTCTACGTGACTTTTCCGCTCCTGCGTGAAACCACGTTGGTCGTCCTGGCGATTACGGCCATCAATGCGTTGAAGGCGTACGACATCATCTACGCGATGACCAATGGCGGACCAGCTAACAGGACTCAGTTGTTGAGCACCTGGATGTATTTCTTAACTTACAATTATAACCAGGTCGGGTTGGGAACGGCAATCGCCGTGGTTCTCTTTTCATTGACCCTGATTTTCGCCATCCCATACATCCGCTTCATGACACGAAAAGCATGAATCAAACAAAAAAAGAGATTTTGCCGGGCCAATCGAAGGTTGCCCTATTCTATTTGGCGCTGGTTTTGGCAGCATTGATTTGGTTTACGCCGGTCATCACGCTGGTTCTTACGGCACTCAAAGACGCGGGTGATTTTGCTCGCAACGGGGCCTTTTCGTTCCCCAAGTCGATCCGTTGGGAGAATTTTAGTGAAGCTTGGGAAACCGGCGTTAAAAACTATTTTTGGAACAGCGTCATAGTTACAGGCTTCAAAGTTCCCATAGGGATTGTCATCGAATCGCTGGCGGCGTTTGCTTTGACCCACATGCATTTCAAGTGGGCGGACCGGGTCTTTACCTACGTCCTCATAGGGCTGATTGTACCAATGCAAATGACGCTCGTGCCGCTGACCATGCTGATGAATGCGCTTGGGCTCATCGATACTCTGGTAGGTTTAACCATTCTCTATATTGGTTTTGGAGTGCCATTTGGCGTCTTGGTGATGAGAGGCTTTTTCCGGACGTTGCCAGTCGCAATCATCGAGGCGGCAAGGTTGGACGGTTGTTCGTGGTTCCGAATCTTCTACCGCATCGCGCTGCCTCTGGCGCTTCCTGCCGTGGTTTCGCTCTGCATTCTGGATGGAGTTGCTACCTGGAACGAGTTTATCCTGGCTCAAATCTTTTTGCGCTCCGATGAACTGCGAACGTTGCCTCTGGGACTTGTGCAATTCAGCACCCAGTTTTCCACCCAGTACGATCAGCTTGCGGCAGCGGTGCTGATTGCCGTTGTGCCGATAGTCCTGGTGTTCCTGTTTTTCCAACGCTATTTCGTTGCCGGCATGGGAGGAGCGGTGAAATAGGAGGTAGAATTGAGGAGACAGAAGACAGAAGACAGAAGTCAGAAGTCAGAATGCTCGCGGGAAATACTGACAATGGCACTTTCTCGAACGGCGAACGGTGAACGGTGAACGGGTGAACGAAGACAGGAGTTCGGGAGAACGCATGGAACTGCTGAAATAAAGAATGTCAGAATGCTAGTTGGATCGAAATATCCGAACGTTGGAAGATATTTAACCCCTGATTGCTTAACTCTGCCGCACTATAACAAGATATGGATCCCCTGTTTATTCCTGAAGCTTCGAAAAAAGTCCGGGTGATCCTCAATACGGACGCGAAAAATGAAGCCGACGATCAATACGCCATTGTTCACGCGATT
>Ga0306925_10006849_pt1 | contig 10637 bp, 9 predicted proteins | sample flu12Cox44000176_FD_203755 | JGI IMG/M metagenome (GOLD analysis project Ga0306925, IMG submission 203755) | Lab enrichment of tropical soil microbial communities from Luquillo Experimental Forest, Puerto Rico - flux8day.12C.oxic.44.000.176 (v2)... | ecosystem: Environmental > Terrestrial > Soil... | reverse complement strand
CCATGCCGCCGCGCGGGAACCCCCACGCCCCGGCCTGCCCGTCCACGCCGCCGATGTGGTGATGCAGCATGACGTAGCCGGTGCCGTTGGACCTCGGCCCGGCCCAGGTGCCGATCACCCCGGACACCGACAGCAGGCCGCGCACCGCGTCGCTGGTGAAGTAGCGGTCCATGATGTCGGCGATGCTGGCAGACAGCAGCCTGGTCACGTCCACCGCGGTCTTGGTGTCCAGCTTGCGCAGGTGCCGCAGCAGCAGGCTCTGCCGCCACAGGTCCTGCGGCCTGCGTGAGCCAAGCCGCGGCGGGATCTCGCTGAGCAACGGGCCGAGGATCGCCGCCATCCCCTCCAGATAGGCCTCGTAGGAGTCGTAGGCGGCGGCGTCATCGGCCGAGAAGGCGGCGATCTCCCGCCGGCGGGCCACCGGGTCGTGCGGCAGCCGTAGCGCCCGGCCGTCGGCGCGCGGGGCGAAGTAGGGCCCCTGCGGGTACACGTGGTAGCCGTGGCTGTCCAGCCGCAGGTCGTGCACGAGCGCCGGGGATAGCAGCGACACCACATAGGACAGCGAGGTAACCGTGTACTCCGGGCCGAAGGGGTGCTCGCTGACCGCGGCACCGCCGACCACGTCACGCCGCTCGCAGACTAGTGTGTCGAGCCCACTGCGCGCCAGGTAGGCGGCGGCGACCAGCCCGTTGTGCCCGCCGCCGACGATTACCGCATCCCGTGCAACAGCCATGAGGCGTATTTCACCCGTCCCGCTGCCGGGAAACGGCCGGGTCCGGGCCGTCGCCGCGCCCACGGGGACGTTCTACGGCAAGGCGATGACCGCCAGCACCGGCGCCGTAACCGCATCTGCCGGATCATTCTCGTTTTGCCCATTGCCTGGGCATATCTTTGTGTTCAAGCACAAGACGGGCGGCAAGATGGTCCGAGCGACGGCAGATGACGGGCAGATGGCTGGCCCCGGCCCGGGCGCGCGCACCGAGGCGGCCCGCGAGGTTCTCGCGCTGCGCAACCTCGTCGCGGTATACCGCCACCTGTCCGGGCTGGCAGTCCAGGATGCCGACCTCGCCGCGGTGACCCGGCTGATCTCCGAGCAGACCGACGCGACGGTCGCCGTGGTCAGCCCGACCATGGACATCCTGACCGCGGCGGCTCCGGGGCAGACCGGTGAGCGGGCCGCACAGGGCGTCCGCGACCTCGTCGTCCACCCGCGGCTCGGCGAGGTGCTCGCCGCTGCGAGCCGGGCCCGCCGGGCGCTGCGCCTGCCCGGGGCGGGGACCGCCGCCTCGGTGATCGTCGCTCCGGTGCTTGTCGGCGACGACGTGCCCGCCCACCTGCTGACCGTGGACACCGGCGGGCAGGGCGCCGGGGAGGACACCAGCCTGCTGCTCACCGAGCACGCGGCCACCATCTGCGGGGTCATCCTGAGCCGGGAGCGGGTGGTGGCCACGGCCGCCAGCCGGGTGCGGGACGACCTGGTCGAGGGCCTGCTCTCCGGCCGTGGCCAGGACGTGGCGGAGACCGGCAGGTGGGCCAGGCATCTCGGCTACGACCCCGGGCGGCAGCACCACGTGCTGTCGGTGGCGCTGGAGGCGGCCGGTACCGTGCCCGGCCGCTGGCTGGACTTGCTGAACCGGGCCGCCGCCACCGCGGAGAGCTTCCTCACCACCCGGGCACCGGACGCGATCATCTCCGTGCGCGACGCCGAGGTGGCCATGGTGCTGCCGGAGCAGGGCCAGGACGGTGCCGCGTCCCGTGCGGTGCGGCTGGGCACCCTATGCGCCGCCCGCCTGGACGAACTGTTTCCCGAGGTGACCGTCACGGTTGGCATCGGCGGCCCGTGCCATGGCCCCGAGCAGATCAGGCACTCCTACGCGCAGGCCAGGCGGACCGTGGAGACCGTGCGCCGGATGGGCCGCGCGGGCCGGGTAGTGGCCTTCGGCGACCTGGGCATTCACCGGCTTCTGCTCCAGGTCCCCGACCTGGCCGAACTGCGCGGGTTCGCCGACGAGGTGCTCGGCAGGCTCAGCGCCGACCCCAGCGGCCAGGCCCATGTGTACCTGGAGACCATGGCCTGCTATTTCCGGGAGAACGCCAGCCCGCAGCGGGCCGCCCGGGCGCTGCATGTGCACCCCAACACGGTCAGTTACCGGATCCACCGGGTCGAACAGATCACCGGCCTGGACCTGGGCAGCTACCGCGACCGGCTGATGGCCCAGGTGGCGCTGGAGATCCTGGACGCGGTCGGGGAGGCACCATGACCGGGTTCGTCACCGCGCTGCGCGAGGGCGTGCTGGTGTGCGACGGCGCCATGGGCACCATGCTGCACGCCGCGGGGAACTCGCTCGACCGGGCGCTGCCCGAACTGAACCTCAGCAACGCCGAACTGGTCAGCACGGTGCACGAGAGCTACCTGTCCGCGGGCGTGGACGTCATCCAGACCAACACGTTCGGCGCAAGCGCGCTGCGGCTGGCCGAGCACGGGTCGGCCGGGCCGGTGCGCGAGATCAACCTTGCCGGGGTGCAGATCGCGCGCGAGGCACAGGCCAAGGCCGGGCGGCAGGTCTTCGTGGCCGGGTCGGTGTCCCCCGCGGTGACCGCGCGCCAGCGCCCGCTGATCTCCCCCGTGCAGCGGGTGGCGGCGATCCGGGAGCAGGTCAGCGCGCTCGCCGAGGGCGGCGTGGACGTCCTCATCCTGGAGACCTTCGGGTACCTCGACGAACTCGCCGAAGCGGTCACCGCGGCCGCGGAGCTGACCGGCGCGCCGATCATCGCCCAGGCCACGTTCGCCCCGGACGGCCGCACCCTGGGCGGCGAGACCCCGCGCGAGGTGGCGATCACGCTGTCCCGCCTGCCGGTCGTGGCCGTGGGCACCAACTGCACGCTCGGGCCGCAGCACACCCTCACCGTGGTCACCGAACTGATCAGGCACACGTCCCTGCCGGTGAGCGCCCAGCCCAACGCCGGGCTGCCCCGGCGGGCCGCCGGGCGGCGGTTCGAATACCCCATCGACGGCGGGTATTTCGCCAGGTACGCGCGCCGGTACGTGGAGGCGGGCGCGTCCCTGATCGGCGGCTGCTGCGGCACCACGCCCACCCATCTCAAGGCGGCCGTGGCCGCGGTCGCCGCGCACCGGCCCGGGCCCGGACAGGCGCGCGTCACGGCCGCGGCCGAGCCGCCCGCCACCGCACCGGCCGAGCCGGGCGGCCTGGCGGAACGGCTCGCCGCCGGGCGGTTCGTGGTCACCGCGGAGATCGTCCCGGCGGCCGACGGCGATGGCGACCAGGCCGCGGACGCCGTGGTGGCGCTGCGCGAACGCGGCCTCGACACCTTCCTCGTCTCGCCACGGCAGACCGCCCGGGCGCACCTGAGCCCGCTGAACCTGGCGCTCCAGCTGCGCCAGCGGCTCGGCGCCGATGCGGTCGCCACGATGACGACCTGGGACAAGACCATCATGGCGCTGCAAGCCGACCTGCTCGGGGCACACGCGCTCGGCATGCGGACCGTGGTCTGCGCCACCGGCAACCCGCCGCTTCGCGGCGACTACCCCAACGTCGACGGCATCTGGGAGGTCGACTCCGTGGGCCTGGCCGGGCTGCTCAACGGGCTGAACCAGGGCCGCGACAGCAACGGCCTCGCGCTGGCCACCAAGACCTCGTTCCACATCGGGGCGCGGTTCAACCCCGGCGCGCAGGACGCCGCGGCCGAGGTGGCCCGCACCAGGGCCAAGCTGCGCGCGGGCGCCCAGTTCCTGATCACCCGGCCGGTGTACGAGCTGGACAGCTTCCGGCGGATGACCGCTGAACTGGACGCCGGCGTGCCCGTGCTGCTGGCGCTGGCCCCGCTGAGCGGGTTCGACGAGGCCGACTTCCTCGCGCACGAGGTCCCCGGGGTGACGATCCCGGAGCCGACACTGCGGGCCCTGGATCGGGCGGGCGGCAGCGCCGCCGCCGTCGGGCTGGACCTGGCGGCCGGCCTGGCCGCCCAGGCCACGTCCCTGGCCCAGGGCGTGGTGCTGCGGTTCGACGGTGACCTCGCCGCCATGGAGCGGCTGCACGCGGCGCTGTGATTACGTGGGGCGGGGTGGCGGGGCCAGAACTAGAATTGTGCTAGGACACAAACGGAGCGGGCCAAGATTGTGCCCGTGCTTGGTGCCCAGCGCAGCCATCTGTTGCACACTCGGAAAGTGATCCGGGGAAATGACATACGGCGGATGAAGGAGAGGCTGGATGGAATCCGATGTCGGTGCCCTGGTGCGCGGGCCGGAGCCGCACGCACTGCGGAGCCGACCGGATGAGCGTTATGCAGATGTCGGCCGCCTGGTGATCACCTGCCCGGACCGGCTGGAACGCGCCGTGCTCGCCCGCGCGGTTGGCTGGCACCTGGAGGACCGGATAATTGTCCACCAGAACTCCACGATCGTCTTCTCCTGACCCCGCGCCCTGGCCGGTGCTGGCCCGGGGGGACGCCCCCCCGGAACCCCCCGCTGGCCTGCGGCCCCGTTCCTCCGTCACGGGGCCTTGGCCGCGCCCGGTGCGGCCGCGGCTGCCTGGCCGGGTGGCCTACCGCCTCCAGCGCGTGCTGGCGCCCAATGCCGCCTACCGCGGCCTCGCGGGCGCGCTGGCCAAGGTCCCGGCCGCTCTGCGGGTCTTCACGGCCGCCGAGAAGGTCACCAAGGGCGCGGTGTTCGGCTGCCGGATGTGCGGTCAGTGCACGCTGCCGGTCACCGGGTACGCCTGCCCGGAGACCTGCCCCAAGCAGTTGCGGAACGGGCCCTGCGGCGGCGTCGGCGCGGACGGCTCGTGCGAGGTGTTCCCGGACCTGCGGTGCGTCTGGGTGGTCGCCTACGAGCGGGCCGAGCGCGAGGGACGGGTGACCGATCTGATGCTGCTGCAGCGGCCGGTGGACCACCGGCGCGCGGGGCAGAGCGCCTGGGTCAGCTACTGGCGCGGCGACGACGAGAGCCTGTGGTCCGCGCCGCGGGCCGGCACCGTGACCGAGGAGCACCGGTGAGCAACGGCATGGGCCTGCGCGGCCGGCTCGCGTCGGGCGCGTTCGCGGTGACCGCGGAGATCGGCCCGCCGCGCGGGGCGGATCCGGAGGCGCTGCGCCGCAAGGTGGCGCCGCTCGCTGGCTGGGTGGACGCCGTCAACATCACCGACAACGCCGGCGCGTACGTGCGGATGGCAAGCTGGGCGGGCAGCCTGGTGGCTGCCCAGGCCGGGGTCGAGCCGGTCATGCAGCTCACCTGCCGCGACCGTAACCGGCTCGCGCTCCAGTCCGACCTGCTCGCCGCGTCCGCCGTGGGCATCCCCAACGTGCTGCTGATGACCGGCGATCACCCGAAGTTCGGTGACCAGCCGGATGCCAAACCGGTGTTCGACCTGGACAGCGTCCAGCTGCTGTGGGCCGCCCGGATGATGCGCGACGAGGGACGCCTGCTGTCCGGCCGGGCGCTGTCCACCCGGCCGGCCTGGCTCATCGGCGCGGTGGAGAACCCGTTCGCCCCGCCGGCCGGGTTCCGTGCCGCGCGGCTGGCCAAGAAGGCCGACGCGGGCGCCGAGTTCGTGCAGACGCAGTTCGTGTTCGACGTGCCCGCCTTCGCACGCTGGATGGCCGAGGTAGCCGAGCTCGGGCTCCCCGGGCGCTGCCGCATCCTCGCCGGCGTGGGGCCGGTGCGCTCGCTGCGGGCCCTGGACCACATGCGCACCGGCGTGCCCGGCCTGCACATCCCCGGCGAGGTGGACCGCAGGCTGCGGTCGGTCCCCGCCGATCGGGTCGCCGAGGAGGGGGTGCGCCTCTGCGCGGAGATCATCGAGCAGATCCGCGAGATCCCCGGGGTCAGCGGCGTGCACGTCATGGCACCCGGGTACGAGCACGGGATTCCCGCCATCCTGGAACGCGCCGGTCTGGCGCGGGCCAGACCCCGTGACGGAGGACCGGGGTCTGAGCTCACCGGGGGGTTCCAGGGGGATCGCTCCCCCAGGTCAGCATGGCCGACCGCGCCGACGCTTGGGGGTACTGGTGCTCATTGACGTACGGCCGGTGGCGAAGCTGACCGGCCCCGCCCCGGTGGATGTGGCGGCCGCGCTCGCACCGGTCTTCGCCGCCTTGGGCGGGGCGGTGGGGTCGGGGCTAGCCTCGGGCGGGGCGGTGGGGTCGGGGCTAGCACAGCGCTCGGCCACGCTGGACCTGGCCAGCCTGCGCGTGGTCTGCGACTGGATCCAGTACCGGCACAACTTCTACGAGCCGGTCGAGGTGCGGCCCGTGCTGGCCGACCGCCCGCGCCGGGCGGGACCAGACGGCACCGAGTCCGTCGCCGCTCACGCTGGTCTGGAGATTGCCATGGACCTGCGCCGGTGCGGCGACGGCGACCTGGCGGCACGGGTCACCCGTGCCCTGGCCGAGCAGGCGGAGCCGGACGGGACCGGGCTCGTCCTGCTGGAGCCGTGGCAGCCCGCCAGCGAAAGCTGCCTGTGGCGGTTCAACACGCTGTACTGGCAGGCGCTGTCCCGGTGGGAGGAGGCCACGGGCCGGGAGTACGAGCAGGCGCTGCCCGGCGGGCGGAGCGAGGCCCGCGACACCGGCGTGGCCGGGGACCTGATCCGTGAGCTGCTGCGGGTCTGGGACGAACTGGACGCGCGGCGGGCCCTGCCCGAGGAGCTATACGTCGCCGAACTCGGTGTGGGCAACGGCAGCCAGGCGCGCACCTGGCTGGACACGTTCGCCGATCTGGACGCACAGCACGGCCGCGACTACTATCGCCGGCTGCACTACCTGATGGGCGACTACTCCGCGCACGTGCTCGACCGGGCCAGGAAGGCGGTGGCCCACCACGGGGACAACGTCAGCACGCTGGTGCTCGACGCGACCCGGCCGCAGCAGACGCTGGGCTTCCTGCGGGGCAAGGCGTTCTGCGTGTACATCTCCAACGTCTACGACAACCTGCCCACCGACGACGTGGCCAGCATCCGCGGGCATCCCTACCTCGTCGAGGTGCGTGCTTGCCTGCGCCGCGCGGACGCTGCCAAGATCGCGCGCCGCTACCACACCAGGCTCGGCGAACTGGCCCCGCTGATCCACCGGCTGCTCCGGCTCGGGCCCGACCTGCTCGCCGAGGCGGCGCCCGGCCGGTTCCCCGGAACCCGCGAGGCCGTGGCGTTCTGGCAGGAAACCTGGTCCGCGCTGCGGCTGCAGGAGCGTTACGTGCCGCTGGACGGCCTGGATGCCTACCAGGTGATCCCGGCCATCACCGGTGAGATCCTGCGGCCGCTGCTGGAAACCTGCGGCGACGTGCGGATGCACGTCAGCAACGGCGCGCTTGCCAGCTTCGCGGGCACACTGCCGCTGCTGCACCCGTTCGGCCGGCTGCAGTGCCACGACCTGTTCCTGACCGGGCCGGGCGGCTACCTGACCGGGTTCCACGGGCCGGGCAAATACGACGGGTCCGTGGTGAACTGGGTCAACGGGCCGCTCCTGGCCCTGGCGGGCAACCGGCGCGGGTTCGACGTCCAGATCGCCGCGAGCCGTCGTCCTGGCGTCAATGTGAAGACACTGACCGCGCAGGTGCGTGACTGATGGATCAGACCGCACCGGAACACGCCTTGGGCGGGGCGGCGGGGTCGAGGCCAGCAGAGCACCCGGCGGCGGCGGCGCTGCGCACGACGCCGCTGGCCACGACCGTGGTCGGTTCGTACTCGGTGCCGGAGTGGCTCGGCCGCCTGAAGACCGACTACTACCAGCGCCGGATCAGCGCGCACCACCTGGACGAGATCCACGACGTGGCGATCAAAGCGGCGCTGAAGGACCAGGAACTCGCGGGCGTGGACATCGTCTCCGACGGCGAACTGCGGCGCGACAACGACATCGACTACCTGCTCACCCGGATTCCCGGGGTGGAGATCCCGCACCGGTCCAAGACCGACTATTACGACTACTACGACGCGGAGGTGCGCGCGCCGCTGCCCGAGGCCACCGGGGTGAGCCCTGGGCTCGCCGCGGACTTCGCGTTCACCAGGGAGCAGACGGCCCGGCCCATCAAGTTCTCCTTCACCGGACCGTTCTCGCTGTCGCGCCGGATCCGCGACACCGGCTACGCCGACCCCGCGGACCTGGTCCGTGCGCTCGCCCGCCGGCTCAACGCCCAGGCCCTGGAACTGGCCGCCGCCGGTGCCGACCTGCTTCAGATCGACGAGCCGTTCCTGGCCGGGTATCCCGAGCAGGTGGACCTGGCGATCGAGGCGGTCAACATCGTGACCGCCGGAGTGGACGCCACCTGGGCACTGCACGTGTGCTACGGCAACCGGTACGCCCGGCCGTTGTGGGAGGGGCACTACGACTTCCTGTTCCCGGCGGTGACCGCGGCGCGTGTGGACGCGCTGGTGCTGGAGTTCGCCCGCAAGGGCCTGGACGACCTGCGGCTGCTGAAGGAGCACGCCTGGGACCGCTACCTGGGCCTCGGCGTGATCGACGTGAAGGCCACTGAGGTGGAGACAGCGGGGCTGGTGGCTTCGCGGATCCACCGCGCGCTTGAGTTCGTGCCGGCCGACCGGCTGATGGTCAACCCGGACTGCGGCCTGCGCCACCTGCCCCCCGACGTGGCGAGGGCCAAGCTGCGCGCGATGGTGGCCGGCACCGGGCAGGTCCGCCGCGAGCTGATCGCCTGATCACGACCTTTCCGCAGCTCAGCCCCAGCCCTCCGGACCTCGGGCCGCCTGGCCCGGCCATCCTCCCCTTCACCTGCCCGCCATCATGGGAGTGCCTCGTGCAGGGCGGCTATCCGGGTGGCCGCCTCCTGGATGGCGGCGCGCAGTTCGGGTGGGTGGAGCACCTCGACCTCGCCGCCGAGTGCGAGCATGTCCAGCACCGCGACATCGGGTGAGTCGATCCGCACCCAGGCCTCGACCCAGTCCTCCCGCCCGGCGACCAGATGCGGGCTGCGGCGGACCCGGATGCCCGAGGGCCGGCCGAGCAGGGCGGCGAGGCGGCGGCCGCGTGGCGACAGCCGGATGCGCGCCCGCTGCACCGTCACGCCACCGGCGCCCTTGCTGGGCCCCGGCGCGGCGGCCGGGTTTGGGCCATGCCCGGGAGCGCTGGCTGCGGCCGGGCTGCGGCCGGAGGAGCTGGCCGCAGCCGGAAGGTCGCTGCGGAAGCCGTCGATCAGCTCGAACCCGCCCTGGCTGCCGCGGACCGCGTACACCGGGATCCCGGCGGCGCTGAGCGCCTCGATGTCGCGCAGCACGGTGCGCGGCGACACCTCAAGATCGGCGGCGAGCTGGGCGGCGGTCATCCGGCCGCGGGCCTGCAGCAGGCCGAGCAGCCCGACCAGCCGGCTAGCTCGCACACGCCAAAGATAGCGCTCAATCATGACGGTAGATGTCATGTATCAACTGGAATAATCGTCTGGTCTGCGATGAGGCGCCAGCCGCTGGGCGCCCGCGAAGGGGGACCACCACCGATGACCATTGCTGTCACTGGATCAGGGACCGGCGACGATCCCTGGATCCTGACCACGCCGCCGGGCAAGTCCGAGTTCGAGGCCTGGCGCGACGAGAGTGCGGAGCCGCCTGCCCTGGTCGTCCAGGTCGGCACGACGCAACTGCGCTACCAGCTGCGCTGCATCGACGATCTGCACGCCATGCTCAAGGAGCGCGGCGACTGGGTGCCGCTCGGCAACGCCGACGAGCAGAAACCGGCCCAGGACGGGACGGTGGAGGCCTGGGGCCGCTCTCCTGGCAACCCGGTCGGCGGCTGGTACGGCATGAAGAAGGGGCTGCGTGGGCGGTTCGGCAACTACGTGCCGCCGGTGCTCGAGGCGCTGGGGCTCGCCGAGGTAGAGCACAACGCCCGCAACAACCGGATGCGTGCCCTCTGACCGGGGCGTCAGGCGGGCCGGAGCTCGGCCGGCACGTGCGCGGCTAGCTGCGCGGAGATGGCCGCGGCGGCCTGCGCGGCCGCGGCGACCGCATCCGGAGCGTTCGCCAGCCCGGCGTGGTCCGCGCAGCGGCCGGACATGACGGCCACCCGTTCGGACAGCAGCGCCCACGCCGCCTCCCGCCACGGCGTGAAGTTTCCCATCTGGTAGTACATCTCGAACACCGGGCCAGCGGTCCGGCCCGGATGGCCAGGTCCTGCGGGCATCCGGGTGAGCGCGGCGCCAAGCGGCCGCATCACGCCGGTCATCAGCCCGAACGCGGACTCGACCAGCGTGCCGAGCTGCTCGTCGGTCTCGTCGGTGTGTGTGAAGAACCGGGTGAGCACCTGGAGCAGGACCTCGTAGCCCAGGTTGAACAGCTCGGCGACGCTCCGGGTGGCCGGATCGGTCAGCAGCGGCTGGGGTTCGGTGATGTCGAAGGGCTGGCGGGTGAACGCGGGGATGACCGGCCGGGCGGGCTCGAAGTCCGGGTCCTCTTCGCGCAGCCGGTGGTACTCCTCCCAGATGCCGAGGAACCTGCCGTAGTGGGCGGACTGCCAGTCGCCGCGTGCCCCCTCGCCTTGTTCGATGATCTCCTCGATGGCCGCGCACGCCGAGTCCAGGTCGGTCACCGCGATGAGCTGCGCCCAGCCGCCGAACAACTCGGGAGTCGCCTGGGCCCGCCGCGGGCCGGGGAACAGCGCCCGCTCGCCGAGCCGTGCCG